>Ga0114129_10001455_pt1 | contig 31985 bp, 25 predicted proteins | sample RhiMetdeltSRZDD1_FD_80071 | JGI IMG/M metagenome (GOLD analysis project Ga0114129, IMG submission 80071) | Populus rhizosphere microbial communities from Tennessee, USA - Rhizosphere MetaG P. deltoides SRZDD1 (version 2) (version 2) | ecosystem: Host-associated > Plants > Roots > Rhizosphere >...
CAGCCGACGCCGTCGCCGCACAGCTCGACGACATCGAGATATCTACCATATGGACGCAGGCGCGGGCGCTGCAGTGGTGGGAGCTGAATCATCCCACGCGCGTGGAAGGATAACCCGTCTCGACCATTGATCTGGCGCAACAACAGCGCAGCGAAGCGGTCGCTCGTGTTACATACCGGGGCGGGACAAAATCTGTTACGCCGAACGGCCTGCGAATAATGCGCGGCTGGTTCTGTCCCGATAACCAAGGAATGCGCTGGTCGGGTGTCTGCGCCCAGCCGAGGAGGCGAGCAGCCGAATGCCGGAGACGAAATCACCGACGTCAGCGCGGTCAACATGGTCGGTCGACGCTCGCACGCGCAGCCAGCGATTGCTGATGGCGCTCTCTGATCTCGCCCGGTCCGGCGGCGTGTCGGCAACGAGCCCGCGCGGCGAATCGCTGTCGCTCCTGCTTGGCGTGGCGTTCTCACTCTGGCGGGCCGTGTCACTCGCCGACACGCCCAACCGGCGATGGCCCGACGCGCTCGAGAATTCTCAAGCGTTTCTCGACGCGATGGCGTCGACGAAAACGATCGGCCTGGGCCTCGAGTATCAACTCCAGGAATGGGCCAGCGGCTATTACTTGAACAATGCGAAGCTCCGCTTCGAAGAGATCCTGCGGCGTCAGACGCGGGCCGGCGAAGCCACGCTCGAAGATGCCGCTCGTCTCGAGAGTCTCAGTGGCCTCGACGCGGAACCGACCGAGACCTGGACGTTGTACTGCCAGGAAGCCGCGCGGCTGGCCCGCCGGCTGGGCTGCGCGATTCCCTAATCCGTTCGAACACCGGCACGCAACCAACCCGCTCCGATGACGATGGCGGCCGTGATGAACACGATCGGCGCCGTGATCGCCGGATCGTAGTGCGAGCGGGACACCGGCGTCTCCGTAGCTCTATTCGTCCCGCAACGCCACGACCGGATCGACCCGGGTCGCGCGCCGCGCCGGGATGTAGCTCGCGAGGAGCGCAATCGCGACGAGCGACAGCGTGACGGCCGAGAACGTCATCACGTCGGTCGCGCTGATGCCGAACAGGAGACTGGCCATCACGCGCGTCAGCAGCAGCGCGCCGGCCAGGCCGATGACGACCCCCGCGCCGGCCAGCTCCATGCCCTGCCGCAGCACCATGAGCACGATGTTGCTGCGTTGAGCGCCGAGCGCCATCCGCAGTCCGATGTCGTGCGCCCCCTGCGTCACCAGGTACGACATCACGCCGTAGACGCCGACAATCGCCAGAAGCAGGGCGAACAGGGCGAACGCGCCGAGCATCAGCGTCGAGAAGCGCTGCCGCGCCATCGAGCTGCTCATGCGATCGGACATCGTCCGGACATCGAACACCGTGATCGTCGGGTCGAGCTCGTGAATCTTCTTCACGAAGGCGCTGGCCACCAAGGCCGGATCCGAAGACGTCCTGGCCACGTGATACCCGGGGTTCGGCGCCGGCCGGTACACCACGATGCGGCCGTCGATGTCGAGGCCATATTGCTTCACGGTGCCGACGACACCCACAATCGCCAGCTTCTGTTTCGGATCGAACCAGAGGTGCTTGCCGATGGCGTCACCGTTCGGCCAGAACCGGTGTGCGAATTTCTCGTCGATGACGACCACAGGCTCTGCCGACTGCGGCATGTCGAGATCGGCGAACACGCGTCCCTTGATCAACGGAATCCGCATGGTCTGGAAATAGTCTCGAGTGGCAGCGCGGATATCGACCTGCAGTTCCTGTCCGGGCTGCGGCGTCCAGCCTTCCACGTTGATCGTTCCCCATCCGACTGATGAGGTGAATGGAAGCGACGACACCGCCCCGCGCGAGACCACACCAGGCACGGCGGCTAGGGCGTCGCCGAAAGACCGAAAGAAGGCGACGGCCGCATCACGGTTCTCGAACTGGCGTGCAGTGCCGCCGAGGCGCATCGAGAGGACGCCCTCCGGCTCGAAGCCCGGCGAGACGCTTTGCAGCCGCACGAAGCTGCGCACGAGCAGTCCGGCACCGATCAGCAGCACGAGCGAGAAGGCGACTTCCGACACGACGAGCAGACTGCGCAGCCGGCGGCGCGAGCTCCCGAAGCCGCCTTCGCCCTGCGTATTCCGGCCGCCGGCTCTGAGCGACGTGTTCAGGTCGACTCGTGCGGCGCGCAACGCCGGCACGAGACCGAACACGAGACCGGTGAGCAGCGACACGCCAAACGTGAACGCGAGCACCGTTCCGTCGAGCGTGATCGCCTCGAGCCGGGGAATGTTCCCGGGATTCACCGTGCGCACGATGTAGAGCGCGAGTTTCGCGATCGCGAGACCCACGGCGCCGCCCAGGAGCCCGAGCAGCACGCTCTCGGTCAGCAACTGCCGCACCAGCCGCCGCCAGTTCGCGCCAAGCGCGGTCCGCACGGCCACTTCCTTCTGCCGGCTCGTCGCGCGCGTCAACAGCAGATTGGCGACGTTGGCACATGCGATCAGGAGCACGATCGCCACCGAACCCAGAAGCACGAGCACCGCGCGCCGGACGTCGCCGACGACCGAATCGAGCAGCGGCACGACGTCAATCGTGAACGTCCGGTCCCGCTTGTCCTTGTCGCGGATGCGGGCAGCGATGGCCGCGACGTCGCTCTTCGCCTGCGCCATCGTCACGCCGGGCTTCAGGCGCGCCATGAGGTTGTAATTCTCGTCGCCTCTCCGGTTGACGGCGTCGGCGCCGAAAGGCAGCGGCAGGAAGATGTCCATCTGCCGGATACTCGCCACCGTCGGCATGATCTCGTCATTCAGGAGAAAGTCCGGGCCGAGCACACCGACGACCTCGAACTGGTTCTTCAGCTCGCCCGAGCCGGCGGCGATATTGTTCAACGTCACGGTCCTGCCGACGATGCCGGGATCGCCGCCGAACATGCGCCGCCAGAATCCGTGACTCAGAATCACAACCGGCGTCCGGCCGGGACGGTCCTCTTCCGGAAAAAGCAGACGGCCGTACAGCGGCTTCGCGCCCAGCAACTGAAACAGGCTGGACGACGTGAGGAGCGCTTCGACGCGTTGCGGCTCGTCGAGACCAAGGAGTGTCCCGCTGCGGCCCTGCGAGATCGACGTCTCCTCGAACGAACGATTCTCGGTCCGGACGTCGATGTACTGACCGGGCGACGGCCAGTCCTGCGGAATGTTGATGCCCGGCGATCGTAGCCAGAGCACAGCCAGGCGGTCGGGATGCGGATACGGCAATGGTTTCAGCAGCAGCGCATTAACCACACTGAATACCGCGGAATTGGCTCCGATGCCGATCGCGAGCGACGCCACGATCACGAGCGTCACGGCGGCGCTGCGCCGCAGCGTGCGAATGGCATAGCGGAGATCCTGAAGAAAGGCAGCCATGTCTCTGGAATCGTAGCCGAGGCTTTGCGGCGCAATAGCGAAAACTTTCAAATCTGAAAACGCAAGTTGTGACGAAACCGCACCTGCAAATGTGTCAGTTCGACGGCCCTGCTAAGATCCAGGGTCCGACTCTCCGATGAGTCAGATACACGGAGACTGGAGCATCAGCGTGAGGATTATTCGACCCGAGAGACGCCTGACCTACGAAGGCGCGCGCGAAGCGAGGGACCAGCGCGTCAGCCGGGCCGACGCTCGTGCCGAACGGGCCCGCGCCAAGGCACTCTGGAACGTCTACCGCCGGCAGTTGACCCCCGCGTTCGCCGAGGTGCTGAAGGCATTCCGCGAATTGAGGCTGAAGAAGTAGCGGGACGGGAGTTTTTTCCACAGCTTTCCACAGGCAGGTGCCGGAGGTAACAATTCCCCTCCGTGCCAACCATCCACGGCCTGCGCTGGTGGATCATCGGGCTGATCTTCCTGGCCACGCTGATCAACTTCATCGATCGGCTCACCGTGTCCATTCTGGGGCCGGTGATCATGGCGCAACTGCAGCTGACGCACTCGCAGTTCGGCAGCATCACCACCTGGTTCCTCATCGCCTACACCGCCAGTCAAGGGCTCTCCGGAAAACTCTACGATCGCATCGGCGCCAGGCGCGGCTTCACGATCTCGGTTCTCGTCTGGTCGATCGCCGCCTCTGCGCATGCGTTCGCGCGCGGGTTGGGCGATTTGCGCGCGCTGCGCCTCGTGCTCGGCCTCGGTGAGGCCGGCAACTGGCCCGGCGCGGCCAAGGTCATCGCCGAATGGTTTCCCGTACGCGAGCGTGCATTCGCGATGGGCATCTTCAACAGCGGCGTCGCGATCGGCAATATCCTGGCGTTTCCGCTCGTGACGTGGCTGCAGCTGCGGTTCGGCTGGCAGACCACGTTTCTGGTGACGGGTGCGCTTGGATTTGGATGGCTGCTGCTGTGGCGATGGCTTTACGACGTGCCGGATCATCATCGCGCCCTGACCCGCGCCGAATACACGCTGATCAAGGAAGGCCGTACGGCGGCGGCACGGCCGATGGCGTGGGGACGACTGCTCGAGTATCGCCAGACGTGGAGTATTGTGCTGGCCCGCTTCCTGACCGATCCGGTCTGGTGGCTCTACATCACCTGGTTGCCGGTATATCTGTACAACGTCCGTGGCTTCGACCTGAAGGAGATCGGTCTCTTCGGCTGGCTGCCGTTCGTCACGGCCGATGCCGGGAGCCTGCTGGGCGGCTACGTGTCCGGCCGCCTCATCGCGCAGGGATGGACGGTGGACCGGGCGCGGAAATCCGTGATCGCGCTTGCCGCAGTCTTCATGCTCGCGGGCATTCCGGCGGCGCTGACGGCCGACCGGTTCCTCGCGCTCGCGTGCATCGCGTGCGTGACGTTCGGATTCCAGGCCTGGATCAACAATGTCCAAACGATTCCGAGCGACGTCTTCCCGGGAGAAGCGGTCGCGTCCGTCGCCGGTCTTGGCGGGGTCGGCGCCGGGATCGGCGCCATCCTCTTCACGATGACCACGGGGTTCGTCGTCGATCGGTTCTCGTACACGCCGATCCTGCTGACGGCCGCTCTGCTCCCGCTCGCTGGAACGGCCGTGCTGTTCGCCGTCGGCGGGACGATCCAGCCGGTGTCACGAATCGTGGCGGAACCTCGCGCGGCCGCGTCGATGCCGTGATGGAGCGCTCATGAAGGACGATTTCGATTTCTCGGGGAAGACCGCGCTCGTGACAGGCGCGTCTTCGGGCATCGGCGCAGCGACTGCGGTACTACTGGCCTCGTGCGGCGCTCGCGTCGCGATCGGCTATCACGCCGGCCGCGACAAGGCCGAGGACATCATCGGCCAGATTGCCAATTCCGGCGGCAAAGCTGTGGCGCTCCAAGCCGATCTCCGGCGAGTCGACGAGATCCAACGGCTCGTCACGGATGCCACGCGAGTCCTCGGCGCCATTGACATCCTCGTCAACAATGCCGGATCGCTCATCGGCCGCTACCCCATACAAGAATTGACCGAGGAGCGCTGGGACGAAGTGATAGCGCTCAACCTGAAGAGCGCCGTCTTCTGTACGCGAGCCGTCGCACCGTCGATGATCGCCAGACGTGCCGGCGTGATCGTGAACCTCGGATCGATCGCCGGCCACAGCGGCGGCGGTGCCGGCGCCGGCCCATACGCGGCGGCGAAGGCGGGGCTCATGGCGATGACGAAATCGCTTGCCAAAGAACTGGCGCCGCATGGCGTGCGCGTGAACGCGATCTCTCCCGGCGTGATCGATACGCCGTTTCACGAGGTGTTCACGACGCCAGACATGATGCGGGCATTGGTCAGCACGATTCCGCTCGGACGCATCGGGACGCCGCTCGAGTGCGCCAAAGTGATCGCGTTTCTCGCGTCGAGCGCCGCGAGCTTCATCGTCGGCGAGACGATCGAAGTCAACGGCGGCCAGTTGATGCGGTGACGCCTCACCAGTCGTGCATGGTGCCGTCCTCCAGCCGATTCACCGGAAGATAGGCCGGCTGATAGGGATACCTCGCGGCCAGCGTCTCGTCGATGTCGACGCCGAGTCCGGGCGCGTCGCCGGGATGCATCAGCCCGTTTCCCAGCGTGTAGTGATGCGGAAACACGCGGTCGGTCTCGGCGGTGTGCCGCATGTATTCCTGGATGCCGAAGTTGTGGACGCTCAAATCGAAGTGCAGGGCGCTGGCCATACAGACGGGACTGAGATCCGTCGCGCCGTGTGATCCGGTGCGCACCCTGTAGAGCTCGGCAAGGCTCGCAATCTTCCGCAGGTGGCTGATGCCGCCCGCGTGGACGACAGTCGTCCGGATGTAGTCGATGAGCTGCTCCTGGATCAGCTGCTGACAATCCTGGATGACGTTGAACACCTCGCCGACCGCGAGCGGCGTCGTCGTGTGCCGCCGGATCAGCCGGAAACTTTCCTGGAGCTCGGCGGGAACGGGATCCTCGAGCCAGAACAAGTGGTAGGGCTCGACTGACTTGCCGAGGCGCGCCGCCTCGATCGGGCGCAGGCGGTGATGCGCGTCGTGAAGGAGATGGAGATCCGGCCCGAACTCGTCGCGCAGCTTCGCAAAGAGTTGCGGGACGACGTGCAGATATTTCTCAGTGCTCCAGGTCGTCTCGAGCGGCCGGGTCTTCTCTGCCGGTTCATAGAACAACGCGCCGCGGCCGACGCCGTACGCATCCGGCATGCCCGGCACACCGCATTGGGCCCGGACGGCCTTGTAGCCGAGCCGCACGTACTCCGCGACGGCCGCGACGGTCTCGTCGATGGTCGTGCCATTGGCGTGGCCGTAGATCAGCACGGCGTCGCGAGACGCGCCGCCGAGGAGTCGATACACGGGCACGCCGAGCGCCTTCCCCTGGATGTCCCACAGCGCCGTGTCGACGGCGGCGATCGCCGTCATCGTCACCGGCCCGCGCCGCCAGTACGCGCCTTTATAGAGGTACTGCCAGGTGTCCTCGATGCGCCGGGCGTCGCGGCCGATGAGGAGCGGCACGACGTGATCGCGCAGGTAGCTCGCGACCGCCAGCTCACGTCCGTTGAGTGTCGCGTCTCCGAGGCCGTAAATCCCGTCCTCGGTCACGATCTTCAAGGTGACGAAGTTGCGTCCAGGGCTGCAGACGATGACCTTGGCGTCGGTGATGCGCATGGGGACGGGAGTTTTTTCCACAGCTTTGCACAGGAGGGTGCCGGAGGTCGTCTTGAAAATGGGACGACCTCCGGCACCTGGCTGTGGAAAGCTGTGGAAAAAACTCCCGTCCCCCTACCTCTTCTTAAGAATCTCCGGCGTATAGAGGGCGCCTGCTGGCGAGACCGGCTTCGGCTCTTCGAGCGCCGTGACCCCAAAAATGCGGACCTGTTTGTTCGGCGGAAACCGGACGGCCGTAACGTCTGCAGGCAAATCGAATCCGTACAAGAACACGTACGACGGAATGTAAATCTGGTTGCCCCGCGGCTCGTGACGATGTGTGCCAACCCAGGCGATCTCGTCGGTCTTGACGAACGCGGGACGAATATCCGCAATGCCGTTCACGGTGCCGGTCTTCGGGTCAAACGTCGTCACCATGTCGTCGGCTATGGCCCGTTCCGTCCATGTCTGACGCTGCATCTCCGGCACGACGACTTCGCGGAGCATGCGCTCGGTCTTGATCGTGCTGTACCACTGTCCAATCGGCGCCTGCCAGTCGCGGATCGTCACCGGCACGGATTGACGTCCGCTGGCGGTCTCGAACTCGAGCGTCGTCGGCACATCTCCCCCGACGGCGGCAGCCAACACGTACATTCGCGGCATTCTCGGAACGCGCAGAGCCTGGCCATCAGGCACCATGACATTCAAAGCGCCAGGACGAGTCGATCCTGCGGTGAACGGGACGCCGTTGATCGACAACCGCTCTGACCACAACTCACCGGCGATCGTCTGGCCGCGGCCGTCGAAATCACCATCGGCGCGGCCGCTATCGAGCGAGATGCCGTCGAGATTGAACGGCAGCTGAATCGGCGCGACGACGCGATCAGTCAGCCCACGTGCGGGGCGCGCCAACTGGAGCGCGAACGTCCGCGGCTGGTATGCTCCGAGCGTCACATCCACGGCACCGCCGACGACCGTCATGGGACCGACTGGTTCCTCCGCCGCATTGATCTCACGCGCCGCGGTGATTGGGCTACTGAACGTCAACCGCGTGTTTGCGGGACGACCGTACAGTTCCTGCAACCGCACGACAATCTCGTCAGAGGTTCTGTCTTCAGCTTTCTTCAGAGCGCGCATAGCGATCTGGCCGGACGTGTCGCTGAGCGATGCCAGCGAGAAAGTCCGACCGAGCGTGCCGGGATGAGCGACCGACTGGAACGCAATGAGCGGCTGATTCAATCTCGCCGCGCGCATTGGCACGGTGCCGGTGCGCCAGTCGCCTGGATGGCCGGCCAGCGAATACACGAACCGATGCCGGCCGAGATCCTGGCTCGACTGGTAAAACGGCCGCGGCCACTCACCCGCCTTAGGCGTGTGGAGCAGCGTCAGACGCAGCACATTATCGCCAGGCTTGTCCCACCCGTATTTGCTGTCATTCAGCACCGCCGCGCCAAATGCGCCTGACGTGTCGGTCAGATCCGCCCACCATTGCGCCGGAACTTCGTAGGCATCCGGATGATTGTTGCCACGCTGAATCGTGCCGAGGCCGAGGTCGTACGTCGCCTTCGGGTTCGAGGCCGCCATCGGGAACGCGGCCTTGAGCAGCGTGTTCGGTGATTTCCAGTCGACGAGATTCTCGACGTCGATCCGGTCGCCGCCGTCGGTGAGCGAAACCCGCTGCACGATCGTCGACCCTGCGGCCCGTCGCGTAATCTCGAGCGACGCGCGCACGGGTCCCTGTTCGGCGATCCGGACGACCGGTGGCCCGGTGACGTACTCGCGCACCGGCGCGCTGACAGTCTCCCACAGAATCCGCCACGCGGGCTTGTCGGGCGACGGATCGTCGCGCATCTCGAGACGAATCGGCGACTTGAGCAGCTCCCGCTTCGCCTCGCGATCAATCACTGACGCGATGTCGCCGTTGGCGTCGATCGTGACGGTATACCTCGCATTCGCGAGCGTCGTCGGAGTCACGCGAAGCTCACTTGGCCAGGTCGCCGGCGTCGTGGACGCTTCCGCGCCGTAGACCTTGAACCCAACGGACGGCATGGCCGCCAGAAACATCAGGGTCACCTGACGGCCCTGGCGCTCGATGATCTGCGCCGGGACCGCGCGTCCGCTCACGGCGTCGAACACGCGAATTGCCGCCGGCGCAGCGTCTTTGAACTCGACTGTCGCTTCCACCGGATCGATCCGCGCGACCGCCAGCGGGTTGTAGACGACCAGGGGGATTCCGGTGGTCTGTGTGTCGAGGCGACTGGCCACACTCGACGTGGCGCTGGTGAGCACGCCGGCAAACTGATTGAGCGACACGAACTCGTCATTCCACGAAAACTGATACGCCTGCGGGATGGACGTTCCCGTGACGTCGTCATGGAAGTGGTGCCACAACACGCGCGTCCAGGCTTCGCGAAGGCGGTCGAGCGGATACGCGAGGCCACCGAGCCATTCGGCCGCGACGCTGGCGCGTTCGGCTGCATCGGCGAGCAGCTCGTTCTGTCGATTGAGCCGCTTCATCATCGCCTGCGAGGAATGCGTTCCGACGCCGTGCGTTTTCATGGTCAGCTCGCCCTCGTAGACCGGAAGCGCGGCTTTCTCCGCTTCCGTCAGATCGTTGGCAAGCTGATCGACGGACGTGTTGCGCACCTGGACCTTCCCGCCGTTGTTGGCCAGCGACTTTTCGAGCCACTCGACGGACTCGGGTTGCGGGGCACCGCCGACGTCACCGACCCCGAAGAGCCGGTACACGATCGCGCGTCCATTGCCGACGGGCGTCGGATCGTCCGACCATTTCGGATCCACGGCAATGTCGGATTCAATGCGCGTCACGTAGGCGCCGGGATTCAGCGCCGCGACGACTTCGCTGCCGTCGACACCCTTCCATCGCCCGATCGGAAACGGAATTCCGTACGAAGAACCCCAGGTCAGTTTTTGGGTGGTGAACGCATTGAGCCCCGAGTGCCGCGCAATCGACGGCAGCGCGAAGCCGAAGCCGAAGCAGTCGGGCAGATAGACGTCAGTGCCCACCTTGCCGAACTCGCGCCGGAAGAACTGCTTCGCGTACAGGGCGTGGCGCATCAACGATTCGGGCGACGGCACGTTGACGTCAACGGCGTTGATCCAGTTGCCGGCGATCCGCCATCGCCCTTGTGCCACGTACTCCTGCAGACGCGCCCATTCCTGCGGGTGGTACTCCTTGAACCACATGTAGTGAATGGCGCCTTCATAGCTGAACACGTAGTTCGGGAACTTCTCGAAGCGGTCGAAGTTCTCGAGAAACGTTGCCGGCACGAACCGGCGAATACTGTCCTGCACGGTCCAGTTCCACTGGGAATCCAGATGTGAGGTGGCAATCACGTACAGGACAGGTTTCTGGTCCTGGCTCTCGGTGCCGACCGGGATCCACCACACCAGCAAGGCGACGACCAGCAGCGCGGCAAGTCTCACGGGGACGGGTTAGTTTTCCACAACTCCGTCCCCAAAACAGGCTAATCTGTGGAAAACTATCCCGTCCCCCATGGACCTCCTGCACCTCGAGCACTTTCTCGCGGTTGTCGATGAAGGCACGTTCACGCGTGCGGCCGAGCGGATGAATCGCACGCAGCCGGCCATCAGTCAGAGCGTCCGCCGGCTCGAAGAAGAAGTGGGCGCACCGCTGTTCGCCCGCGACGTGCACGACGTGACGCTGACCGAGGCGGGCAAGGTGCTGGCTGAGCACGCGCGCCGGCTGCTGACGATGCGCGACGAGGCGCTGCGGCAGGTGTCGGAGCTGCGAACGCTCAAGGCCGGCCGCTTGACGATCGCGGCGTCGGAATCAGCGGCGGTGTACCTGCTGCCGGCGCCGCTCCGAAACTACCTCGAGAAATTTCCGAACATCAAGGTCGGCATCCAGCGCAGCCGGCTCGCGGAAATCCCGCGGCAGGTGATGGACCGTGAAGTGGATCTCGGCTTCGTGAAGGACGCGCCCGCGTTTCACGAGCTGCACTGGGTGGAAGTGCACGCGGATGAAATGGTGCTCGTGGCGGCGCCCGGACACCCGCTCGCCGCCCGGCCGTCGGTGCAGATTCGCGATCTCGAAACGCAGCAGTTCGTCATTCATCACGGCTGCAGCGCGACGACCGATCGCATCATGCAGCTCTTCGAACAGAACCGGACGCGCTGCCACGTCGTCGCCGAGCTCTGGAGCTTCGAGAACGTCAAGAGTTTCGTGCGCGAAGAGGTCGGCCTGGCGATCGTCCCGGGGATCACCGTACGGCAGGAGCTGGCCGATCGGACGCTCGTCCGCGTGCCGATGCCCGAGCTGTCGATGCCGCGCCGCACCCTCATGGTCTATCGGGATCAGGGGTATGTCTCGGATTCGGCCAGTGAGCTGATCAAGCTCGTCCGCAATTTCAACTGGGAGCGTCAGCCGGCCGGGCCGGCATCCGCGCGACCAGCTCGACACAAGGGCGGCCTGGAAAAGCCCGCCCACACCCCACCGGTCAAGCGCAGCTGGCACTGAGAAAGAAGCCCGAAAACCCGAAAGCTTGAAAGCTCGAAAGCCAAGAGCTCAGGGTTCAACTCTCAAGCTTTCCGCTTTCAGGCTTCCCAGCTTTTCTGGGACGAACGGACTTATACCGGCATCACCTGATTTGATTGGCTTTGCCGCGGCCACACTCGATAGGCTACCCGAGGGGAGTTCCACATATGATCCGGTTCGGGCTGAAAGCACTTTCGGTGTTGCTCGTCTGCCTTGCGCCCGCGCTCGTTTCCGCGCAAGTTCGCACCACCGGTCAGGTCGTCGGCGTCGTCAAGGACGCGACCGGCGCCGTGATCGCCAAAGCGGACCTCGTCCTCATCGACACAACCACCGGCCTCACGCTCGAAGCCAAGAGCAGCGAGGACGGCGGCTTCGTCTTCCCGAATCTGCAACCGGGCACGTACACGCTGACGGCGACTGCCGCTGGATTCAAGCCGCTGACGCTGCAATCGATCGTCGTGCAGACCTCGCGCAACGCGGAGCTCGTCGTCCAGTTCCAGGTGGCGGGCGTCTCCGAGGAGATCAAGGTCGAAGGCCGCACGTCGGTCGTGGAAACGAAGTCGTCGACGATCTCGAACACGGTTTCGAACGAGCAGATTGCCAAGCTGCCGCTCTCCGGGCGGAACATCCTCGATTTCGCGCTCCTCGTTCCGGGCGCGACGCAGAGCACCAGCGGCCGCGACAGTCATTACAACGGCCTGCCGGGCGGCGCCATCAACATCACGCTCGACGGCGTCAACAACAACTCGGCGCGCTTCCGGAGCGGCGGCACGAGCATGTTCGTGTTCGCGCCGGTCCGGCTGGGCGCGATGGAGGAAGTGACGGTCTCGACGGCGGGTCTCAGCGCCGAGGCCGGGGCCGAGGGCGCCATGCAGATCCAGTTCGTCACCAAACGCGGCTCCAACACGACGCGCGGGCAGGTGTTCGATCAGTACCGGAGCGACAAGCTCAACGCGAACAACTGGGTGAACGAGATCCGCGGCATCCCGAAGACGAAGCTGCGGCAGCACGAGTACGGCGCCAACGTCGGCGGCCCGATCGTCAGGGGCAAGCTGTTCTACTTCGCGAACTTCGAACAGATCTACGCGCCTGGTGAGACGACGCGGACGCGGACGGTGCTGACGCCCGAGGCGCAGCAAGGGATCTTCCGGTACGTCGACGCCAACAACGTCGAGCGAACAGCGGATCTCCTCGCGATTGCGGCAGCCAACGGCTTTTCGCGGACGATTGATCCTTACATCGCCGACCAGCTGCAGATCATCAACACCACGATTGCCGGCGGCAACATCGTCTCGTCGAACGTGTTTCAGAACACGTACAGCTACATCGAAGAGAATTCCCCAAACAGCAATATCTATCCGACGGGGCGCGTCGATTACCAAGTGACGTCGTCGCTGGCGCTCCGCGGCGTGCTGAACCTGCAGTGGCGCGATTTGCCGACGCAGACGCGATACCCCGGCTTGCCGAAGGTGAGCAACGGCTTCACCTCCACGTACTACATCCTGTCGACGGGTGCCGACTGGTCCATCACGCAGAACCTCTTCAACCAGACGAGCTTCGGCGTGCAGAGCAATTACGAGGAGTTTCAGCCCGGCAACACGCTCGCGATTTATGACCCGCAGGGCGGCCGCCGGATCAACTTCCCGCTCAATCTCGACTCTCCGCAAATCACCGCCGACCAGATGCCGATCCCGCGTAACAACCCGGTGTACAACGTCTCCAACACGTTCACCTACCTGCAGGGCAGGCACACCTACACGTTCGGCGGCACCTTCCGCCGGACGACGATGTACGAGTCGATCGGAGGGGCGCCATATTCGGTCAATCTCGGCGTCGCGGCGGGCGATCCCGTGTCGGGGATTTTCAGCACGACGTCGATGCCCGGCATTCGCAATGAGGATCTGACGACGGCTCGGTCGCTGTACGCGTTCCTGACGGGCCGCATCAGCAGCGCGAGCGGAACGAACGGCCTCGACGAGGACACGCGGCAGTACGGATTGAATCCGGCGTTCCGGCGCGAGGCGCAAAACGTCGGCGGCCTCTTCGCGCAGGATCAGTGGCGCATCACGCCCGACATCACGTTGAACTACGGGTTGCGCTGGGAGTTCAGCGGCGCGGCGACAAATCCCAACGAGGTCTACAGCAGCCCGACCCCGGCTGATCTAATCGGCCCCTCGACGGCGCCTTTCCAGCCCGGCGTCCTGAACGGCGTTCCGAATCCGCAGGTGTACCTGCAGCCCAAGCCGTACAAGGGTGACATGGTGAATCCCGCGCCAAACGTCGGCATCGTGTGGAACGCCGGGCAAGCTGAGAACTTCCTCGGCAAGGTGCTCGGCCGCGCCATCTATCGCGCGTCGTTCGGCGTGAATTACTACGACGAAGGACTCATCAACTTCCAGACCGCGGCCGGGAGCGGACCAGGCCCGACGCAGAGGTCGACGCTCAATCCCGGTCAGCCCGGGTTTACACCAGGCGGGCTGACGCTGCAGTCGCCGCTCCCGCCGTTCGCACTGAGCCCGGCCGAATTCGCGTTTCCGATCGCGCAGTCGTCCTCGACGTTCGCCGGTGGCTATGCGGCGATCGACCCGGACATCCGGACTCCGTACGTCATGAACTGGTCGGTTGGCTACCAGCGCGAGCTCTGGCGGAACGCGGCGATCGAAATCCGCTACGTCGGCAATCAAGGCCACAATCTCTGGCGCGCGTACGACCTGAACGAAGTGAACATCTTCGAGAATGGCTTCCTGCAGGAGTTCAGGAACGCGCAGCAGAACCTGGCGATCAACACGGCGAACGGACGGACCGGATTCGCGAACAACGGCCTGCCGGGCCAGGTCGCGCTGCCGATCTTCGACGCGGCGTTCGGCCCGCGCGGCACGCAGCCGGCGCTCGCGGCGAGCAGCGGCTACACGAGCGGCACGTTCATCACCCAGCTCCAGCAGGGACAGGCCGGCGCGCTCGCCAACACGCTCGCCGGTTCGGGCGGCACGAGTATTTATCTGTGTCGACTGGTGGGCAACGGCCTCCCGGCGTGCGACGGGCTTGGCTACAACGCGCCCGGCGTCCAGCCGATCAACTTCTTCCAGGCCAATCCGTTTGCCGCCGGCAACTCCGTCCGCCTTCTGACCGACGAGGCGAAGTCCGAGTACGACGGGCTGCAGTTGCAGTTCCGGCAGCGCTACCAGAGCGGAATCAGCCTCACCGCGAACTACACCTACGGTCACGCGCGGACGGATCGCTACGCGGACTCCGCGTCGGGCGTCGTCGACTACATCACGCTGCGGGACAAGAGCCTGAACTGGGGACCGGACGTGTACGACCTGCGGCACACGTTCCAGAGCTACTGGACTTATGAGCTGCCGTTCGGCCGCAACCGGCTCGTGGGCATCGAGAACTCGGTCCTCAATCAGGTCGCGGGCGGCTGGGCGCTGAACGGCATCCTGCGGATGCAGACCGGCCGGCCGTTCCTGCTTACGAGCGGTCGCCTCACGGTGAACCAGCGCGATGGGGGCGTTGTCCTGAACGGCATCACGGCGAACGATCTGCAGAAGATGGTGACCGTGAGACCCGGACCCAACGGCAACGTGTACGTGTTTCCGGAGTCGCTCATCGGATCGGATGGCCGCGCGAACCCGGACCTTCTCGCGCCGCCGACCACGCCGGGCGAGCTCGGTGACTTCATCTATCTATACGGTCCGGGACTCTGGACGGTGGACCTCGGGCTCGCCAAGCAGTTCGATCTCGCGTCGACGAAACACCTGAGCTTCGAAGTGCTGTTCATCAACGCGTTCAACCATCGCAACACGGTCGTCGGCAACACCGGCGGGGCGACGCTGAACATCACGTCGAACACATTCGGCCAGACGACAACTACGGCGCTCAATCCGAGGAACATCCAGCTCCGTTTGCAGTTCAACTGGTAGATGGACTGGATCACGGCCGCGATAGCGGTTGTCCTCGCGTCGATCGGTCACGAGCAGCAGCCGGTGTTCCGCGCCGGCATCGAGCTCGTGACCGTCGACGTCTCTGTGCGCGAGCGCGGCCGGCCGGTCCCGGGCCTGACGCGAGACGACTTCGAAGTGCTCGACAACGGCGTCCGTCAGGAGGTCGCCGACATCGCCTACGGCACCCTTCCCATCGACGTGACGCTGGGGCTCGACGTCGGCTTCGCGAACGCCGCCCTCCGTGGTGAGCGTCTGCGACAAGCCGTCGCCCAGTTCATGACCTTTCTGGACGCCGACGATCGACTCAAGCTCCTGATGTTCAACGGCGGCTCGGATCAGTCCGTGGACTTCACGACCGATCGCGCGGTGATCGACCGGGCGCTGCGCAACGCGGGGCGCAGCGGCCGCCTCGGGATCACCGACACCCTCAGCGCGGCGCTCGCCTCGACGTCAACCACGGACCGGCGTCAGTTGCTGATTTTCGTGACCGACGGCGCCCTCGGATCCACCGCGACGCCCGCATCGTTGATCGAGCTGGCGCAGCGATCTCGCGCGACGCTGACGATGATCCTGCCGATCCCGGTAGCGCATGGCACCCACAGGTTGGAGCCGACGGCTGCCCAGCGCGAACGCACGGAGGGTCTCACCGCTCTCGTCCGCGAAACCGGCGGCGGCATCACGTGGATGACCGACAACGCCGATCTCGCACATCCGCTCCGCCGGGCGCTCGACGAATTTCGATCGACCTACGTGCTGCATTTCACGCCGCGCGGCGTCGACCCCGGCGGCTTTCACACGCTGCAGGTGAGCGTCAAACGGACTGGACTGATGGTGAAAGCCCGGCGAGGCTATGTGCGCTAGGCGTTAACCGATCCGCGCCATCACCGCGTCGACGACGCGATCGCAGCGCGCCAGCCCGAAGGTGAAGGCGGTCGCGGCCGCCGCGCCGGTGCGATCGAGCAGATCGCGCTGGAGCGCGTGGCGGGCGCGTGAGAAGCGCGTCTTGACGAGATCTTCGCTGATGCCGAGCGCCTCGGCGGTCTCGGCCGTGCTCATCCCCTCGACCTGCCGCAGCATGAAGACTTCGCGATAGCCGTCGCCGAGCTGGTCCACCGCCGATTCAATGAGAGCGCCGAGCTCGCGGCCGAAGGCCTGCCGTTCCGGATCCGGCGACGATGTGGTGGGCATGAACGTCTCCAGCGAGCTGTCCTCGAGCGGCCGGTAACGGCCCTGGCGCCGGGCGCGCGCGAGCGCCTCGTAGACGGCGATCTTGGTCAGCCACGTCGAGAACTTCGCCCGGCCGTCGAACTGCTGCAGGTGCGTGTACGCATTCACGTACGCCTCCTGCATTACGTCTTCGGCCTCGCGCTCGTCGCGCACGATCGCCCGCGCGGCGCGGTATACCTTCTCGTTGTGACGGCGCATCAGAATTTCGAACAGCGCCGTCTCCCCTGCCAGAATCCGGCCGACGACGTCCTCGTCCGAAAGCGACTGAGTGGCGGCCAAGGCCGCGGCATGCGCACGCATCTACCGGCTCCTACCTCTACAGAGTAACAAACCGGCAAAAGGTGACAGCCGGCGGACCTGACACGTTTTGGCCCGTCGGGACTCAGTTCATGTGGAGGCAACAGAATCCATGGACGCTCGACTGACGACCCCATTTCGTGTCTTGCAAGTGGCGTTGGGACTGACCGCCACGCTGGCCGGTCTCGACAAGTTCTTCAATATCCTCGCCGACTGGGGGAGCTATGTCAGCCCCGCGGCGGCGGCCTTGCTGCCGTTTTCCGTCGCGACGCTCATGGCCATCGTCGGCCTGGTCGAGATCGTCGTCGGCATGGCGGTGCTGACCCTCGCGCCGCGCCTGGGCGCGTATGTCGCCAGCGCGTGGCTGCTGCTGGTGGCGATCAATCTGGTCGCCGGGGGCCACTTCGACGTCGCCGTCCGGGACGTCGTGATGTCGATCGCCGCGTTCACGCTGGCGCGCGGGATCGAAGTTCGCGAGGGCGCGACCGCGACCGCGCATGCCGGGGTGGTGACGCACACGGTGACGGCGTAGGCGGGGCTACCCCGTCCCCCTCACGCGCGGCGCGACCTCGGTCCCGAACAGCTCGACGCTGGTCAGCAGCGACTCGTGAGGGAGTGTGCCGTTGCTGTACTTGAGGTTGAAGCGCGACACGCCCAACGCCTTCACCGTCCGGACGATTTTGGCAGCGACCGTCTCGGGCGCGCCGACACACAGCGCGCCGTCGGGTCCGGCCTCGCGTTCGAAGTGGGCGCGGGTGACGGGCGCCCAGCCGCGCTCGGCGCCGATGCGGTTCATCAGCGTTTCATAGTGCGGCCAGAGATCGTTCCGGGCCTGCTCGTCGGTCGGCGCGATGTGGCCGGGGGAATGCACCGCGATGGGCTGGACCGGCTTCCCGAACCGCTCGAGCGACTGCAGGTAGAGATCGACGTACGGGCGAAACCGCTGCGGGTTGCCGCCGATGATGGCGAGCGTCAGCGGGAAGCCGTAGCGCGCCGCCCTGACCACCGAGTCCGGGCTTCCGCCAACCCCGACCCAGACGGCCAGCGGACGGTCGAGCGGCGGATACATCACCTGGTCTGCCAGCGGCGCGCGAAAGCTGCCGCGCCAGGTCACCGGTTTCGCCTCGAGCAGCTTCGCAAACAACGCGAGCTTCTCTTCGAACAGCTCGTCGTACTGCGTCAGGTCGTAGCCGAACAGCGGATACGACTCGGTGAACGATCCCCGGCCGAGAATGATTTCGGCGCGGCCGTTCGAGATGGCGTTCAACGTCGAGAAGCGCTGAAAGACGCGGACCGGATCGTCGGTGCTGAGGACCGTGACCGCGGATCCGAGGACCATCCGCTCGGTCCGGCCCGCGATCGCGGCCAGCATGACCTCGGGGGCCGAGATGGCGAACTCGGCACGGTGATGCTCGCCGACGCCGAAGCAATCGACGCCCACCCGTTCGGCGAGGACCGCTTCCTCCACGACGTGCCGCAGCGCGTCGGCCTGCGACCGCGTCCGGCCCGCGGCATCGTGTGTGACATCCCCAAAGGTATCGAGGCCGAGCTGAATCGCGGGCGGCATGACCGATCTTCACTATATGCCGGCGCGCCGGTCCTGAAGGGCCGGCCGACATTTCACAACGCACGCTAACCACTCGCGCCGGACCCGCGTCCAACGACGCATACTTACCGATCTGGTAACACTAATACCATTTCGGTTACAGTGCCGCATGCTGACGCGATCCCTCTCGCCCGTCGCCGTGCTCGTGCTTTCGAGTCTCGCGGAAGCGCCCCGCCACGGCTACAGCCTGAAAAAAGACGTCAAGGACCGCTCCGGCGGTGACGTGTCGCCGGGCGCGACGTCGCTGTACCGGACCGTCTGGCAACTTCTCGATCTCGGCCTGATTGCCGAGTGCCGCGAGCGTCCCGCCCCGGAGCACGACGACAGCCGGCGGCGTTATTTCCAGATCACGACCACGGGCCGGCGAACGCTCGCCGCTGAGCTGTCGCGTCTCGAGCGGCTGGTCGTCGCGGCGCGGCCGCGCCGCCATGCCGCGTCGAAGTCGCGACCCTGACGCCGATGCCGCCACTCATGCTCGCCATCCTCATCACCGCGTGCCGTAGCGTCGTCGGTGTCCTCCTGCTGTTCCACGCGCGCGCGTTCCGGCGGCAGTTCCAGGCGGACATCCTGAACGACGTCACCGACGACATCCGCCGTGCCGCCGCCGCGGGAGCCTGGCCCGCGCTCCGGACTGCGGCTGCCGCAGCGGGCGATGTCGTCTCCGGACTTCGATCCGCCCACGGAACAACAGCTGCCGACGCCGGACGGACCATTCCCGGCATGACCGCAGAGCCCGCCGGTGCCGGGCGCGCACGCGTGTGGATCCTCGACGCCTGGCGTGACGTGCGTCTCAGCATTCGTGGCGTCCTGCGGGAGCCAGCGTTCAGCGCGTCGATCATCATCACGCTGGCGCTCGGCATCGGCGTGAACGCGGCGATGTTCGGCGTCGTCGATCGATTGCTCCTCGGAGGCCCCGAACACGTCCGCGAGCCGGAGCGGGTGCGACGGCTGCAAATCGCGTTTCAGCCGGCCGGACGGGACCTCCAGCGCACGGGCGCGTTCGGATACACGACCTACAAGACGCTGCAACCGGCCACGGCCTTCGACGCGGTCGCCGCGTACAGCATCACCGAGAACGGCGTCCTTCTCGGAAGCGGGATCGAGGCCCGCCGCATCAATCGGGGCGAAGCGACAGCCGATCTCTTCACGCTCCTCGGCGTTGTGCCGGCGCTCGGACGTTTCTACACCGGGAGCGAAGACGATCCCGCCGCTCCACAGCGGGTCGTCGTCATCGGTTACGGCCTCTGGCAGCGCGATTTCGCCGGCCGGCGCGACGTCGTCGGACAATCGATCACGCTCGACAACGCGACGTACTCGATCGTCGGCGTCGCGCCAAAAGGATTCACGGGTCCGGACCTCATGCGCGTCGACGTCTGGATGCCTGAAAGCCTGCTCGGGCGGACCCGCGTCACCAACTGGACCCGCGCTTGGAACGCCTGGTGGCTCTCGATCGTCGTGCGGCTGAAGCCCGGCGTCACGCCGGAAGCCGCCGACGCCGAGGCGACCGCGTTGTTCCGCGGCGCGTTCGCCGGTTCGGACTCGTCGAGGACGAAGGCCACACTGTCGGTGCAGCCGCTGGTTCATGGAACAGACGGCGTCGAGTCGATGGAATCCCGGGTCAGCACCTGGCTGTGGATCGTCGCCGGCATTGTTCTCCTCATCGCGTGCGCGAACGTCGTCAATCTGGTGCTGGCGCATCAGATCGGGCAACGTCGCGACGTTGCGGTACGGCTGGCGATTGGCGCAAGCCGCGGCCGTGTGATCCGGTTGCTGGTCACGGAAGCATTGACGCTTGCGCTCGCGGGCGGCGCCGCGGGTCTGGCGGTAGCCTACGGCGTCGCAACCTTCATGCGGCGGTGGCTGATTCCCGGTGTGGAGTGGTCGCGCCCGCCCGTGGACGTCCGCGTGCTCGTCGTGTCGATCGTCATCTCGGTCATCGCCGGTCTCCTGGTGGGGCTGGTCCCGGCGTGGCGGGCATCGTCGCCCGCGCTCGTCGCATTTCTCAAGAGCGGTATTCGCGAAGGCGGCGGGCGGGTCGGACGCACGCGTGCGGCGCTGACGATGGCGCAGGCGGCGCTTTCGGCGCTGTTGCTGGTTGGTTCCGGACTCTTCGTGGTCAGTCTTGCGCACATCCGCGCGATGGACCTCGGGTTGCAACCCGATCGCGTGCTGACGTTCAGCGTCCTCCGCTCGAGCGTGAACGCGATTGCCGACCCTGCGGAGCGCCAACGCGAGCGCGAGCGTCGTGTCGCCTTCTATCCGGACGTCCTCGATCGCCTGCGTCAGCGGCCCGACGTGGAGGCCGCCAGTCTGGCGATCGGGCTCCCGTTCTCCGTCGGGTTCGGCGACGACATTCGCGTGCCGGGCCGTGACACGCTGCCGCAGCTCAAAGGCGGCGGCCCGTACCTGTACGTCGTCAGCGCCGATTACTTCAAGACCGTCGGCACCCGCATCGTTCGCGGCCGCGCGTTCACGCCGGGCGACCGCGCCGGCAGCGCGCCGGTTGCGATCGTCAACGAGACGATGGCCGCGACGCTCTGGCCCACTGAAGACGCCATCGGCAAGTGTTTCAGCATCGGCCAATCGCCGGCGTGCGCCGAAATCGTCGGCGTGGCGGTCGATACGCACCAGGCGAGGCTTCGCGAGGACGCCGCGATGGCGTTCTATATTCCGCTCGGCCAGGAGCAGGGATTCTCCGGGCCGCAACTCCTCGTCCGCCCTCGCGGCGACGCCGGCAATACGCTCACCGAAGTGCGACGGCTGCTGATGTCGCTCGACCCGACAATCTTTTTCGTGAACGCCGTCATCCTTCAGGATCGTGTCGACCCGCTGATGCGGCCCTGGCAGCTCGGCGCGACGATGTTCAGTCTGATGGGAGTGCTGGCGTTGATCGTCGCGTCGCTCGGACTCTACAGCGTGCTCTCGTATCTCGTGACGCAACGCGGGCACGAGATCGGCGTGCGGATGGCGCTCGGCGCGCGGCCGGCCGATATCGCGCGGCTGGTCGTCCGCGAGGGTCTCACGCTCACGATCGGCGGAATCATCGCCGGGTTCGTGCTGGCGATCGCCGCTTCCGGATTCGTCGAGCCGCTCCTCTTCGACACGTCGCCGCGGGAGCCTCTGGTGTTTGGCTCTGTGGCCGCGCTGCTCGTGGCGACGGCGGCGCTCGCGACGCTGCGCCCGGCCGGCCGCGCCAGGCGGGTCAACCCGGTCGACGCGATGCGCGTCGAGTGACTCACTTCACCGTTGCAACGGCGGCGGCGATCTCGCGCATGATCGCGTCGCGATCGTCGAAGATCATCAGGTTGATCGCGCCGGTGATGTCGACCGTCGCCTTCCCCACCGCCGAGCTCCACAGACTTCTGAGCGCCTGGCCCGTGGGGGTCGAACCGAACGCTGACACCTCCGCCTCACGGCTCTTGTCTCGCGGCATCGTCGCGCCGAAACGGTCGTCGAACTTCTTGACCAGCGCGTTCAGTTTGTCCATCCAAGGACGCTCACCCGGCTTCGGCCCATTTGGATCGGCCGACATGATCGCGGACGCGAACTCCATTACTGCGTTGTCGCGCAGGATCGCCGTGCCCGCCGGTCCCTCGAGCGCGGCCACGATCGCATCCGCCTGGGCGCCGGGCGCGTGACGAGCCGCGGCGGCGTCAAACGTGCGGTCCATCTCGCCGGTCGAGTCGTACAGCTGTGAGATGAGTGCGATTCGCTTCGTAATCGCCGTGCGCGCCTGCTGAAAGGCCGGCAGCGCCGGTGTCCACCGGCTTCCGAGGCGCTCTGCGGCCGGCGCTTTCTGGATGAACTCATCGATCCGTGAACTCAGCTGTTCTTCGATCGCGAACGTGGTCACCGCGAGCATCGGCGCGGTGAGCTTTGCCGCGAGCGGATTCTTTCCCGGGCCTGACGCGGGCGCGCGGAGCGGCGCAGTCTTCTCGAGCTTGAAACTCCCCAGAAAGCGATCGGCGTTCGCGGTCGACGACCCCTTCGGGCCGAGCGCCATGAGCGTGTAGAGATGCTCGTCCGTGACGACCAGCCAGTACTTCCCCTCGAATGCCTGTTTGTCTTCCGTTTGCCCGTCCGCCGTAAAGCGAATGGATGGATAGCCGGCAAAGTCTGCATCCGAGGACGTGCGTTCGGTGGCCGTCTTCAAGAATCCCTTATGAATCGTGTCGAGGTACTGCTTGATCGGTCCGCGATCGCTGGCTCCGACGAATTCGCGCACGGCATCGCTCACCGGACTGAGCCGAACGAAGTAGGCCCAATCGTCGGCGTTGTAGATGTAGTAGCCCTCCTTCGAATTCGCCGAGGGCGTCCCGGGTACCTCGATGGAAAACCCTTCGCCTTTCGGCGACAGCGTCGTCCAGGTTGTCTGAGCGGCGGCAGTGTGAGCGGCTGCCGTCACGGTCATGACGAGCGCAAGCGCAGTTGCGAGTCTCATGCCGGTTCTCTCCGTGAAGTTCGAAGTTCGAACTTTGAAGCCGCCTCGCCCTAGCCGAAGGCGAAGGCGGGTTCGCAGTTCAGGCCGCGTTAGCGGCCTGGTTACCCGTCTCGGAGCGTGATCACCGGATCGACGCGGCTGGCGCGGCGCGCCGGCACGAGGCTCGCGAGCACGGCCACGCCGATGAGCGCGGCCGACGCGCCAATGAAGCTCAGCGGATCGCTCGGACTCTGGAAGAGCAGCGTCCGGACGAGACGCGAGGCGGCAAACGCGCCGGCGACGCCGAGAACCACGCCCGCGCCGACGAGCGTCAGCCCCTGGCGAAGCACGAGCCCGAGCACGTCGCGGCGGCCGGCGCCGAGCGCCATCCGCAACCCGATCTCGCGCGTGCGCTGGCCAACCGAATACGACATCACGCCATAGAGCCCGACGCACGCGAGCAGGAGCGCGAGCAGCCCGAACACGCCGAGCAGCCCGGCAGCGAGATTCACGGCCCAGAGCGACTGGGAGATCACGTCCTTGACGACCTGGGCATTCTGCACCGGCATGCGCGGATCGTTTTGATGAATGACGCGGCGCACCGGCTCGATGATCGCCGCGGGGTCGCGAGCGGCGCGCACGTAAAGCACCGCGGTATCGCTGTAAGCCTGCTGCAACGGCCGGTACGCCGCCGGCTGCGGGTCCTCGCCGAGCGTCGCGTATTTCACGGTCTTGACGACTCCAACGACCTCGCGGTACTCCTGCTCGACGTAGAAGCGGAACCGCTTTCCCAGCGCATCCGAGTTCGGCCAGTACCGCCGCGCCATCGTGTCGTTCACGATCGCGACCGGAGGTCCCGTGCGATCCGCTTCCCTGAAATCCCGGCCTTTCACCAACGCAATGCTCGTCGTGTCGAAATACCCGGCATCGACGTCGATGGTCGTCGTGAGCACGGGCGGCAATGATTCCCGCCCTTCGACGAAGAGGCTTCGCTGAACGAACCCGAAGAGCGGAAGGTTCGTTCCCCATGAGGCCGCTGTGACGCCGGGCACTGCCCGGACAGCCGTCAGCACGTCACGATAGAACTGCTCGGCGCGCGGCTGCTCGTACCCCTGTTGCCCCGGGGTCACGGTCATGACGGCCACGTGCTCGCTGTCGAAGCCCGGATCGATGTGCGAGGCCGCCTGACTGCTGCGGAGAAACAGCGCGGCCGTGATCAGCGCCACGAGCGACAGCGCGACCTGCCCGACGATGAGCAGATTCCCGAGGCCGAACGTGCGGCGCCGCCGGCCCGCCGACCGGGTGTTGTCCTTCAGCGCGCCGACGACGCTCGCGCGGGACGATTGAATGGCCGGCGCGAGTCCGAAGACGACGCCGGTCACCACCGAGATCCCCAGCGTGAACGCCAGCACGGTCGCGTCGAGCCGCGGCTCGACGAAGTTCTGCGGCGCCAGCGCCGGCCGCGTGGACCAGATCACGCGGAGACTCCAGACCGCGACGAGGACGCCGAGCGCTCCGCCGATCAGGCTGAGGAGCACGTTCTCGGTCATGAGCTGCCGCACGAGCCGCGAGCGGTTGGCGCCCAGCGCGAGTCGAACGGCGATCTCCTGAGTGCGTGCCGTCGCCCGCGCGAGCAGCAGATTCGCGACGTTCGAACACGCAATGAGGAGCACCAGGCCGACGATCACCATGAGGACGGCGCCGCCGAGCACCAGGGCCTCGCGCACGCCCGGGAAGATCGTGGCCGTGGTCAGCGGCCGGAGCGTGGTCGTCCGGCCCTGATTGGGCGCCGGGTACTCGGTCTCGAGCGACTTCGCCAGCGCCACCATTTCGGCGCTGGCCTGCTGGATCGTCACACCCGGTTTGAGCCGGGCCGCGACGTTGAACGCGAGGGCGCGCCGCTCGTCGACCCAGGAGCGGAACTGCGACGGCAGCAGCTCGCGATACAGCATCACCGGCGCCCACGCGTCGGGACCGAAGAGCGAATTGACGCCGCGGAACCCCTCGGGCGCGACGCCGACGACCGTGAAGACGGTACCGTTCACCAGGACCGTCTGTCCGAGCACGTCCCGCTTTCCGCCGAATTGGCGCTGCCACATCCGATGGCCGAGGACCATGACGGGCGACGCGCCGGGCACGCGATCGTCCTCGGTGCCGATCATCCGGCCCAGCAGCGGCCGGACGCCGAGTGTCGCGAAATAGTTGCCGGTGACGAGCTCCACGAAAATCGGCTCGCCTTCGGCGCCAGTCGACACGCTGCCGGCGATCGGAAACGAGTACGCCGCCATCGAGGAAAACGAGTTGTTGCGATCGCGAAAGTCTTTGTAGTTCGGGTACGACACCTGCAGCACGCTGCCGAGCTGCGACGTGTTGTTCTTGTCCACCGTGTAGACGGCGACGATCTCCGACACGCGATCCACCGGCAGTGGATTCAGAAACAGCGTGTTGATAATCGTGAAGATGGTGGTATTGACGCCGATCCCCAGCGCGAGCGAGCTGACCGCGGTGAGCGCGAACGCCGGCGACTTCGTGAAGGTGCGGAGCGCAAACCGAATGTCTTTCCACAGCCGTTCCATGACGTTCAGCTCCTGCGCTGGATGAGTGTAACCGAGCGAACCGGGGCGGCTCACCTCGACGATAGGGATACGAGTGGCCGCCGGTCCAGGTTCTCCGGCAGGGACGCGTCGGGCGGAGGTCCAGGCGGCTCGATCAGGATGGCAACGTGAGAGCGGTCAGCGCTTCAGATTCGTTGTCGCAGATGGTGACGATGTTCTCGAGCGAGGCGGTCTCGAAGACTTCCCGGACGAGCTGTTTCGGGGCATACAGGACGACGCGCGCATTCCGGCTGTGGAGTGCGCGCGCGGCGGTGATGAACATCCGCACCCCCATCGACGCCACAAAGTCCGTCTGCGAGAGATCCACGATGGCATTCCGGCCGGTCGGGACCAGCGCCGCGAGAAAGCGTGTTCCGATACGATCGACGCCGGGCGAATCGAGCCGCCCTTTGAGCGTGACCCTGACCTGGTTGCCACCGAGCTCGTCGATTTGCATTTCCACAACGATCTCCCTGGTCGTGAAGCCGCAGGCTATGCAGCGGGTGCTACGAGAGTGTCACAACGTTCAGATTATTGCGGGAGAATGCTGACATGTCACAAGAAAGCAGCCCCGGCAGCGAAGCGCTGCCACCCCACGCCCAACTCATCCAGATGGCAATGGGACACTGGGTGTCCCGTACCGTCTTCGTCGCCGCAAGACTCGGCATTGCGGATCGTCTCGCAGACGGCCCGAAGACCGCCGACGAATTGGCTGGTCCGACCGGCACGCACGCGCCGTCGCTTTATCGGTTCATGCGGGCCTTGGCCAATCTCGGGATCCTCACCGAGCGTTCCGGACACCGTTTTGCGCTGACGCCTCTAGGCGAAGCGCTCAGGACCGGAGCACCGGGTTCGGCCCGCGCCTCGATCCTGACCATCGCAAACGACTGGTGGGTCCGCGGGTTCAGTGAATTGCCCTATTCCGTGCAGACGGGGAAAAGCGGGTTCGAGAAAGCACTGGGTGCGCCCGTGTTCGAGTGGCTCGCGAACAATCCAGAAGAGGCGTCCCTGTTCTCCGAGACCATGATTGGCGTTCACGGCGCGGAGCCGCCGGCCGTGGCAGCGGCGTACGACTTCTCGAGTCTCCCGACCATCGTCGACGTCGGCGGCGCGTCCGGCCACATGCTGGCCACGATTCTCGGGAAGTACCCCGGTCCTCGCGGGATTCTGTTCGATCTTCCGCATGTCGTGCAGGATGCGCCAACGATGCTCGAGCTGCATGGCGTCGCGAACCGCGTCACGATTCAGGCGGGCAGTTTCTTCGAGCGCGTCCCGGCCGGCGGCGATGCCTATCTGCTTTCGCACATCATCCACGACTGGAGCGAGGATCAGTGCCTCACCATTCTCGGCAATTGCCGCCGCACAATGGGCCCCGCGGCGCGCCTGCTCCTCGTCGAGATGGTCCTTCCTGAAGGCGATACACCGCATCCGGGCAAGATGCTCGATCTGATGATGCTCGTGGGACCCGGTGGTCAGGAACGGACGGAGCAGGAGTACGGCGCGCTGCTCGACAAGGCGGGTTTCCGTCTGACGCGTGTCGTGCCGACGTCGTCGCCGGTCAGCGTCGTCGAGGCGAAACCGCGCTAGACTGCGGGACTGGGGTGATTGCGGAACCGAGGTGGACCCATGGCCAGGAAAATTCTGATGCTCGTCGGCGATTTCGGCGAGGACTACGAGATCATGGTGCCGTTTCAGGCGCTCCAGGCCGTCGGCCATACCGTCCATGCGGTCTGTCCCGGGAAGAAGGCCGGCGAAAAGATTCGCACGGCCATTCATGATTTCGAAGGGGACCAGACGTACACCGAAAAGCGAGGCCACGACTTCACGCTGAACGCCGCGTTCGCCGACGCGCGCCCGGAGCGATACGACGCGCTCGTCATCGCGGGCGGCCGCGCGCCCGAGTATCTGCGCCTCGATCCCGCCGTGCTCGAAACCGTGCGGCATTTCTTCACGGAGCGGAAACCGGTCGCTGCGATCTGCCACGGCCCCCAGATCCTGTCGGCAGCGGGCGTCATCCGCGGCCGAAAGGTCTCGTGTTACCCGGCGGTCGCGCCGGAAGTGCGGCTTGCGGGAGCCGAGTACGCCGACATCGCCATCGATCAGGCAATCACCGACGGAACGCTCGTGACGGCGCCGGCGTGGCCGGCGCACCCGGCGTGGATCGCGCAATTCCTGCAGGTGCTCGGCACACGGGTGGTGCAGGAAGAACCAGCGGCGGCCGGACGGTAAGCCGTCAGCGTCCGGGTGTGCGGATCGTCGGGCGCGCGATCTCCGGTGCCAGCCGGCGCAAGTGAGCGCCCAGCACCATGAACGCGCATCCGGCGACGATGAGGTAGATCCCCATCAGCCACGCGATCGCCGCCGCTCCGGTGTGGACGCGGACGAGCAGGAGCACGCCGATGCCGAGCGACACGGCGCCTGCTGCCGGCAGCGGCCACTCACCCGACATCTCCCGGCGAAGCGCGACTCCGGCGCTGATCTCCGCGATGCCGTTGAGCACCGCCCACGTGCCGATGAGGAGCGCATCGGACGCAGCGTTCATCTCCCGGCACATCAGGAACGCGAGGATCGCCACGCCAATCCGGGCAGCGGCTTCCCACATCAGACTGCGGACGCGATGGATATCGTTCGATTGGGCCGCGACGTTCATCACCATGATGCCGTCTACGGCCGAGTACACGCCGAAGAACACCGCCAGGACGAACGGCGACACGCCTGCCCAGAACCAGACGAAGATGCCTAAGATCGTCGCGATGAATCCGCGGATTAAGAAGAGCCTCCAGTGACCGGCGAGGAGGGCGAGCATGTGAACCTCCTCTTTCAGATACACCACGATCGGCCACTCATCGCAAGGGCAGTTTCAGCGGTAGACTGGTGAGAACGCCTTCAAACCTTCTTTTTCTTACTCGATGGCCGCGAGCACGTGCCCGATGGCGGCGGACATCCGAGCCCAGTTCTCCGTTTCCAGTTGGAGTTGACGCTGGCCTGTGCGGGTGAGCCGATAGAACTTTGCTTCGCGATTCTGCTCTGAGGTTCCCCACGCGGAGGTGACCCAGCCGCGCTGCTCGAGGCGGTGCAACGCCGGATAGAGCGATCCCTGATTCACTTGCAGCACTTCCCTCGACATCTGCTGGATGCGCTGCGAAATCCCCCACCCATGCTGCGGACCAAGCGCGAGCGTCTTCAGGATGAGCAGGTCGAGCGTGCCTTGCAGGAGATCGTTCTTCGGGCCCTTCGGCATGAGTACTCCATTGAACTTCGAACTTCGAACTTCAAACTTCGAACTTCAAAACCCGCCGCTCCGGGCCACCGGCAGATCTCTCTGCGACCAATCTTCGAACGACCCGTCGTACAGCATCACCTTGAGGCCGAGCAGCCGTGCAGCAAACACGACCGCCGTCGCTTGCTGACCGATGTGGCAGTACGCGATGACGGTGTCGCCGGACTTCACGCCGGCGTTCGTGAAGATCGCCGAGAGGTCGCCCTGCGACTTGTACTGGCCGCTCGCGTCGAACAAGCTGTCGAACGGCACGCTCACCGCGCCCAGAATGTGGCCGGTCTTGTGCGATTGCGGCGGCTGGCCGCCGGTTCGGGAACCGTCATAAAAGGAGGTATTGCGCGCGTCGACGATGGCAAAGCCCGCTGTCTGAAGATGCGATTTCACGAAGTCCGCGTCGACAACGACGGGAGCCGTCTTGAGCGCCGACAGCTGCCCGCTCTTCGCCGGCGGCACCTCGCTCGTCACGGGGTGTCCGCCCTTCTCCCACGCGGGCAGGCCGCCGTCGAGCAACGACGCATCGGCAAAGCCGGCATACCGCAATGTCTCAATCACGCGAGTCGCCGCGGGAACCCAGCCGCTCGACGAAAAGCAGACGACCACTCGCGATATATCCGAGACGCCAAGTCCCGCGAGCCGTTCGCGCAACACCTCGGGCGGCAGCATCTGCAGCGAGAGGCCCGGGGCTGGATCCGTCGCGCGAACCGCGAGCTCGGTGTTGTACGCGACATACCTGGCGCCGGGGATGTGTTTCGCGTCGTAATCAGGTTTGGGTCCGATGTGAAAGACGACGAGATTCGCGTCGCCGAGGTGTTGCGCGAGCCCTGCCGGCGTGATCAGGAGCTGATCGCGGGACTGGGCCGCGATGGTCGCTCCCGCGAACACAGCCGCGATCGCGAAGGCAATGCGCCACATTTGTACGGAAGCTGAGATCCGACGGGTGAACTTGTCCATGCGGCCCTCCTGCGGCAGCGCGAGGCTGCCCGGCCGGTCTACCGATCCGTCTCACTCTTGTAGACGTTCGACAAGAATATGGGTTCGCCTCGTCGAGTGTCAACCGCGATATTTGTTGGTCCTCTGGCGCCGGCTACGAGCGGCGACGCCTGTTTGCGAGGAACGCCACCAACGCGACCAATGCCGTCGTGCTGACGACGAGAAGCAGCGACAGCCACACCAAGAACTCTGGCGAATGGGGACTTGTCCGTCTTCCTGCTGTGATGGCCGCCTCCGGAAGAGCGAGCATCGCCAGGACGTAAGCAGGGATCTGGAGTGGGCCGCTGGTGCGTTCGAGAGTGTACCAACCGTAAGAAGCGAGCGTCGCGCGCAGAACCCCAATGCCGATGCCGATCACGACAGCCCTGCGCCACAAACTGTGACGATTGGGTTGGCGCCCGAAATACAGATACAAGAGCGCCACTGCCCCTGCGACGACAACCAGCCCCGCAAGAATCAGCAAGTGAGGCCTATCTCGCAGGGGCGAACGAGGGAATCGGCTGGCCTTTATGACAGGTGTAGCAGGTCACCGGCACGTCGGCCTTGCCCGTGATCCGTCGCACCTCGTCCTGCGCGGTCGCGCGGAGCGTCCACATGCCGCGCGCGATCTGCTTTGGCTTCTTCGCGTCGCTGTCCCAGTGTTCGGTCTCGTGACAATAGTTGCAGTCGACGCCGAGATTCGCGACGAACGCCATCTCCATGATTCGAAGGACCCCGATCGCCGGACGCCCTTTGAAGGTCTGAATGTTCTTGAACACCTGCTCCGCCGGCTGCTGCTCCTTGCCGGCGATTTGTTTTTCGAGCTCGAGAACGAACTTGTTGCGCGGTGTTTGTGTCGGATCTTGACCGGCAACTCTTGCCACCACACCGATCGTGAGCGCGAGAGTCGAGACCACGATTAGCCAACGGGTCTGTCGCATGGCGATGCTCCGCCGGCATCATAGCGAGATCCATTCAGAAATAGGCTTTGTCGTCGTGCGGACGGGTTCAATTGACTGGATTCGACATTCCGGACTTCTGGACGTGGTCGCTTGCGATTCGTCCCAGAGAAAGGCTCCACGCCGATCGGCCGAGGCACAGGATTTGCCCCTACACTCGGCGCCTGCCGAGGAGGGTCTGTGTCAGCACGATTCGTGGTTCCGTCAGTGGCTCTGCTTCTGGCCTCCGTTGCCGCCCCGGCGCTGGCGCAATCGGGACGGCCGACCTTTGAAGTGGCCGGACAGGCAACATTTCTCAAATTGAACGACTCGGATTCGACGAACACCGGTATCGGCGGGCGTTTCCTTTGGGATTTCTCCCGCTGGGTCTCCGCGGACGTGGAGCTCAGCTATTTCCCGAAAGACACGTTCGAGCAGATTCTACAGTCAAGCACCCTGGAGTCGGCACGGGTCACCTACGAACGCCGCCGCACGCACGTGCTGGCTGGCGTCAAAGCGGGTTATCGCGGCGATCGGTTCGGCGTGTTTGGAAAAGTGCGTCCCGGATTCACGCACCTCACCGACGAGGGAATGGACTGCTCGGGAGCGTTATGCGCGTTGGCGCTGTTCGTTCGTCCTGAGTACCGGACCGAGTTCGCGCTCGACCTGGGCGGCATGGTCGAGTTCTATCCGTCACGCCGGCTCGTGGCACGCCTCGATCTTGGCGACGAGATGATTCGCCACCGGAGCACGGCCGTTCCGCCCTGCGTGAACGGCGACTGCACGAGCCACAACTTCACGTCGCGGCTCGGCGTCGGACTGAAGTTCTAGGCGGGCTGTTTGAACAACGACAAGCGCTAGAGCGTTGAACCACGAAGCACACGAAGGACACGAAAGATCTTGAAGAAAAATCTTCGTGCTCTTCGTGCGCTTCGTGGTGATCGCTCTTCGTCAGCGGCTGGGCCGGTGTGCTATTTCACGACCACCATATCGCCGGGTCTCAGATCAGGAATGACTACCGAGCCTGGTTTGAACAGCTTCGTGTAGTCGAAAAATACTCTCCCATCCTTCTCATTGGGCTGAGGATCTTTTCGAATCAGTACGATCTCTTTCTTGTCCGCCC
>Ga0114129_10001456_pt1 | contig 31971 bp, 37 predicted proteins | sample RhiMetdeltSRZDD1_FD_80071 | JGI IMG/M metagenome (GOLD analysis project Ga0114129, IMG submission 80071) | Populus rhizosphere microbial communities from Tennessee, USA - Rhizosphere MetaG P. deltoides SRZDD1 (version 2) (version 2) | ecosystem: Host-associated > Plants > Roots > Rhizosphere >...
CGCGCGCGCGTCCGGCGTCAGGGCCGACCTGTTGAATTCGAACAGCCCAGTCGAAGTGACCGAGATCACCGCGGGCTTCTTGGGCGGCTCGGGCTCGGCCACCGGCTTGGGCTCGGGCGGCTTCGTCTTTTGGTTCGCCGCGTGGCTCCGGATTTAATCACGGCGTCCATACCAAACACAAGCGGTCCCGGACGAAAACGCGGGGCGTTTTTTCGAGGGAAAACTGATGCTTGCATGATAAAATTCGAGCGCTCGCCTGATGGAAAATTTCGCCAAGGAAACGCTGCCGATCTCGCTCGAGGAGGAGATGCGGCGCTCGTACCTCGATTACGCCATGAGCGTGATCGTGGGACGGGCCCTCCCCGACGTGCGCGACGGTCTGAAGCCGGTGCACCGCCGCATCCTCTATGGCATGAACGAGCTGGCCAACCACTGGAACCGCCCCTATAAGAAGTCGGCCCGCGTGTCGGGCGACGTGATGGGCAAGTACCACCCGCACGGCGACGCCGCCATCTACGACACGATGGTGCGCATGGCGCAGAGCTTCAGCCTGCGCTACCTGCTGATCGACGGCCAGGGCAACTTCGGCTCGGTGGACGGCGACAACGCGGCGGCCTCGCGCTATACCGAGGTCCGCCTGACGCGCTTCGCGCACGAGATGCTGACCGACATCGACAAGGAAACGGTCGATTTCGTGCCGAACTACGACGGCCAGGACCAAGAGCCGGCGGTCCTGCCCTCGCGCGTGCCGAACCTGCTGGTGAACGGCTCCTCGGGCATCGCGGTGGGCATGGCCACCAACATCCCGCCGCACAACCTGGGCGAGGTGATCGACGCCTGCCTGCACCTCCTCGCCACGCCGCACTGCGCGGTCGAGGATCTCATCAAGCGCATGCCGGCGCCCGACTTCCCGACCGCGGGAATCATCTACGGCCTCGCCGGGGTGCACGAGGGCTACCGCACCGGGCGCGGCCGGGTGGTGATGCGCGCGCGGACGCATTTCGAGGACATCGGCAAGGGCGACCGCCAGGCGATCATCGTCGACGAGCTGCCCTACCAGGTGAACAAGAAGGTGCTGCTCGAGAAGATCGCCGAGCTGGTCTCGGAGAAGCGGCTCGAGGGCATCTCCGACATCCGCGACGAGTCGGACAAGTCCGGCATGCGCGCGGTGCTCGAGCTCAAGCGCGGCGAGATCCCCGAGGTGGTGCTGAACAAGCTGTACAACATGACCCAGCTGCAGGACAGCTTCCACATGAACATGGTGGCGCTGGTCGACAGCCAGCCGCGCCTGCTCAACCTGAAGGAGCTGATCGAGTGGTTCATCGCGCACCGGCGCGAGGTGGTCACGCGGCGCACGGTGTACGAGCTGAGGAAGGCGCGCGAGCGCGGCCACGTGCTCGAAGGCCTGGCGGTGGCGCTCTCGAACGTCGACGAGGTGATCGAGCTGGTCAAGAAGGCGCCGAGCCCCGCCGAGGCAAAGAGCCGCCTGATGGCGCGCGCCTGGCCGTCCGATCTCGTCAAGAACATGGTGGGAGCAAGGTCGCCGGCGCAGTTCCGGCCGGAGGGCCTGAATGCCGCCTACGGGCTGAAGGACGACGGCTATTACCTTTCCGACGAGCAGGCGCAGGCGATCATCGACCTGCAGCTCCGGCGCCTGACCGGCCTCGAGCAGGACAAGATCCGCGACGAGTACCGCGAGGTGATCGCGGCCATCACCGACCTGCTCGACATCCTCGCCAAGCCGGCGCGCATCACGAAGATGATCGAGGAGGAGCTCGGCAAGCTCAAGGCGGAGTTCGGCGACAAGCGCAAGAGCGAGATCGTCACGGTGGCCGAGGACATCTCGGTCGAGGACCTGATCGCGCCGCAGGACATGGTGGTGACCTTCTCGCACGGCGGCTACGTCAAGGGCCAGCCGCTCACCGAATACAAGGCGCAGCGCCGCGGCGGCCGCGGCAAGACGGCGACGACGATGAAGGAGGACGACTTCATCGAGCGGCTGTTCGTCGCGCACTCGCACGACTACCTGCTTTGCTTCTCCAACCGCGGCCGGCTCTACTGGCTCAAGGTGTACGAGGTGCCCGCCGGCAGCCGCTCGGCACGCGGCAAGCCGGTCGTCAACATGTTCCCGCTCGAGGAGAACGAGAAGATCACCGCGGTGGTGCCGGTGAAGGAGTTCGACGAGAACCACTACGTCTTCATGGCCACCGCCAAGGGCACGGTGAAGAAAACCGCGCTCGACGAGTTCTCGCGCCCGCGCCCGAGCGGCATCATCGCCGTGGGGCTGGAGGAGGGCGACTACCTCGTGGGCGCCGCGCTCACCGACGGCAAATACGACGTGATGCTGTTCTCCTCGGACGGCAAGAGCGTGCGCTTCGAGGAGGGCGACGTGCGCCCGATGGGCCGCCAGGCGACCGGGGTGCGCGGCATGCGCCTTGCAGCGGAGCAGCGCGTGGTCTGCATGCTCGCGGCAAAGGACGAATCTCGCTCGGTGCTCACCGCGACCGAGAAGGGCTACGGCAAGCGCACGCTGATCGCCGAGTACCCGCGCCACGGCCGCGGCGGGCAGGGGGTGATCGCGATCCAGACTTCCGAGCGCAACGGCGCCGTGATCGGCGCGGTGCTGGTCGAGGAGGACGACGAGGTGATGCTGATCTCCACCGGGGGCGTGCTCATCCGCACGGCGGTGGCGCAGATCCGCGAGACCGGCCGCTCCGCGCAGGGGGTCACGCTGATCTCGCTCGGCGAAGGCGAGAAGCTCGCCGGCCTCGAGCGCATCGAGGAGCGCGACGTCAACGGCAACGGCAATGGCAACGGCCACGGTCCCGAAGGTGGAAATGGCGGGGCCGGAGGCGAGCCCGACATCGAACCCGAGGCACCGACGCCGCCCTCGCCGACGGTTCACTAAAGACGTAGTTATCTTTGGATGTTACGCATTTAACCCTCATGTCGCGGATTTTCAACTTCAGCGCGGGTCCCGCCATGCTGCCGGCCGAAGTTCTATCCCGCGCCGGCGACGAGATGCTCGACTGGCGCGGCAGCGGCATGTCGGTGATGGAGATGAGCCACCGCGGACCCGAGTTCATCTCGATCGCGGCGGAGGCCGAGGCCGATCTGCGCAGCCTGGCCGCGATCCCGCAGAACTACAAGGTGCTGTTCCTCCAGGGCGGCGCCACGCTGCAGTTCGCGCAGGTGCCGATGAACCTGCTGCGCGGCAAGGGAAAGGCCGACTACGTCCTCACGGGCGAATGGTCGAAGAAGGCGGTCAAGGAAGCGAAGAGCTTCTGCGACGTCGCGATCGCCGCGAGCTCCGAGGACCGGAATTTCACGTACGCGCCCAAGGATTGGCGCGTGCGGCCGGACGCGGCGTACGTCCATTACTGCTCCAACGAGACCATCGGCGGGGTCGAGTTTCACACGGTCCCCTCCGCGGGCGCGATTCCTCTCGTGGCGGACGCCTCGTCCCACTTCCTGTCGAGGCCGCTCGACGTCCCGCGGCATGCTCTGATCTATGCCGGCGCGCAGAAGAACGCCGGGCCGGCCGGGCTCACCTTCGTCATCGTGCGCGACGACCTGATCGGCGCGGCGGCGAAGGGCACGCCCACGGTGATGGACTACAAGCTCCAGGCCGACGCCGATTCGATGCTCAACACCCCGGCGTGCTACTCGATGTACATTGCCGGGCTGGTGTTCAAGTGGATCAAGCAGCAAGGCGGCCTCCCCGCGCTCGAGCAAAAAAACATCGCGAAGGCGAAGCTGCTCTACGACTTCCTCGACTCGAGCGGCTTCTTCAGGAACCCGGTGGCGAAAGAAGATCGCTCGCGGATGAACGTGCCGTTTACCCTCGGAGATCCCAAGCTGGATCCGGTTTTCCTCAAGGGGGCCGAGGAGCGCGGCATGGTGCAGCTCAAGGGGCACCGCTCGGTCGGCGGGATGCGCGCGTCGATCTACAACGCCATGCCGATCGAGGGCGTTCAACGCCTGGTCGAATACATGAAAGAATTTGAGCAAAAGTATGGCTAGAAGCCGCCTTGAACGGCAGCGCCATGCCTAAGGCGCGCCCCAAGAAATCCGAAATCCTGGTCATCAACAACGTCGCGCTGGTCGGGCTGCGGCGCTTTCCGCCCGAGCAGTACACGGTGCTGAAGGAGGCGGCCGACCCCGACGCGATCGTGGTGCGCTCGCAGGACCTGCACCGCTACGAGTTCGGGCCGTCGCTGCGCGCGGTGGGCCGCGCCGGAGCGGGAGTCAACAACATCCCGGTGGCCGCGCTCTCCAAGCGCGGCATCCCGGTGTTCAACGCGCCGGGCGCCAACGCCAACGCGGTGAAAGAGCTGGTGCTGGCGGGGATGCTCATCGCGGCCAGAAATCTTGCGCCCGCCTTGGATTTTGTGCGTCAGTTGAAGGATGAAGATCTAGAAACCCGGGTGGAGGACGGCAAGAAGCAGTTCGCCGGCCTCGAGCTGCCGGGCCACACGCTCGGCGTCATCGGCCTCGGCAAGATCGGCAGCCTGGTGGCCGACGCCGCCATCCGCCTCGGCATGAGCGTGCAGGGCTACGATCCCCACATCACGGTCGAGGCAGCGTGGAGCCTGCCTTCGCAGGTGAAGCGCGCCGCGTCGATCGACGAGCTGATCAAGACGAGCCACTTCGTCAGCCTGCACGTGCCGCTCGGCGAAAAGACCCGCCACCTCATCAACGGCAAGAACATCGAGCACTTCCGTCACGGCGCGGTGCTGCTCAACTTCTCGCGCGAAGGCATCGTGGCCGAAGAGGCCGTGGCGAAGGGCCTGAAGAGCCACGGGCTCAAGTGGTACGTGACCGACTTTCCCACCGGTCCGCTGCTCGGGCATGCGGGCGTCATCGCGCTGCCGCACCTCGGGGCCTCGACCCGCGAAGCCGAGGACAACTGCGCCATCATGGTGGTCGACCAGCTGCGCGAGTATCTCGAGCAGGGCAACCTGCAGAACGCGGTCAACTTCCCCGACGCGGCGATGCCGCGCGAGGCCCCGTTCCGGCTCGCCATCGCCAACGCCAACGTGCCCGACATGCTGAGCAGCATTTCGCACACGCTCGGGCGGCGCAAGATCAACATCCACAACATGCTGAACAAGTCGAAGGGCGAGATGGCCTACACTCTGGTCGATGCGGACAGCCCGGTCCCCGGCGAGGTGATCAAGGAGCTGGCCGACCTGAACGGAGTGCTCTCGGTGCGCTATCTTCCAACAGATGGCTAGATGACGGCTTGAAGCCGATGTCTGACGAGCTCGAAAAGATCCGCAGGGAGATCGACCGGCTCGACGACGAGCTCGCCGCGCTGATCGAGCGCCGCGCCGCGCAGGCGAAGCGGATCGGCGAGCTCAAGGCCGGCGCGGCCGCGTACCGCCCCGAGCGCGAGAGCCAGATTCTCCTGCGGGTTTCGAAGAAAAACGGCGCTCTGGCGGGGGAGCGGATGAGCGCGGTGTTCCGCGAGATCATCTCGGCCTGCCGCAGCCTGGAGGAGGCGGTCCGCGTCTCCTACCTCGGGCCCGAGGGCACCTTCAGCGAGCAGGCGGTGCGCAGGCATTTCGGCAGCGCGGTCGACGCGCTGCCGGTCGCGTCGGTCGACGAGGCGTTCCGGCGCTGCGAGTCCGGCGGCGCGCAGTTCACGGTGGTGCCGGCCGAGAACTCCACCGAGGGCGTGGTCGGGCGCACGCTCGATCTGCTCGTCACCACGCCGCTGCGCATCTGCGGCGAGATCGAGCTGCGGGTACAGCAAAATCTCCTTTCGCGTGAGAGCAACCTGAAGGCGGTCAAGCGCGTCTATTCGCATTCCCAGTCGCTGGCCCAGTGCAACGGCTGGCTGGCGCAGAATCTGCCGAACGCCGAACGCGTGGCGGTGGCGTCCAACGCCGAGGCGGCGCAGCGCGCCGCCCAGGAGCCCGGCGCCGCCGCGGTCGCGGGCCAGGCCGCCGGCGAGCGCTACGGCCTCGCCGCCCTCGCGCGCTCGATCGAGGACGACCCCAACAACACGACGCGGTTTCTCGTGCTCGGCCACACCGATCCGGCGCCCAGCGGTCGCGACCGCACCTCGCTCGTCATGTCGGCCGAGAACAAGCCCGGTGCGGTCCATGCGCTGCTCACGCCGCTCGCCGCCCACGGCGTGAGCATGAGCCGCATCGAGTCGCGCCCGGCGCGCGCGCGCACCGCGCTCTGGGAATACCTCTTCTTCATCGACGTCGAAGGCCACCAGAAGGACGCGCACGTCGCGCAGGCGCTCGCCGCGCTGCGCGCCAAGGCGCCCTACCTCAAGATCCTGGGCTCGTACCCGGTTGCCGTATCCTGAAGGAAATGCTGATCGATCTGTGTGAACTTTCGCCCTCCTACGTGCGCTCGATCGCGCCGTACCAGCCGGGCAAGCCGATCTCCGAGGTGGCGCGCGAGCTCGGCCTCAAGGAAGAGGGCATCATCAAGCTCGCGTCGAACGAGAACCCGCTCGGCATCGGCCCGCGCACGCGCGCCGCGATCGACGCGGCGCTCGCCGAAGTCGCGCGCTATCCCGACGGCAGCGGGTTCGGGCTGAAGCAGGCGCTGTCCGGCCGCTACGGCGTCGACCCGTCCTCGATCGTGCTCGGCAACGGCTCGAACGACGTGCTCGAGCTGGTCGCGGCCGCGTTCCTGGGGCCCGGCCGCGCCGCCGTCATGTCGCAGCACGCCTTCGCGGTCTATCCGCTCGCCACGCAGGCGCGCGGCGCGCGCTCGATCACGGTCCCGGCGAAGAACTTCGGCCACGACCTCGAGGCGATGGCGCGCGCGGTCGACGACGAGACCTACGTGGTGTGGGCGGCGAACCCGAACAATCCGACCGGGACCTACGCGCGGCCCGACGAGCTCGAGGCGTTCCTGCGCAAGGTGCCCGAGCGCGTGCTGGTGGTGCTCGACGAGGCCTACAACGAGTACATCGGCGCGGACCTGCGCGCCGACCCGGTGAAGTGGCTCAGGCGCCATCCGAACCTCGTCGTGACGCGCACCTTCTCCAAGGCCTACGGCCTGGCGGGCCTGCGCGTGGGCTACGCGCTCGCCCATCCGTCGGTCGCCGACGTGATGAACCGGGTGCGCCAGCCCTTCAACGTGAACAGCATCGCGCTCGCCGCCGCCGCCGCCGCGCTCGACGACATGGAGTTCGTGGCTCGCAGCTACGCCGTGAACCTGAGCGGCATGCGCCAGCTGGAGGAAGGGGTGCGCGCGCTTGGGCGCGAGTACATCCCGTCGTACGGCAATTTCCTCGCGGTTCACGTCGGCAAGGCAGGGGAGATCTTCAAGCGGCTCCTGCGCCGCGGCGTGATCGTCCGGCCGGTCGGCGGCTACGGCCTGCCCGAGCACCTGCGCGTCACGATCGGCACCGCCGCCGAGAACGAGCGGTTTCTCGCCGCGCTCGCCGCGAGCCTGCGGGAATGAAGCGAGACTAGATGCTCTTCGAGCGCGTCGCCATCCTGGGCGTCGGCCTGATCGGCGGCTCGTTCGCGCTGGCGCTCAAGGAGGCTCGCGCCTGCGGCCACGTGGTGGGCGCGGGCCGCAACAGCGCCAATCTGAAGCTGGCCCTCGAGCGGGGCGTCGTCGACTCGACCGCCGCGGACGCGGTTGCCGCGGCCCACGGCGCCGACCTCGTGCTGCTCGCCGCGCCGCTCGCCCAGTTTCCGAAGCTCCTCCGCGAGGTCGCCTCGGTGCTCGGCCCGAAGGCGCTCGTGACCGACGGCGGCAGCACCAAGCGCGACGTGGTCGCGGCCGCGCGCGCCGCACTGGGGCGGAAAATCGGCCAGTTCGTGCCGGCGCACCCGATCGCGGGCGGCGAGAAAAGCGGCGCCGGCGCCGCGAGCGCCACGCTGTTTCAAAGGAAACGAGTGGTGCTGACGCCACTTCCCGAAAACCCCGAACCCAGTATCAAAAAGATCAATGATGCATGGTCGGTGTGCGGCGCCAACGTCACGCGCATGACGCCCGAAGAGCACGACGCGGTCCTCGGCGCCGTGAGCCATCTGCCGCACGTGCTCGCGTACGCGCTGGTGCACGAGATCGCATCGCGCGAGAACGGCGCGCAGCTTTTCGGCTATGCCGCCGGGGGCTTCCGCGACTTCACGCGCATCGCCTCGAGCCACCCGGAGATGTGGCGCGACATCTGCCTCGCGAACCGCGACCGGCTGCTCGCCGAGCTCGACCGCTACGGCGAAAAGCTGCAGGCCCTGCGCCGGCTGCTCGAGGCCGGCGACGGCGCGGGGCTCGAGAAAGTGTTCGCCGAGGCGCGCGCAGCGCGCGAGCGATGGATTCAATCGAGCTGAAGCCGCTCCGCCGCGCGAGCGGAAGCGTGCGGCTGCCGGGCTCGAAGAGCATTTCCAACCGCGTGCTCCTGCTCGCCGCGCTCGCGGAGGGCGAGACCGAGATCGGCGGGCTGCTCGACGCCGACGACACGCGCGTCATGCAGGAGGCTTTGAAAAAACTCGGAGTGAAATTTTCAGGCGCGCGGGTCGAGGGCGTCGGCGGGCCATTTCCGGTGAAAAAGGCCGAGCTCTTTCTCGGCAACGCCGGCACCGCCTTGCGCCCCCTCGCCGCGGCGCTCGCATTCTCGAGCGGCGAGTATCGTCTTACGGGCGTGCCGCGCATGCACGAGCGGCCGATCGGCGATCTGGTTGATGCGCTGCGCGGCATCGGCGCGCACGTTGACTACACCGGGAGCGAGGGTTTTCCTCCCCTGGCAATTCACCCCGGGAAAATCAGCGGCGAAAACCTGCGGGTGCGCGGGGACGTGTCCTCGCAGTTCCTCACTGCGCTGCTCATGGCGCTGCCGCTCACCGGCAAGCCCTCCCGCGTTGAAGTGCAGGGCGAGCTCATCTCCAAGCCCTATGTGGAGATCACGCTCAACGTGATGCGTCGCTTCGGTATCGAGGTTAAACGCAGCGGCTGGCGCTACTTCGAAGTCCCGTCGCGGAGCTACGCCAGCCCGGGAAAGATCCTGGTCGAAGGTGATGCGTCGTCTGCGTCGTACTTCCTTGCCGCGGGCGCGATCGGCGGCGGCCCGGTGCGCGTCGAAGGCGTCGGGCGCGACAGCGTCCAGGGCGACGTGCGCTTCACCCAGGTATTGGAGCGCATGGGCGCCCGGGTTTCGCTGCTGGAGGACGCCATTGAAGTGTCCAATCCGCAGAGAAAGCTCAAAGCGATCGATCTGGACCTCAACCACATCCCGGACGCAGCCATGACCGCGGCGGTGATGGCGCTGTTCGCCGATGGACGCAGCACGCTGCGTAATATCGCGAGCTGGCGCGTGAAGGAAACCGATCGCCTCGCCGCGATGGCGGCAGAGCTGCGCAAGCTCGGCGCCGAGGTGGAGGAGGGCGCAGACTTCCTCAAGATCACCCCTTGTCCGATCAAAGGCGGAATTAAGATCGACACCTACGACGACCACCGGATGGCGATGTGCTTTTCCCTGGTGGCGCTCGCCGGCGTCCCGGTGACGATCAATGATCCGGACTGCGTCGCCAAGACTTTCCCTGACTACTTCAGCGTCTTCCAGGGGATCGCGCATGAGCACTGACCCCTCAAAAAACGTGGTCCGTCCCTGATTTTGGATCTATGAGCGTTCCCGTCATCGCCATCGACGGACCCTCGGCCTCCGGGAAGGGCACGATCGCCAAGCGGGTGGCGCAGGTCCTGGAGTTCCACTACCTGGAAAGCGGGGCGTTGTATCGGCTGGTCGCCCTTCTTGCCCTGCGCCAGGATCTGGATGATGAGCGCCGTCTCGCCGAGGCGGCCCAGAACATGGACGTCGAGTTCTCGGGTGACGAAATAATCCTTGAAGACCAAGAGGTTAGCCAGCATATCCGGCACGAGGCGGTCGGCAACCGGGCCTCCGAGGTGGCCCGGATGCCGGCGGTCCGGCGAGCGCTCCTCGCCCGGCAGCGTGCCTTTCGCCGCCCGCCGGGCCTGGTGGCCGACGGGCGCGACATCGGGACTGTTGTTTTTCCGGACGCGGCCCTCAAGATCTTCTTGACAGCGAGGCCGGAAGTGCGTGCCGAGCGCCGCTATAAGCAGTTGATAGAAAAAGGAATCAGTGCTAATCTGCGCGCCCTTTCCCGCGATCTGGCGGAGCGGGACGCGCGCGATGCAAATCGCCCGGTCGCTCCGCTGGTTGCGGCGCCCGATTCGCAAGTGCTGGATTCATCGGCGCTTTCCATCGACGAAGTGGTCGAGCGCATCGTGGGCTGGTGGCGGGGAATGGAACTGGCTGGCCATCGCTGAACGAATGGCCTTGTGTTCAACCTGGCCCGCGGGCGCAAGCCTGCGGTTTGAATAGGTTTTTTCTTCCCTTAATGGCAAGCATTTCCTCAGCACCGCAGTCCCAGAAGTCGTCGCCCAAACCCGCTCAAGCCTCCGGCGAGTCGTTCGCCGCGCTGTTCGAGGAGAGCCTCAACCGCAAGGAGATGCGGGTCGGCGAGGTCATCACTGCCGAAGTCGTCAGCGTGGATGACAACTTCGTGGTGGTGAACGCGGGGCTGAAGTCCGAAAGCATTATTCCGGTAGACGAATTCCGCAACGACACCGGCGGGGTCGAGGTCAAGCCGGGCGATTTCGTGAGCGTCTCCATCGAGGCGCTCGAGGACGGCTTCGGCGCGACGCGCCTGTCGCGCGACAAGGCGAAGCGCATGGCCGCGTGGCTCGAGCTGGAGAAGGCGCTCGAGAGCGGCGAGAAGATCGAGGGCGTCATCACCGGCAAGGTGAAGGGCGGCCTGACGGTGATGGCCAAGGGCATTCGAGCGTTCCTCCCCGGCTCGCTGGTCGACCTGCGGCCGGTCAAGGACACCACGCCCTACGAGGGCAAGGCGATGCAGTTCAAGGTCATCAAGCTCGACCGCAAGCGGAACAACGTGGTGGTGTCGCGCCGCGCCGTGCTCGAGGAGACCGCGGGCGCCGAGCGCGAGCAGCTCCTCGCCTCGCTGCAGGAAGGCGCCACCGTCAAGGGCATCGTCAAGAACATCACCGATTACGGCGCCTTCGTCGACCTCGGCGGCATCGACGGGCTGCTCCACATCACCGACCTCGCGTGGCGGCGCGTCAAGCATCCCTCCGAGGTGCTGAACGTGGGCGACGAGGTCACGGCGAAGGTCCTGAAGTTCGACTCGGAGAAGAACCGCGTGTCGCTCGGGCTCAAGCAGCTCGGCGAGGACCCCTGGGTCGGCATCGGCCGCCGCTATCCGCAGGGCACGCGCCTGTTCGGGAAAGTCACGAACCTCACCGACTACGGCGCGTTCGTCGAAGTGGAATCGGGCATCGAAGGCCTGGTGCACGTGTCGGAGATGGACTGGACCAACAAGAACGTGCATCCGTCGAAGGTGGTGCAGGTCGGCGACGAGGTCGAGGTGATGATCCTCGAGATCGACGAGGAGCGCCGCCGCATCTCGCTCGGCATGAAGCAATGCATGCCCAACCCCTGGGAGGACTTCGCCCGCGAGTACAAGAAGGGCGACAAGGTCAAGGGCCAGATCAAGTCGATCACCGACTTCGGCGTGTTCGTCGGGCTGCCGGGCGGCATCGACGGCCTGGTGCACCTCTCCGACCTCTCCTGGTCCACCGCGGGCGAGGAGGCGGTCAAGAACTTCAAGAAGGGCGAGGAAGTCGAGGCCGTGGTGCTGTCGATCGACGTCGAGCGCGAGCGCATCTCGCTCGGCGTGAAGCAGCTCGAAGGCGACCCGTTCACCAACTTCATCGCCAGCCACGAGAAGAACAGCGTGGTCAGCGGCAAGGTGAAATCGCTCGACGCGAAGGGCGCGGTGATCGAGCTCGGCGGCGACGTCGAGGGCTACCTGCGGGCCTCGGAATTCTCGCGCGACCGCGTCGACGACCTGCGCGCGGTCCTGAACGAGGGCGACACGGTGCAGGCCATGATCATCAACGTCGACCGCAAGAACCGCTCGATCAACCTCTCGGTGAAGGCGAAGGACCTGTCCGAGGAGACCGAGGCCATGAAGCAGCTGCGCACCGAGAACGCGGCGGCGAGCGCCGGCGCGACCAACCTCGGGGCGCTGCTGCGCGCGAAGCTCGACAAGGGCAGCAACAACCCGCAGCAATAGCGCGGAGACGACGCCAAGGACTGCCATGGAGGGGGGAAGGGTCGCCATGACGAAGTCGGAACTGATCGCGCGGCTGGCGCAGCGCTACCCGCAGCTGGTGGCGAAGGACGCGGAATACGCGGTCAAGATGATCCTGGACGCGATGACCCAGGCGCTGCTCGCCGGCAATCGCATCGAGATCCGCGGCTTCGGCAGCTTCGGCCTCAACTACCGGCCGCCGCGCACCGGCCGCAACCCGAAGTCGGGCGAGAAGGTGCAGGTGCCGGAGAAGTACGTGCCGCACTTCAAGGCCGGCAAGGAGCTGCGCGAGCGCGTCGACCAGGCGCTCGACGAGGCCGCGGCGGCCCAGCCGCAGCGCGCCTCGCAGCCCGTCCGCTGAGGCGCAGAACCGGAGCGGCATGCGTATCGTCACCTGGACGATTCGCCTCCTGGTGTTCGTGCTGCTGGTCGCGTTCGGCGCCAAGAACGCCGATCCGGTCACCCTGCGCTTCTACTTCGACCTCTCGATCCAGACGCCGCTGATCCTGGCGCTGTTCGGGGCGTTCGCCGCGGGCGCGTTCTTCGGCGTGGTGGCCCTTCTCGGCAGGGTGCTGCGCCAGCGCAGGGAGATTGCTTTTTTGAAAAGAAAAGCCGCTCCCAGCGAACCGGCGCCGCCGATCGTGATGCCGCCGGTCTAGCGCCATGGAGTTCGAATACTGGTGGCTGCTCGGCTTTCCCCTCTTCTTCGGCCTGGGCTGGGTGGCCGCGCGCATCGACATCCGCCAGATCGTGTCCGAGTCGCGCGCCCTGCCGAGCTCGTACTTCAAGGGCCTCAACTTCCTGCTGAACGAGCAGCCCGACAAGGCGATCGAGGCCTTCATCGAGGTGGTGAAGGTCGATCCCGAGACGATCGAGCTGCACTTCGCGCTCGGCAGTCTGTTCCGCCGGCGCGGCGAGTACGACCGCGCGATCCGCATGCACCAGAACCTGCTCGAGCGGCCGGGCCTGGGCGCCGACCAGAAGCTGATCGCGCTCGCCGAGCTCGGCCAGGATTACCTCAAGGCCGGGATCCTGGACCGCGCCGAAGAGGCGTTCAGGAAGCTCGAGAAGAGCCCGCAGGCGGCCGCGGCGCGCCGCCACCTGCTCGAGATCTACGAGCAGGAAAAGGACTGGGACCGGGCCATCGAGATGACCAAGCTGGTGCAGCCCGACCCGCGCGACCTCGCCCAGTACTACTGCGAGCTCGCCGCCGCCGAATCGGCCGAGTCGCGGCCGGACGCGGCGCGCCGGCACCTCGAGACGGCGCTGGAGGCAAACCGGAAGTGCGTGCGCGCGAGCATGCTGCTCGGCGACCTCGACAAGAGCCAAGGCGACGTCGACCACGCGATGGAGCACTGGAAGCGCGTCGAATCGCAGAACCCGGCCTACCTCGCGCTCGTGGCGCAGCGCCTGCTCGACGCCTACCGCGACGCCGGGCGCGCGGAGGAAGGCCTCACGCTGCTCACCGGATACCTCGAGCGCTACCCGTCGCTCGACCTGCTCGACACCGTGTTCCAGCACACGCTCGAGGCGAAGGGACCCGAGCAGGCCTATGCGCTGGTGCGCGACGAGCTCAAGCGCAACCCGACGCTCCTCGGCCTCGACCGCCTGCTCGAGGCGCAGATCATCGCCGCGGGCTCGCCCGACAAGCGCCGGGACCTCGAGCTGGTGCGCAGCCTGGTGCACGGGCATACCCGTCGCCTGGCGCGCTATCGCTGCGAAACCTGCGGCTTCAAGGCGCGCCAGTTCCACTGGCGCTGCCCCGCTTGCGGCGGCTGGGAAACCTATCCGCCGCGGCGCACCGAAGAATTCGAACTGACCCCGTGAGGAACGAATGAACGTCACTGTCGTAGGAACTGGATACGTCGGCCTGGTCACAGGCGCCTGCCTCGCCGACGCAGGCAACTCGGTGTTCTGCCTGGACCTCGACGAGCGCAAGATCGCTCTCCTGAAACAGGGCAAGATCCCGATCTTCGAGCCCGGCCTCGAGCAGATCGTGCAGCGAAACGAAGAGGCCGGACGGCTCTCGTTCTCCACCGACGTTCCGGCGAGCGTGGCGCACGGCGAGCTGCAGATCATCGCGGTCGGCACGCCGCCCGGCGAGGACGGCTCGGCCGACCTGCAGCACGTGGTCGCCGCCGCGCGCGCGATCGGCAAGCACATGCAGGGCTACAAGGTGGTCGCCACCAAATCGACCGTGCCGGTCGGTACCGCCGGCAAGGTCCGGCTTGCCATCGAGGAAGAATTGAAGCGCCGCGGCGAGCGCAGCGATTTTTCGGTCGTCTCGAACCCCGAGTTCCTGAAGGAGGGCGCGGCGGTCGAGGACTTCATGCGACCCGACCGCGTGGTGGTCGGCGCCGAGGACGAGCGCGCCATCGCCATGCTGCGCCAGCTCTACGCGCCGTTCCAGCGCAACCACGACCGCATCATCATCATGAGCGTGCGCTCCGCCGAGCTCACCAAGTACGCCGCCAACGCGATGCTCGCGACGCGCATCTCGTTCATGAACGAGATCGCCAACCTCGCCGAGGCGATCGGCGCCGACGTCGAGGACGTGCGCCGCGGCATCGGCGCGGACCCGCGCATCGGCTACCAGTTCCTGTACCCCGGCGCCGGCTACGGCGGCTCCTGCTTTCCCAAGGACGTGAGAGCGCTGCAGCGCACCGCATCGGAGACCGGGCGCGAGCTGCGCGTGGTGGCCGCGGTGGAGTCGGTCAACGAGGCGCAGAAGCACGTCGTCGCGGCCAAGATCAAGCGCCGCTTCGGCGACCGGCTGAACGGCAAGTGCTTCGCGATCTGGGGCCTCGCGTTCAAGGCGAACACGGACGACATGCGCGAGGCCTCGAGCCGCACCCTGATCTCCGACCTGGTGGGCGCCGGCGCGCGCGTCCGCGCCTACGATCCCGCCGCGGGCCACGAGGCCAAGCGGCTCTACCGCGACAGCCCCGGCGTCGAGATCGTCGACTCCGCCCTTGCCGCGCTGGAGGCGGCCGATGCGCTCGCCGTGGTGACCGAGTGGCGCGAGTTCCGCAGCCCGGACTTCGCCGCGATCAAGGCGAAGCTGAAAACGCCGGCGATCTTCGACGGCCGCAACCTGTACGACCCTGGCGTCCTGAAGCAGCTCGGTTTCGAGTATTTCGCGATAGGACGCAGAGCCTAGTGGAAAAACGCCTCGACACCTCGGCGGCCCGGGTGCTCGTGGTCGGGGACGTGATGCTGGACCGCTACTGGTTCGGCGAGGTGTCGCGCATCTCGCCGGAGGCGCCGGTGCCCGTGGTGCTGATCGGCCGCGAGGAGCAGAGGCTGGGCGGCGCCGCCAACGTGGCCTGGAACTGCAAGGCGCTCGGCGCGCGCACGCGCCTGCTCTCGGTGGTGGGGCGCGACGAGCCGGGCGGGCAGCTCGAGAAGCTGATCGAGAAGCAGGGTATCGAGGCCAGCCTGCACCGCGACGCCAAGCTCGATACCACGCAGAAGCTTCGCGTGATCGGCCGCAAGCAGCAGCTCCTGCGCATCGACTTCGAGAAGCCGCCTTCGCGCGAGGTGCTGGCGGCCAAGCTCGAGGAGTTCAAGAGCGCGCTCGCCGACTGCGACGTGGTGATCCTCTCCGACTACGGCAAGGGCGGCCTCACGCACATCACCGAGATGGTGCGCGCAGCGCGCAAGGCGGGCAGGCGCGTGCTGGCCGACCCGAAGGGCGACGACTATTCCCGCTACAAGGGCGTGAGCATCATCACCCCGAACCTCGACGAGCTGCGCCGGGTCATCGGGACGTGGAAGGACGAGAAGGACCTCAAGGCACGCGCCCAGGCCCTGCGCGAGAAGCTCGGGCTCGAGGCGCTGCTGCTCACTCGCGGCGAGCACGGCATGACCTTGTTTACCAAAACCAAGACGACAAGCATCCCGGCCGTGGCGCGCGAGGCCGAGGTGTTCGACGTGACCGGCGCCGGTGACACGGTCATCGCGACCCTCGCGGTGATGCTCGCGGCGGGAGCAGGCCTGGAAGCGGCGATGCGCATCGCCAACCGCGCCGCGGGCATCGTGGTCGGTAAACTGGGAACCGCGACGGCCAGCCGCGAGGAACTCTTCGGGAAGGAATCCTGATGTACTACGTCGTGACCGGCGCCGCCGGATTCATCGGCTCGAGGATCGTCGAGGCGCTGAACCGCGCCGGCATCACCGACATCGTCGCCGTCGACAACCTCAGCCGCTCGGCCAAGGTGACGAACCTGACGCGGCTGGAGATCGCCGATTTCCTGGACAAGGGCGAGTTCCTGCAGCGCCTGGACAGCTTCGACGGCGCGGTCGAGGCGGTGCTGCACCAGGGCGCGTGCTCCGACACGATGGAGCAGGACGGGCGCTACATGATGGAGAACAACTACCGCTACTCGAAGACGCTGCTCGACTGGTGCCAGGAGGCGGAGGTACCGCTCCTGTACGCGTCCTCGGCGTCGGTGTACGGGGCCGGCGCGGAGTTCCGCGAGGAGCGCGCCTGCGAGCGGCCGCTCAACGTCTACGGCTACTCCAAGTTCCTGTTCGACCAGCTGGTGCGGCGCACCTTGGGGTACTCGCGCGGAGCGCTCGGGCCGGGCGATTCCGCGCAGATCGTGGGCCTGCGCTATTTCAACGTCTACGGCCCGAACGAGGCCCACAAGGGCCGCATGGCGTCGGTCGCGTTCCACGCGTATCACCAGCTCGCGGCCACCGGCAAGGTGCGGCTTTTCGAGGGCTCGGCCGGCTACGGCAACGGCGAGCAGCGCCGCGACTTCGTGCACGTCGACGACGTGGTCGACGTGAACCTCTGGTTTCTCGAGCACCGCGAGGTGTCGGGGATCTTCAACTGCGGCACCGGCCGCGCGCAGACCTTCAACCAGCTCGCCGCGGCGACCATCAACGCGGTGCAAAGCACCGACCACACCGCGCGCGAGCTCGCGCAGCGCGGCTTCATCGAATACATCCCGTTCCCCGAGGGCCTCAAGGCGCGCTACCAGAGCTTCACCGAGGCGGACCTGTCGCGCCTGCGCGCGGCGGGCTACCGCGGTGAGTTCAAGACCGTCGAGCACGGCGTGGCCTCGTACGTGAACGAGCTGCGGAACGCCTAGAGGGTGCCGATGAAGCGCACCATCGAGGACTTCATCGGCAACACGCCGCTGGTCCGGCTGCAGCGCCTGCCGGACTCGGACCGCAATGTCCTGCTGGTGAAGCTCGAGGGCAACAACCCGGCCGGCTCGGTGAAGGACCGGCCCGCGATCTCGATGATCCGGCACGCCGAGGCGCGCGGCGAGATCAAGCCCGGCGACACCCTGATCGAGCCGACCTCGGGCAACACCGGCATCGCGCTCGCGATGGCGGCGGCGATCCGCGGCTACCGCATGGTACTCATCATGCCCGAGCACCTCTCGGCCGAGCGCCGCCAGACGATGCGCGCCTACGGCGCCGAGATCGTCCTGACGCCGCAGAAGGGCGGCATGGAGGGCGCGCGCGACCTCGCCGAGAAGATGGTGCGCGAGGGCCGGGGCACGATGCTCGACCAGTTCGCGAACCCCGACAACCCGCGCGTGCACTACGAGACCACGGGTCCCGAGATCTGGCGCGACACCGACGGCAAAGTCACGCATCTCGTCTCGAGCATGGGCACCACCGGCACCATCATGGGCTGCTCGCGCTTCCTCAAGGAAAAGAAGCGCTCCATCCAGATCATCGGCTGCCAGCCGGAGGAAGGCTCGCAGATCCCGGGCATCCGCAAGTGGCCGCAGGCGTACCTGCCTAAGATCTACGAGCACGCCCGCGTCGACCGCCTGGAGTACGTCAGCCAGGCCGACGCGGAGGAGACGACGCGCCGCCTTGCGCGCGAGGAGGGCATCTTCGCCGGCATTTCCTCGGGGGGCGCCGTGCACGTCGCGCTTCGCCTCGCGCGGGAGGTCAAGCACGCGGTGATCGTGGCGATCGTCTGCGACCGCGGCGACCGGTATCTGTCGACCGGGGTTTTCCCCGACTAGATGACCCCGGTCCTCGCATTCGACATCGAAACGATCCCCGACTGCCAGGGCATCCGCAAGCTGCACGGCTTGCCGGACGAGCTTTCGGACCGCGACGTCGCCGAGGTGGCGTTCCAGAGGCGGCGCACGCAGAGCAGCGGCGCGAGCGATTTCCTGCCCGTGCACCTGCAGCGCGTGGTGGTGATCTCGTGCGTGCTGAGGAACGACGAGGGCCTGCGCGTGTTCTCGATCGGCGAGCCGGAAGCCGGCGAAGCCGCCGCGATCCAGCGCTTCTTCGACGGGGTGAACAAGTACGTTCCCCAGCTCGTCACCTGGAACGGGCGCAGCTTCGACCTGCCGGTGCTCGTGAACCGCGGGCTGATTCACGGCGTGGCCGCCGAATGCTTCTGGAATACCGCCGACGACAACAAGTTCAACAACTACATCAACCGCTTCCACGAGCGCCACTGCGACCTGATGGATGTCGTCTCGATCTACGGCGGGCGCGGCGCGCCGCTCGACGAGCTCGCGCGCCTCGCGGGCTTCCCGGGCAAGCTCGGCGTCGGCGGCGGCGCGGTCTGGGACAGCTATCTCGCCGGCGGCATCGAGGCGATCCGGAACTATTGCGAAGCCGACACCGTCAACACCTATCTCCTGTACCTGCGCTTCCAGCTCATGCGCTGCAGCTACGCCCCCGAGCGCTACCAGTCCGAGCTCGCGCTCGTGAGGAGCACGCTGGAGAAGCGCAGCGAGCCGCACTGGCGCGAGTTCCTGTCGCTCTGGAAGTGAAGCTGCGCATCGATTCGCTCGACGCCGAGGGGCGCGGCGTGGCTCGCAACGCCGAGGGCAAGGTGGTGTTCGTCGAGGGCGCCCTCCCCGGGGAGGAAGTCGATTTCCAGGTCCTGCGCAAGAAGTCCTCGTTCGAGATCGGCCGCCTCACCAAGGTCCTGGGAGGCGCCTCCAGCCGGCAGACGCCGCGCTGCCCGCACTTCGGCGTGTGCGGCGGCTGCAGCCTGCAGCACACGGACGCGCGCACCCAGATGGCCGCCAAGCAGCGCTGGCTCGAGGAGAACCTTGCGCGCATCGGCAAGGTGGAGGCCGAGACCATGCTGCCGATCGTGTACGGCGAGGAGTGGCACTACCGCCGGCGGGCGCGGCTCGGGGCGCGCTATGTTCCCAAAAAGGGCGGCGCGATGGTCGGGTTCCGGGAGAAACGTTCGAGCTACATCACCGACATGCGCGAGTGCCACGTGCTGCCGCCGCAGGTCAGCGCGCTCATCTTGCCGCTGCGCGCCCTGGTGGAATCGCTGTCGGTTCGCGCGCGCCTGCCGCAGATCGAGGTCGCGGTCGGTGACAACGCCACCGTGCTGGTCGTCCGGCACCTTGACGCTTTGACTCCCCAGGACCAAGAAGCGCTGCGCGGCTTTTCAGACCGACATCAAATCTCGATTTGGCTGCAGCCCGGCGGGCCCGAAAGCGCCCAGCCTTTCCATCCTGCACAAAGCGAGCTCTATTACGAGCTGCCGGAATTCGGACTGAGGCTCGCGTTCCGGCCGACCGATTTCACCCAGGTGAATCAGGGCATCAACCGCGTGCTCGTGTCGCGCGCGGTGCGGCTTCTCGACCCGCGGCCGGGCGAGCGCGTGGCGGACCTCTTCTGCGGGCTCGGCAATTTCTCGCTGCCGCTCGCAAGCCGCGGTGCCGCGGTCATCGGCTTCGAGGCGAGCCGCGAGCTCATCGAGCGCGCGCGCCTCAACGCGGCGCGCAACGGTCTGACTGCTCAATTCGAGGTCATGAACCTGTTCGAGCCCAATCTCGCGCCGTACGCGCCGTTCGACAAGCTCCTGATCGACCCGCCGCGCGAAGGCGCGGTCGAGATCGTCAAGGCGCTGCCCGCGGCATGGCCGCGGCGCATCGTCTACGTCTCCTGCGACCCCGCGACGCTCGCCCGCGACGCGGGCGTGCTGGTCCACGCCAGGGGATTCCGCCTGGCCGCGGCGGGCGTGGTCAACATGTTCCCGCACACCGCGCACGTCGAGAGCATCGCTCTCTTCGAGCGCGGTGAGGGTCACTGATCCCGGTCGATCAGCCTGCGCATCTGCGCCGGGGTCTCGACGTGCTTCACTGCGGCCGCCGTGACGTCGCCGGCCACCGCACCCGAGGCCTGCCACACGCGAAAACAGGCAAGCCCGCAGGGCGTCTCGTACCAGGCCGGTCCATATCCCCAGTAGCGATCGGTCGAATCCTCGCCCGCCATTGCGGGCGCTGTCACCAACGAGCAGATCAGTAGCGCGGCAAGCTTTTTCATCGCATTCCTCCAGGTTACGGAGCAGGTGCGATGAAATTCCAGTCGTGCGCCCAGGGCCCGCGCGCCCAGAGCGACCCGGTGGGCGCCTGGTCGGGCGCCTGGTCGGGGCCGGCGTCGGTGCGCGTGTCGCCTGCGATACCGGCGAACTGCGTGGCGCGCTCGGGCACGTTGGGCAGGGCCCGGTCGATGACGAGCTGCTCGTAGGGCGCGCGCGCATCGGCGACGTACGGCGCCACCGGGGCGAACTGGATCTCGGGGAGCGTCCGGTCGAGCTCGGTCTGCTCGAACGGCGGCCCGACCTCGAGGGCGAGCGCAGGAGAAGCAAGCGCGGCAAGAGCGATGGCGATGAGGCAACGTTTCATGATGCGTTCCTTTGGCGAGTAGGTTGTTCCCCTCGCCACCAGATACCGGCGCGGCCGCGTACATATTCCCGCCACGGGAGTATCCTCGGTGGAGATGCAGACCCGCGCCCCGGATGACCTTCAGCTGCTCGCCCAGGTGCGCGATGAGCTGTTTCGGCTTCACGCCGAGGCGCGCGAGATCGGCGAGCATCAGGTCGCGTACCACGCGCTGGCAGCCGCGCTGCATGCCGTCGAGAGCCTGCGGCAGAGCGACATGCTCGAGCGGGTCGCGGCGCTCGCGCGCGAGCACGGCAGGTGGATCGACCGGAACGAGCCTGGCCACCCGCTTTCCACGCAATCGGCGGCAACCCGCGGACACCAGAGCATCTTCGAGCAGCTCGCCTCCATGTGCGCGGCGGTGCGCGCCCGCATCAAGGCGGAGAACCTGACCCGGAAATAAGAAGGGCGCCCGAGGGCGCCCTTTCTGTCAGGCGGTGAGGCCGGGGGTCAGTCGCGATCGCCGCTCAGCGCGAGCAGGATCTGCAGCAGGCTCGAGAAGATGTTGAGCAGGCTGAGGTACACCCCGGTCGTGGCCATCACGTAGTTGGTCTCGCCGCCGCGCACGATGCGGTTCAGGTCGTAGAGCAGGAAGAGCGAGAACACCACGATGACGAGCGTCGAGATCGTCAGGGCGAGCGCCGGGATCTGCAGGAACATGTTGGCGAGCATCGCCACCAGCAGCGCGATCATGCCGACGAACAGGAACTTGCCCATGAAGCTGAAGTCGCGCTTGGTGGTCGTGGCGATCGTCCCCATCGCCAGGAAGATCGCGCCGGTCCCGACCGCCGCGTAGCCGACGAGCTGCATGCCGTTGCGCATGGAGAGCGCCACGTTGAGCAGCGGCCCGAGGAACAGTCCCACCAAGCCGGTCATCAGGAGCAGCAGCGCGACGCCGATGCCGCTATTGCGGTAGTGGGCGATGCCGAACTGCAGGCCGATGACGGAGCCGAGCATCAGCACCACCGTGATGATCGGGCTCGCCATCATCGCGGGGGCGAGCTGGATGCCGATCGCGGCGCCGAGCACCGTCGGCACCATGGTCAGCGCGAGAAGCAGATAGGTATTGCGCAGAACGCGCTGCGCCGAATCGGCCGGGAGCGCGTGGTCCTGCGCGGCCGTGTAGTTGCCGCGGAAATCCTGGTTATCGGTTCGAATGGGCTTTAGTTCCATGTTGGCTGGATCCTCCTGCGCTTAAGACTACCAAACCTGGCCCGAGTTTCAATGGCTTAGCGTGCAACGAAAAAGATATATGCAGGCGGCATGTGGGTTTTCAAGGGCTTGGCGCTGAATCATGCCGCGCGGCGTTGGAATGAAGCTTGCGTGATTGTGCCTACTCAGCCCAGTAACACAGGAGAGTTCCCATGCTGCTTACCCTCCGTAGCCTCCGTCTGCCGCTCGCGCTGCTTGCAACGGTGACCCTGCCAGCGTTCGCCCAGGTCGGGGGTGCCGGCGCCGGTGCCGCAGCACCCGGCGCAGCCGCCACAACGCCCGGCGCGGTGACCACAAGCCCCGGAATCGGCACCACGCCCGGAATCGCCACCCCGTCTCCAGCGACGCCAGGAGCGGCGACCACCTCGCCGTTCAGCGTGACGCCCGCGCCCAGCGTCACCGGGACCTCACCGAGCCAGTTCGGCAGCAGCGTCGGCTCCACGCCCACGCTGGGCAACGCGAGCGGCGGCAGCAGCGTCGCTGGCCAGGCGCCGAGCATCTCGCCGTCGAGCACGATATTCCCGTCGACCACAGTGGTGCCGTCGACGACGGTACCTTCGACCACCGTGCCTTCGACCACTTTGCCCTCCACCACGGGGCCGACGCCTTCGTCGAATTCCGTTCGCGTCTGCCCGAACGGCATGACGGCCTGCTAGCAGGCGAGCGGTCACCGGGCGGGCGCGGCGACTCCGTCGTTGAACGTCCGCTCGTTGATCTCCAATACCCGGGCGTTCTGCACCGTCGTCCTTGCGCCGGTCTTGGCGTCCTTGAATTCGATCATGTCGCCCTTGTTCGTGTAGTCCACGGCGTAGTACTCCCTCCCCGTGGCGGGGTCCGTGAGCTTGTAGTAAGTCGCCTCGCACGCCGCCGCTATCAATAGCAGCGCCGCCACAGCAAACCTCTTCGTCATCGACATGATCTGACCTCCCTCGCCGACAGCCTAGAATATCAACGATCGGAGAGTTGGCAGAGTGGTCGAATGCGGCGGTCTTGAAAACCGCTAGCCCGGAAGGGCTCGGGGGTTCGAATCCCTCACTCTCCGCCAGTACACGACGTCTTTGGGTGCACGCTTAAACATCCTGCAAATTCCACCCAGCCAAGTACCGCGATGAGGGGCCAGGTTCGGGTCATCGCCGGCCTCGGGACCGCGCAGACGCTCGCCTGGGCCTCGAGCTACTACCTGCCGGCCATTGTCGCGAACAACATGGCAGCAGACCTGGGCCTCACCACGCCTTGGATATTCATCGCTTTTTCCTGCGGGCTCCTGCTCTCCGGATTCTGCGGCCCGCTTTCCGGCAGGCTGATCGATCTCCACGGCGGGCATCGAGTGCTCCCGGCCTCGAACCTGCTTTTCGCAGCCGCACTGACGTCCCTGGGCTTCGCGACTGGCCCTGTGTCGCTGATCGCCAGCTGGCTCGCCATGGGCATCGCCATGTCGTGCGGACTGTACGAAGCGTCGTTCTCCACCCTGGCGCGAATCTATGGACAGGACGCGCGACGAGCGATCACCGGCATTACCCTCATAGCAGGATTCGCAAGCACGATCGGTTGGCCGCTTACTGCCTGGCTGGAGCTGTCATTCGGCTGGCGAGCCGCGTGTTTCACATGGGCGGCTGCGCACTTGCTCATCTGCCTGCCGCTCAACGCCACGCTCCCACGCCGCATTCATGAGTCTCGCAACCGAGCCGAAGCCGCGGGTCCGGCGCCCAGTCGGCCTGATCGCTGGATCATGGCGGCCTTGGCATTCGTATTCGCCGCAACGTGGTTCGGAAGCACGTCGATGGCGGCGCACCTGCCTCGAGTGCTGCAGGAAGCCGGTGCCAGCCTGCCTGCGGCGATCACTGCGGCAGCGCTCGTAGGGCCCGCCCAAGTTGGCGCGCGCGTAATGGAGTTCTGGCTCATGCGCCACGTCAAGCCGCTGACGTCGGCCCAGGTGGCCACGCTCGCGCATCCGCTTGGCGCAGGCATCCTGCTCGTATCGGGCGCCCCGGCGGCGCCCGTGTTCACCGTTGCCCATGGCGCGGGCAACGGTGTGATGACCATCGCGAACGGCACATTGCCGCTGTACTTCTTCGGTGCCGGCGGCTACGGCGTGCGGCAAGGACTCCTGATGATGCCGGCCCGGCTCCTTCAGGCTGGCGCGCCGTTCCTGTTTGATGTATTGCTTACCCGCGTCGGAACGGCCGCGCTCGGCGTCACGGCCGCGTTCGGCATCGCTTCGTTTGCGGTGCTGTCGATCCTTCGCGGTATGCGTCCATAAGAGGAGGAAGTTCGGTTGCGATCGCTCGCGTTGGTGCTGGTATTCTGGGCAACCGCCACGGCGACGCTCGCGCAAGACTGGCCGCTCAAGCCGGTCAGGATCGTCGTGCCGTTCCCGCCCGGCGGCAGCGCGGACCTGCTGCCGCGCATCGTGGGCGAGAAGCTGGCGGAGAGATTCGGCCAGCCGGTGGTCGTCGACAACCGTCCCGGGGCCGCGGGCAACATCGGCGCCACGGCCGTGTTCCAGGCCGAGGCGGACGGCTACACGCTGCTCTCGGCGCCGCCGCCGCCGCTGGTGATCAACCGCTTGCTCTATCCGAAGCTCGCGTTCGACTCGACGAAGTTCGTCCCGATCAGCGTCATCGCCGCGATTCCGAACGTGTTGCTGGTGAGCGCGAGCGTGCCCGCGTCCTCCGTGGCAGAGCTGATCGCCTATGCCAAGGCAAACCCCGGCAAGCTCAACTATTCCTCGCAGGGCAGCGGCACGACGTCGCATCTCACCGCGGAGCTTTTCAAGAGCATGGCTGGCGGGTTGCAAATCGCTCATGTGCCCTACAAGGGCACGGCGCCGGCGCTGGCTGCGCTCGTGGCGGGAGAGGTCGACATGATGTGCGACAACCTCGGCGTCTCGCTGCCGCACGTGAAAGCGGGGCGCATCAAGGCGCTCGCGGTGGCAAGCGCGAAGCGCGTTCCTTCGCTGCCCGAGGTGCCGGCGCTCGCCGAATCGCTGCCCGGGTTCGAGGCCGTGGCCTGGTTCGGAATCGTGGGCCCGCCGGGCTTGCCGGCGCCGATCGCGCAGAAGGTCTCGGCCGGCGTAGCCGAGGCGCTGCGCGACCCCGAGGTCCTGGCGAAGCTAGCCGCCCTGTCGGCCGAGCCGATGGGATTCACGCCCGCGCAGGCAGCCGCCTACATGAAGGAGGAAACGGAGCGTTGGGCCGCCGTCATCCGCGCCGCGAACGTGAAGGTCGACTAGCATGAAGCCGAGGGTGGCCATCGCCACCGGCGACCCCGCCGGCATCGGCCCGGAAATCTCGCTCAAGGCCGCGCGCGATCCCGCGGTCCTCGCAGTCTGCCGCCCGGTGCTGGTCGGCGATCGCGCGGTGCTCGAGCTGCACGCGCGCACCTGCGGCTTGACGCTCGACGGAATCGAGCTCTTGCCGGTGGAGCAGGCGCTGCCCGCGCTCGGCACCGTCGCGCCGAGCCATGGCCGCGCGGCGCTCGCCGCGGCGGAGAAGGCGATTCGTGCCGCCCTCGAAGGACGCTTCGCCGCCGTGGTCGGTGCGCCCCACACCGAAGCGGCGATTCATGCCGCCGGCATCGGCTTCGACGGCTATCCCTCGTTCGTGGCCCGCGTGTGCGGGCTCGCGCCCGAGGATGGCGTCCTCATGCTCTGTTTCAGCCATGGCGAGCGCGAGGTTCGCATTGCCCACGTCACGTTGCATACGAGCGTGCGGTCGGCGCTCGAGATGATCACGGTAGCCAAAGTGGCGCGGACGGTCCGCGCCGTGCGCGACGCACTGGTCAAGCTCGGCATCGCGCAGCCGAGAATCGCGGTGAGCGGCTTGAACCCGCACGCCGGCGAGTCCGGCGCCTTCGGACGCGAGGAAATCGAGGTCATCGACCCCGCGCTCGAGCAGGCGAGGCGCGAGGGCATCGCCGCCGACGGTCCGGTCGGCGCGGATACGCTCGTCCAGCGCGCGGGCTACGACGCCTATGTCGTGATGCTCCACGACCAGGGGCACGTCGCGGCGAAGGCGCTCGCGCCGCGGCGCATCGCCGCGGTCACCGTCGGTACGCCGGTGCTTTTCTCTTCGGTCGGCCACGGTTCGGCGCTCGATATCGCCGGCCAGGGCCGGGCCGATGCCGGCGCCATGAGGGAAGCGATTGCACGGCTGGTCGGAGGGTTCTAGCCTCCCCGAGGGGCGCGCAAAATAACGTCAGCACGGAGGACCAATGCGCTGCGGCCCGATATGCTTCTTGGCATGCGCGTCCTCGGCCGCGTTCTCCTCGGCACCCTGGCGATCGTGTTCGCCATGGCGTTCCTCGCGCGCCTCGTGAGCCGGCCGCGAAGGCGCGGCAGGCACGTGCATGCGACCGTTCCGCCGCGTGCCGTGCAGCCCGCGGCTCAGGCCTCTCATCACCATGCACGCTCCGCAACCTGCCTCGCCGCACTCCCCGGGGGCAGCGGCTGGGGGCGCCTCGTCGTGCCGCCTTCGTCGCGCTCGCGCACCCTGCGCCGCAACGGCCGGCGCGCGATGCGCGTCATGACCGGCTACCGCCTGCGGACCGTAAGGATGTCCTCGGTGCGGGCTGGGTTTTCCTCGCGGCCGGTCCGGCGCCTGCAAAGAAGCGTAAGCGCCATGAATTACGGCATGCGCGAATCCGTCACGCCGTCGCAGCATGCTGCTAATGAGGGCCTTGTTCGTGATGGCGGTCTGCCTCGCCGCCTGCGCGCCGGCGCTAGCCGCCGAGCCCGCCGGGCCGGGCCCGGCCGCGACTTCGCCGTCGCAGCTGCCGCCGCTGCTTCCTCCGCGCGCCGCCAAGCCCTCGCCGCTCGCCGAGCCTGAGCGAAAGCAGCCCGCCGCCGCGCTGGCGGTGACAGTCACCGACGATGCCGACTCGACCAGGCTGCCGGCGTTTGCTACGCCGACGACGCCGATGCCGAAGAAGCTGCTGCGCGTCGGCGTGGAGTGGTTCTTCTGAGCTAGAGCGCCGCCATGAGCCAGGCGAACAAGGCTCCGCTCACCACCACGCCGGCGACGAACAGGCTGTCGTCGGGCCGCATGTTCATCCGATCGAAGCGCCGGTAAGCGGGGCCGGCCAGATCGCGCTTGGGTGGTTTCGGGGTGCGCAGCTTGGGCGTTCGCTCTCTCCGCATCGTTTTCCCCTCGCAGTCTCGCCGCCGACTGTAGTCCGCATCCTGGCCCCGGCGTAGGAACTGCGTCACGCCGGCCGTTGCAAAGGTTTACACTGCTGTTCCGATGATCGCGCGGCGCTCGTTCATTGCCGGAAGCCTGGCCCTGCTTTCGCAGCCGGTCTGGGCGCAGGAGCGCAAAGCCGAGCGGATCGTGCGCGTCGGCGTTCTAGACCCGCTCCCGCAGGCGATCAACGCCGGCAACATCGAGCAGCTGCGCCGGGGCCTGCGCGGCGCCGGCTACAGCGAAGGCAAGAACCTCGCGATCGAATACCGCGCCTCCGACGGCCGCGCCGCCCGCTACAGCAGCCTGGCGGAGGAGCTCGAGCACGCCGGCGTGGACGTGCTGATCGCGCGCGGCACGCAGGCGGCGCTCGGTGCCAGGGATGCCATCCGCGACATCCCGATCGTGGCGCTCGGGGTGAACGACCCGGTGGAAACCGGGCTCGTCTCCTCGCTCGAGCGCCCGGGCGGCAACGTGACCGGCATCGCGTTCCTGATCAAGGATCTCGAGACGCGCCGGGTGGACGTGCTGCGCGCGCTCGCACCGAAGACCAAGCGGGTTGCGGGGCTCATGAACATGGGCAACCCGGCGATCGCGCATTCCTGGAAGATCCTCGAAGAAGCGGCGCGCGGGTTCAAGCTCGAGGCCCTGCTCGTCGATGTGCGCAAGCGCTCGCAGATCGAGAAGGCCTTCGAGACGGTGCGCCAGCGCGAGGGCGACGCGGTGATCGTGCAGCTCGGAGCGCTCGGCGCGCCGCAGCGCGAGCCGGTGGTCGAGCTCGCCGCGCGCTATCGCCTGCCGGCGATCTACACCGCGCGCCAGTACGTGGACGCGGGCGGCCTGGTGTCGTACGGGGTCGACGCCGGGCAGCTCTTCTTCCGCGCCGCCACCTTCGTCGACAAGCTCGTGAAAGGCGCCAAGGCGGGCGAGCTCGCCATGGAGCCGCCGCCCAAGTTCGAGCTGGTCATCAATCGAAAGACCCTGCGCTCGCTCGACCTGGTGATCCCGCCCGACCTGCTGCTGCGCTCGAACGAGATCGTCTGACGCAGGCCGGTCCGGAGCTTGTTTTCGCCGCTTGCGGCCGCATCTGTGCGTGATGCGAAGCGCACTACTTGACCTGCATCGCGCGCTCGTCGATTCGGAGCGGCGCGAATACGAGCGCGTCCGCGGCCGCGTGACCGACCGCGCCTTCCTCGAAGCGCTGATCGGCGACCCCGAGCTCGCCTGGCTGAACCCGCTCACTTCGCTCATCGTGCGGCTCGAGGAAGTGCTCGAAGAAGACCTCGGCGCAGCCGCGATCGGGGATTGCGTCGACGAGATCCGCAAGCTTCTGCGGCCGAATGCCGGCGGGTGGGGCTTCCAGCGCAAGTACGCCGAAGCAATGCAGCGCAGTCCCGAGGTGGTCGTCGCGCACGGGCGGGCCGTGGCGGCGGTCGGCAGAGAAGAATCCTGAAATAAAGGGGTCAGACCCCTTTATTTCTTCTCGGCGCCGACCCAGCCGCTCTCGGTGAGGTCGAACACGATCCCGTCCGGGTCGTGGTACTTCACCTCGTAGAAGCCGCCGCCCTCGCGCGGCTCGCCCATCCAATGCTTGGCCCCGGCGGCTTCGACTTGCCGCCGCGCCGCGTCCACGTCGTCGACGACGAAACCGAAGTGGTGCACGCCGATGAAGCCGCGGCCGCGATGCCCCGCCATCTCTTCGCTCTTGTAGCGAAGCAGCGCGATGTTCATCACGCCGTCGCTCAGATAGACGCCGTTCGCGCCCGCCCAGTCGGTCTCGCCGACCCGCTTCAGCCCGAACGCCTCGATGTAGAACTTCGCCGCCTTCTCGGGGTCGGGGACCGTGAGCGCGATATGCCGCAGCTTCGCCATACGCCAATCATAAGGCCAACTCTAGGGAAACAGCGCCGAGCACTGCTCCGGATGGCGCTGTAAAATTCCGCCCCTTCATGCTCAGCGTCCCGCGGCTGTGGGTCTGATCGTCCAAAAATTCGGCGGCACCTCGGTCGGCTCGGTCGAGCGCATCCGCAACGTGGCGCGCCGCGTGGCGAAGTGGAAGGCCGCCGGGCACGACCTCGTTGTGGTGCCCTCGGCGATGGCCGGCGAGACCAACCGGCTGATCGCGCTCGCCAAGGAGCTGCAGGCGCAGCCCGACCCGCGCGAGCTCGACGTCGTCGCCACCACCGGCGAGCAGGTGACGATCGGGCTGCTCTCCATGGCGCTGATGCAGCTCGGGGTGCGGGCGAGGAGCTACACCGGCTGGCAGGTGAAGGTGCTCACCGACTCGGCGTTCACCAAGGCGCGCATCGTCTCCATCGACGAAGGCGCGATCCGGCGGGACCTCGCCGCCGGCGCGGTCGTGGTGGTGGCGGGCTTCCAGGGGGTGGACGAGCGCGGCAACATCACCACGCTCGGGCGCGGCGGCTCCGACACCTCGGCGGTCGCGCTCGCCGCGGCGCTGAAGGCGGACGAGTGCCAGATCTACACCGACGTCGACGGCGTGTACACGACCGACCCGCGCCTGGTGCCCGAGGCTCGGCGCCTCGCCAGCGTCACCTTCGAGGAGATGCTCGAGATGGCCGGCGCGGGCTCCAAGGTGCTGCAGATCCGCTCGGTCGAGTTCGCCGGCAAGTACAGGGTTCCGACGCGCGTGCTCTCGAGCCTCACCGATCCGGCGCTGCCGGTCGCCGACGAGGCCGCCGCGGGCACGCTCATCACATTCGAGGAAGATCCGCATATGGCGATGGAGAAGGCAGTCATCTCCGGGGTCGCGTTCAACCGCGACGAGGCCAAGATCACGGTGCACGACGTGCCCGACCGTCCCGGCGTCGCCTACGCGATCCTCGGGCCGATCGCCGACGCCAACATCGACGTCGACGTGATCGTGCAGAACGTCGGCCACGACGGCATGACCGACATGACCTTCACCGTGCACAGGAGCGACTATCCGAAGGCGGTGAAGATCCTGCAGGACCAGGTGAAGCCGCACATCAGGTGCCGCGCGGTCTCGGGCGACGAGCGCATCGCCAAGGTGTCGATCGTCGGCATGGGCATGCGCTCGCACGCCGGCATCGCGGCGCGCATGTTCCGCACGCTGGCGGAGGAGGGCATCAACATCCAGATGATCTCCACCTCCGAGATCAAGATCACCGTGGTGATCGAGGAGAAGTACACCGAGCTCGCCGTGCGCGTCCTGCACAAGGCATTTGAGCTGGATCAGGCATAGCGCCCGGTTCGTCGCCGGCGCGGTGCTTGTCGCGGCGGTGGGCGCGCGAGCGGCGTTGCCCGACGAGATCCAGGTCTACATCGACGACCTCGAGGCGCCGGGCGAGCACGGAGTCGAGCTTCACATCAACACGACCCCGAGCGGCAACACGACGCCCGGGTATCCCGGCGAAGTCACCACGCACCACGGGTTGCGCATCACGCCCGAAATCTCCTGGGGCCTCGCCCGGAACTGGGACTGGGGCCTCTATTTGCCGTTCGTGCGCAACGCCGAGGGCACGGTCTACTTCGCCGGACCGAAATTCCGCCTCAAATGGCTGCCGCTGCGCCCGGCGGAGGGCGGCACGGGCTACTTCGCCGGCGTCAACACCGAGGTCGCTTTCGTGGACGAGCGCTTCGTGCAGGCCCGGCGCACGCTCGAGATCCGGCCGATCTTCGGCTGGCGCGGCAGCCAATGGCTGCTCGCCATCAATCCGGTGATCGGCACCGACCTCGCGGGCGAGGAGCGCGGCGTGCTCATGTTCCACCCCTCGCTCAAGGTGGCGCGCAACATCGGTGATCGGACGGAGCTCGGCATCGAATACTACGCCGACTTCGGCCGGCTTTCGGACCCGCTGCCCCGCGCCGAGCAGTCGCACACCCTCTTCGCGGTGCTCGACCTCGAGCGAAAGCTCGGGTTGAATCTCGGCATCGGCTATGGCCTCACGTCGGCGACCGACCGCTGGACCGTCAAGGCGATCGTCTCGTTCTAGCGGGTCGATCCGCAACAAACTGACTGGCCGTTGGCGGCTCGTGTCGTACAGCGCACGCCCGGATCGCGGGGAGGAGGTCTACCCGCTCGGCGCCGCCGCCAAGGGCGTACTCGACTACACGCGCGAAGGCCACGTCTCGGTCCACATCATGGGCTCGGGCTACTTCGCCTATTACGGCTACTACACGGTCGACGAAAAGGCCCGCACCGTCACCCACCACCTCGAGCTCTGCTCCGAGCGCAGCCTCGCCGGGGCCTCGAACCTGCGCCACATCGCGCTGGAAGGCGGCCGCCTCGTGCTGAGCGGATCAATGAGCCTCGATGGCAAGCCGCATACAATCCGGGTAGTGTGGGAGCGGCAAGCCGATCGGGCTGCAGATCGGCGATAATTTCCCTTCCTCCGGAGAGATGCCCGAGTGGCCGAAGGGGGCGCCCTGCTAAGGCGTTATACGGGCTTAAACCCGTATCGAGGGTTCGAATCCCTCTCTCTCCGCCAGAATCCCCCCGCGCGCGCCCGACGATCGCGTCAGTGCATGCCCAGGTGCCGTCGCGCCGTCTCTTCCCGGTACGCGCGGTTCACGAGGTCCATCGCCCGGTTGAATACCGCCAGCGGAACCGGCTCCCTGCCGGCGAGCCAGCCGCGCAAGTCGTCTCTCGAGACGTCCAGGCGCCGTCCCAGCGCGTCCTCGGTCGCGCACACATTGAGCGCCTTCCGCAAGACCAGAAGCTGAAGGACGAGGGAGCTGCGCATTTGATCGGGGACGCTACTCCTCGGACATGACTCGTCCCTTGCTTGGGGATGACGAGCG
>Ga0114129_10001457_pt1 | contig 31965 bp, 25 predicted proteins | sample RhiMetdeltSRZDD1_FD_80071 | JGI IMG/M metagenome (GOLD analysis project Ga0114129, IMG submission 80071) | Populus rhizosphere microbial communities from Tennessee, USA - Rhizosphere MetaG P. deltoides SRZDD1 (version 2) (version 2) | ecosystem: Host-associated > Plants > Roots > Rhizosphere >...
CAGCTCCCTGCGGGCGTTCCTGGCGCGTACCGTCAGTTCGCGAATCTGATCAGCCTTTCAAAGGCACCGCGTTGATGCTGATAGTCCGGCTAAAGCCGGACCCCACCGAAATGGCCTTTGTGGGGTCCGCCTTTAGGCGGACCTACCCCACACTGAAGATTCCAACGAGGCCGACGAGCAACGCGAGCAACACGCCGATAGCCGCGAAGCGTATCCACTGCGGGAACGAAACGCCGCCGGCCAGCAGCACCGCCATCAGCGCGCCGTTGGTAGGCGTCAACAGTTCCGTTAACCCCGCGCCGGTCTGATAGGCGAGTACCGTCACCTGCCGCGAAATGCCGAGCAGATCCGACAGCGGCACCAGAATCGGCATCGTCAGCACTGCCTGCCCGCTCACGCTCGGCACGAACACGTGCACCATGGAATGAAACGGAACCATCAACACCGAAGCGACGGCCGCGGGTGCGGCCGAGAGCGGGCGCGCCAGGCCGTTCAGGATCGTGTCCGTGACGTGTCCGTCCGTCAGGACGAGTGACAACGACCGGGCAACACCGACGAGAATGGCGGCCGGCAGCATCGCCTGGAGCCCTTCGAAATACGCCCTCGTCGTGCCCTCCACACCGAGCCCACCGAGCATCCCTGCCACGCAGCCAGCGATGATGAATCCACCGGACAATTCGTTGAACCCCCACCCGAGAGCAATCGCACCGTAGACGTACGCCGCCATCGGCGCGACAGCAATCGCGAAGATCAAAAAATCCCGGGCGTTTGCAAATCCGACTTCATCGCGCGTGATCGTCGAATCCCGAATCCCGAATCCCGAATCCCGGTTACGATTTCGTGCCCCATACCACATCGTCCACGCAATCCAGAGCGCCACGCCCGCTGCAAACATCGTCCATCGCAGCGGCGCCGCAGACATCGGTGGGAGCTGCGCCAACTTCATCGCGATGCCGGCCTGAAACGGGTTCGTCGGGCCGAAGGCACTACCCACTGCAGCGGCGCCGACGCTCATTGCCATGACCGTGACGGCATTCACGCCGATGCCGCGGCCGAGTACGAGCAGCACCGGCACGAGCGGAATGATTTCCTCCTGCATGTTTTCGAGGGCGCCCATGATCGCAAAGAAGAGCGCCACCGCAGGAATCGCGAAGAGGCCCCGACTGCCGAAGGACGCGACGAGCGAAAAAATGAGGCGACCGAGAGAGCCGACGCGATCGACCACGACCCATGCGCCGCCGACGAACAAAACGAGGCCGATCACATCTGCCGCTTCGACAAAGCCACGAGGGATCGCAACGACGGCAGCGAAAGGTCCGACCGGCGCGGGTTCGACCGAATGGAACGTGCCAGCGACCACCACGCGCCGTCCGGTAGCGGGATCGTCCCGGCGATCGTATTCACCTGCAGGAAGCAGCCAAGTAAGACCCGCGCAAAGCGCGATACCCGCAACGAGCAGGATCACCGGATGTGGAAGTTTCATTGGCACGGTTATCTTATGGCGGCTAGAATGACCGCGTTCCGGGCGTCGGCAACCGTTATGGCTCTGACTGCCCTGAAGCACACCGAAGCAAACATCTGGAGGACAACGTGGCCAAGCAGAATATGAAGAATCGGCGTGTCCTCATCACGGGCCTTGGCGCCGTCGCTGCGGCGGGCGCGCTCGGGGCGCGCTCAGTGGAAGCGCAGGGGGCGCCGTCCGATCCGTTCATGCCGATGCTGCACTCCCAGGACGATTGGATGTCGGCGATGAAAGGCCAGCACCGCATCGTTGTCGACGTGACGTCGCCAACGGGCGTCCCGGACTCCATCCGCTTCGCGAACAACCTGCTGGCCGGCCATAAGACTGGGTGGGGTGTCGAGGAGTCAGACGTTGCGGTGCTTGTCTGCTTCCGTCACGGAGCCACTCCTTTCGGGTACACCGACGTCATCTGGTCCAAGTATGGAAAGACGATTGACCCGAAAGCGACACCGCCTCCCGCGGCCAATCCGGTCAACTCGGGCGAGCAGACGCAGCTTACGGCGCTCGCCAAGCGCGGCGTGCAGTTCATGGTGTGTGGCACCGCCAGCCGCGGGCTCGCAGGACGCATCGCTGGAGCCAACGGCGACGTGGAAGCCATCCTCAAGGAAATGGGCGCCAACCTGATCCCCAGCGCGCGTATCGTCCCCGCTGGCGTCGTCGCCGTCGTGCACGCACAGGAGCGCCGCTTCGCGTTGGTGTCAGTCGGATAACCGCGCGGTATCGGCCTTAGAATCTGCGCGAGGTGTCGCCGTGACTCACGTCAAGCGATCGACACGCCGCCATGTACTTCGGATGGGCGCAGCCGCCGGTGCGGGGCTGCTCGTTCCATCTCGTGACGCTTTCGCGCTCGACACGCCCGGCAAGCTGGGGACGCCGCTCGGCCCCTATGGGGAACGGTCGCCGTTCGAGAAGGCCGTTCGCTGGCGGCGGGAGTCGCAGACGCCTGAAACGGGCTCCAGCTTCACGCCGCTGCAGGACTCCGTCGGGACGGTGACGCCCTCGTCTCTGCACTACGAACGTCATCACTCGGGTATTCCGACCATCGATCCGTCGCAACATCGTCTGATCATTCACGGCATGGTGGACCGACCACTCTCGCTCTCGATCGAGGAGATTCGACGCCTCCCGTCGGTGACGCGAACGCTGGTGCTCGAATGCGGCGGCAACAGTGGGAGCGAGTGGGCGGACAAGACCGGCGTTGACGTGCAGCGCAGCTATGGCCTCGTCAGCGGCAGCGAGTGGACAGGGATTCCCCTGTCGCTGCTGCTCGCGGAGGTTGGCGTCCGGCCAGCGGCGAGTTGGGTGATTGCCGAGGGAGCCGACGCCTGCCGCATGGAGCGCAGCATCCCGCTGCCGAAAGCGATGAACGACTCGCTGCTCGCGTTCGGCCAGAACGGCGAAGCGATTCGTCCAGCGCAGGGATACCCGCTGCGCCTCATCAACCCAGGCTGGGAAGGCAACACGAACGTGAAGTGGCTGCACAGCCTGAAGCTCACGAATCAGGCGTACATGGCGCGGGATGAAACCGCGAAGTACACGGAGCTGATGCCAGACGGCAAGGCGTGGATGTTCACCTACGAGATGGATGCCAAATCGGTCATCACGTTTCCATCGGGCGGACAGACGCTGCCCCGCCGGGGACCATATGAACTGACGGGTCTTGCGTGGTCAGGTCGCGGAAGAATCGAGCGCGTCGAGGTGACGATCGACGGCGGCCGAACCTGGGAGAACGCGCACCTGCAGGAGCCGCGGCTTCCCATCGCGCTGACGCGGTTCCGGCTGCCGTGGCGCTTCGACGGCCGCGAGGCGACAATCGCGTCACGCGCGACAGACGAGACGGGCTACGTTCAACCGACGCGCGAGGCGTTGATTGCAGCACGAGGAAGGAATTCGAACTATCACTTCAACGGGATCAAATTCTGGAACGTGCGAGCCGACGGGACGGTGACCAATGTGGACGCGTAGCGTTATCGTCTTGTGGCTGGCCGGAGCCATTCCGCTCGCTGCGCAGTCGCCCACCTACAGCGTCGGGCGGCCGCCGACGCCAGAAGAGATCCGCGCGTTAGGCATTGCAATTGCCCCCGACGGAGAAGGCCTCCCCGAGGGCTCGGGCTCCGTGGCGGCGGGTCGAGAGGTGTTTGCCGCCCAATGCTCCCGCTGCCATGGTCCCAACGGTGAGGGCGGTGTCGGGGCGACGCTGGTCGGTGGCCAGGGGACGCTCCGATCGGCACGCCCTCTGAAAACAGTGGGCAGCTACTGGCCGTACGCGACGACGCTCTGGGATTACATCAATCGAGCGATGCCGTTCGATCAGCCGGGGCTGCTGAAGGCCCCTGAGGTCTACGCGGCCGTCGCCTACATTCTCAACTTGAACGGCATCATTCGCGAGGATCAGGTCATCGATGCCCGGAGCCTGCGGAAGATCGTGATGCCGAACCGCGACGGGTTCATCCCGGATCCTCGCCCGAAAACCCCTAGCCGTCAGCGATAGTAAGAGGCGAGGAGGGCGATCAGAACGTCCGCCTCTAAAAGGCGAAACGCGGATTCACCAGCTCGGGGTGACGTTCGCCGAATCGACGAACCGCATCGACAGGCAACCGCCCGTACGAGTCCGTGCCGCTGAAGCTCCACGGCCACGCGCCGGCGTAGCCGCCGGCCAGCGCCTGCTCGATAGAGTCGTCAAGCGGCGCCGCCGATCGAAACTCACCGAGGATGACCTCGCGGCTCACATCGAGAGTGCGCGCCGGGGTCACGAACGGATCGACATCGCCCGAATGAAGCGAATCTGGATACGCGTGCAGTTGCAGCACGTCGAGCCCCAGTCCGTCGGCGTCCCAGGCCCACAGATTGTCAGCCCGCGCACCGCCCAGCGTGACGAGTGCCGGGGAATAGGCATGGACAAGCTCGCTGAAGCGGGCAAGCGCGACGGCAAAGGCGGCAAACGGCACCGCGCGCCTGACGCGTCGGCTGCGGTCGCGCTCCCATTCGTCAATCACGAAGTCCGGTTCGTTCATGAACTCGAAGGCAAAGATGCAGTCCTTCAAATCGGCTCGGATGCCGTCATGGCCATATCGTCGGACGAACGGGATGATGGCGTGATCGAACAGCGCGTCGTGTCCTTCCTGCGACAACAGTTCGCGTACGCGCCCCTCCGGCAGCCGTGCGTCGAGCATGTCGCCGGTGATCGGATCGGCCACGCTGTGATGAATTCCGCGAAACAGCCAGTGATGATCGAAGAGAACGAAAACGACTTTCATATTCGCGCCGCGGGCGATCTCGAGCGCCGTGTCGACGTCGTTGAAGAACTGCTCGTCGAGGCCCGCGGGCAGACTGCGGTCGTCGTAGACGATTCCGGCGCGGCCGTCGCAAAAGACGAACCACCTCGCCACGACGAAACCGAGCGCCGCCATCTCCGCGAAATCACGGGCCACTGCCTCGTGCCGGGTCGTCACACCGAGATGCGATCCCCACACATTGGTCCCGAAGTCCAGACCATAGAAGACCGTCTGTCCGTCAGTGGACCACGGGTAATTCACGCCGTGAATGAATTCCGATTTCAATGCTCAATGCTCAATGCCGAATGCGCAATGCTCAATGAATGGGCAATGCCCAATGCTAAATGCTCAATGAATGTTCAATGTTTCAAATGTTCAATGATCTAACGTTTATGCCTCCCTTCGGTTGCCGCGTTACGGAGCGCGTTGTGGACGATCTTGCCGAGAATCTTCACCAGTTCGTCCGACTCTTGAACCATCGGATAGAAGTCCGGCGATAGCAATCCGGTACGTTGGCAGACGCGCAGTCTGAACCGGGTTCCCTTCGCCTCTTTCAACGCGATTCGGTTCTTGGCGATGAAGTCGTCGTGGCTGGAAGCGCCGTCGGCTTCTTCGGCATTGGAACCAACCGAAGTCCCAGCGTCGAGAATCTGGTAAAAAAGTCGACGCGCGATGGGTCCGCGGGTGTGCAGAAACTGCGTCAGTCGAACGATGTCGCACGCAAATAGCAGCAGTCTCTCGTGAATATCAAAGGGTTTACCTGAAGGCGTGAGTTTCGTTTGCTCCATGGTGATGCAAGCGAAATGCTCAATGCCCAAGGCTCAACGCTCAATGCTCATTGAGCCTTAACGTCAGATGTATCCGCGCTCCAGTGCTTTCAACACAGCGCGGGTACGATCACGCACCCCCAGCTTCGACAGGATGCTCGATGCGTGGTTCTTGATGGTGCCTTCGGCGGTGCCGAGCGCCTCGGCAATCTCGCGATTACTGTAGCCGCCGGCCATCAACCGCAGAATCTCGACTTCGCGCTTCGTCAGAGGATCCGGCGGCTCGAGAGCCTCAAAGTCGCGACGGACGTGCTCGAGGCCGCGGAGCACGCGTTCGGTCACCGCAGGCCGAATCAACGTCTCCCCTGCTGCGACGGCACGAATGGCCCCCGTGAGCTGCTCGAGCGACACGTCTTTCAGCAGGTATCCACGCGCACCGGCTTTCACGCCTTCGATCAGCGCCTCGTCGTCGTCGAAGGTTGTCAGGAGAATGGTGGGCGGCAGCTCGTTGGCGCGCCGCAGATCGCGCAGTAAGTCGAGGCCGCTTGCCTTCGGCATGCGGACGTCGAGCAGCACGACGTCGGGCCGTTCACGGCGAATGACGGTTGCGCCTTCCACGCCATCACCCGCCTCCCCGACGACGGCGATGTCACCGGCGAGGTCGAGCAACGCCCTCAGCCCGCGCCGCACGAGTGTCTGATCATCCACGAGGACCACGCGGATCATGGTGCCGCAGCGGATTCGAGCTCGTCGTGCGAGGCATCGCCGGGCACGAACGCCGCGATGTGGAAGCCATCGCCTGGCGTTGATGAGAACTCTACATGCCCGGCCAATTCTTCGAACCGCTCACGCATGCCTCGCAGGCCGTGGCCGCAGGTTACAACCTCGACGCCGCGCCCATCGTCATGCGCCGTCAACGCAATGCCATCGGCGCGGCGTTGGATCGCGATCCAGAGATTCCTGGCGTCCGCGTGCCGCATGGTGTTGGTGATGATTTCCTGCACGCATCGGAGCAGGGCATGTTTCTGAACCGGGTCCTCGATGGCGATACCGTCATCGATGTCGAGATGCACCTGCGGCCGTGGCGCCGCGGACGCGAGCGTGCGAATCGCCGAGCCGAGATCCGTGTGGTCACGGTCGCGGAGCTGGCTCACGACATCGCGCACATCGCCCAGCAGCAGACGGGTAATCGCGTGCGCTTCCGCGACGCGATCGGCGGCAGCACCCGACGCAAGGTGGGAAGCGACTTCCAGCTGCAGGCTCAATGCGGTGAGGTGATGGCCGAGCGAGTCGTGAAGGTCCCGCGAGATCCGGAGGCGCTCCGCTACGCGGCTGTCTTCAGCGAGCAGCGCGCGAGTCGCGACCAGCTCCGCGTTTGTGCGAGCCAGCGCTTCCCTGGCGGTGCGATCGCGCAGCGCGAGCGTTGAGGTCGCCATCGCGAACATCTGGAAACCGAGATATGCCCCGCCAACGATAAATCCGCTCACCGGTCCATTCATCGACCAGAATCGGCCCACGATGACGGCCGTCTGCGCGCCAACCCACGCTGCCGCAACGGCTGGCGACACGAGGCCTGGCAACTGCGACGCGGCGACGACCATCGTGGCGCCGGCGATCCCGTCATGTGTAACGGCGACCATGACGGCACCAGCCACGGACTGAACCAGGACCAGCGCCCGCTCGCGACGCGTGCCGCCGTTCGGCAGGAAACAGATTGCGCCGAATGCAACACCAAATGCCCCGAATGCGATGACCCATGCGACGGCGGCCATGTCCGTGATACGGCCATCTGCGATCGCCAGCGCTGTCGGGAGTCCGCTGGCTACCCAGGTCACAAATCCGGCCGCGGTCAGCCAGTGCGTGGGGGTCATGCCGCTCATTGTAGGCAGTCACTCAACGCCGAGGCGTATGCCGGAAGTCACGGGTCGCGGGCATGACGTGCGGCACATGCGCGCCCCCGAGCGGCGCGACAGAATCACCGCATGCTGAAGACGCTTCTCTACCTGCACATCATCGGCGGCTCGGCCGCGCTCCTCTCCATGTTCATCCCGATGGTTGCGCCGAAAGGTGGAACCACGCACCGTCGCGCTGGTTGGGTGTTCGTCTCCGGGATGACTGTGGTTTCGATCACCGCCCTTGCGTTGTCCGCGGCGCGCTACTTTCTGGATCCGCGGCCGCAAGCCAAGGCGTTCGCTTTGTTTCTCTTTTTCGTGGCGGTCCTCACGGGGAACGCCGTATCCGTCGGCGTGCGCGTCCTTCGCACGAAGAAGCGGAGTGGCCCGCACACGCATCCGTGGGATGTCGGTCTCGTCTCCATTCTTACGCTGGCGTCGATGGCGATGGCTGCCTACGGGGTCATCACGTCGCAGCCGCTGTTCGCCGCATTCTCGGTGTTGGGGTTCGTGACAGGTATTCAGGGACTCTATTACTGGCTCCGGAGGCCCACCGACCGAATGCACTGGTGGTTCCGCCACATGTCGGCAATGCTCGGCGCGTGCATCGCAGCGACGACCGCATTTCTCGTCGTCAACGCGCAGGTGGCAGGTCTGCCGCGAACTTCGATGATCGTGTGGCTTGCACCGACCATCATCGGCACACCTGTGACAGCCATTTGGACCGCCTACTACAAACGGCGCTTTTCGTCGTCAAAGCGTACGGCCCACATCCCATTGCCGAATGCCGGAGAAATCGCCGTTCACACACGTTGAGCATTTCCCATTGAGCACTGCCCATTGATTGAGCACTGGGCATTGCGCATTGAGAATTGGGCTTTAGAGAAGGGACGCTAACGACCGTATGCGCGACCGAGCGTCGCCCGCTGTGTGATGGTCGCGCCGGGCGAGACGAGGACCTGGAGACTCAGTGGCTCGTAACCGGGTGCGACAACAGCGATGTCGTGCGGGCCGGCAGGCAGCTCGAGGTGATGGAAGTAGCCGCTGAAGTCTTCGACGAGGCCGACGTAAGTTCCATCGACGAACACCTGAGCGCGCCGGGGATCGATGTCCAGTTGCACGCCTCCAACCGGCGCACCTTCTAGCGGTGGTCCGTACGCCTCGGATGTCGCATAGCCGTAGAGCGGAATCGGAAGCCAGGCACCCCACGGCCAGAAGGCAAACCGTCCGAAGGTAAAGAAGGGGCTTTGGCCGATGAATGGCGTCGGCCGAAACGGCGCCGACCGGACGTTCGGCCGAGCCGGGACGAATTTCATTGTCGAGGTGAAACCCGATCCTGGGGCCGGAGCCTGATTCTGGGGCGCGCGCGGAGCTTGCGTCGCAACCGGCTGGTGTTGGCCACCGCTGCTGCGCGACTGTGCCTCGGTTTCACGGGCAACGGCGATCACGACGAGAACAACGGCCACCGTCGCGATGAAGCGTGTCATAGATACTGTCCCGGTGAATCTAGCGGTCCACACCAAGCGACGACAAATACTTTGCGAACAGCGCCTCCTGCGGCCCTTTGTACGCCCTCGCATACTTCAACAGTTTCGCGCGATCCGCAGTCGACAATTCCGATCCAGTGGTTCTGGCGACTTGATAATGTGCAAGTACCGCCGCAAAGAGCACATCGCCGTCGGTGGGGTGGCGAACGAGATACGCGTCCATAATCGGCAGCGCCTCACCAAATGCCGCGGTCATCATGTACGCGATCGCCAGCCGTCTGCCGAGCTCGTCATCGGTCGGACGCTGCGCATAAGCCGGCTTCAGGATGGTCACCACCGCGTCGGGTTGACCGCCGCGCATCCGGGCATCCGCAAGCAGCGTGTACGCAATGGGCGGACGCTGTTCGCTCCCGAGCGCCATCTGCCAGATACCGGCCGCGTCGCGATCCTTGCCGCCCGCGGCGAAGCAGGCGCCGAGCAGGAGGGCCGCGGGATAGAACTCCCGCCTTGGACCGGCGGCGATGTTCAGCTGCGTGGCGGCCTCGTTGATTTGCCCCTTCGAGTAAAGGTCGAGCCCTTTGAGGAACGCGGCCGCCTGCTGATCGCCCGCCGTCAACGCTTCGAGTGCCGCAGGTCCGTAACGGCCTGCGCGCGCTTCAGTCAGGGCGCTCTTGAGTGAAGGAGAGCGTGCGCCGATGGTGTCGAGCAGGCTGCTGACCAATGCAGGCTGGAGCACGGCGTTGCGGTCGAACGCCGCGACGCGCGCCATCGCCGCCGGAATGACGATCGGCCCACCCTTCGACGCCGGTGCGGGTTCGAGAATGAACGGTCGCACGAGCACGCCGGCGAGCTTGTCACCGCGCATGATGCGCGCGCGTGCCATATAACGGCCCGACGGCAACGGTTCAGCGCCGACGAACCCCTGCGCAACGCGCCACGTCGCCTGCGCACCTGGTTTGAGTTCCACCGGTATCGTCAGCAACGCCGGCGCGCTGTCGTCATCAGCGATCTCGAAGTTCACCGAGACGTTCTTGAATGTCTCCTCCGATGTCGAGTAGAGCTCCATGTACGCAGCGACGCCGTCGGCATCCACGTGAGGCTCGACATCAGGCCGCAACCCGCTGCTCGCCGTCGCGGCATGATTGACGACGAGGTCAGCATAGGTCAGTTCCTCACCGGCCATCTTCCACGCGTTCACGTCGCGGACCACGCTTCCGTGGCGCCCTTCCGCATCCACCGCGGCAAGCCGCACTTCGTACACGCCCGGTTCTATCGTCACTGCGTCGAGATACGAGAGCGACGCGTTGGTCCGCCCTTCGAGCGGTTCCAGCTTTGACTTTTCGCTGCGCGACGCAACGACACGTCCCTGATCGTTGACAACGATAAAGCCCATCGTGTACTGGCCGGACGGTGTCCCTGCCTGGCCGACGTCGGCCGCCATGACGAGGCGCACTTTACCGGCGGCTTTCGGATCCTGATAGATGAACGTCGTCAGGCGCAGCGGCACGCCGGCCACGCCGAGCGGCGAGCGCAGCGATTCGACGAGCGATTCGTCGGGCGTCTTGCGGCCGCCCGTCGGATCGAGCACAAACGCCTGCCGCGAACGCAGCGTAATGCCGCGCCGCTGCACAGAGACGTCGATGCGATGGTTGCGGCCATCACGGTCTGACGGTGCCTGTTCGACGCTGAGCAGGTAGTACGCCGAAATCTCCGACGCCAGCCGATCGAACGCCCGATCCGCGGTGCCCACCACCTGGAAGATGGATCCGCGGGACAGCGACGCGAGGTCGTTGAGGCCACGAATCTGCAGCTCGCGATCTTCGGTGAAGGTCGGCGGAAGCGGTCCCTGCGTCGCATCCGACCTGGGCACGTCCATGAGCAACACGTTCACGGAGATGCGGCCGCGCATCGCCATGCGCACGACGTCCTCGAGGTCGGCCGGCGAGTCGGTCACCAGCCCCTCGGAGAGGAGGATCAGCGTCTTCTGACCTTCGGTTTCGCCGAGATGCTGGAGCCAGTCGCGCAGTCCTCGCAGCGACGCTTCAGTGTCGCGCCGCGTCGTCCAGAGAATCGAATTCGACTCGTCGACGATGTCGCGCATGCACTGCTCGAGCGCCATGTCGACCAGGCCGCGGCATTCGCGGTTGGTGACCTCCTGCATGCGGCGGTCGTCGCCCTTCTGCGCGATATCGATGGCTTCAACCAGCCCGATGTTCCGCCGGCCGACGAAGCGCGACTGCGTGCCGATCACCTTCTGCATCGCGAGGCGCACGCGCAGGCGATCGCCGGTAAAGTCCACGACGACGCCGGGCTCGGGATACGAAATGAACGCAACGCGATCGGCAGGATTCAGCTTGTCGAGGAAGCGTGCGGCCGAGTCGAGAATCGGCCGCGCCGCGCCCGGCCGGATGTTCATCTGATCGACCGCGATCATGATCATCCGGCCCTCGGGCTGCGTGATGTTGGTGGTGTAGAGGGTTTCGAATTCCTGCCGCTTCGGCGGGGGCCGCCGCGTCACGCCGTTGTCAGGCGTGTAGTTGTATTTCACCAGGTCGGCGGTGATGACGCGCCGCGGTTGACCGTCGATCTTGACAGTGAATTCCGGCGCATGCAGGTCGGTGACCGGCTGCCCACGACTGTCGATGGCGCCGACATCCACCGTGATCACATCGACCCCGGTGCGGAAGGTCGGCTGCTGCGCCTGGGCGTCGGTGCCGGACTGCCCCTGTGCCGCGAGCGGCGCGGCAACGAGGAACGCCGCCAAAGCAGCGAGGAGCATCTTCATATGGAACCCCTCAATCAACCGCGCATGTTACCCGATGCCGTACGTTTCGGGATCCCATGGTAAGCCGAGTTCGGAGGGAGGCGCCATGTAGCCCGCGAGCGCCGACGCGGCGACGACGGCCGGGCTGGCGAGATAGCCTTCCCCGCCAACACCCATCCGGTTCTGCCAGTTGCGGTTGAAGGACGTAATCGCGCGTTCGCCTTTCGCGAGCGCGTCGGGTCCCTGCCCGAAGCAGGGCCCGCACCATGACTCGCGGATCTGACCGCCAATCGATCGAAACACCTCGGCGATCGATTCGCCTCCCAGCCGTGGATCCGGATGTTCGATCTGCCTGGCCACACCGCCAGATCCCGGAAAGACGACGAAGGTCCGCGTGGCCTTTCGTAAACCCTTCCGGCGCGCGTTGTAAATGACGAGCGCCGCCTGAAGGAGATCGTCGTAACTGCCGTTGGTGCAGGAGCCAATCAACGCCTTGTCGAACTGAATTCGCTCACGCGCCACTTCCTCCGCCGCAAACGCATTGCCGGGGCTGAACGGCTTGGCAATCATCGGACGCACCTCGTCGAGCGAGACCGTCTCGTCGATCTCGAACCGCGCGTCCTCGCCCACCGCAATACGCGGATACGGCAGATTGCGAACGCCCTTGCGCTCGTACCACGCGTAGGTGACCTCGTCCGCCGCAAAGATGCCGTTGAGCGCTTCGGCCTCGGCCATCATGTTCGCAATCGTGTTGCGGTACGCGATCGGAAGCTGACGATTGGCGTCGACGAATTCTACGGACATCCCCTGCGACTGCTGCGACCCCCATCGCCTGAGCAGCTCCAGCACGATGTCCTTTCCGCTTACCCACGGCTGCAGGCGACCAGCGAAGACGACGCGCCGCGCCCTCGCCAAGGTGAAGTACACGTAACCCGTCGCCCACCCGAATCCGAGCGTCGTGGAGCCGATGCCCATCCCAACCGCGCCATAGGCTCCGTACGCACGACTGTGTGAGTCAGCGCCGGGAATGAACTGGCCCGGTACCACGAGACCCTGCTCGGGGAAGTAGAAATGGAAAATGCCATCACCCGGCGTCGCGTAGTACGGCTTTTCCAGGCCGTGCTGCTTCGCGAACGCGCGGCCGATGCTCGTCTGCTTCTCATCGTCTTCGCGCCCGGTAAAGACAAAGTGATCGTTGGCGATGGCGGCCTGGCGCGGATAGATCGTGTTGCCGCCGGTGATTTGATTGAATGTGTGAATCGCAAACGGCGCGGTTCCATCGGAAGCCGGCAGCAGATCCGCGTACACCTGCAGCGTGTCTCCCGGCCGCACTTCGCGCTGGCTTTTGTCGACGCGGTGGGCCCAGACAATCTGCTCGGTTGTCGTCATGCGCCGCGCGAGTTCCGGCGGCGGAAATTCGACGATCGGACGCTGTTCAACGGAGGCGCGAAACTCACGTCGTCCGATGGCGATGATGCCGCCGCTTCGACGGATCTCGTCTTCCTTCGGCGTCAGCGGCAGCGGCTCGTACGTTTTTCCCTGCGTGATATTCGACAGACTGCGGCTGTCGGGATCGAACTCGAATTCGTCGCCGTCGCGGGCGTCAGCAACGGCCTGCGGGCTCTGGACGACGTGCAGACCGAGGTTCAGTGCGTTCCGGCGGAAGATGTCGCCCATGTTGTTGCCGCAGACGATCACCATCTCGAGGCCCGCTTCGTCCGCCACACCTTTGAGACCGGCGGGGCTCATTTCGCGTGAGGACCCGATCGCGAACCGATCTCCGGCGACGACAAAAGTCTCGCCGCGGTGAACCCGTTCGCGAAAATCGGGCATCAGATAGCGAAACGAGCCCGCCTTCCACCTTTCATCGAGGGTTTCGAGGCTTTCAGAGACGCAATCAGAGGCGGGGGTGATCTGGTCGGTGTCGATGGCATCCAGTTTTCGGGCGAATCTGGTACCTGGCAGCTTCGGGTCCCAGAAAATCAACGCCTTTCCGCGGATCTTGCGGGCTTCTGGCGTTTTCGTCGCGGAATAAGCCTGTGGAGTCTCATCGATCTTCATCCCAGATTTCAGTTGCGCCGGGCCAACCACCTGCATCTCAGCGCATGGTACGGCATGCCTTGCCCATAAAACGGCTCATCGACGGCTTTGGGGGCTCAAAATGCGCCCAGAAAACCGGTTCGAAAAACCGGCATCCGTCCTGCAGAGTTTTGTGCGAGTGACGGAACGTTGCGGCGGCTCAGCCGTGACACATCGGTTTGATATGATCTCCAACTTCGGTATCCCACCGGCGAGCACATCGGCGTATGGATTTCCCCAGCGACACTGCCGTCGCTGAACGGCGACGCAGCACGGATCGGCGTACACGCGCGACAACCCGGGCAAAACCCGTCCTGCGTGTGATTCCGCCACGGGCGCCCGAGACCCTCATCGATCCCGCGGATCTCAAGAATCCTGCGCTGTACATCAACCGCGAGCTCAGCTGGCTCGAGTTCAACGAACGCGTGCTGGCGCAGGCGACCGATCCGTCGCACCCGCTGCTCGAGCGCGTCAAATTCCTGTCGATTGTCGGAACGAACCTCGATGAGTTCTTCATGATTCGCGTGGCCACCACGCAGAAGAAACTTCGAGAAGGCATCGAGGACGTCGCGCCAGATGGGTACAACACCGAACAGCAGCTCTATGCGATGCGGACGCGCGCCCGGAAACAGATCGATGACCAGGCCGGATGCTGGGACGAGCTGCGCATGCTCCTCGCCGCCGAGCACATCACCTTCGTCGAGCCCGACGCGTGGACGCCGCAGATCCGCGAGTTCCTCAGTGCGTACTTCACGCGGGAAATCTATCCGGTCCTGACGCCGCTCGCCTTCGATCCGGGGCATCCTTTCCCGCTGATTTCAAACTTGAGCAAGAACTTCGCGGTCGTGGTCAAGCACGGGAACCGCACGAAATTCGCACGCGTGAAGGTGCCCGACGTGCTGCCGCGATTCATCCAGCTCCCGGAAAACCTGGCCGACCCCCAGGGGCAGACGTTCGTGTTCCTCGAGGATGTCATTCACGCCAACATTCAGGAGCTCTTCCCCGGAACGCAGGTGAAGAGCGCGCACCTGTTCCGAATCATTCGCGACGCCGATCTCGAGATCGAACAGGACGAAGCTGACGACTTGCTCGAAACCGTCGACCGCAGCCTGAAGCAGCTTCGGCACGGCGCCATTTCATTGATGCAAGTGGACGCGTCCATGCCGGCACGCGTCCTCAACATCCTCGCGGAGAACTTCGAGGTCAACGAAGACGTCATCCTGCGCGCCGCCTACCGGCTGGGATTTGGCGACTGGGTGCAGCTCACAAAGCTTCATCGTCCCGAGCTGAAGGATCCGCCGTTTTCGCCGCGGTCGGTGTGGCGGCTCGATGAAGATCCCGAGGTGCTGTTCGATCAGCTCCGATATCAGGACATCCTGGTGCATCACCCGTATCAGTCGTTCGGGTCGGTGGATGCATTCCTTCGGGCGGCCGTGAAGGATCCGCACGTCATCGCAATCAAGATGACGCTGTACCGCATCGGCGCGAACTCACCGCTGATTAATGTGCTGATCCAGGCTGCGGAGGCCGGCAAGCAGGTCGCCGTGCTCGTGGAGCTGAAGGCGCGCTTCGACGAGCGGAACAACATCATCTGGGCCAAACGGCTTGAATCGCACGGCGTCCACGTCGTCTATGGCTTCGCGGACCTGAAGACGCACGCGAAGCTCTGCCTCGTCGTGCGGCAGGAGAGCGACGGCATTCAGCGGTACGTGCACACGAGCACCGGCAACTACAACCCGGAGACCGCGAAGGTCTACACGGATCTCGGGTACTTCACCGCCGACCCGGACATCGTCGCCGACGTCTCGGACGTATTCAATTACCTGACCGGCTATTCGAACAGGAAGGAATACCGCGCGATGCTCGTGGCGCCGCTGCAGCTGCGAACGCGACTGTGCGAGCTGATCAACCGGGAAGCGGAGCACGCGAAAGCCGGCCGTTCCGCGCAGATCATCATGAAGGTGAATGCCATCACCGACGATCAGATGATTCGCGTGCTCTACCGCGCGTCCCAGGCGGGTGTCCGCATCGATCTGATGGTCCGAGGCATTTGCAGTCTTCGACCCGGGGTTCCCGGCGTCAGCGACAACATCAACGTGCGGTCGATCGTCGGCCGCTTCCTGGAGCACTCGCGCATCTTCTGGTTCAACAACGGCGGCCACGAGGAGATGTATATCGGCAGCGCCGATTTGATGGAGCGCAACCTCGATCGCCGGGTCGAGACCCTGAGCCCGGTGCGTGACGTCGAAATTCTCGAGCACCTCCGCGACGTTGTCCTGCACTCGTACCTGCGGGACACCGACCGCGCGTTCATCCTCGATCCGGCGGGCCACTATGCGAGACCCACCGCGGTGGCCGGGCCGTTCAACGCGCAGCAATTCCTGCTACAGGATTACACTGAGAATAACGAGTAAATCCCGGCTCCCATTTCGACGCCGAGATCCCTAAACCACGAAGATCACAAAGGACACGAAGGGCAAGAGATCTCCTTCGTGTTCTTCGTGACCTTCGTGGTGATTATCGTTTTACGTGACGTTCGCGGTTAACGGAGGAACCACCAAGTCGCCGCAAGGCTGGTGGCCAGGATCACGCCGAACATCGGAAATGCGATGGCCGCAACGACAAGCAGGCCGGTGACCGTGATCAGGAGGGCGAGCGGTCCCAGCGGCCACAGAACCGCCAGCAGGAGCCGGGTACCGGGACCTCCCTGCGTGGCGATCAGCCCCAGGACCACGCCGACCAAGTAGACTCCAAGCATCCACATAAGTCAGTGCCTGTCCTACACGTGCGCGGAGGCGGTCAGGCGCGCGTATCTTACCCGGATAGTCATCCGGCGGTGGTGCAGATGAGTGCAGCGATCGGACACAAGCGCCATTTTGATGACTGCGCCACTTTCGTTCGCTGCCGATAAGGGGAGTGAACGCACGGGAAGCTCGCGGTGTTCATCACCCGCCACGCCAACCCCCCGGAGGATCTGATGAAGACGCTTTTGCGGCTGCTGGCCGCCTCGGCGGTAACGCTTGCCGCCGTTCCAACGTTCGCTCAACAGACGACCGGCACGATCGCCGGCCGCGTGCTCGATCCGCAGGGCGTGCCGGTACCGGGTGCGACGATCACGGCGACCAACATCGCGACCGGCCTGATCCGCTCTGACGTCAGCGGCACTGAAGGTCTGTACCACCTGAGCGCGATGCCGGTCGGCAGCTACGACGTCATTGCGGAGCTCTCGGGATTTACGCGCCTCGAGCGCAAGAACATCGCCGTCGACGTTTCAGAGACGACGAACCTGAACCTGACGCTTCGTCTCGCGCCGGTTGCCGAAACGGTGACCGTCGTGGGCGACACGCCGCTGATTCCCACGACGTCCTCCTCGGTTGGACAAGTCGTCGACCTGACCCGCATCGAACGACTGCCGCTCGACGGCCGGCAGTTCGCCAACCTGGCTGCGACAGTCCCAGGCGTTGGACTCGGTTTTCATTCCGATCCCACGAAGGCCACGGCGTACTCACCGCAGATCAGCGGCGGGAACGGGCGCAACGTCAATTACGTGGTCGACGGCGGCGACAACAACGACGACACGATCGGCGGCCTCGCGCAGCTCTATCCCCTCGAGGGAATCCAGCAGTTCAACCTGCACACCCAGCGGTTCGACGCGCAGTACGGCCGCGGCACCGGCGTGTTGAACGTGGTGACGAAGAGCGGCACCAACAACGTTCGCGGCAGTGCGATGACGTTCTTCCGCGATACCGCGCTGAACGCCCGCACTATGACCGAAGACTTGACCCGTACCGCCTGCCTGAGCACCGCAGCAGCAGCCAGCTGTCCGGACAAGCAGGAATACCGTCGATACCAGTACGGCGGCAGCCTCGGCGGACCGATCGCACACGACAAGGTCTTTTACTTTGCCGCGTTTGAACGCACGCAACAGGACACGAAACAGACTGTCAACACGCTCGGCCTGTTCCCGGCTGAGGATGGGGTGTTTCCGATTCCGGTGCGGGAGAACCTGTTTACGGGCAAGGTCACCGCGAACCTGCGCAGCGGTCATTACTTCGCGGTCCGCTACGGGCACGACGGCAATTCGTCGCCGAGTGGCGCCGGCCTCCGCGCCGCGCACTCGACTTGGGCGACGAGCACAAACGAGTTCCACTCGGTGAATGTGCACGACAACTGGGTGTTTGGCGGCACAAAGCTGAACGAGTTCGTGTTCCAGGTCTCCACGTTCCAGAACTCGATTCCGGGCAGCACGACGCGGCCGGTCCTCATGTTCCCGAATGGCGTGATCGGCGGCGCGAATCAATCGGCCCCTCAGTCGACGGAACAGATCAAGTGGCAGTTCCGCGACGATGTGAGCTGGACGGCTCGTGCGTTTGGTGGTCTCGAACACAACATGAAGGCGGGCGCGAACTTGCTGCACGAACCGCGGCTGTTCATCAGCACCCAGTCGGGCGTGGCGGGTTTCTTTACGATGGGCGCCAACGACCTCAACGGCCCGGTGCAGCAGGTGCAGGTCATTGGCGGCACGGCCGAAGTAAACATCCCTCTCGATTTCTACTCCGGGTACGTCCAGGACGACTGGCGCGTCACGAGCAAACTGACGGTGAACCTCGGCGTTCGGTATGACTATGTGTCCGGCATGCCGCTGGATCAGAGCCGCAACCCGAACTTCCAGGCCATGCAGGCAGCGGGCGCCGCCGGCCGTTTCACGGGAACCGTGCTCGACGAGTTCGGCAAGTCGCCGAAGGCCGACACGGACAACATCCAGCCACGGTTCGGGTTTGCGTACGACGTGCGCGGCGACGCGCGCGATGTGGTGCGCGCCGGCTGGGGCCTCTACACCGACTTCGCCTATACGAATCAGAACGCGCTCAATGCCGCGATCGACGCGGCGGGCGGCGCCGGCATTGTGTTTCTCGCCAACAATCCGGCGGGCATTCGAAAAGCTGACGGGTCGTTTTTCCGCACGTCGGATCCGTTTTCCACGATTGCGTCGCAGAACCTCGTGGACACGAGCCTGCCGCCGCTCGGCGGTCAGGTGCAGTCGCCGCGCCTGCAGCAGCCGTACACGCGGCAGGCCAACGTCGGCTGGGTCCATCAGCTCGATTCGACAACTGCGGTCAGCGTCGACCTGGTTCGCGCAGAGGGACGCGATGTGAACACGCGTCTGCGCATCAATCAGTTGGTCAATGGACGCCGGTACCTCGCCGGCCTCGCGCTGCAGCCGAATTCCAACCAGTTCCGGGTCGCGCTCAGCAAGGGGACCAGCGAGTACAACGCGCTGATCTTTGGGTTGAACCGGCGAATGTCGAATCACCTCGACGTGAGCGCGTCATACACCCTCGCAAAGGTGACGAGCATCATCGGCAGCGCCGCGGATGAAATGGACGCCAACCTCGTTCAGGATGTTCGAGAGCCGTTCGGTTCGGTGCAGGACGCACCGTTGACCCGCACCGACGGGCGTCATCGTGTCTCGCTGAGCGCCATCGTCGAAGCGCCGTTCGGCATCGACGTCGCGCCGATCTTCCTGTACCAGTCGGCACTTCCGACGCACACGTTCGAGGGGATCGACTTCAACGCCGACGGCAACGTGAACGACAAGACGGCGAACGCGTATCAATATACGGGCTTGAACGCCGACGGTACCGCAAAGTTCGAGCAGATCGGGTCGTGTGACACCGTGAATTGCAGCCGCCGTGCGCCGTACTCACAGTTGAATCTCCGCATCAGCCGTGGCTTCCAGTTCGCCGGTGCGGCGCGCGTCGAAGCGATTGCGGAAGTGTTCAACCTTCTGAACGCGAAGAATCCCTTCATTCCTCTGACGACGCGGCGGTTGAGCGCGACGGGTGCGCCGCTTGCGTCGTTCATGCAGCCGACCGCGTTCGCGGGTGACTTCGGCCAACCCGAACAGCGCGTCGGTCAGATCGGGTTCCGCATTACGTTCTGAAGTTCGAAGGGTGAAGGTTGAAGTTTGAAGTAAGTTCGAAGTAGAACCAGCTACTTCCAACGTATTTCAAACTTCGAACTTCGACCTTCGCACTTCGAACGTGTCTGAGCTCCGTCCCCTCCTTCGTCTCGCCGGCCCCGTCATCCTCGCCGAACTCGGGTGGATGAGCATGGGACTGGTGGACACGCTCATGGTCGGCCGCCTCGGCCCCGCGGCGATCGCGGCGACAGGCATGGGCAGCGGCGTGTTCACCGCGATCGTGATCTTCGGCATGGGGCTGATGCTCGGTCTCGACACGCTCGTCTCTCACTCCGCGGGCGCCGGCCGCCTGGATGAATGTCTGCGCTGGCTGCACCACGGCGTGGTGCTCGCGCTTCTCGTCACGCCGGTGGTGATGGTCCTGGCGTGGGTTGCGTTTCTGACCATCGACGCGTGGGGTCTGAACCCCGAGATTGGCGCGCTCGCGCGGCCGTATCTGGAAGTAATTGCGTTGAGCGCGGCTCCATTGCTCCTGTACGCGGCGCTACGAAGATACCTCCAGGGAATTCACGTCGTCCGACCGGTGATGTACGCGCTCGTGACCGCCAATCTGGTCAACGCCGCCGCGAATGCGATTCTGATTTACGGCCGGTTCGGCGCGCCTGCCCTCGGGGTCACGGGGTCGGCATGGTCAACGTGTATCGCGCGCGTGTACATGGCCGTATTCCTCTACGTCGCCGTGCGTCGCGAGCACCGCCGCCGCGGCCATGCGCATCCGCATGTTCCGTTCGGCGTCGATGTGGATCGGCTCCGACAGCTCCTGGCGCTCGGTGCTCCCGCGGCATCGCAGATTACGCTCGAAGTCGGCGTCTTCGCGCTGGCGACGGCGCTCGCCGCACGGCTCGACGCGGTGTCGTCGGCGTCGCACCAAATCGCGCTCAATATCGTCAGCCTCGTCTTCATGGTGCCGCTCGGCCTCGCGTCGGCAGGTGCCGTGCGAGTGGGCCACGCCATTGGCGGACGAGACGTCCAGCGGGCACGACGTGCAGGGTGGACCGCGTTGGCCGTCGGCGCCGCAATCATGATCGCCCTCGGGATCGTCCTGTTCACGTTCCCGCGTTCACTCTTGGGCGTATTCACGATGGATGCGCGTGTGCTCACCATCGGGGCGCGGCTGCTTGCGATCGCCGCCGCATTTCAGCTCTTCGACGGAACGCAGGCGGTAACCACCGGGATCCTCCGCGGCATTGGCGATACGCGGACGCCAATGATGATGAACGTCATCGGTCACTGGTTACTGGGACTGCCTGTTGGTTATGCTCTGTGCTTCCGGTTCATGTGGGGCGTCGCGGGCCTCTGGATCGGCCTGTCGATAGGCCTGATCTTCTGCGCGCTGGCGCTGACCGCAATGTGGATCATGCGCACGCGGCGTCTCGAGCTGCCACCGGGCGCGCATCCACCCGAACCGATCGAGATGTTGTAGCCACGAACGATCCGATCCGAACGACCCGAACGATGATCAACGACGCGCATTGCCATTTCTTCTCACCGCAGTTTTTCGGCACGCTCGCACGGCAGCAGCTTGCGATGCGGGCGGCGTCGAGTGCGATGGTGGCCGTATCGGCATCGGAGATCTACCGCGAGCTGCAGTGGGAGGATCCGGTCGCCGCCGACACCCTCGCGGATCGGTGGGTCGCTGAGCTCGACCGGCACGGCGTCACGCGAACCGTTCTTATTGCGAGTGTTCCGGGCGACGAAACGTCCGTTGCCGAGGCTGCGGCGCGGCATTCGTCGCGGTTCGTTGGTTTCTTCATGCTCGATCCGTCGGCAACCGATGCAGTCGTGCGCGCACGGCGCGCGATCGACGAGCTGCATCTGAGCGGCATCTGTCTGTTCCCCGCGATGCATCATGTGCCGCTCACCGACGAACGGGTCAGGCGGATCGTTGAAGTCGCCGCCGAGCGACCTGGCGTGATCGTATTCGTGCACTGCGGCGTGCTGACGGTCGGCGTCAGACGGAAGCTCGGACTGCCAAGTCATTTCGACCTGCGGCTGGGCAATCCGATTGAGGTGGCGAATCTGGCGCTCGCCTTTCCCAAGGTGCCGTTCATCATTCCGCACTTCGGCGCCGGTCTGTTCCGCGAGGCGCTGATGGCCGCGGACACCTGCGCAAACATTCACCTCGATACGTCGAGCTCGAACAGTTGGACTCGGTACACAGCGGGTCTGACGCTCGATAGCGTATTCAAAGCGGCGCTCGCAGTGGTGGGCCCGTCGCGGCTCCTGTTTGGGACCGATTCGTCGTTCTTTCCGAGGGGATGGCAGAAAGGAATCTACGAAGCCCAGAACCGCATCGTCGAGACCGCAGGAATCAGCGCCGCCGACCGGGCGCTGATCTTCGGAGGCAATTTCGATCGGCTATTTCCCGCGGGCTAGTTCCTCGTCAATCACCGATTCGAACACTTCAATCGGCTGCGCGCCGTTGATCATGCGGCCGTTCACGTACACCGTCGGCGTCGAGCTGATGCCGAGACGGTTGCCGGCGGCCAGCGCGTCCTGGACCCGCGCTTCGTATTTCGAGCTGTCGAGGCACTGATTGAATTTCGCGGCATCGAGCCCGGTATCTGCCGCGTACTTCTTCAGCGAGTCAGCCGTCAATGACGACTGGTTGGCGAACAGCTTGTCGTGATACTCCCAGAACTTTCCCTGCTCGCGCGCGCAGTTGCCAGCCTGCGCCGCAACGAACGCCTGCGGGTGAATCTGCGTCAACGGAAAATCCTTCCAGACCAGCCGCATTCTGTCGCCGTACTTGGTGCGAAGTTCTTTGAGTGTCGGCATCACGCGCAGACAGAACGGGCATTGGAAATCCGAGTACTCGACGACGGTCACGGGAGCATCGGCCTTCCCCTGCGACGGGTCGTCGGAGTTGACTTGAACCGTGCTGCGCGGCGCGTCCATGACGACGCGAATCGGCGGGCCTGCTTTCCTCAACTCCGCAATCAACGTCTGCTTCGCCTCGGTCTGGTGCTGCTGGTCGAGGTATTGCTGAATAGCGGCACTCATCTGCTCGAACGAGCGCCCCTGCATCCGTTCGCTGTTCTGAACGTAGAAGTTGCGGACGTCGGTATCGGACACCGGCTTGAGACGCTTGGCGACTTCGTCCTGAACGAATTTGTCCTTCGTCACGTTCTTGGCCTTGGCGGCTTCATCGATGAGCGCGTCGGCAATGATGGCGTCGAGCGCCGCCTTGCGCCCCTCATAAATGGCCTGATCCGCCTGTGCCTTGGCCGATGGATCCTCCTGTTTCCAGCGGTCGTCCAGCTCCCGGACCGTCACCGTGCGGTCTCCAATCCGGGCGGCGGGATCCTGGCCTCCCTGCTGCTGCGCCTGCGACGAGCACGCGAGTGAAATCAGAAGGCCGGCGGCGATACAGGCTGTACGCATGCGGGAATGATACTCCGGCCGGGAACACAGGCGCGGCGTCCGAAGATCAGATAAGCTGATTTCATGCGGACCTTTACGACGATCGCGATCCTCGTCGCGGCCACCTTGACAGTGGCGGCGGGGCAAGAGACGCCGACCTTCAAGGCGACGACCCAGATTGTGTCGGTGCCGGCTACCGTGCTCGACGGCCAGGGACGGCTCGTCCCGAATCTCGAGCAAGACGAGTTCACCGTCCTCGATAACGGAAAGCCGCAGCAGATCACGTTCTTCCAGAACGAAACCCAGCCCTTCACCGTCGTCGTCATGCTCGATTACAGCGCCAGCATGACGAGCAGCCTCGATCTGCTGCGAGCGGCCGCCGAACAGTTCCTGCTCCGGATGCTCCCGCAGGACAAAGGGCAGGTGGGCGCCTTCAGCGACCGGATCGAATTCAGCGGCCAGTTCACCAACGACCGCGACGACCTGATTTCGGCGTTGCGCGATCTGCAGTACGGCAACCCGACGCGCCTGTGGGACGCGGTTGATCAGAGCATCGACATGCTGAAGCCGGTTGACGGTCGAAAAGTGGTGCTCGTCTTCACGGACGGCGACGATACGTACAGCAAGACCGGGTTCGGCTCCGTGCTCGATCATGCCAAGCAGAACGAAGTGATGGTGTACGCGATTGGTCTGCAGTCCACCTACTTCAACGGACAGCGGATGGTGCGATCGCAGCCCGATCGATCGCTGAAGAGAATTGCAGAGGAAACCGGTGGCGGCTACTTCGAGCTCAAAAAGACCGACGAGCTCGCGCCAACGTTTACGCGGGTGGCACAGGAACTTCACAGCCTCTACACGATCGGCTTCTCGCCGGCGGCGCTCGACGGCAAAGAGCACAAGCTCGATCTGAAGATGAAGCAGTCGGGGATGGTCGCGCGTGCGAGGAAGACGTACATCGCATCTGCGGCGCGCTTGGGCAACACGAACTGAGCTGGACGGCGGAAACACGGCATCGCCGTACCGACTCCAGCGATCACACCGGCACTCTCAACCGTGGAGAATCGATGATGAAGATTCGCCTCACGTCCACGGTCAACCACGAGCCGGTGGAACTTCTGGTAGAGGACTACAAGACGCTGCTCGAAGTGCTGCGTGAAGACCTCGGGCTTACCGGCACCAAGCATGGCTGCGAGCTCGGCGAGTGCGGTGCGTGCGCCGTACTCGTCGATGGCGAGCCGTTGTTGTCGTGCCTCCTGCTCGCCGTCGAATCGGAGGGGCGTCATATCGAGACGGTAGAAGGCTTGGCGACGGGCGGACGCCTCCATCCGCTTCAAGAGAGCTTCGCCGATCTCGGCGCCGCGCAGTGCGGCTACTGCATACCCGGAATGCTGATGACCGCCAAGGCGCTGCTAGACAGCGAGCCGCATCCGTCGCGCGAGCGCATCTGCGAGGCGCTTTCCGGCAACTTGTGCCGGTGCACCGGCTACCTGCAGATCGTCGAAGCCGTCGAGGCCGCCGCGACGAGTGCGGATACCGACATTCCAGCACAGGTTCGACGATGAGCGCCACGTCACGCGTCATTGGACGTGCGCGTCGGCGCGTCGACGCTCGCGCGAAAGTCACCGGTCAGACGCGCTTCGCTGACGACATCATGTTCCCGCGCATGGTGCATTGCCGACTCCTGCGCTCGACGCAACCCCACGCGCGGATCGCAGCGATCGACGTGTCCAGGGCCGCCAGGGTCGAGGGGGTCCATTTCGTACTCACGGGTAAAGACTTTCCCGTTCCCTACGGCATCCTGCCTGTCAGTAATGACGAGCACGCACTGTGCCCCGACAAGGTCCGGTTCGTCGGCGATCCAGTCGCCGCCGTCATTGCGCGCGATGAAGTGACCGCCGAACACGCGGTTCAACAGATCGAGGTGAGCTACGAGCCATTGCGCACCTTCGCGTCTCCGGCGGAGAGCCTCGGTCACGACGAACCGCGCATTCACGATTACGGTGATCATGGCAACGTGCACAAGGCGGTAGCGCTGCAGTTCGGCGATGTCGACGCCGCCATCGCCAGTGCAGCGCATGTGTTCGACGACGTGTTCTTTTTCGAGGGAAGCACGCACCTGCCGATCGAGCAGCACGCGACGGTGGCGCTGAAGGACCCCGACGGCAAGCTGGTCGTCTACTCGAGCACGCAGACACCTCATTACCTGCACCGCGCGCTCGCGAAAGTGCTCGCCATGCCAGCGGCGCACATCCGGGTCGTTGCGACGCCAAATGGCGGCGGCTTCGGTGGTAAGAGCGACCCGTTCAATCACGAGATCGTGGTGGCGAAGGCGGCGCTCCTGCTTGATCGTCCTGTGAAGATCTGCTTGTCACGTGAGGAGGTGTTCCTGTGCCATCGCGGCCGACATCCGGTGCTGATGCGGTTCCGCACCGGCGTGAACGACGACGGCACGATCGCAGGGATGGATCTGCAGACGCTGCTCGACGGTGGTGCGTACGGATCCTATGGCGTCGCCAGCACCTTCTATACGGGCGCGCTGCAAACCGTCACCTACAACATTCCACGCTACCGTTTCCGCGGCTGCCGTGTGTTCACCAACAAGCCGCCGTGCGGGCCGAAGCGGGGACATGGAACGCCGCAGTCGCGTTTCGGGCAGGAAGTGCAACTCGACAAGATCGCGGAGCATCTGCGGGTCGATCCAGCCGAGTTCCGGCTCCGCATCGTTGTGCCGCCCGACTCGCTGACCGCCAACTACATGCGGGTCACAACGATCGGTCTTGCGGACTGCATTCGCCGCGTGGTCGATCGCTCACAGTGGGAGGACAAATTCCGCAAGCTGCCGCTCGGCCGGGGCGTCGGGCTGGCGTGTTCGTCGTATTTGTCCGGGGCTGGTCTCCCGATCTACTGGAACGACATGCCGCACTCCGGCGTGCAATTGAAGCTCGATCGCAGTGGGGGCGTGACCGCGTTCTGCGGCGCCACCGAGATCGGCCAGGGATCAGACGATGTGCTCGTCGGGTTGATTGCGGAGGTGCTCGGGATCGATCCGTTCGACGTGCGGGCGGTCACGGGTGACACAGACCTGACGCCGGTCGATCTCGGTTCGTATTCGAGCCGTGTCACATTGATGATGGGCAACGCGGCGATCCAGGCCGCCGAGCGCGCGCGTGACATCCTGGCGTCGGCCGTCAGCGACCGTCTCGAGATTCCGTCGGATCGGATCGTCTTTGCGGACCGCCGTGTCTTCGACAGCGAGCGGCCGGATCACGGCCTCACCTTTCAAGAAGCCGTCTGCATCGCGGAAGCGAAGTTCGGCACCATCGGGACGATCGGATCGTACACGCCGCCGAAGTCAGCCGGTCACTACAAGGGCGGCGGCGTCGGTCCGACCCCGACGTATTCGTATTCCGCGTCGGTGGTCGAAGTCGAGGTGGATCCGCAGACCGGTTGGATCACGGTCCCCCGCGTCTGGATCGCGCACGACATCGGCTGCGCGCTGAACCCGACGCTCGTGCGCGGGCAGATCGAAGGCAGCGTGTACATGGGGCTGGGCGAGGCGCTGATGGAAGAGCAAGCCTTTCGGCGGCTTCCCCCTCGGATGTCGCGGGCTCTCGTACACAAGTTTCCGTCGATGCTCGAATACAAGAGTCCCACCAGCCTCGACATGCCCGAGATCTTCACCGATCTCATCGAGCACCCGGACCCGGAGGGTCCGTTTGGCGCCAAGGAGGTTGGGCAGGGACCGCTGCTCCCGATCATGCCGGCGGTGGCAAACGCGGTGTACGACGCGGTTGGAGTTCGCGTCGATCAAATCCCCGTGACGCCAGAGAAGATCGTCCGCGCGCTGCAAGCGAAGACGGCGGGCAAGCCTGCGCGATCAGGTCCCACGGCGTTCCCCGACATCGCCTGGCCCGAGCCACTGCTCGTCGCGCCGCCCTGGGAACACGGCGACGGCCGCGCGTCCAACGAGAAGAGGAAATCGGTGGCGGTGCGCTCATGATGCGCATGCCGGCGTTTCGCTACCGAGCCGCGCGCACAATCGCGGACGCTGCCGGCTGGCTCGCCGAAAACCCCGCCGAGACCATGCTGATCGCCGGCGGCACGGATGTCGTGCCGAAGATGAAGCGGCGACAACAGACGCCCACCACTCTGATCGGGTTACGCGGTATCCGCGAGCTCGCCGACATCAGCAACGGAAATGGATTCACAATCGGCGCGGGCGTGACGCTGTCGAAGCTGCTCGCCTACCCGGCGATCCGTCAATCGTACGCAGGCTTGTCGCAGGCAATCGCGCAAATCGCGACCCCGCACCTGCGCAACATGGGGACGATCGGCGGCAACGTGTGCCTTGATACCCGATGCACGTATTACGACCAGACGTACGAATGGCGGAAGGCGATCGACTTCTGTTTGAAGAAGGATGGAGAGAGGTGTTGGGTCGCGACGTCCAGCCCGAAGTGCCTCGCGGTCTCTTCAACCGACACGGCACCAGTGCTGATGGCCCTCGGTGCCTCCGTAACACTCGTCTCGTCCGCTGGCCAGCGCGTCATCCCCGTCGGCGAGTTATTCGCCAACGATGGGATGCATTACCTGACGCGCCGGCCCGATGAAATTCTCACCACGATCACGCTGCCCGCTTCTCACGGATGGCGCAGCGCGTACTGGAAGCTTCGCCGCCGCGGGGCGTTCGACTTCCCGGTGGCGGCCGCCGCCGTTGCGGCCAAAGTTGAAGGTCTCGACGTCGTCGACGTCCGCATCGTCCTTGGCGCGGTGGCGTCACGACCCGTCGAGTGCCACGGGGCTGCCACGGTTCTCAAAGGACGGCGGCTGACCGACGACCGCATTGCCGAAGCGGCCGCGGCGGCATCGGAGGTCGCCAAGCCGATGGACAACACCGACTTCGAGCTCGTGTGGCGCAAGGCCATGGTGCGCACGCTCGTCAGCTACGCCCTGCACGAAATTCGCGGGGATGACATGAGGAGCAGCCGTCGCCAGCTGGCGCGCCAGCAGCTGCTCGCATCCGTGCGAATCTAATCGGCAGCAGCGGCGCGACCCGATCGCGGATATCCAGGAAAATTATAGGATTTGACCCCGCGGCTTCAGGCTTCAAGGCCGGGAGCCTGTCGCCTGTAGCCCGGAGCCGGCATGACGAACGAGACGATCACCGAACAGGACTTCCGACTGCAGGCAGATCACGCGCTGGAACAGGCGCAGCGATCCCTGCTGCCGCTCGCCGATGACGAAGGATTCGAGGTCGAGCTTCAAAACGGCGTGCTGCAGGTCCTCTTTGAAGAACCATCGCCCGCCAAGTTCGTCGTCAGTCCGAACGCGCCGGTGCGGCAGATCTGGGTGTCGGCGATGTCACGCAGCTACAAGCTGACCTGGTCTCCAGCGGCGGCGCGGTTCGAGTTGGACGGCGAGCCGCTCGAGGCGCTTCTCATGCGCCTCGTTCGTCAGTTCCTCACCAGTTGACGTTCAAGGCCGGCTGAAACCGGACCCCACCGATGATCGCCCCGGATCCAGTAACCGGCCGTTAGACCGAAGCTCGGCGGCGGCGCGTGCTGTGGCGCTGGCGCGTCCTCGCGGCTTTCCGTGCGGCGGCGCTTCGGCTTGCCGCGGAACGGCGGCGCGCAGCCGACGAGGCCTGGCGTGACAACGACTTGCGTGACGCGGCGTTACGTCCTTCTCGCTTCAGCGCGCTGCGGACCGCACGCGACCGCCGGCTGGACGGTCGCGTCCGCCGCCGCGATGCGCGGCTCGCGGATTCCGCACTCTTTTTCGTCGTCGATTTCGCACCTCGTCCAGGTGGCGGCAGCTTCACGCCGGCTCGACGCGCCTTCGACAGCCCGATGGCGATCGCCTGTTTGGTGGAACGCGCACCATGCTTCCCCTCGCGAACGTGATGAATCTCCTCACGCACAAACTCGCCCGCCTGTGTCGATGGCGATTTGCCGGCTCTCTTGTCGGCGCGGGCGCGTTCGAGCGTTTCCTTCTCAGGCATTCCTATCCTCCGGGCACGAACGTCACGCAACGCGAGTGCCATCATCCACGAGGACGTCACAACCGCTCAGTTAGATGGTTGCTTTTCACACACACTATTGACCTACAGCATTCTTTGTATCGATCGCGTGACGCGACGCGGGTAAAATTTCGCAGTTCGGTCGGTGCGTCGACGACATGCGCGAACGTCGCGACAACTCTCTTCCCGACCTTCGCTGCAGGGTTCGTCGGCGTACGGCAGATCTGCGCGCGCGAGCCTCCATCCGTTCTGATTTCTTTCTCCGCTTTCAAAGGATCGCAACATGAGCACGACATCCGAGATGTCCGCATCCACCTCTGTCCGTACCCTTCCGCTGCGCACCCGCGAAGCCATTGAACAGGAAATCCAGCGGCGACTCGAGGGCGAGCGCGTGCGTCTGCACGCGAGCATCGCCGCACAGCAACCGCGCACGCACTTTCAGCGTCCCGTCGAACGTCCGTTCACGGCATCCGAACGTGACCGCGTCACCATTCTGTTCGGTGGGCTCACGTCAAAACACGAATGGCTGATCAAGTCCGCGTTTCAGTCGGCCGGCTACAAGGTGGAAGTGCTGCCGACACCTGATGTCGCGTCGTTCCAGATCGGAAAAGAGTTTGGCAACAACGGACAGTGCAACCCGACCTACTTCACGGTCGGACATCTGATCAAGCACCTGCAGCACCTCGAATCGACGGGCGTGCCGCGCCAGGACATCGTCGACAACTACGTCTTCTTCACGGCCGGTTCATGTGGACCGTGCCGCTTCGGGATGTACGAAGCGGAATATCGGCTTGCCGTGCAGAACGCCGGCTTCGATGGCTTCCGCGTCCTGCTCTTTCAGCAGACCGACGGGATCAAGGCGGCCTCCGGCGAACCGGGCTTGAAGTTCACGGTCGATTTCGGCATGGGCGCGTTCAGCGCGCTCAACTACGGCGACATCCTCAACGACATGACGTATCAGATCCGGCCATTCGAGGTGCAGGCGGGTGAGACGGACCGAGTACTCGGCGAAGTCATGGACGACCTGACGCGCATCGTGCGCGAGCGCCGCAAGTACGAAGTCGAAGATCACGCGCCGCAGTGGTTGCTGAAGCAGCTACACCGGAAAAAGGCGGTGCGCGACACGGTGAATGTGCTCGGCAAGATTTACGACCATCTGTACGGACCGCAGACGCTCGAGGCGCTCGGAGCCGCGCGGGAGCGAATCGGTGCCATCGAGGTGGACCGTCTGCGTGTCAAACCGGTGGTGAAGGTGACCGGCGAGTTCTGGGCGCAGACGACGGAAGGTGACGGCAACTTCCGGATGTTCAGCTTCCTCGAACGTGAGGGTGCGCAGGTGATCGTCGAGCCGATTGGGACGTGGATCATGTACATGCTGTGGCTGGCGAAGGCGCAGAGGATCCATCGCAAGGATCTCGACTATCCGACGCCGAAGTGGCACGACGTGCGCGGCTGGGCGATGCGGGAGCTGAAGTTCCGCAGCAAGATTGGCGGCTTCTCATTCGGCAACTGGTTCTGGAATCACCAGTACCGCCGGGTGATCCGCCACCTCGGCGGCCTCGCCCACCCACTCGTGAAGCTCGACGAACTCGCCGCGCATGCGGCGCCGTACTACAACGTCTTCGCGCGCGGCGGCGAGGGCCACATGGAGGTGGCCAAGAACATTTACTACACGGTCAACAAGAAAGCCCACATGGTGTTGAGCCTCAAACCATTCGGCTGCATGCCGTCGTCGCAGTCCGACGGGGTGCAGTCGGCAGTGATGAATCACTTCAAGGACATGATCTTCTTGCCGATCGAGACCTCAGGAGAGGGAGAAATCAACGCGCACAGCCGCGTGCAGATGGCGCTCGGCGAGGCGAAAGCCAAAGCGCGCCTCGAGTTCCAGCAGGCGGTTGAATCGACTGGCAAGTCGCTCGACGACATCCGGCGTTTCATCGATACACATCCGATCCTGCGAAGGCCGTTGTACGAGGTCCCGCACCGTCATGGGATGACGGGCACGGCCGCGCAGTTCGTGCTCCACGTCAGCGATCTGATGGACGGGCGCGCGCGATTCAGCCGCATGCCGCGCCCAGCCTCACGCGGGCGGAGCATGGTCTCCGTACCGACCGCTGCCGCATAGGAGGCGACCATGAGCGCGCCGAACTATCTCGTCGGGCTGGACGTCGGCTCGACGACCGTCAAAGCGGTCGTCGTCGATGACGCCAGCGATCAAATCGTCTGGTCGGATTACCAGCGGCATGAAACGAAACAGCCGGAAAAGACACTCGAATTTCTGCAGCGCATGGAAGCGGACGTGTCGCTCCACCATGACAACTGCCGCGTCTTCATGACCGGCTCCGGGGGCGGCGCGCTCGCACCGCTCGTCGGCGGCAAGTTCGTGCAGGAAGTCACCGCGGTCTCACTTGCGGTCGAGAAGCTCCACCCGGAAGTGAACTCCGTCGTTGAACTCGGTGGTCAGGACGCGAAGATCATCGTGTTCAAAGAGGATCCCGAGAGCGGCCGCAAAAAGAAGATCCCGTCGATGAACGACAAGTGCGCCGGCGGCACCGGCGCGGTCATCGACAAGATCAACGCCAAGCTCCGAATCCCTGTCGACGAACTGGGCGACCTGGGGTATCTCGGTATCAAACTACATAGGGTGGCCGTCAAGTGCGGCGTGTTTGCCGAGACCGACTTCAACGGCCCGCAGAAGGAAGGGACGCCGCCTGACGAGCTGATGGCGTCGCTGTTCGACGCGATCGTCCTGCAGAATCTGACAGTCCTGACTCGCGGTCACACGCTACGTCCGCATGTGCTGCTGCTTGGCGG
>Ga0114129_10001459_pt1 | contig 31941 bp, 22 predicted proteins | sample RhiMetdeltSRZDD1_FD_80071 | JGI IMG/M metagenome (GOLD analysis project Ga0114129, IMG submission 80071) | Populus rhizosphere microbial communities from Tennessee, USA - Rhizosphere MetaG P. deltoides SRZDD1 (version 2) (version 2) | ecosystem: Host-associated > Plants > Roots > Rhizosphere >...
ATCGGCTTCGGCATGAACGTCACCGTCTTGCCATGGCGCTTCGCGACGTTCTTGCAGATGTACTTGTACCACATGAACTGATCGGCCATCATCAGCAACGGCTGGAACTTCATGTCGATCTCGCTCTGCCCCGCCGTCGCGACCTCGTGATGGTGCGCTTCCACGACGATGCCGATCTTGCGCATCTCGTATACCATCTCGCCGCGCAGGTCGTGATAGGTGTCGGTCGGACTGACAGGGAAGTACCCGCCCTTGAAGCTTGGCTTGTATCCGAGGTTCGGCTCCTCGATGCGAGCGGTGTTCCACGCGCCTTCCACCGAATCGATCTGGTAGTAGCCGCGGTGCTGGTTCTGCTCGAAGCGCACTTCGTCAAAGATGAAGAACTCAGGCTCCGGGCCGATGTAGCACGTATCGGCAACACCCGTTTCCTTCAGATACGCCTCGGCTTTCCGTGCGATGTGCCGCGGATCGCGCGTGAAGTCCTTCCGCGTGATCGGATCGACGACATTGGCGATCAGACTCAGCGTCGGTCTCGCGTAGAACGGATCGAGTCGCGTCGTCGTGACGTCGGGCACGGCCATCATGTCGGATTCGTGGATGCCCATCCAGCCGCGGATCGATGAGCCGTCGAATCCCAGACCTTCATCGAAAGTCCCTTCATCCAAGTGATCGATGGGAAACGAGCAATGCTGCCACGAGCCGAGCATGTCGACGAATTTCACGTCGACCATTTCCGCCTGATTCTTCTTGGCGTAATCAAAAAACTCTTTTGGGCTTTTGGGAAAGTCGTCCGACGCCATCGAGACACCTCTCTTCCGTTCAAAAATTGCTGCGATGGGCCGGAAGGATAGCGCGGAGGCGCGCGATCACGCGAGTCTGACGATCACGTAGGAGTTTTTGGTCTCTCCGACATATTTGTCCACGCAGCTCCATTGCGTGCGCGCTGCGCGGTCATGCATAATCGCGAAGTCAATCGAACTGGAGTTCCCGCCCGAGCTGTCGCATCGGTCGTCTCCATCTTTCAAATTGAAAACGGACGAAAGGACCAGCACTGATATGGGATCTGCAGCGCTAGCCGAAGCCGCCAGGAGTATTCGCGACTGGTCGATTGAGAATCGCACGGCCTCGATTGCCCCGTCGAAAACCGCCGAACTGTTCGGCAGTCTCGTCTTCAACGACAAGGAACAGAAGGCGCGTTTGCCGAAGGCGGCGTACAACGCGCTGCGTGCCACCATCACGCGTGGCCAACCGCTCGACGTCTCGACGGCCGACGCCGTCGCGGCCGCATTGAAGGAATGGTCGGTCGAGCATGGGGCCACGCACTACACGCACTGGTTCCAGCCGCTGACGGGCATCACCGCGGAGAAGCACGACTCGTTTCTTTCGCCCACAAGTGAGGGAACGGCGATCGCGGAATTTCGCGGCAAGGAATTGATCAAGGGCGAACCGGACGCATCGAGTTTTCCATCCGGCGGCATGCGCTCCACCTTCGAGGCGCGCGGCTACACCGCGTGGGATCCCACGAGTCCGCCGTGGCTGCACGTGAACGGCAACGGTAGCAGCGTGACGCTGGTGATCCCGACCGCGTTCGTGAGCTGGACGGGCGAGGCGCTCGACAAGAAGACGCCGCTGCTTCGCTCGATGGAAGCGGTCTCGAAGCAGGCGGTGCGCGTGCTGAAGCTGTTCGGATCGACCGCGGAGCGCGTGTTCGCCACCTGCGGGCCCGAGCAGGAGTACTTCTTGATCGATCGTAACTTTTACTTCGCGCGTCCGGATTTGATCAACGCCGGTCGCACGCTGTTTGGCGCGACACCGCCGAAGGGACAGGAGCTCGAAGATCAGTACTTCGGCTCCATTCCGGAGCGCGTGCTCGCCTGCATGGCGGAAGTGGAACTCGAGCTGTATAAGACGGGCGTGCCGGTCAAGACGCGGCACAACGAGGTCGCGCCAAGCCAGTACGAGATCGCGCCGGTGTTCGAAAACGCCAACGTCGCGTCCGACCATCAGATGATGACGATGGAAGTGCTGAAGAAGATCGCGCCGAAGTACGGGCTCGCGGCGCTGCTGCATGAGAAGCCCTTTGCGGGGGTGAACGGATCCGGCAAGCACAACAACTGGTCGCTCTCCGACGAGTTCGGCAACAACCTGCTGAGCCCCGGTGAGACCCCGCACGACAACATGCAGTTCCTCGTGTTCTGCGTCGCGGTCTTGCGTGCCGTCGATCGGTGGCAGGGATTGCTTCGCGCCTCGATTGCGAGCGCGGGCAACGATCATCGTCTGGGGGCGAACGAAGCGCCGCCGGCGATTTTGTCCATCTTCCTCGGCGACATGCTGACCGACATCTTCGGGCAGATCGAAAACGGCGGTGCAAAGTCGACCAAGCAGGGGGGCACGCTCGATGTGGGGGTCAGCGTGCTGCCGACGCTGCCGCGTGATGCGGGCGACCGCAACCGCACGAGCCCGTTTGCATTCACCGGCAATAAATTCGAGTTCCGCGCCGTCTCGTCAGGTCAGAACATCGCCCTGCCGAACACGATGCTGAATGCCGCGATGGCGGACGCACTCGACGGCATCGCGACCGAACTCGAAAACGCGACGAAAAAAGGCGAGGACCTGAACAAGGCGGTTGCCAAGCTTCTCAACAAGGTGGTCAAAGAGCACAAGCGCATCATTTTCAACGGGAATAACTACGCGCCGGAATGGGAAAAGGCCGCGGCCAAGCGGAAACTCCTGAATCTGAAGAACACCGTTGATGCGTTGCCGCAGCTGATTACCAAGGAGGCGGTGGCGCTGCTCGAAAAATATAAGATCCTCAACGGGCGCGAGATCCACGCGCGGTATGAGGTGTTCCTCGAGAACTACAACAAGACCATCAACGTCGAAGGGCAGTTGATGGTGCTGATGGCGAACCGGTACATCGTGCCGGCCGCGCTCGAGTACCAGAAGGGAATCGGCCAGAGCGTGACCGCGGTCAGGCAGGCGGGCGGCTCGACGACGCAGGGGAAGAAGCTGCTCGCGACGTACACGAAATTGGTCGATCAGTTCAAGGTGCAGACCGACGCGCTGGCGGCCGCGCTCGATCACAAGAGCAACGGTTCGTCAGAAAAACACGCGAAGTACATGCGGGACAAAGTCGTTCCTGCGATGGCGAAACTGCGGACGATTGGCGACGAGATCGAAGTGCTCACGCCGCACGAGATCTGGCCGCTCCCGACCTACCGCGAAATGTTGTTTGTGAAGTAAAACGTCACCACGAAGGTCGCTCCGCGACACGGCACGAAGCTCACGAAGCCTTATTTGTTGTTTCGTGTGCTTCGTGTCCGCCGTCAGGCCTTCGTGGTAAAGCGTTCCCGTTATCCCGCCCGGGCTCAGTGCGCTTCGCGAATTGCCCTAACCGCTTCAACGCGTCGAGCTTGTCCGACCGGTCCACTTTCGCGTGCGCCATCGCCCGATGCAGCGTGTCGATGGTCCGGTCGTAGGTCGCGCGGTCGACCGGGAAGGGCGTCCCATCTTTCCCGCCATGTGCAAAGGCAAACCGCGCCGGATCGCGCATGCTTGCCGACGCTCCGTAGATCACTTCCGACACCAGCGCGAGCGCGCGCAGCGTTCGCGCGCCGACGCCCTCCATCCCCAGGAGTGTCTCGAAATCCTGTGGTGCCCGCTCATATGTCGTCAGCAGGACCGACTCGAGACGCCGTGGATCGACATCCCGCAGTTCGAGCCCGTGCCGGCGCGGCATGTCGAGGGTGGGAAGGCGCTCGTCATCCACGGCGCGCCAGGGCGAGTCTTCGAACGGCAAGTGAGGAATGTAGGGGCGTGTCTTCAGACCCGCCCCTACACGGCGAACCAGGCTGATTACCCGTTCGGGCGACCCGGCCGCAAGTTCCACTGATGTTGTACGCAGTGGCTCATGTTCTGCAGCGACCAGGTTCAATGTCGGCGCGGTCAGGTCGGAGCAAATCGCTTCGTGGGGTTCGTTTACGAAGCTCGTCACCGACTCCGATAGCCAGTGATAGCGGCGGGCGGTGCGTGTTACATCGCTCATCCCCTGCTGGATGACGCACCAGTGACCCGCCCTCGAAAAAAAGAAGGCATGGTGGTAAAGCTGGTACCCATCCTGCACAGCTGCGCTGTCGACTTTGGCGGCCATGCGGCTCGCATACAGAAGTGGGGCGCTGTCGATGGCCAGCCGGTCACAGTGCTCACGAATCTCGAGAGGAGTCTTACGGGAAGTAGCACCCTTACCCCCCTGGGAGTAAACGCCGAGCTCGTGTTCGATACCGCGGAGACCCTCTTTGAGCGCACCGGTCACCGTGGTGGTAACTCCGCTGGAATGCCAATCGAAACCGAGTACACAGCCGAGTGCCTGGAACCAGAACGGATCGGACAAGCGACGGAGCAACTCCTCGGGACCGCGATCGACAACCACATGCGTGGCAATTTCGCGCGCAAGCCGCGTCATCCGCGCGAAGAGCCACGCGGGGGCGCGACCGGGATGTAACGGAAGGTTGGCGTAGCCGGTACGACGGGCCATGTAAGGAGTTACGGATTTCTGCGGCGGCGGTATGTAACGACGGTCCGGGCTTCTGGATCCAATCCAAAGTTCCGGATGAATTGAGTGTAAACCAAGCGTCACGAGTCGGAGCTGCACCGCATTGACTCGCGTTCGCGATAAGCAATCCGAGTTGGGTTCAACACCCGACTTCGATGTGTAAAGCGCATGGGCATTCTTGAAAAGCTTCGTCCCACCCCTCGCTGGAAGCATACGGATCCCTCCGTTCGTGCTGCGGCGGTTTACGACATCGGCCCTGACGAAGGAGACGCGTTGCGCGCGCTTGCGCGCGAGGACGCTGACGCCCGCGTGCGACGCGCGGCGGTCACGCGCCTCGACGACGCCGCGGTGCTGTCAGAGATCGCGCGAAGCGATCCAGATGAGGAGGTCCGGACAGAGGCGATCCGCGGTCTCGCGGGTCTGGCTGCCGAAGCTGACGATGCGTCGGCTGCGGCGGATGCCGTCCGCCACCTGCTGTCGCTTGGCCGCACGAAAGAAGTGCTTGTCGTTGCGCGTGCCAGCACGAGCCCCGCGGTACGCGAGGCGATCGCGGATCTGCTGCAGGACCAGAAAGCGCTTGGCTCATTGAGCCGGCATGCGCCCGATGCCTCCACACGTCTGCGGGCGCTCGCTCGCGTGACCGACCAGGAAGAACTCCTGAAGGTCGCTCTGAAGTCGGAGCATACCGATGCCGCGGTGGCGGCACTCGAACGGCTCGACGATCCCGACGCGCTCACGGCGATTTCGCAGCGTGCCCGCAACAAGGTGGCGACACGGCGAGCGCGCACGAAGCTGCGCGACCGCGAGGAGCCGCAGCTGCCGCCGAGCGAATCGCCGTCGATGAGCAGCGAGGACAGGCAGCGCGCGCTGGAGTTGGTGCAGCGCGCCGAGGCGCTGGTTGCGATGGCGGATCCGGACGAGGCGACGGCAAAGCTGGCGCAAGTCCGCCTCGCCTGGGCCGAATTTCAAGCCGACGTCGTCGTCGATGCGGCGGTCGAGCAGCAGTTCGAGTCGGCCTCCGATGCTGTCCGCGAAGCGATCGCCGAGCGGCGGCAGGAGCGGATCGCGGAGCAGGAGCGTGCCGACGCGTTGGCGCGCGAACAGGCCGATCGCATCGCCATCTGTGACGAGATCGAGCAGCTGTCCGGCGACAACGCGATGGATCGCATCGCGGAGCTGAAGGTGCGCTGGGATGGGCTGCCGCCGATGCCGTCGGAGTATGCGGCCTCGTTGACGCGGCGCTTCCAGGACGCGTGTCGGGCGTTCGAGGATCGCGAGCGGCGCCGGATGCTGGCGCAGGCGGCGGTCGGGCGTCTCGAGACGCTCGCCACCGAGCTCGAACAGTTGCTGGCGTCGACGCAGCCGCTCGAAGAGATTGTGGCGCGGTGGCGCGGGCTGCGCCGCGATGCCGACGTGCTGCGCGAGCACATATCGGCCAATCCGGAAGCAGGCGCACGGCTGGAGCAGGCGATTGCGGCGCTCGAGCAGAAGGAGCACGATCATCAACAGCAACGCCAGAAGCACGAACAGGACAACCTCAAACGGCTGCAGCAGATTGCGCGGCAGGTGGAAACGCTCACCGCCGCCGAGCAGATCTCGTTGAAGGCCGGCGATCGCGCGCTGCGCGACGTCCGGACGGCGCTCGATGATCGTGCGCCGCTCCCGTCCAAGAAGGATCGACAGGAACTGCAGGCCCGCCTCGAGGCGGCACGCGCGAAGCTCGCCCCGCGCGTGCAGGAGCTGCGGGATGCCGACGAGTGGCAGCGATGGGCCAACCTCCAGGTGCAGGAAGAGTTGTGTAAGGAAATGGAGGCGCTCAAGACCGAGGAGAACCTCGACACGGCCAGCCGCCGTATGCGCGAGCTGCAGGCGCGGTGGAAGCAGGTGGCGCTCGCCCCTCGCGCGCAGGGCGAGGCGATGTGGCGTCGGTTCAAGTCGGCGCAGGACGAAGTGTTCGCGCGGACCTCCGCACACCTGTCTGCACAGAACGAAGAGCGCGCCAGAAACCTTGCCGCCAAGATCGCGCTCTGCGAGCGCGCCGAGGCACGTGCCGACTCCACCGACTGGGTGAAGACCGCCGCTGAAATTCAGGGGCTTCAGGCTGAATGGAAGACGATTGGGCCCGTCAGCCGCGGCCACGAGAAAGCCGTGTGGGAGCGATTCCGGGCGGCCTGCGACAAGTTCTTCACGCGTAGGCAGGAGGACCTCAAACACCGTAAGGAGGAATGGTCCGCCAACCTGGCGAAGAAGGAAGCGCTCTGCGCACAGGCCGAAGCGCTGGCCGATTCAACGGATTGGGAGAACGCGGCCGCGCAACTCAAGCGTCTGCAGGCGGAGTGGAAGACGATCGGACCCGTGCGGAAGTCGAAATCCGAGGCCGTGTGGCAGCGCTTCCGCGGCGCCTGCGATCGCTTCTTCGACCGGTACAAGCATCGCGATCAGATTGCGCTGCAGGAGAAGGCCGCCGCGCGCGACACGATCATCCGCGACCTCGAAGGTCTCTTGCCGCACAATGGTCAACCGGTGGGCGATGCGCCGGACGGTCTCTACGCGACCGTCCAGCAGGCGCGCGTCAAGTGGCAGCAGGCGCCGGAGTTGCCGCGGCAGGTGCAGCAGGATCTCGCGGCGCGCTATTACCAAGCCATCGGACAGTTGGTCGGAACGTGGCCGGGTGCATTCGCTGGAACCGATCTCGATCCGGAGGTCACCCGAAAGCGGATGGAGAAGCTGCTCTCCAAGGTCGAAGATCTGCTGCCCGCCGCGCAGCAGCGGGCGCAGACGCGACAGCTGTCGCCGACGGAGCTGCTAGCGGAGAAATGGCGCGAGCGTCTTGCCGCGAACACGATTGCCGGCAGCCGCGCGGCCGAAGAGAACGAGGAACTGCGCTGGCGCAATGCCGAGCAGGACGTCCGCAGCGCGCAAGCGCAGTGGTCGCGCCTCGGGCCGGTGCCGCCGGAGATCGCCGGTCCGCTGAACGAACGGTTCCAGCGCGCTGTGCGACGCTTTTACGACTCTCGACGTAAAGCGTCGTAGTCGTTCGGATCGTTCGAGTCGTTCGAGCCGAACCGAACCATTCCTCATGTGTTTGGTCGAGCCTCTCCGAGGCCGAGCCAATATCTTCTCGCGCCAACGTTCGGGAGAACTCTCAAAGGCGTGCACGTCGAATCCTGTTGAACGTGCTGGAAACCCGCTACATCCGCGCGTGACGCTGGTACTGATGTTGCCGATGTGGAGCGATGGAGATGGATGGCGTCCTCGCTCGAATCGGCTTTGCAGTTGTCGCGGTTCTGCTGTTGCTGCTGACAGCGAGATGCGGCCTCGTCAGGTCTCATCGATCTGACACCGAACCACGTGATACCGAGACGCGCTCATCAGCGCAGCAAAGTCCGTCTGACGCAGCCGCGCCGGCGCCGCAACCAGAGGCGTCTGCGTCAGTGCCAGAGGCGCCAACCGTGCCTCAGCCTCCCGCCACCGAACCAACGGCGCCGCCGCAACCCGCCGAACCCGCGCCGGGCGTCTCAGCCGCACCTCCGCAGGCTGGTGTTGGACAAGCACCGCAGCCGCAACCCGCACCACGGGTAACACCGGCACCTGAGGGAAAACCCTCGCCGCCGTCCACGGCGAAACGGCCCGCCGTCCCGCCGCCACGTGCGGAACCGCCGACGAGTGCAACGGCGGCGGAGGCTGCACGCAAGGGTGCTGTGGCCGGAGCGAAGACACCCGCGCCCGCCGCGCCTCTCGACCTGAACAAGCTCAAGCAGGAGCTGAAAGACACCAAAGCCATTGGCGTGTTCAGCAAGCTCACGCTCAAGAACCAGATGGACGATTTGCTGTCGGCACTGCGCAAGTTTCACAAGGGTCAGGGGAAGGTCACGTTGTCCGACCTGCATCGGTCGTACGAGCTGCTGGTCATGAAGGTGCTATCCCTGGTTCAGGACGACGACAAGAAGCTCGCGTCGGACATCGTGTCCTCTCGCGAAGCGATCTGGAGCATCCTCGCGGATCCGAAAACGTTCGCGGCGCTCCAACTCTGAAAGCGAGAGAACCATGAAACCATTCATCGCGTCATTGGTCGGGTCGCTCGTGGTAGCGACGTTTCTTGCCGTCGCGTCACCTGCACAGGATGACGAGGCGCTCAAGAAGGACCTGACGGCAGTGATCACACTACAGGGATTCCCATGCGGTCAGGTGGTTGCCGTGAAGGTGCTGGCCGACAACGACTACGCCGCGTCGTGCAAGGACGGAAACAAGTACCACGTGTTCCTGAACGCCGAAGGTCGCGTGGTTGTCGAGCCGCAGAAGTAGCGTTTCTACGCGCTCGGTGGAATATTGGCGTCCAGTCGGAAGAGATTCTCGGGATCGTACTTCGCTTTGAGCTGAGCGAGGCGCCGGTAGTTCGTCCCGTACGCGCTTCGAATCCGGTCATCGTTTTCGTCAAGCCCCAGCTCGTTCACGTACACGCCGCCGCTCGCGACCGCCCGCATCAGCTCCCAACCCTAGCGAGCCCAATCCACATTCGGCTTGGACTCGGCCGGCTCAGTCTCGAATGACAGGATCCATTATCTTCGTGACTCCTCGAGGCCCATTCCTAGATATCTACCGCCAACGCGAAACCAATGATGGCAGCAATTGTCGACAGCGATAACACTTGAGGAGCGAACAACGCGTCCAGTGGAACGAACACGACCAAGAGCAGGGCAATCTCTCGGAGGATTCACCGACCATCTCGCTTCGCGATTTTCGTTTCGACAGCAGGTCGGCGATCGCAGAACTGGAGGCCGCCCGCAAATTAAAAAGGCGGACCTGAAGGTCCGCCTCTACGATCGGTCTCGCGCACCTGAAGGTCCGCGCCGCATACTCCGCCCCAAGAAATCTCTGTGTCTCCGTGGCTCGTAACGCCAGCGGAGGAGTGGAAGTTCTACCCTTCCAGGTAGGTGTACCCGTGGAGCCCGTCTTCGTAGAAACGAAGTAGCCGCCCCGCACCCTCGTAGTCCATTCGTCCGGCGCGAACCGCCGTCTCGACGTCCGTCCTCAACTTCGACAGCAGCGTCTCGGCATCGAACTCCACGTAATCGAGCACCTCGCGGACGGTGTCGCCCTTGATGAGCGCGTCGAGACGGGCGTTGCCATGCTCGTCCATCGAGACGTGGACGGCGTGGGTATCGCCGAACAAGTTGTGCAGGTCGCCGAGGATCTCCTGATAGGCGCCGACGAGAAATACCCCAAGGTAGTAGTCGTCGTTGTTCAGCGTGTGGAGCGGAAGCGTTTTCTTGACGTCGCGCCGATCGACAAAGCGATCGACCTTGCCGTCGGAATCACACGTGATGTCTCCCAGAACCGCGTGGTTCTGCGGCTTCTCGTTGAGCCGGTGAATCGGCATCATCGGGAACAACTGCTTGATCGCCCAGCTGTCGGGAATCGATTGGAACAGCGAGAAGTTGCAGAAATACGTGTCTGACAGCTGCTCATCCAGGTTCTGCAAATCCTCGGGGACCTCGGCCATGGTCTGAACGATCTTCTGGAGCTTCGTGCAGATCGCCCAGAACAGGTTCTCGGCCATGCTGCGCTGATCGAGCGGGAGATAGCCGCCGTTGAACAAACTGAGCGCCATGTCCAGCGACTGCTGCGCATCGTGAAACGCCTCGAGGGCGTTCCGGGCGTTGACGTTGTTATAGGTGTCGATCAGGTCCGCAATCGGCTGTTCCCAGTCCGGGTTGGCCATCGTCGGAACCTTCTCGTCGCCGAAGCCCGAGACCCCCAGTACGTTGAAGACGAGCACGCTATGGTAGGCGACCACGGCGCGGCCGCTTTCCGAGATGATGGTCGGGTGCGGAACGCCTGCCTCGTCACACACCGTCTGGATGTGGTAGACGACGTCGTTCGCGTACTCCTGGAGAGTGTAGTTCATGCTCGACTCGAAGTTCGTCTGCGAGCCGTCGTAATCGACGCCCAGGCCGCCGCCGACATCCACATATTTGAGACCCGCGCCGAGCTTCGCAAGCTCCGTGTAGCAGCGCGCCGCCTCGTTCAACGCCCCCTTCACGATACGGATGTTCGTGATCTGACTACCAAGATGGAAGTGGAGCAGGTTCAGGCAGTCCTGCATGCCGCGCGCCTTCAGTTCCTCGAGGCCGCGGATGATCTCGCTGACGGTCAGGCCGAATTTCGACCGGAACCCACCCGACGACTGCCACCGGCCACTGCCGCGCGCCGCCAGTTTGACGCGCATGCCGATCTGCGGGCGGACGCCGACCTTCTCCGCGTACTCGAGAATCAGGCCCAATTCCGTGTATTTCTCGACGACGGGAATGATGTTGCGCCCGATTTTGAGCGCCAGCATCGCCGTTTCGATGAATTCCGCGTCCTTGAACCCGTTGCAGATAATCGGCGTGTCGTTGTCCGCGACGGCGACGACCGCCAGCAGCTCCGGCTTGGAGCCCGCTTCAAGGCCGAATTTGTACGCGCGACCGAAGTCGAGGACCTCCTCGACGACCTGGCGCTGCTGATTCACCTTGATCGGATACACGCAGCTGTAACCGCCCTGGTACTGATGCTGGGCGATGGCGCCCTGAAACGCCGCGTGAATGTCCGCAAGACGATGTTTGAGGATGTCGGTGAACCGGACGAGCACGGGGAGACTGATCCCGCGCATCTGGAGACGATCGACGAGCTCCTTCAGGTCGATGGCGCGCGCCTGGTCCTTCGTCGGATGGACCTGAACGTGCCCCTGACTATTGACTGAGAAGTATCCGTTGCTCCACCGCGGAACTTCGTAAAGCTCGCTGGCATCGTGCACGGTCCATGCGGTGGTCGACGAGGTGCTCGCCGGCAGCGGCGGCGCGGCCGGACGGCCGTTCGTCATCGTGCTCATCTAGTGGGATGTCCTTCCGACATCAGTTGATGCGAACCATCAGAGTTTGATGATAAACGCTTTTCGTTCAATCCGATCGTGCTTATCGGCGGCTCCGCAAATTTCTTGGAGGGCGGCAGCGTCCACACTTATGCTGACGGGATGAACGACCGCATGCCTGCGATTAAGGTCGTGATGATGCCGAAAGACACCAACGCGCACGGGACGATCTTCGGCGGCGTCATCCTCTCGAACATCGACCTTGCATCTGGTGTTGAGGCGTTCAAGGTCGCGCCACATCTCTACGTCACCAAGGCGATGCGCGAAGTCGAGTTCCACGAGCCGGTCTTTACCGGCGACCTTGTGAGCTTCTTTCCTTCAGTCGTGCGCGTGGGGCGGACCTCCGTGACGATTCGCGTCGAGGTTGAGGCCGAGCGGTGGGGCTGGGATGCCGCCAAACGTGGAATCGGCCGTGGCGAGAAGGTCAAAGTGACCGAGGCGGAGGTCGTGCTCGTCGCCGTTGACGGCGAGGGGCGTCCAGTGCCGATTCGTCCGGAATCAGTGAAGGTATGAGATGGGTCAGCAGCCGCGGGGCGTCACCTGCGGTGCCCTTTATCGACGCGTTGTTTGCCGGGACGGCGCCCGATGGCGGGCTGTACATGCCCGAGCGCCTCGATCCGCTCTCGCCCGATCAGCTCGCTGCCATTCGCGCCGCCGCAGGCGACATCGTCGAGATCGGTACCATCGTGGGCTCCCATCTGCTGCGCGACGAGATCTCTGTGACGGACATGCGCGCGCTGGTCCGCGATGCGCTCGATTTCCCGATCCCGCTCGTGCCCGTCACGGACAACGTCTGGTCCCTCGAGCTGTTCCACGGTCCGACGATGGCTTTCAAGGATGTTGGTGCGCGGACGCAGGCGCGTCTGCTTCATCACTTCACCGATGGCACCCCGCTGACGATTCTGGTAGCCACCTCCGGCGATACTGGCAGCGCCGTCGCGCAGGCGTTCCATGGCGTGCCGGACACGCGCGTGGTCGTGCTGTATCCGGAAGGGAAGGTCACAGACGTCCAGGAAGCCCAGATGGCCTCGCTCGGCGACAACATCATTGCTGTTGCCGTTCACGGGACCTTTGACGACTGCCAGCACCTGGTGAAGCAAGCGTTCGCAGACGACGATCTCCGTTCACATGTCTGGCTGACGCCGGCCAATTCGATCAACCTTGGACGGCTGCTGCCGCAGGTTTTTTATTACTTCGTGCTTGCCAGTTCCGGTCCAGCTTCCGCCTTCGCGCCGGGCGCTTCGGCAGACAAGGAAGCCGGCCCCTACGACGGCGGAGAGGCGAAGAGGGGACTCGTGGTATCGGTCCCCAGCGGCAACTTCGGGAACCTCACGGCCGGCCTCATCGCAAAGCGGATAGGGCTGCGGGTCGAGCGGTTTGTTGCTGCGACCAACGTCAACGACGTCGTTCCTGAATACCTGCGGACGGGGGAGTACAAGCCGCGCGCATCGGTGAAGACGGTTGCCAACGCGATGGACGTCGGGGCACCCAGCAATTTCGAGCGCATGCGAGCGATGTACGGCGAGAGTTTCGAAGCCTTACGCTGCGACATCGCGGGCGCGGCATTCAACGACGACACAGTGGTTGCGGAAATCCGGGCCGTGTGGGGTCAGCACGGGTACCTGCTGGATCCGCATGGCGCCATCGCATGGCTCGGCTTGCGTGAAATCCTGGCGACCGAGGCCGGTGACGGCCCCGGAGTGTTCCTGGCGACGGCGCACCCGGCCAAATTCCGCGAAGTGGTTGAGCCCGCCATTGGCGAGGCCATTTCGCTGCCGCCGGCGCTAGCCGAGGCAATCAAACGCCCACGCCACAGCGAGCGGCTGCCAGTTGACTACGGTGTCTTGAAGAAGCTGTTACTGGCGCAGTCGCGATAACACTTTTCACTTCGAATAACAGTTTTCACTTCGAACTTACTTTTCCACTTTTCTACTTTTCCACTTTTCAACTTACGATCATCCGGTGCCCCCCCTAGACACATTCCGTCCAGAGCCCGGTAATCTCCCGACCCGCGACGCGATTCCGCCGCGATACAAGTGGGACCTCACGTCGATTTGTCAGAGCTGGGGCGAATGGCACGCCGCCTACACGAAGCTCGACGAGGCGATTGCGGCCTTCCCGTCATTTCAGGGAACGCTCGGTCACGGACCTGAGCAGCTGGTGGCCGCCTTCAAGGCGATGGATGCCATGGGCGCGCTCAGCTACCGCGTGTGGTACTTCGCGGCGCTGCACTACGACGAGGATCAGCGGAACAACGAGATCAACGCGCGGCGTCAGCAGGTGCAGATTCTGTTTGCCAGGCAGCAGCAGGCCAGCTCCTGGTTCAATCCCGAACTGCTGGCGATCCCCATCGAGACCGTCCGCGCCTGGCTCGACGGCACCGGCGAACTGGCGGTGTACCGCTTCGCCATCGAAAGCCTGTTTCACGAACAGGAACATGTGCTCGACGAACCGGGCGAACGGTTGATGTCCTATGCGGGGCGATTCAACAGCGTCCCCCATGACAGCTATTCAGCACTGACCACGGCCGACGTGAAGTTTCCGTCGATCGTGCTGTCGGACGGCAGCAAGGTCACGCTCACCTACGGACAGTACCGAGCCCTGCTCGAGACAAACCGGAACCAGGACGATCGAGCCAACGCCTACCGGACATTCCACCAGACGTTTGCGGACAACCAGAACACGTTCGCCGCGCTGTACAACGGCGTGCTGCAGCGAGACTGGTTTCACGCACGCGCGCGTGACTATAAGAGCACGCTCGATGCCGCCCTCCACGGCAACAACATTCCGACCTCCGTCGTCGAAAACCTGATCGCCGTCACCAAGCAGGGCGTCGAGCCGCTGCGCCGATATCACCGGCTGCGGCGTCGCATGCTCGGCGTCTCGACCTATCGGTTGTACGACGTGTTCATTCCTTTGGTGGAACACGCCGCCCGCTATTCCTACGACGAGGTAGGGGCGTGGATTGTGGACTCAGTCGCGCCGCTCGGCGGCGATTATCAGCAGAACGTCCGCAGCGCATTCGACGGCCAATGGATCGACGTGTTTGAAAACAGCGGAAAGCGCAGCGGTGCCTATTCAGCACCCGTGTACGGCGCGCATCCGTACATGCTCCTGAACTACAACGAGACGCTCGACGCCGTCTTCACGCTCGCGCATGAGATGGGACACTCGATGCACACGCTGCTGTCGCACCAGACGCAGCCATTCGTCTATGCGGGTTATACGATTTTCGTGGCAGAGGTCCCGTCGACGCTGAACGAAGCGCTCTTCCTCGACCTGATGCTCGAGCGCGCACACAGCCGCGAGGAGCGCATCGTGCTGCTGCAGCACGCCATCGACAGCATCGCCAGCACCTTCTACACGCAGGTGATGTTTGCGGATTACGAACTCCAGGCGCATCGCCTTGTCGAGCAGGACCAGCCGGTCACCGCTGATGTGCTGAACACGATTTATGCGTCGCTCCTCGATGCCTACTATGGCGACGTCATCGACAAGGAAGAGATTTCAAAGGTGACGTGGGCCCGCATTCCGCATTTCTTCAGCACCCCGTACTACGTCTATCAGTACGCGACGTGCTTCGCGTCGACGGCGCGACTGATGCAGGCGATTCGTTCGAAGGATCCAGGCGAGCGGGAAGATGCGGTGAACCGGTATTTGAATCTGCTGCGGGCCGGTGGGAGCGATTACCCGATGAATCTGCTCGCGCGCGCCGGGGTCGATCTCAGTCAGCCGGATACGGTTCGCGCGGTCGCGACCGAGCTCGATACGCTCGTCGCACGGCTCGAGCAGGAGCTCGGAGTTGGAGTGGCGGGCACGGCTCCTCGATCCCACTGACGATTCCGCCGACCGCCGTCACCCGCGCGCCTGCGAAGCGCGAATGCGAAGACAGGCGTCAGCACGTCTTACCAAGGTGGCCAGCCCCGCCACGACAGGCATCTTGGATCGCTGCGGGGCGGCTTCGGCATCGGTCGCACGCCGTATTCGTTCATCGCGCAGGCTGTAGTAGAGGCGGACCTTAAGGTCCGCCCCTACGAACCCGAGCGGTCCGCCCTACGAACCGATTACCCGGCCTGCTCGCCTGCGTTCACCACCGTCGCCACGGATTCAAAGATCGCATCGCTCCACCCAAGCCGTCCGGGCCGTTGAGAGACGCGCGCGGTGGGCAGCTTCGACAGGATGCGCGGATCCACCGACGTGTGATCGGTTTGGATGATGACCGCTTCGTCGGCGTACCGCATCCAGCTGACGTCATCTTCGCTATTTCCGAACCCGACGATATATGGTGCCTCGCCCCACGCGTGGCGCCAGAGTGCCTTCAACGTCAGGAGACTTTCCGCGCGATCGCGAGTGGCGGTCACCAGGTGATGGCGCCCCGTCGGCCAGCAGCGCAGGCCGCGGCGCCGGAGCGCGTTCAGCACGTGGCTTCGTCTGGCGTCGGTCCCATCGGCGATACGAATCAGCTCGGTGTATTCGCGCAGCTTTGCGAGCTGCGCTTCCACGTCCGTCACGCCGAGCTCGCGAGCGGCGTCTTCGATGGTGAGGTCGGCGAAGCCGACGATCTCCACGCCCAGCTCGCGGCCCGTGATTCTCACCGCATCCACCACTTCGTGGTACGGCCGGCCGAACTCAATGACGTGGCCGCTCACGGCGCGGGCGGCGCGGTCGGGAATCGATGGAAAGCAGCCCGGCGGAATGAATAGGGCGCTCCCGTGCTCGCTGATCGACGGCGTGAGCAGCCGGAGCGTCTCCTGGATCCGTTCAATCTCCGCGTGCGTCCGGCTCGAGTTGATGACGAGCGGAATGCCGCGGCGCGCGAGAAGATCGAGTGCTGCACGTTCAATCGGCAGCGCGCGCGCGCCAGGCTCGAGCAGGCTGTCGTCGATGTCGGTGACGACAACGAGCCGCCTTGTTGCCGTTTTTGACATCCTTCGCACCGACTGTAGGAAAGCTTCGCGCGAGGCGGTGTCCGTTCGGCGCTGTATTCTTTGCCTCCGAACGCCGCACGCCCAAACCTCGCCATCGGACGTCTAAACTTGGCTGTGCAACGGCCACGAACAATTAAGGCGGCGCTCCTTGCCGGGTTCCTGGTGATCTTCGCCGTCTGGCTCGGTTCGACCTTCTATTTCACCGAGCGCCTCGCCCGCGCCCAGGCACAAAGCGCCGCCATTCACGCACGGTTCGCTCGCGGGCAGGAGCTGCTGTTCGCGCTTCAGAGTCAGGTGCTCCTTGCGTCGATTTACGTGCGAGACGCGCTCGTGGCGGAGGAGGAGTCGCAGGCCGCCACGACGGCTGGGGCGCAGTTGCGAGCGCTCCATGCGCAGGTCAAACAGGAGCTCGAACAATACGACGCGGTTGAGCCTCCGAATCAGGGCGCCGCGTGGGGTCGGCTCAAGGCCGAGGTTCAGAACTACTGGGACGCTGCCGTACGGTTGGCCGCCCCGGCTCCGAACGGCAGCGCTGCTGCCGACGATCGCCTTCGCAACGACGTTATTGCCCGAGGTGATGTCATCGTCGAGCTGACCGACGACCTGCGGCAGGTCATGGCGGACAACGCGACCCAGGAGCAAGAACAGGTCGGGGAGACCAACGCCATGTTGCGGCGCTGGATCTGGGGGACGACCGCCATTGCCACCGCGGTCGGCGTCGCCATCGCGGTGCTCTCGGCGTGGTACGTCGGACGGCTTGAGACCAGCATCCGCGACGATCACGCCGAGATTTCCCGCAACCGGCAGGAGCTGAGACGTCTGTCCGGAAGGCTCGTGCAGGCGCAGGAGGACGAGCGGCGGACGATTGCGCGGGAGCTTCACGACGAAATTGGTCAGGCGCTGACCGCGGTCGACGTCGATCTGGCCATCGTCGAAAGCCGGGTTGGCGGCGACGGACGCGCGGCGGACGCCATTCGCGAAGCGAGGACGGTCGCACAGCATGCGCTGAGCGGCGTTCGCGATCTCTCGCAGCTGCTGCGTCCGAGCATGCTCGACGACTTCGGGCTGCCCGACACCCTACGCTGGTATCTCCGAAAGTTCTCCGATCGGACCGGCGTGCGGACGGAGCTTGTCGACGATCACTTCAGCGAACGACTGCCTATCGACGTCGAGGTGTGCGTCTATCGAGTCGTCCAGGAAGCGCTGACCAATGTGTCCCGACACGCGAAGGCCAGCGCATGCCGCGTGTTCGTGCAACGCGTTGCCTCGTCGCTCATCGTCACGGTCGAAGATGACGGGATCGGATGGCAGGTCCCGATGGCGGACCGCCGGATGACGCGCGACGGCCTCGGGCTGGTCGGCATCCGCGAGCGTGTCGAGGATCTGGGGGGCAGGTTCCGCATCGAGGGCAAGAGCGGAAAAGGGACGCGCCTGACGATCGAACTGCCATTGGCCGCGAGGGGATGATGTCTGCCATTCGGATTTTGTTAGCCGACGACCACACGCTGGTCCGCGAAGGGCTGCGAAAGATTCTCGAGACGCAGCGCGGGTGGGAAGTGATTGGCGAGGCGTCGGACGGCCGTGAGGCGGTTCGTCAGGCGCTGGAATTGAAGCCCGACCTCGTCATTCTCGATCTCGCGATGCCGCAACTTGGGGGCGTCGACGCCATCCAGCAGATAGTCAAACGGCTCCCGTCAGCGCGTGTGCTCGTGCTGAGCATGCACGCTGATGAGACCTACGTCACGCGCGCGCTCAAGGCGGGCGCGCACGGATATCTCCTGAAGGACTCCGCCGGGACCGATCTACTCCGAGCGGTGGCGGCGCTGGCGCAGCACAAGTCGTTTTTCAGCCCGGCGGTCTCCCGCGTCATGCTGGACGGCTATGTCCGTCAGCTAACGGAGCGGGGCATCACGGATCGGTACGACACGTTGTCCGAGCGTGAGCGCGAGGTGTTTCAGCTGATAGCCGAAGGGCGCGTCAACAAGGACATCGCCGAGATCCTGCATCTCAGCCCGAACACCGTGGAGACGCATCGCGCCCGCATCATGGAAAAGCTGGACCTCCACAGCGCCGTGGAAATCGCGTTGTACGCGGTCCGGAAGGGCATCATTTCGTGATCGGGAGGGCGGACCTGAAGGTCCGCCCCTACGCGTCGTGCTGCCCCTACGCGTCGTGATGTAGAGGCGGACCTTGTAGAGGCGGACCTTAAGGTCCGCCTCTACGTCTTCCGCCCGTCAGTTCGTCGCGCTGGTCTGCACCGTCGGTTTCCCGATCAGGCGCGCCGCATCGACGCCGGCCTTCGGTCGGAACTTCTGCGGACGTCCGACATGGACGTCAGCCGCGTAGAGATTGCCCTCCGTATCGACGTGGAACTGGTGGACGCCCCAGAAGCCGCCAGGGAGTATGCCGAAGGTACCCCAGGACGACAGCAGACGACCATTCAAGTCGTACTTCGTAAACTTCTGCGTCAACCCTGACGCCGACCACAGGAACTGATCGTCGGTCATCAACAGCGAGTACGGTAGCGGCACATTCGGCCAGGCTTCGAGGAACTTGCCGTTCTCGTCGAAGATCTGAATACGGTGGTTGGCCCTGTCGCTGACGTACAGTCGCCGCTGTTTGTCCGCAACGATGGCGTGCACGGTGTTCATGTAGCCGGGTCGCGTCTCGTTGGGTGGCGTCCCTTTCATGCCCCAGGACGTCACGTATTTCCCGTTGCGATCGAACTTCACCACGCGCGTGTTCGTGTAGCCATCGCTGACGAAGAACGTGCCGTCCGGCAGGAAGGCCACATCGGTCGGCCGCGCGAAATGCGTTTCGTCGTTGCCCGGCATCTTCGGCGTGCCGATGGTCTGCACGAGCTGCTTCCCGTCGCGCGTGAACTTGTAAATCGCGTGCACGCCGTCATCGACGAGCCAGATGTGACGCTGCGGGTCATACGGGTTGACAAGCACGCGGTGCGGACGAACAAAGAGCTGGTTGTGCTGCTCCCATGACTCGATCAGCCGGCCGTTCCGATCGACGACGTTGACGATGTGGTCCCACCGCGGATGGCGGGCGGCGTCGCGCTGCGAGAGGTCGTAACCGGAGGCGTTGCGCGTCGGTACGAGATCGCCCGGATCTTCGAGCGCCGGCAGACAGCCGCGCGCAAAAATGAACACGCGGTCGGGGCTTTCCGCCCAGATCCCCGCGGTCGATCCGATGACGTGCCCCTGACCACACCAGTTCTGCGGCCATCCTGCGACGAGGTCGTACGGGCCGGTAACATCACCGCCGCCCTTTTGCTGTTGCGTCTGCGCCAGAACGCCGACGGTCAGCACCAGCCCAAGCGCGGCGAAGACGGCAAGAGTTCTTCTCCTCACGATTTCCCCCTTTCAGAACCGGACGCGGATTCCAAACTGCATTTGCCTCGGGAACTGCGCGGCCGTAGGCACCATGAACGTCGGTGATGCGCGATTGCCCGTTGGCGCCACCAGGTTTTCGCGGTTCAGCACGTTGAAGATGTCGTAGAAGAGGTCGACGCTTTCCACGCCGTTCGCGAGTGGGACGGAATAGCGGAACGACACATCCACGAGGAACGAGCCTGGTCCCTCGAGCCCGTTGATCACCGCACGTCCCCGCGAGTCGAGCGGCGATCGGATCGGAAACACGTTGTCGTCGATGCCGCGGATCGGCCGATCGGTCACGTCGAGATCGCCGTTGACGTCGCGACCAACGATTTCGTTGACGGGCGCTCCGGAAATAGCGCTGACCACTGTCGCGACGTTCAGCGACTGCCAGGGATTGACGGTCCCGCTCGCGGCAAGCACGTGTCGACGGTCAGAAGTAAACCGTCCGTAATCCGCGCGCGGATCGTTGTCGAGCCACACGCGACGCGCGTCGGGGTTGCCGAGGCCGACGTAGCGGCTCTCCTGCAGCGTGTATGCGACGCGTCCGCTCCAGCGGTTCGCCATCCGCTTCAGTGCCGACAGTTGAAAGGACTTGTAGTTGCCGTTGAAGAGCGGACTGGTCTGTACCTGCAGGACGCGCGCAAAGCGCGTCGCGCGCGCCTCTGCGGGGATGAGCACGCCAGACGGATCGATCACGTCGACGCCCGGACGGATACCGTTGACTGCTTCATTGACGTCGATGACGCCGAGCTGGTCGCGCGAGACATTGGCGACGTAGTCGGCCGCGACCGCCGCATTCGCCGCGAACTGATGGTTGATGCCCGCGCTCCACGACCAGGTGTAGGGAAGCTTCCGGTCGGCACTGTCGACCCACGGATTCGGGTTGAACGTCGCGCCCGCGAGGATTTGATCGCGTAGTTGATTGATCGCGGCACGACCCGCCGGACTCAACGACGCGACGCCGGGATTGCCCTGCGAGTCCGAGATCATGTCGGGATGGAGGACCACCGATGCCAGCGGGTGAGTCTCGTTGATCGCGATCGAGGGGAAGCGGGTGCGGATCGCGTTCTGCTGCAGCGTCAGATCGAGCACGACCGGTGGGTAGGCGTAGAACATGCCGATCCCGCCACGCATTACCGTGTTGCCCGTGCCGGTCAGGTCCCACGCAAAGCCGACGCGTGGCGCGAAGTTGAGCGTGCTGTCTGGCGTCTGCTGCTGACGGTCGTACCGAAGTCCGAGGTTCAGCGTGAAGGTCCGTGCGATGCGCCATTTGTCTTCGGCGAAGCCGTAGGCACGGCGATCCCGGGAGAAGACTTCGTACCCCCAGTCAGTCGGCGGACCGACGGTGACGTTGAACTGGAACGGGAAGGTGGCCGGATCCGCGGGGTTGTACGGAGCGTCGCCTCTGAACTGGAACGTGCCCGAACTGAACGTCGTCCTCGGCGGCATTTCGTTGAAGCTGACGCCGCCGCCCACCTTGAAGTTGTGCTCGCTCCCGAACAACCGCGGCGCGAAGTACGAAAACGACTCGTCGACAACGTACGTGCGGATGCGTGTGTTGAGGCCTTCGCCGCCCTTACCCGTGATGTAGCTGGCATGCACGTTTCGCTGGCCGATCGACAACGGATCGCGGCCGGCGAAGCCAATCTGCTTCACCTCGTTGTCGAAGAAGGTCTGCGCACCCGTGCCGAGCTCTTCGCCGATTCGCCCGACGCGCACCACGTTCGTCGCCCGGTCGTTGACGACGGCCGTATATGTGCCGCTGACCAGATGGTCCCAGTCACTCTCCCATCCCTGCGCGTCAATGGTCTCGGTGTTGGTATTGAAGCCTTCGCCTCTGGTTGGCGCCGTTTCGAGGAGCCAGCGAACGCTGAAGATATTGCGTGGACTGATTTGGACATCGCCGCGCGCAAAGTAGTTCGTCGCGCGCACGCTGAAGGTGCCAACCATGTCGCGCGCCAGCGGTGCGGCGGCGGCCGGGAAGCGCTTCTGCCCCGCGATGTCTTCGTGGTCGCGCTCCACGGTGAAGTAGAAGTGCGCACGGTCTCTCAGGACGGGTCCTCCGAGGGCGAAGCCCGTTTGCAGGGTGCGTTCATCCGGCTTGGGCGCGCCGGCAGGCAGAAAGTGGCCGCGCGCATTGAATCGATCGTCGCGGAAGTACGTGTACGCACGACCGTTGAAATTGTTTGTGCCGCCTCGCGTGATCATGTTGATGATCGCGCCCGCACCACCTCCGAACTCCGCGCTGTACTGGTTCGACAACACCTGGTATTCCTCGATGTTGTCGAGGACGACGCGCACTTGCGTCCCCTGACTACCACCCAGACGGTCGTCGTTGTTGTACATGCCGTCGATCAAATAGACGTTCTGCTGCGATGGCGTCCCATTGGCGACAACCTGTCCTCCCTCAAAGGTCGATGCCGCAGGATTGGGCGTGATGCCGGGGACGAGCTGCGTGAGCGCGGTGAAATTCCGGAAGTTCGACGGGATCTCTTCGATCTCGCGGCTCGAGAGGCTTCCCCCGAGCTGATTCGACGTCGTCTCGACGAGCGGCGCTTCGGCGGTGACGATGACTTCCTGCTCGATGGCGGCGATGTCCATCCTGAACTCGAATGTGAGAGCCGTTCCCGCGGTGAGCTGAACGTCAGGTCGTCTCACGGACGTGAAGCCAGGCAGTTCGATCAGGATGCTGTAGATGCCGGGCTCGAGATTCGGGACGGCGTACCCACCGGTCTCCGCAGTGACGACGGTGCGGGTAAAACCAGTGCTCTGCGACGTCACGGTGATGGTGGCTCCAGGCAGCCCAAGGCTGCTGGCGTCAACGACCCGACCGCTGATCGATGCCTGTTGCTGGGCCAAGGCCGGGACGGCGATGAGGCACAGCGCCGCGAGACAGAGGACACGCGAAGCTAGACACATGAAAGGGCCTCCGAAGTGAGAAGCGTGGCGTGTCGGTTACTGGGAGGGCTATAGGGTGCGAAGCGTATTCGCGGGGAGCGGATGCTGTAAGCGCGGGCGGTGCCGATGCAACAGGAACTAGTGGTGCCGATGCAGCAGGAACTAGATGTGGCTCTGCTGCGTAAACATCACCTGCGTGTCAGTCGTAACCGCCGTAATGCCTGTCGATTCCCGTCGTGTGTTCGCGTTGTTGATGTTGGTGTTGACTCCATTGCGCGCGTTCGCCGGGCAGCTCAACGCTGCCACGCCTGCAGTGCAGCCCACGCAACTGCTCGGAGGCATCGAGCGCCGCACGATGCTTGCGATGCAGATCGGCGGCGAGGATCGCGTCACGCTCGACGGTGTTCTCAACGAACCCGTGTGGGGTCAGGCCGTGCCGGCAGCGGACTTCAGGCAGCAGGATCCGCAGAATGGCGCGGCCGCGACCGAACCGACCGACGTGCGCATCGTCTACAGCCGCGACGCGATTTACATGGGCGTCACATGCTACGACTCGGAGCCGGAGAAATGGCTCGGGTTTCAGCGCGGACGCGACAACGGACTCGGCTCCGACGATCGCTTCATGTGGACGATCGATACGTTTCTCGACGGCCGCACCGCGTACTTCTTCGAGATGAACCCGTCCGGTCTGATGGCCGACGCGCTGCAGGGGTCAAACGATGCCAACAACCGCCAGTGGGATGGCATCTGGAACGCGCGTGTGAATCGCAGCGACATCGGGTGGACGCTCGAGATCGAGATCCCGTTTCGCACGCTGAACTTCAACCCGACCAGCGACACCTGGGGGATCAATTTTCAGCGCACCGTGCGCCGGAAGAATGAAGAGACGCTGTGGATGGGATGGGCGCGCAACCAGGGACTTCGCAGAATGAGCAACGCGGGTCTCCTCACGGGCCTGAAAACTGCCGAAGTCACGCAGGGCCATGGCCTCGACATCAAGCCGTACGTCGTCGGTGAGGCGACGCGCGACTGGCGCACCCCTGGCGCCGATGGCGCGATGCGGCGCAACGCGGATATCGGCGTCGATCTGTTTTACAACCTGACGCCGGGCCTGCGAGCCAACCTCACGGTGAATACTGATTTCGCGCAGGCGGAAGTCGATCAGCGGCAGACCAACCTGACGCGCTTCTCGTTGTTCTTTCCCGAGAAGCGCGATTTCTTTCTCGACGGATCGCTGTTCTTCAACTTCGCTGACGGCGGCAGCGGAGGCGGTTTCGGCGGAGGACAGGACGTTGATCTCGCACCGTTCTTCAGCCGGCGCATTGGCCTCGACGAGAGCGGAGCGCCGCAGGCGATCAACTTCGGCGGCAAGCTGACCGGCCAGGCGGGAGCGTTCGACGTCGGCGTGTTGCAGGTGCAAACGCGCGAAGAGCCGAACGCGCCGGGCGAGGACTTCTCGGTGATGCGGCTCAGGCGCCGCTTCTTCCGCCAGTCCTACGTCGGCGCCATCTACACGCGGCGCGCCGCGCGCAGCGTCGCGATTGCCGATCGCCACACGGGCGGCGTTGATTTCGAGCTCGCCACCTCTACGTTCCTCGGCAGCCAAAATCTCGTGGCGAACGGTTTCCTCGTGAAGTCACCCGCGCCTGGCGTCACGGGCGACGATCTCGCGATCGGGCTGCAGTTGGAGTACCCGAACGATCCGCTCGAGGCGCAGCTCGAATACCGGGAGGTGCAGCGTAATTACGATGCGGCCGTCGGGTTCACGCGCCGCATCAACTTCCGCCAGTACAACCCACGCGTGTTCTACGCGCCGCGCCCTGAACAACATCCATTCATTCGTCGCTTCAACTTCGGCGTCGGCGCCGACTTCTTCGTCGACCCGCAGACGAACGATACGCTCGACAGCGAGATCGAAGTGACGGCCCTGGAAGTCAATCTGCACTCACAGGATTCCGTCGAGCTGCAGGTTGTTCCCACCTACGAGCGCTTGATCGAGGACTTCCGCATTGCGCCTGGCGTGACCCTTCCGGTCGGCAACGAATACAACTTCACCCGTTACCGCGTGCAGGTGGAGACTGCTCGTCGCAGGCTGATGTCGTTCGAGCCGGAGATCGAGTGGGGCGACTTCTATTCAGGGGACCGCGTCCAACTGAGTCTCACGTCGAATCTGCGGCCGATGCCCGGCGTGTTGTTCACGCTGATGGCTGAATGGAACAAGGTGCAGCTTGCGGAAGGGCGGTTCTACACGCGTCTATATCGAGGTCTTTCCGAGTTGCAGTTCAGCCCGTTCATGGCGTGGGTCAACAACATCCAGTTCGACACTCAGAGCGCGGTGCTGGGCTGGCAATCGCGCTATCGCTGGATTCTTCGCCCCGGCAGCGAGATTTACTTCGTCTACAACCACAACTGGCTCGACGATCCGCTCGCCGCGCGCCGGTTCCGCTCCATCGACAGCCGCCTCTCGTCAAAGCTGCTGTACACCTACCGGTTTTGACCTTCGGGGTCAGACCCGGGTGATCGCCCGTACGGGGGTCAGACCCTTCATTGGTCGACTCAGGGTCAGACCCTTCCCAGGGTGTGTTATCATTCATCCGGATTAACGGATGGTTGAAATTCTCGAGCATATGTCGGCGCTGTCGGACCCGACGCGCTGCCGGATGTTGCTCCTGCTCGAACGGCACGAATTGACGGTCTCGGAGCTCTGCGCGGTCTTGCAGATGCCGCAGTCGAGCGTCAGCCGTCAGTTGAAGACGCTGGCCGACGACAACTGGATTACGTCGCGCCGTGATGCCACTAGCCGCTACTACACGATGCCGCTGGATGACCTGGATTCGGCCGCGTCGCGGCTGTGGCCGCTGATCCGGGAACAAGTCTCGTCAACGACGGCAGCGGCGCATGACGAGCGGCGCCTGCGCGGCGTGCTCGACCGGCGGCGGGTGAAGTCGCGCGAGTTCTTCGCGACAGCGGCCGGCAGATGGGATCGGCTGCGTGAGGATCTCTTCGGCGACAGCTTTTATCTGTGGGCGGTACTCGGCCTGATTGATCCGACCTTGACCGTCGGCGACCTCGGCTGCGGCACCGGCCAGCTTACCGAGACCGTGGCGCCGTACGTGCGCCGTGTCATTGCGGTCGATGGTTCCGCGGAGATGCTCGATGCGGCCCGCCAGCGGCTCGCCGACTTCCGCAACGTGGAGATTCGGAGCGGTGAGCTCGAGGCGCTCCCAATCAAGGATCGCCAACTCGACGCGGCGCTGCTGTCGGTCGTGCTCCATTATTCGGCGGAGCCTGTGCGCACGCTGACCGAGGTCGCCCGCGTCTGCCGTCCCGGCGCGAAGCTCCTCGTCGTGGACATGCTGCCGCACCATCATGAGGAATATCAGCAGCAGATGGGCCACGTCTGGCTTGGCTTTTCGGAAAAACAGATCGTGAAGTTTCTGACCGCCGCAGGTTTTGAAAACGCACACGTGCGTCCGCTGCCGGTCGATCCCGACGCGAAGGGACCTGCGCTCTTCGCGGCAATTGCAACACGCGCGTAACGAGAGGTTCGTAGGGGCCGGCTTCAGCCGGCCCGGAGGAGAAGCAATGGCAACCGTTCTATTCGAGAAGATGCATGCGTTCGAGGCCGCGGCCAAGTCCGCTCGGCCGCCGTACAAGGTGGCGAACCTCGAGCTCGCTGACTGGGGACGCAAAGAGATTCGCCTCGCCGAGCACGAGATGCCCGGACTAATGGCGCTGCGCAAGCGCCATGCGGCCAGCAAGCCGCTCGCCGGCGCACGGATCATGGGCAGCCTGCATATGACGGTTCAGACCGCCGTCCTCATCGAAACGCTCACGGACCTCGGGGCCGATGTGCGCTGGGTGTCGTGCAACATCTTCTCGACGCAGGATCACGCCGCCGCTGCGGTGGTGGTCGGCCGGCCCGAGAGTGGCGGGACGCCGGAGTCGCCGAAAGGGACGCCCGTCTTCGCGTGGAAAGGTGAGTCGCTTGACGAGTATTGGTGGTGCACTGCCGAAGCGCTGGTGTGGCCCGACGGATCGGGACCGACGCTGATCGTCGACGATGGGGGCGACGCGACGCTGTTCGTCCACAAAGCCGCAGAATTCGAGAAAGTGGGCAAGGTGCCCGCATTCGATCCGGAAAGAGAGCCGGAGGAGTGGGGCGTCATCCTCAACACGATTTCGCGTGAGCTCAAGGCGAACCCTGGACGGTGGACGAAGGTCGCGCAAGGCATCCGCGGCGTCAGCGAGGAAACGACCACGGGCGTTCATCGTCTCTATCAGATGATGGAAGCAGGGACGTTGCTGTTTCCGGCGATCAACGTCAACGACTCGGTGACCAAGAGCAAGTTCGACAACATCTACGGCTGCCGCCACTCGCTGCCCGACGGTCTGGCGCGCGCGACTGACGTGATGCTTGGCGGCAAGGTTGCCGTCGTGATGGGGTACGGCGAGGTCGGCAAGGGGTGCGCGCAGGCGCTGCGCGGCCAGGGTTGCCGGGTGGTCATCACCGAAATCGATCCGATTTGCGCCCTGCAGGCCGCGATGGAAGGTTTCGAGGTGAACACGCTCGACGAGGTCGTCGAGACAGCAGACATCTTCATCACCGCGACGGGCAATCTGAACATCGTCACGGTCGAGCACATGCGGCGCATGAAGGACAAAGCGATCGTCGGCAACATCGGCCACTTCGACAACGAGATCGATATGGCCGGACTGAAGAAGGTCAAAGGGATCCAGCGCATCAACATCAAGCCGCAGTACGACGAGTGGCGCTTCCCGGATGGCCACAGCGTGCTCGTGTTGGCTGAAGGGCGTCTGCTGAACCTGGGATGCGCCACCGGGCATCCGAGCTTCGTCATGTCGGCGTCGTTTACCAACCAGGTACTCGCACAGCTCGAGCTGAATGCGAACGCCGAGAAGTACGGCAAGACGGTGACGATGCTGCCGAAGGCACTGGACGAAGAAGTGGCGCGCCTGCACCTTGGTCATCTTGGCGTCAAGCTGACGAAGCTCACGCCGGAGCAGGCCGACTACATCGGGGTACCAGCCGAGGGACCGTACAAACCCGATCATTATCGGTACTGACACGCGTCCAACCACGAAGGTCACGAAGCTAGTCTTCGTGCCTTCGTGGTCTAGAATCGCGCCATTCGTCAACTCCCGCCCGCCACATTCGCCCGTTCCCGCTGGCTGTTTCTTCGGCTACTTGGGGTCGTCTATTTCATCGCGTTCGTGTCGTTGGCGGTTCAGATCACGGGGATCGTCGGCGAACACGGCATCCTGCCGGCCGGAGAGTTCCTCAGCCAGGTTCACCAGCGTTACGGTGCGTCGGCCTACTACAACTGGCCAACGCTCGTCTGGCTTTCGTCGAGCGATGCGTGGCTTTCCACGCTTTGCTGGAGTGGAGCCGTCGCGTCGCTGCTGCTGATCGTCGGGATCGCTCCGACGGCGACGGCTGCGCTGCTCTGGCTGCTGTATCTGTCGCTGACGACAGCGGGCCAGCTGTTTCTCGAGTTCCAATGGGATTCGCTGCTGCTCGAAACCGGCCTTCTAGCGGTCCTCTATGCCCCGCTGTGCTGGCGTGAGCAGGTCGGCGACGCCGTCGAGCCGCCATTCATCGTGCGCTGGACCATCTGGCTTCTCGCGTTCAAGCTCACATTTCTCTCGGGCATTACGAAAATTCTCAGCGGCGATCCCACATGGGCGAACTGGACGGCATTGAGCTATCACTACGAGACGCAGCCGATTCCCGCGTGGACGAGTTGGTACATGTATCAGTTGCCCCCGTGGGTCCACTACTGGTCTACGGGCGGTTCACTGTTCATCGAGCTGGTCGTGCCCTGGTTGATTTTTCTGCCCACACGCTTCTGGCGTACGCGGCTCGTGGCGTGCGCGCTGATGCTCCTGCTGCAGGCAGGGATCGCCGCCACGGGCAATTACGGCTTCTTCAACCTTCTCACGATCGTGGTGTACCTGGCGCTCGTCGACGATCGAACGCTCGGCCGGATCCTGCCGACACGCGCGCCGCGCGACGAAGAGGCCGAGTCGGAGTACGGTGACGATCCGACTCACATCAGCACTGCCGAGTACGTGAGTCGGATCGTCACCGTACTCCGACTCGGGACCGCGGTCTGCATTGCCGCGCTGAGCGTGATGACGGTGTTTCGGGAAATGGACAGAACACGCCGCGTCCGTGGACCGTTCGACCGCGGCTGGCCGGGGACGCTGCTCACGTGGGTCGCACCATTCAATTCAGTGAATGGCTACGGCCTCTTTCGCGTGATGACGACAGCCAGGCCTGAGATCGTGATCGAGGTCAGCGCCGACGGCACCGTATGGAAGGAGCAGGAGTTCAAGTGGAAGGCGGGCGATGTGATGCGGAGGCCCCGGTTTGTGGAACCGCACATGCCAAGGCTCGACTGGCAGATGTGGTTTGCCGCGCTCGACCCGTTCTCCGCGCAAGAGTGGCTTCTGGTGCTGGCCGAGCGCATCATGGCGGGCGAAACAACCGTCACGAGACTCCTCGGCCCGAACCCGCTCGGAGGCCGGCCCCGCTACGTTCGACTCGCGTATTACCGGTATCACTTCACGTCTTCTTCAGAGCGCGCGAAGACAGGCGCGTGGTGGAAGCGGGAGTTCGGCGCGTACTTGACTGAGCCAATCGGAACGGGCGGACCGTCGAATGGCGACAGGAATCAGCAGGGGACGCCCTGATGTACCGGTACCGCCGTGACATCCTCGAAAAACTCGAGGCGCATGGCATTCGCCCGCATTCAGCAACCCCGCCCGAACTCGTGCGCGAATTCGTGAACGACCTGTATCGCTACGAAATCCGCCGCCTTCGGGATCAGTTGGTTCGCGGCGAGTTTCCGAAGCACACCTACTTCGATCGCGTCGTCTCGCTGCGCAACAAGTACTCAGTACTGGCGTTACGCCCAGCGGAGTTTGTCGAATGAGAAACTGCCTGTAACCTGTACCCTGTTGCCTATACCCTGGACCACCCCTGAAACCTGACACCTGATACCTAATACGTAATGGTTCGCATGCGCACCACCATTCCCTTGCGCTCCAAGCTCCCCGACACCGGCGTGACCATCTTCACGACGATGTCGCGGCTGGCGCTCGAGCACGGCGCGATCAACCTGTCGCAGGGATTTCCGGATTTCAACTGTGCACCTGAGTTGATTGACGCGGTCGCGCGCTACATGCGCGAGGGGCACAACCAGTACGCGCCGATGCCGGGCACGATTCCGCTTCGCGAAGCGCTAGCGATGAAGATCGAGCGCCTCTACGGACACCGATACGACCCGGTGACTGAAATTACGGTCACCTCGGGCGCCACGGAAGCGCTGTACGCAACGTTGACGGCGCTCGTCCATCCGGGCGACGAGGTGCTGCTGTTTCAGCCGGCCTACGATTCGTACGTGCCGGCGATTCAACTGAGCGGCGGCACGCCGGTGTTTGTGGCGATGCGGCCGCCCGACTACCGCATCGACTGGGACGCCGCGCGCCGCGCGCTGACGCCGCGCACCCGCGCCATCGTCATCAACTCGCCGCACAATCCCACGGGCATGATCCTGACCGCCGACGACATGCGCGAGCTCGAGCATCTGCTCGCGCACAGCGACGTAGTCGTCGTCGCAGACGAGGCGTACGAGCACATCGTGTTTGACGGCGCGCGACACGAAAGCATGTCGCGCTATCCGGCAATCGCGGAGCGGGCGATCGTGATTGGTTCCTTTGCCAAGACGTACACGACGACCGGATGGAAGGTCGGATGGGCCGCCGCGCCGAAAGCGCTCAGCGCGGAGGTGCAGAGCATTCATCAGTGGGTCACCTTCGCCGTGAACGGGGCCATCCAAATGGCGTACTCAGAGATGCTGCGCAACGATCCGGAATGCCGCAGCATCGGCGAGTTCTACCAGCGTAAACGCGACTTGTTCCTGTCCCTCATCGACGAGTCGCGATTCCGCCCGCTGCCGTGCCGCGGCACGTTTTACCAGATGGTGGACTACTCCACGATCACGACGGATCGCGATACCGACGTCGCGATGTGGCTATTGAAAGAGCACGGCGTCGCGTCGATCCCGCCATCCTCATTTCTCTACGGCGACGAACCCGCGCCGCCGATTCTCCGTCTCTGTTTCGCCAAACGTGACGAGACGCTCGAGCGCGCTGCGGAACGTCTGAGGAAGGTATGACGTTCGGACTGGCCTTGCGCCTCGCCGTCGCCGCATCGCTTCTTCAATCTGCGCCGGCGAAGGACGTGCGGCCGTTTCCCGAGCCCGAGGCGTTTTTCGAAGCGGTGCGCGTGAACCTGGCGCGGTCACAGGACGATCAGAAGCTGTTCGCGTACAAAGAGCGGCGCACCGAGCTCAATCTCAACCCCTTCGGAAAACTCGGCACCGGCGGCGTCCGGGTACGGGAGGTGACGCCTGTCGAAGGGGGAAGCGCCGTGACCATTCGTGTCCTCGAGCGGGATGGAAAGCCCATCACCGACAGCGAGCCGGTGCGCCGTCCGATGCGGATGTCCGCACGCGGCCGAAGGGTCGTGGACGATGTCGCCGCGACGCTCGACATCTCGATGGATCGACGCGAGCGTCTCGACGGGCGCGACGCGATCGTCGCGGTATTCAGAGCGCGGCGTGATGCGAAGCCCCAGACGCGCGAGGGACGCATCGCGCGCGACTTTTCAGGCGAGATCTGGATCGATGAGCTGACGCGCGAAGTCACGCGTATCGATGCCAAGGCGATCGACGACGTGGCATTCGGATATGGAGTGCTGGCACGCCTGAACAAAGGCGCGACGGTCACGCTCCTCCGGGAACTGGTTCACGAAAATCTCTGGCTGCCGGTATCGATGCGGTTCAGCGGAGAAGGCCGCGCGCTGCTGCTGCGGAAGCTGACGATCGATTTCGCGGTGGATTGGTTCGATTACCGGAAGGTCTTATAGGCGGACCTGAAGGTCCGCCTCTACGAGTCCGGCCCTGCCGACTGCCCACTGCCGACTATTCTTCAGTATCGGTATCGTCCGTGTCCGTATCGGCGTCCGCATCCGCGTCCTTCGCGCTCGTTGCGACGTCATCGATATCGATCGAGTCGTCGTCGTCCAAATCGTCCACGGCGTAGATGCGGCCGCCCGTGCGCTCCTTGATCGGACCTCGCGGCTTGTGTTCCTGCTGAGAGGTCTTCTTGCCGCCGCGCAGCCGCTTCGGCGGCGCGGGCGGACCGAAATTCGCGGAGCGGTCACGGCCGCCGCCG
>Ga0114129_10001460_pt1 | contig 31941 bp, 26 predicted proteins | sample RhiMetdeltSRZDD1_FD_80071 | JGI IMG/M metagenome (GOLD analysis project Ga0114129, IMG submission 80071) | Populus rhizosphere microbial communities from Tennessee, USA - Rhizosphere MetaG P. deltoides SRZDD1 (version 2) (version 2) | ecosystem: Host-associated > Plants > Roots > Rhizosphere >...
ATGGGCGTCGCTGCCCGAGCGAGTGCGTCACGCGATTCTGTACGGGATCGAACCGCGGAAGATTCGGCTGACCTCGCCACCCGACGCCAAGGTCAAGCGTGACGACCACGAAGGGCGGGAGATCGGCTTTCACGGCATCGCGCGTCGAATCGAGCGCCACTATCGCCGGTATCGGCAGCGGGGCGAGGCAAGCTCACGAATGGAGGAGTGGCTCGACAAGGTGATGGTCGAACGCACGTGTCCGGACTGCAACGGCTCGCGGCTTCGAACGACCCGGTTGCTGTTCACGATCGCCGGGAGCGCCAGAGCGGAGCGGGGCGTAGGGCGCCCCGCCATTCAAGAAATGAACATTCAGGAACTGGGACAGCTGCACTTCGACGAGCTTCACGCGTTCCTCGGCACGATCAAACCGACCGGTCGCAGCGCGGATGCCGGCCGTCAAGTACTGAAGGAAATCAGGGGCCGGCTGGAGCTGCTCCTCGGCATCGGGCTGGACTATCTCAATTTCGGCCGGCGCTCGGGCACGCTCTCGGGCGGCGAGTCGCAGCGGATCCGACTCTCTACCCAGATCGGCTCGGGTCTGATGGGGATGCTGTACGTGCTCGACGAGCCGAGCATCGGGCTGCATCCGAAAGACAACGTGAAGATGATCACGACGCTCGAGCGCCTGCGCGACATCGGCAACACGGTCATCGTCGTCGAGCACGACGAGGACACCATTCGCGCTGCCGACCACATCGTCGAAATGGGACCAGGCCCCGGAGTTCACGGCGGGAAGGTCGTCGTGCAAGGCGTGATGGATGACATCCTCAAATGCAAGTCTTCACCGACCGGGCAGTACCTGTCGGGGCGACGATCGATTCCGACGCCGAAACGCCGGCGGGGCGGCAACGGCACCGCGCTCGTGGTGCGTGGCGCGCGCGAGAACAACCTCAAATCGATCGACGTCACCTTTCCGCTCGGGCGGCTCATCGCGATCACCGGCGCGTCGGGCTCTGGCAAGAGCACGCTGGTCAACGAGATTCTCTACAAAGTGCTCTGGAAGCGGCTGGTAGACACGCGGACGCTACCCGGTGAACACGCGGGCTTCGAGGGTGTCGAGCACGTGCACAAGGTCGTCAACATCGATCAGTCGCCGATCGGGCGGAGCAGCCGGTCGAATCCCGCGACGTACGTCGGTTTCTACGACACAATCCGCGACCTCTTTGCGCAAGCGCCGTTGTCCGTGGAGCGTGAATACAAGCCGGGGAGATTCAGCTTCAACGTCAAGGGTGGGCGCTGTGAAGAGTGCCAGGGCGAGGGCGTGATTACCACGCAGCTCTACTTCATGCCCGACGTGGAGGTGACCTGCGGCGCGTGCAAGGGCGCGCGATTCAACAGCGAGACGCTCGAGGTCACGCTTCGCGGCAAGACGATCGACGACGTGCTCAACATGTCGGTCGAGGAGGGCGTAATTTTTTTTGCAACCGAGTCGGCAATCAGCCGGAAGATCCAGGTGCTGGACGATCTGGGGCTGGGATATCTCACGCTCGGACAGTCGGCGACGACACTATCGGGTGGCGAGGCGCAGCGCATCAAGATCGCGACCGAGTTGAGCACGCTGCAGCGATCGAAGCACACGGTCTACATTCTGGACGAGCCGACTACGGGACTTCATCTCGCCGACGTCGAGCGATTGCTGGAATCGCTGAATCGACTCGTCGATGCCGGACACACGGTCCTCTTGATTGAGCATCACCTCGACGTGATCAAGACGGCCGATCACGTCATCGATCTGGGACCCGAGGGCGGGCACGCTGGGGGCGAGGTGATTGCGACGGGAACGCCGGAAGAAATCGCGGCGTGCAAGACCTCGTACACGGGACGATTTCTGAAGTCGCACTTGCTGGCCTAGTCCTTTAGCAGGCCGCTGACAAAAGACGGCCTGATGGGAAATGGTAAATGGGAGATGGCAAAACGTATAGGGTTTCCCATTTACCATCTTCCATTTCCTCTCCAGGATGCGTTTCTCAGCATCCTGGTACGAGGTTGGACGCGCTCGACGTCAGACTCTGCTGAAGATTTGAAGCATGGCGATCAAAATCCGCCCGATGAATACCGATGACAGCGCCGTGGTGGCCGACCTGTGCGGTCAGCTCGGATATCCGTCGACTCGCGATCAGATTCTGGAACGATTTGCGAACGTGGAGCGTCACGCCAACGGCGCGCTGTTCGTCGCGGAAGATGACGGACATGTCATCGGGTGGATTCACGTGGCGATGGTGGCGCTGCTCGAGGCCGACCTCTACGCTCTCATCGAAGGCCTCGTCGTCGATGAAACACGTCGGAGCCAGGGGGTGGGCGCGGCGCTGCTGGAATCCGCGGAGCGTTGGGCTCGGGAGGACGGGTGCCGCGTGATGCGCGTCTCGTCGCGGATTCAGCGCGCGCGCGCGCACGCGTTCTACGAGCGCAGCGGCTACGTGCGCATCAAGACGCAACACGCGTTCGAGAAGCGGCTCACCTGAGCTCGCGGTCGCGATCAGTCGACCGACCTTCCACACTGCGGCATGCCGACCACCTTACCGGCCGGCCGCGGTTGTGACCCCGCTCCGGTCTTCGGTAGTTAAGCAACCGTAGTCTACCGTTCTGCGCGCTGAATCGTCATACAATCCTTGCCACGCTACCCATGGACGATTTGGAGAATTCGCTCGGCCGCATCACGATGGCACCCTATATCGTCAAGGCGATGGCGCTCATCGGCGTCAGGCGCCGTGCCGGCAGCAACATGTTCCGGCATCAGATCAGCACGCTGGCCATTCTGCTCGACTACAAGATCATCGATCCGGTGCTGCTGAAGGCGTCAGTGATTCACGATCTGTTCGAGGACGCGCCAAACATGCCTGGCGTCTCGAAGCACGAGATCACTGGCATCGACGCCGATGGCCCCGCAGTCTACGATCTCGTCATGGAGGTCACGATCCGGACCGTCGACGGCATCCGGGAACAGAAGTCCGAGTACCTGCGACGCATCATGACGGAGGGTAGCGCGCGCGCAAAAGTGCTGAAGCTCGCGGATCGGATCAGCAACCTCACGGCGCTCGGGTTCGTCAACGACGCCGCGTTCGTCCGGAGATACCTGGAAGAGACGCGAACCTGCATCCTGCCCTATGCGGAGCAGGTGAGCCGGGACATGTTCAGGGAGCTTTCAGACCTGGTCGCAAGCCGCGAGTGCTGGTTGCCGCTCGTCGCGAGCAAGACCGCCGAACGTCAGTAACGGTCGCTCGGTAGCGCCTGCGGCCGCGGCGAGCGAGCGTCAGCGAGTCGAGCCGCAGCGCTTGGGGGCAGACTCGAGCCCCTTGCGACTCGATCCGATGACGGAGAATGCCTATGCAAGTTGAAGTACGGCTGCGGGTCCCGAACATGAAGAATCGGGTCCTGGACGAGAAGGGCTACCCGATTGACCATAGCTCGATGCGATTCCGGAACGTGATCGAGGTCCCCCGGATTCCGAAACCGTCGGAGACGCTCGACGTTCCGACGAGCTCCGGGCGGACGCTTCCCACGAAAGTCGTGCGGGCCGATTGGGAAGAAGCGCGCGGCTTGTTCATCCTGTCCTGCCAGTACGCCAACCGATCCATCACGCCCGAGGAGTACGCCTTGTTGGCCGACGATCCTGCATGGGAACTGAAGCATCTTCTCGAATAGGGTCGTTCCGCGCCGCTCGGAGCCGACGCCGTTGACGAGGCGACTGATTGCAGGGTTACGTTTATTCCGTTCGGAGCAGCGCGCTCGGATCGGCGCGCGACGCGCTTCGCGCGGGAAGATAGGTTGCCGATGCGGCGACTGTGAGCATTACGGCCGCCGCGGATCCGAGGACCACCGGATCAGTAGCCGTCGTGCCGAACAACATCGACTGAAGCCAGCAGCCACCGACGATGGCCGCGAGACAGCCGCACACCACGCCAATGGTCGCGAGACCTGCCGCTTCGCGAACAATCATGACCAGCACACTGCGCGGGACGGCGCCAACAGCAATTCGGATTGCCATCTCGCGTCGCCGCTCGCTGACCGCATGCGCGAATGCCGCATAGAGGCCGACTGCTGCGATGACGAGCGCCAGCCCGGCAAAAAGCGTCAGCAGCGTAGTCCCCATCCGCCACGGGCGCATCTGACGGTCGAGAAGCTGCGTATACGGCCGCACCTGGAGAAATGGAAGATCGCTGCGGCCGCCGAGTACCAGACGCCGAATTGGCGCGGCGAGCGTTTCGGCGCCCAGGGTCGTTCGAAGCATCAACCCGCGAATCGTTGGCGCCGGTCCAGCCCATGGCGGTGGCCCGAGGTTCTGCGAGAACGGGACGTAGTACTGCATCAGGCGTGTCTCGTTCCCACTTGGGACCAGCGACCGCTGGCGAACGTCGCGCACGACGCCGACGACCTGGCGGCAGGGGGCCGATAGAGGCGGAGTTGGCAGCCCGCTATCGGTCGATGGATTGAACGACTGATCGAATCCAATTCGGAAGCACTGGCCAAGCGCACTGCGGCCGGGCCAGACGCCATGTGCCATCGATTCGTTCACGATTGCAACAGGGGGACCGCTATCGTCAGCTTTCGTAAACCGACGTCCCTCGACGATCTGCAGCCCGAGGATCTCGAACAGCTCGGGTGTCGCGGCGGTGAGGAACGGCAGCTGGCCGCCGGCGTTTGGCGGCTGCGCAAGCCCGGGCACACTGATGGGTGGGACCTGAAAGCCGGTGAACGGCACAATCTGGATCGGTGTCGCCATCGTCACGCCCGGAAGAGTGCGGACGCGCTCGAGCGCGGACTTGAAGAGCTGATCTTGAAGCGCGGCCGATCCGACTCCACGTTCGAACTCGACGACCAGCACGCCGTCCATCCGCATGCCGAAATCCTGCGTTGCAAGGGTATTCAAACTGCGGGCGAACATTCCGGCTGCAGCCAGCAGCATCACCGCTAACGTTGTCTGGACCAGCAGCAGCGCCGTCGCACGCCGACCGCTGCGAGCCGCAATCGAGAGACTCTCGGGACGTGTCACTATTCGAACGTGCATGGCACCAACACCGGTCGCGACGATGAGCGTACACAGGCCGGCGACCGTGGCTGCGCCGATCATACGCAGGTTCAGTCCGGTGCTCTCGGTCAACGAGGGCAAGAGCACTTCCCGCACGACCTCGTCGAACCAATAGGCAAGGACGAGAGCTGCCCCGGTAGCGACAGTTGCAAGCACCGCAGCCTCGATGACGAATTGCGAGAGCAGCCGCCCGCGTGTCGCGCCAAGCGCGACGCGAATGCCGGACTCGAGCCGCCGACGCGCCCCCCGCACGAGGAGCAACGTGGCCGTGTTCGCCAGGCCGATCGTGAAAACGAGGATCGACACCGCGGCCAGCCAGTACGCGATCGTGTGCTCCGTCGGTGAGATGGTGGCTCCGCCGATCGGCGCCAGAACGACACGCTGACCCGCGGCCGCGCTCGACTGCGTCGAGACTGCCGCTGACGTCTCCCCTGCGCCCAGCCGTACGCCCATTTCGACGATGTTCCGGTAGCGGTCGCGATCCCATCCGGGTGTGTCGCGCATGCCGGCGTGCAGCGGAACCCAGAGGTCGACCTGCGCGCTCGAGTGGCCGCTGAAACCGGGAGGCATCACACCAATCACGTCGAACGCCAAGCCACGGATCGAGAGGCGCCGGCCAAGGACGTTTGGATTGCTCGAGAACGCCGCTCGCCAGAACGCGTGGCTCAGGACCGCAACGGGCGACCCCGATGGCGGGCGATCGTCCTCCATCTCGATGGCGCGCCCGATGCGCGCACGCGCCCCCAGCATCGGAAAGTACGAGCCTGACACGAGCATCGTTTGGGTCTGGATTTGCTCGCCGTCCACGACAGCAGTGACAGCCGTCCGCTGCCACGCAGCCGCGTTCGAAACGGCGGGCGTATGATCGCGAATCGCCTCGAAGGTGACGTAAGACCGCGTGGACATGAGCACGCGTTCGCCGTCCACGTCGTGCTCGAATGCAATCGTGAACACACGGGCCGGATCGGCGATGTGCCGGGGCGGGCTGAGTATGGCGCGATCGATCAACCCGAACATCGCTAGGTTGATTCCGGCCGCCACCGCCAGCATGACGAGAGCCGCGGTCAGCGTGCCGGGTGACATGCGAAGGCCGCGGATGGCAGAGGACGTGTCGACACGAAGGCGTTCGATCATGGCTAGCCCAAAGTCGATTGGCGCATCGGCGTCAATTCCTGTCTCCCGAGATGTCCGTCATCCAGATATTGCCGGTGTGCTCACCGAGGTTGAAGACGATCTTGTCGCGCGCGACCGCGATCCGTGGCGCGCCGAGGTGCAGATTCCGCCACGACAAACCTCTCCGGTGGAAATGCTGGATGCCGACGGGTGGCTCCACCGGCCGCTTCGTCGAGGGATCGAGCCGTTGCGCCCACAGACACGGAGAGCCATCGCGATCCGACCAGAAGTAAAGGAAATTCGCTTGAGGCGACCAGCTGGGCGCATCACCGTCCCTGCTGATCTCGATCCATTCCTTCTCGGCAGCGACCGCAGAACCCTGAACTCTGGCGACGAACACGCGTGCGGGAGCCAGTCTGTCCGTCCTGCCGTTGAATGCGATCCACCTGTTGTCCGACGAAAGGCGCGGGTTGTAGATCCCGTAACCTGGATGGCTCAACCACGTGTTGTCGGGAGAAGCGCCAAGCTTCAGGAGACCGACGCCTGACGGGTCGCGAGTCGTGACGTACAGAATTTGGTCGGCTGCCGATGACCACTCCTCGACCTGGCCGCAGTCAACGCAGACCTGCTCCGGCGTGCCACCGTTCGCGGCGACGACGACGATGGGCATTTTGCCGTTTTGCGGGAACGAATACGCAATTCGCAGCCCATCATGGCTGAGCGCTGGAAAGTGATCCGCCGGCATTCGCGTGAGGACGCTCTCTGCGCCGGTCCCGAGCTTCTTCAAAACGACTTCGAATCGGCCCGATCGCCGCGAGCGGAACACCAGGCTCGCGCCGTCGTCCGACAGTGTCGGATCGTAATCGTCGGCCGCGTCTTGCGTCAGCCGTTTCAGCTCGCCTTCCAGTTTCGCGCGGTTCGGATCGATCGGCAGCGTCCAGATGTCCGCCCCCATGGTTCGGCTGATGAAAACCATCCGCTGATCCGATGTCACCGATGCAGCCGCTTCGTCTGTCGTGCCGAACGTGACCCGTTTCGCTGTACCGTCGATCGTCTGACCCTGAGGAGACAGAGCGACCTGCCAGATGTTCGACGAGTCGCCAACGCTGCCATGGTAGAGGACACGGTTTCCCGCGCTCGTCCAGGCATCGGGGAATGGCAAGCCCTGAACCGCACGAAACCCTTCCTTCACCAAGATACGACGCGCGTCGGCACTGACCGGTAACCCGTCAGGGACCGCCACTGTGTACCAGTCGATGTTCTTGTCAGGCGGTCCTTCGCGATCTCGCTGTCCCCAGAAGAGCAACGTACGGCCATCGGGGGACCAGATGTGCGCTTGCGCCCGATAGAAGCCAGCGGCTACACGTATCGGCGGGCCGCCGGCGGCCGGGGCGACGTAAATCCGCCCGCCGTCCTCTTCGAGAACGCCGTACGCGATCCAGTTTCCATCCGGAGAAAACCGTGGTGAGAAGGCTCGCGCCGCGAGCAACCTTTCTTCACCGCCCAGCGTCGGACCGACATAGACGCCTCCTCCTCGGCGACTCGAGCGGTACACTATCCTGCTTCCGTCCGCCGAGAACGATGGTTCGACTTCGTCTGCCGCGTCGTTTGTCAGCCTCACCGGTGGACCATCCGGAACCTGCTGGACCCAGATGTCCAGATTTCCGTCGCCGCTGCGATCCGACGAGTACGCGAGCATCTTTCCATCGAGAGGAATTGCGGGGTAGTCGGTCCAGCCGATGTCGGAGGTCAGCCTCGTAAGAAAGGGCCTGGGGCCGTCCGACGGTGTTGCCCGACGAGTCAGCCACAGCGTGGCACCTGCAACGGCGCCGAGTACGAGCACGGCAATTCCGGCAACTGACGCGCGGCGCCGTCTCCGGCTCCGAACGGTGACGGTTGATTCCCCGGGACGGTCTGAGCTCAATTCCTCGCGCAGATCCTCGAGCGCAATCTTCAAGTCCGCCATCGACTGCCAGCGTCGATCGGGGCTCTTGCGAAGACAGCGGCCGATCAACTTCTCGAGATCAGGCGAGAGTCCGGGAATGAGATCGCCGGCAGGTTGGGGCGCTCCGGTCAGAACCGCTGCGAGCGTCGACATTCTCGTATCGCCCGCGAAGGCGCGGCGGCCTGTGATCATCTCGTAGAGCACGGCACCGAACGCAAAGACATCCGATCGCGCATCCGCCGGCTTGCCCTCCGCCTGCTCCGGTGACATGTATCCTGCGGTCCCGAGGATCGTTCCATCATCGGTCTGCAGGCCCGGGTCCCCGTGCTCGGTCGCGGTCGCGGCGCGCTCGTCGAGGCCCTCGCCGTCGGCGGGCTCTGTCAGCTTGGCGAGACCGAAATCGACCACCTTGATCGACGCCCTGTCGGTCACCATGATGTTGGCCGGCTTGAGGTCGCGATGCAGAATCCCGGCGGCGTGCGCCGCGGCGAGCGCGTCCGCAATCTGCGTCGCGTACTTCAGCGCATCCTGGATCGCCAGCCTGCTCGTCCCGATCATCTGCGCCAGCGATTGGCCCGCCACGTACTCCATCGCAATGAAGTCGATCCCGAGATCCTGTCCGATGTCGTAGATCGTGATGATGTGCGGGTGATTCAACGCGGAGGCGGCGCGTGCCTCTTGGATGAAGCGGGTGCGGCTTTCTGTGTTGATCAATCGTTCGTGCTGGAGGAGCTTGAGGGCGACGAGGCGTCCCAGGCGCGTATCGACGGCGCGGTAGACGATGCCCATGCCGCCTTCACCAATGGGCGCAAGAATCTCGTAGTGCGAGATCGTTCTGGTGACGATCGGCCGGACGGTGACCATCTATCCCTTCATCGACGGGACTATGCGTCGTTGTTTCACCCGGACCCTGAAGTCGGCCCTCATTTTCTCGCGCCGGTCCAGAATGGCCTTGATCTGAGCGGCGTTCAGCCACGCGCTCAGCGCGGTATTGAGCTGCCCGGGCGTCAGCTTCTCAATCCTCGACCAGTACGCCTCGTCAATCTCGTCAGTCTTCCCGGGGAGCCCGACATCGGTCCCGAACGCTCGTGAATGATCGATCAGAATCAGATTCCACGCGCGATCGCGGAGCACGTTTCCCATGTTTCTGTCCCGGTTGCCAACGAGGTTGTCGAACATCTTCATCCGCACCAGCTGACTTTTCCAGTGTTTCTGTTCCGCGCGGCTCGGGGACCCGGCGTTCGTCCCATCGACAACGTTTTCGACCCAGAGTTGGGCAGCACCCTTGTCCCCTTCGAGCTCGCGTTCCACAGTCGGTGGCACCATGTCCATCTCCAGGAGCTTATCGAGCTCGTACGCGGCTATCTCGGTCTTGTAGCTCTCCACGAAGCCGCGGCTGGGCCCCGGCGGGTTGGTTCTCCAAGCCATTCGGTCGACTGGCCCGCCTGGACGGAGGGTGCACCGGGCGGCATGTTTCTGCGGGAACACCTTGATGCTGACGCATTCGGCGGTCTTGAGATATTCCTCGATCTCCCGATATTTACCGATCCAGATCTTGGAGCTCCGCGCTTCGGTCTGAGTCGACTCTGACGGGTTCAGGAGAGCCGGCACGCAGAGCAGCAGGAGAGCGGTTCGTAAGAGTCGAGTCATAAGATCGTTCCTGTGCCAATATAGGCACCATCGGACGGTCCTGTCCTATCGAAGTTCTCATGAAACTCTAAAACCAAAAGAACCGGGCACCTGGGAATGCATGTGGTCTTCGGCGAGTGCGAATTCGACTCGGGCCGGCGGGTCCTGCTTCGCCATGGGCGCTCCACGGCGCTGTCTCTCAAGGCGTTCGAGCTGCTGGAATACCTTCTCGCCCGGCGGCCGGAGGCCATCGCCAAGACCGCGCTCGTCGAGCGTCTGTGGCCGGACACCTTCGTGTCGGATGCCAGCCTGCACAATCTCGTCGCGGAAGTCCGTGCGGCGCTGGGAGACACGCCGCGGGCGCCGCGGTTCATCAGGACCATCCCACGATACGGATACGCGTTTCACGGCGATGCAATGCTGGCGCCTGCAGCCATCGACATCTACCGGGGTTCGTCGACGGCTTGGCGTCTCGTCTCCGGACGGCGCGAGTGGCCGCTCTCCGAAGGTTCGAACGTGGTGGGACGCGATCTCGACTGCGCTGTTCGCATCGATTCGGCCACTCTGTCGCGGCGACACGCACAAATTGTCGTCACGAGCACAGAGGCAACGGTCGAGGATCTTGGCAGCAAGAACGGCACGCACGTGAACGGCCGGCGTGTTCAGCAGAGAGTCGTGCTCGGGAACGGCGATCGGATACAGGTGGGCTCCATCACACTCACGTGTCGATACGTGGACGCGCTGCCCACGACGATTACCCGAGGAATCTGAGTTGCACGCGCTCGACGTCATGCTGGACGTGCCCGCCGTCGGAGCGCCACCCGCGGAGGCTCGTGCTGCCGTCGTCACGGCGATGAGCGGTCACATGCGCGGCAAAGGCGTCTATACAGGAGTATTCAGACAGGCTCCTTGACTCACCGCAGGTTGCGGCTGTTCGACGACGATCTCCTATCATGTGTAGTTTTTGGGTGAGATCGTCGGTCTTCTGTGATATTAACTCAGCCGTGGCGTCTGCCAGCGCCTACCTCGAAAGGCACGACAGAGCGTGTGCCGTGGCGGTGCTCTGTCTTGCCGCCTTCAACCTGACCTTTCGTCTGGGCAGCGAGTTCGTGACCGAATGGGACGAATCGCTGTACGCCAACTCCGCCTGGGAAGCGGTTCACAACGGCAACTGGATCGGCACGACGTTCATGGGCGCGCTCGACTACTACAACACGAAGCCCCCGCTGAACGTGTGGCTCATCGCGCTCTCGTTCAAGGCCTTCGGCGTGAGCCTGATCTCGTTGCGAGCAGCCTCGACGCTGTCGGCGTTCCTGACCGTCCTCGTGTTGCAGATCTGGGCGAGAAAGTGCTTCGGATCGCTCGTTGCGCTGCTCAGTAGCCTCGTGCTGTCCACGACGTTCGGCTTTTTCTACGTGCACTCCGGACGGAGCGCGAACACCGACGCGCCGTACACGTTGTTCATGCTGCTGACGGTCGTGACGCTTTGGGCAGAGACGCGGCGGCCGTGGCAGCGCGTCTGGCTGGGTCCGCTTCTGGCGGCAACATTCCTGTTGCGTGGAATGGCCGTCCTGATGCCCCTTGCGCTCGTGGTCGTGGTGCTCGTCATGAGACGAGGCCGAAAGGCGGTTGAGGACGCCGCTCCGGGTTTGACCGAAGGACCTCGTCGAGGAGCGATCACCTGGTTGCCGACGCTCGTCGCGATCGTCCTGTCCGTTGCTCCCGTTGCCGCATGGGCGATCGCGCGATTTCGCGTGGACAGGTGGCGATTCTTCGAGCGGATGATCATGTACGACTTCGTGTCGCGCAGCGTCGAATCGCTGGAAGGACACGGCGGCGGCCCGCTCTACTACCTGAACATCCTCCAGAAACATCAGTACGACTGGCTGCTGGTCGCCGTTGTCGCGTGGCTCGTGTTTCCGGTTCCATGGCCGCAGCTTCGAGGAATGCTCTCGAGGGAGCGAGACCCGGGCGGGTTGAGGCGACTCCTGGCCGCCTGGGCGGGCGTAACGTTGGTGATTCCGACGCTGATGCTCACGAAGACGCCCTGGTATCTCAACCCGTTCTATCCGCTATTTGCGCTGTGTGTCGGAATCATCATTGCGCGCAGCCTCTCGCTTTCCACGAGCCCGGTCGTTTCTCGCCGGCGTCTGCAGGTGCTCTCGGGTGTGCTGTTGGCGATGCTGGTGCTCGCCGAGACGAAAATGCTCTGGTACTCGTTCAGCTTTCGCGACGTGAACCTCTCGGACCAGGGGTTGATCCTTGCCGAACGACGGCAGCTCACCGGACAACGTCTGTGCCGGAATCGTCAGAGCAGGGCCGCCATCTTCGTCGCGACGGCGGTCGTCGGCGCCGAGATGCTGCAGACGGAAGAGCTCGCGGAGTTCCTTCGAGACAGCCGCCCCGGAGACTACCTGTTGTGCACCAACCCCTGTGACTCGCCGGAGTTGCACCTCGTTCGCACGAATGGGCAATACTTCCTGTATCGGCGCCGCGGCCGTGGCGGCCGCAGCGAACAGCGATTGATTCGAGGCGGTCTCGAACACTCGCTGACCTCGTCACGCACGATTGAAGGGAAGGGCCGAGGCCAACCATGAACGCCGCACCGGATCGTACCGAAGCCGCCGAGTATTACTTCACGTACATCGACAAGGTGCCGGGCGGAAACATCTGCGACATTCTCGATGCACAGTCCGGGGAAACGCTCGCATTACTGGGCGGGATCTCGGAGGAGCAGTCCCTCCATCGTTATGCACCGGACAAGTGGAGCATCCGTCAGGTGGTCAGTCACATCAACGACACGGAGCGCGCATTCGTCTTTCGCGCGCTCTGGTTTGCCCGCGGCTTCGATACCCCGTTGCCGAGTTTCGATCAGAACGTCGCGATTGCCGGGGCGGATGCGGATGCGCGTCCGTTGAGGAGCCACACCGACGAATTTCGAACCGTCCGCGCGGCGACGCTCGTCCTCTTTCGGAATCTGCCTGCCGAGGCGTGGATGAAGCGTGGAGTGGCGAGCGGGAACACGTTCACGGTGCGTGCCCTCGCCTATATCTCGGCCGGACACGTCGCGCACCATAACGCCATACTGCGCGAGAAGTATCTGTGACGGGGCGTCAGCGCGCGACGGCGGCAACGACCTCGATTTCGATCAGGAACTCGGGGCGAGCCAGCGCGACGACCTGCACGAGCGTGCTTGCGGGCGTGCTGCTGCCGATGTACTTCGACCTGATCTCACGCACGACCGACACCTGGCCGATGTCGGTCAGATACGTGTTCATCTTGACCACATCCGAGAATTTCGCACCGGCCGCTGCCAGCGCAGCTTCGAGGTTCTTGAAGACCTGCTCGGTCTGCGCCTTCATGTCGCCGGCGCCGACGACTTTACCGTCCTTGTCGAGGGCGACCTGTCCGGCGATGTAGATCGTTTTCGCCGGGCCGCTGACTTCCACGACATGCGTGTAGCCCGTCGGCGTTGACAACGTCGACGGGTTGGTACGCTTGACCTGAGGCGCGCTGCTCTGAGCCATCGCGACAGTGGGGACGAGAACGACGAGCGTGAAGAGCGAGATACGCATCACTTATCGGACTTCTTCTTCGCGGTCCCGGCCGCGCCCTTCGTGCTCTTGGCCTCCATCATGGGCGCCCACTTTCCGTCGGGTCCAGCCATCTCCATCTTGAAGGTGTACTCGGTCGGGGAGAGCTCTTTGATTGTGACGCGCGTCTTCATCTTCTGGCCACCCATCAAGCCCTCATCGGTGTAGGTCCAAGTGTCTCCTTGCACCGTGCCCTTCGGCACGCTGGCCATCGTCATGGGGTTGTTCTCCACGCCATAGTACGTGTACACCTTTTCCTCGGTGCTGTAGCCGAGGATGCCGACACTTTTGGTCGGACCCATCGGGCTCTTTCCAACCGAATGGCAGAGCACCGCGAAGTGCCCTTCGAACCATTCGCACGTGTCAGTGGACGTTATCTTCCCGCCCGGACCCATCGGGCTCGGTTTCATTTCACCTTCGGTGGTCCACTTTCCCACGAAATACCCGAGCTTTTGATGTTCGGGTCCGGGCTTCGGTGGCGCGGGCGTCTGGGCCATCGCCGCAACGGGCACGCACGCGAGCGACACTGCGAGACACACGCCAATCAGCACAGCTTTTCTGTTCATCACCTTTTCCTCCCGTGGCGATGCGAATAGTAGCTTAAGCGGGGGATTAGGTGCTAGGTGCTGAAGGTGCTGAGGGTGCTGAAGGTGCTAAGGGTGCTCGGTGCACACGACTGCGTCACTGTCTTCTCGGTCTCCGAGAGCGGCATCGAGGCGCTCGCGAAAAAATCGAACATCTTGCGTGACGCCGCGTCGCTTCGATAGTAAATCTTCCGTATGCGTCGCATCCAGCCTTCCCCGCCGAGCGCGCTGACGCTCGAGCTTCTGAACTGGGTCGCCGAGCGCCCGCGCACCTACGGCGAGACCATGGCTGCCTAGCGGACCTCCTGTCCGCGCATGCCGATCTGGGAGGACGCCAGCAGCGACGGTCTCGTGACATTGCTGGCCGGCGACGGCGAGGCGAACGCGGCGCGGGTCTGCTTGACGCCGCTTGGCCGCGCCGCGCGCGATCGCCGCCCGATTACGGTGTCCATCCTGGACGACTACTTCGACACCCTGCACACGCTGCCTTGCTTCGCCAAGCTGGCGCCGTTCGACGTCACGATCTGGAACGATCACGTAGAGGACGTGGATGTGCTGGCCGAGCGGCTCAAAGACAGCGAAGTGCTGGTTCTGATCCGCGAGCGGACGCAGATTCGGGCGCCGCTCTTGGCACGGCTCCCCAAACTCCGGCTCATCAGCCAGCGCAGCGTCTATCCCCACATCGATATCGACGCCTGCACGCAAAGGGGCGTGATCGTCTCGTCGAACCAGCACGCGGACACGCCGTCCTATGCCGCCGCGGAGTTGACCTGGGCGCTGGTGCTCGCGGCGATGCGGCAGATTCCGGCACAGGTCGCGGCGCTCGGGCGAGGAGCGTGGCAAATCGGCGTGGGCGCGACCTTGCGCGGAAAGACGCTCGGCATCTACGGCTACGGGCGGATCGGCAAAGTGGTGGCCGGCTACGGCAAAGCGTTCGGCATGAACGTGTGCGTGTGGGCGCGCGAGGCGGCGCGTGCGCGGGCGCGCGAGGACGGGTATGGCGTCGCTCGGAGCAAAGACGCGTTCTTCGGCGAGTGCGACGTCATCTCCTTGCACATGCGGCTGGTCGAGGCGACGCGTGGCATCGTGACGGCGGCGGATCTCGGGCATATGAAGCCCACGGCACTGCTGGTCAACACGAGTCGCGCCGCGCTCATCGCGCCGGGCACGCTGGTCGAGGCGCTGCGAGCGGGCCGTCCAGGCATGGCGGCGGTGGATGTCTACGAGGAGGAGCCGCTGACCGATTCGAGCCATCCGCTGCTCGGCATGCCCAACGTCGTCTGCACGCCGCATATCGGATACGTCACGCGCGACGAATACGACCTGCAATTCTCGGACATCTTCGATCAGATCCTGGCCTACGCCGCGGGCACTCCGATCCACGTGGTCAATCCCGAATGTATGTCACTTGTTCAGCAACGCAGTCCAGTTGAACACGACAGTAATCGGTGAACCGACTGCATCTGTGGCCACGTTGTCGAGGAACCGCTGGCCGTCACGGCTCGGCACGTAGTGCGTGCGGTACGCCGTTACACCGGGGGGCACGTCGGTATGGAACAGTGGTTTGGGGATGCCGAATGACGGACCCGCACCGACCGGGACGGCCATCAGCGTGCGATCTTCGGACAGGTAGTAAATCTCGTGTCCATTCGCCCCCAGCGTGGTTCGTAAGAGCCACCGCAATGGGCACGAAGACCAGGTAGATCGGGAGCGCGTGCGTCCTTTCTTCCGAGGCGTCTCTCAGCCCAGTGAGGACGGGCCAGATCTTCCGAGCCGCCCACGCGGCCAACACGAGCGCGGCGAATCCCGGCGCGACACCGCTCTGGATCGCCGCGACGATCGAAGTGAGGGCCCACACCACTGTGGTGATGATCAGAGTGAGCACGGCAAAGGCGAATCGCCAGGAGGCCAGCCGCGGCAGACGCTCGGCGGCCAGCCACAGCGCACCGAACGGCACGATCACCAATCCGGCGGCGCCGAGCATTTGCGCCATTGCCGACAACGGTACGGCAAGGCGGTCGTATCCACCGGGCAAGAAGGGCAGTACTGTGCAGAGAATGAGAGACGCCGTTGGCGGCCAGGATGCCGGGCAGGTACACTGGCGTCGGCCTAAACGTAAGCTGACCAAAGTCCGGCCCCGCTCCTGAGCAGCAAGCGGGAGCGAGACTCTGCCCTCAGGTCTGCGCAGCCGTCGGTCCGATCGATGGAGGCATCCACCGTGTCAGTCGATGGCCCCGAGCCCAGTTGTTCTGAAGTCCCTGGCCTCCTAGCCACGAATGGCTAGTCGAGTCGCATCGCCTCCACCGGATCGATTCGCATCGCTTTGCGCGCCGGCACGAGCGCCGCGAGCGCCGAGATCAACAACAGTGCGGCTGGCACGGTGACGAACGTGGCGGGATCGATCGAGTGGATGCCATACAGCTGTCCGTGGAGCAGCAGCGCCAGTGGCAAGGCCACGAGCAATCCAGTCGCGACGCCGACGGCCCCGAGGGTCGCCGCCTGTCCGACGATCATCCCCAACAGCTGGGACGGTCTCGCGCCGAGCGCGAGCCGCACCCCAACCTCGCGAGTGCGCTCGCTGACGATCAACGACATCACTCCGTAGACGCCGATCGCGGCAAGGCCGAGCGCCAGCACACCGAACGCACCAACGATCAGCAGGATGAAGCGCCGCGTCGAGATCGCCTCCGACCGCAGCGTCGACATGGTCCGCATGTCGTAGAGCGGAACGTTCTTGTCGATGCGGCGCATCTCCGCGCGAACCGGTTCCGCCAGCAGCGCGGGATCGCCGGCCGTGCGCATGACGATGAACGGTGATACCGGGGGGCCCTGCAGATAATTGATGTACATCTCGGGCTGCGGTTCTTCTTCGAGGCCGCCGTGACGGACATCGCCGACCACGCCGACGATCGTCGTCCATGGGCCCGTCGGTGTCGAGCCGATGCGGATGTGTTGCCCGATCGGATCTTGATTCGCGAAGAGCTTCCTCGCCATCGTTTCGTTGATGATGGCGACCGGAGGCGCCGTGCTGGTGTCGGTCGGCTCGAAGCCGCGCCCACGCCGAATCGGAATGCCCATCGCCTGAAAATAGTTTCGCATCGCGCGGCGGAACTGCACTTCCGGCAGCTCGGCGGCCGGTCGCGGATGGCTCTCGCGCTGGAGCTGGGTCGACACCGACGTACTGCCGAGCGGCACGCGAGTGGTGCCACCGACCGACACTACGCCGGGCAGCGCTTCCATCCGGGCGAAGAAGTCGCGATAGAACGCGAGGCGATCGTCGTTGTTGGTCAGGTGCGGCGGCAGGTTCATCTGCCAAGTGAGCACTCCGTTCGTGTCGAAGCCCGGATTGACGTGCGTCACCGATACGAAGCTGCGCAGCAGCAGCACGGTACCCGTCGTGATCGCGACCGCGAGCGCCACTTCGGCGATCACGAGTGCGGCGCGAGCGCGGCGTCGGAGTCTGCTGCCAACGGATCCGCGGCTGGCGTCCTGCAGGCTGGCTTGCGGGTTGACGGTCGCCGAACTCATCGCCGGCAACACACCCACGAGGAGGCCGGTGAATATCGTGGTGAGCGAAGCCGCCAGCAGCACGCGCCAGTCGATCGTGACTTCGTTGAGGCGTGGAATGTCAGCCGGCGCGAGCGCGATGAGCGCGGTCAACGTCCATCGCATCACCAGCAGACCGGCGATCCCTGCCGCTATCGCGAGCAGCAGGCTCTCGGTGAGGAGCTGTCGCGCGATCCGCGACCGCCCCGCACCCAGCGCCACGCGAGTCGCAAGCTCCTTCTCACGGGCAACGCTGCGGGCCAGCAGCAGATTCGCGACGTTCACCGACGCCATGATCAGCACGAACGCGATGCCGGCGAGCAGGATCATCAACGCCGGCCGGATTGACCCTACGGACTGATCGACCGACGGCACGACGGTCGCACCCCAGCCCTTGTTCGTGGTCGGGTACGCCTGCTCGAGTTGCGCGGCGACTCGCTTCAGGTCGGCCTCGACCTGCTCCAAGGGCACACCGTTCTTGACGCGGCCGATCGCGCCCCACCAGTGAGCGGTGCGGACGATCTGCCCGGTCGGCGTCAGCATCCGATTCACGGCTGCAATCGGGCCGGAGAACGCTATCGGCAGCCACATGTCGATGCTGGTGACGCGTGTGAACCCGCTCGGCCCCAGCATGCCAGGGTACGGGAACACGAAGTCGCGCGGCATCACGCCGATCACCTGGAAAGGCGTGCCGTACAGCGTCAGCGGCTTGCCGACGATGCCGGGATCAGCGCCGAATCGCCGCCGCCAGTATCCATCGCTCAACAGCACGACCGGCGCTTCTTCGCCGGCAGCGAACGTGCGGCCGAGCGCGGCGGACCGCCCGAGCATGTCGAACAGGTTCGACGTGACGAACTGCGAGAAGACGATCTCGGTGTCGCTGTCGGCATTCAGTTGCGTCGGCGTCACGATGGCGAAGTAGCCCTCGAGGCCGTCCAGCGTGGTGTTCATTCTCCGGAAGTCGAGGAAGTTCGCCGGCGAAATCGGATTGCGCGGCCGGTTCTCGATCGTGTTGTTGCTCCAGACGTTCACGAGCCGCGCGTCATCGCGGTAAGGCAGAGCTCGCAGCAGGACGCCATTGATGACGGCGAAGATCGCGCTGGTGGCGCCGATGCCGAGGGCGAGCGCCAGGATCGTCACCGTGGTGAAGACCGGCGTTTTGACCGCGAGACGAATCGTGTGCCGAACGTCCGCGCGAACCGTCTCGAAAAACATAGGGTGCCTGCCGGTAGGCTCGTACAAGTGTGGAGTTGCGTTCGAGAACCACGCCCATCGCACAACTGCCGACCAGCGTTCCGCGAGGCCGTTCATCGCAAGAGTGCCCAGGGTGCGCACCGTGCCGACCGTGCCAAGTGGTCGGCGACGGAAGTCGTCGTACATTTCGTCGCCGAAACGCCGCCGGAACGCGCGCGGATAGGCGAGCAGCGCCAGTGAGAAGAGCGTGCGCCTCACGTCCGGACGCCTTTCAGAAGTCGCCGCGAGCGAGCGGCCGCCAGCTGTCCCTCCAGCCGGGCGGCTTCCGACTTTGCCACTGCGATGCCGCGCGTCGTCAGCCGGTAATATCTCCGCCGCTCGTCGTCATTCTTCGGATCGGGTGCTTCGGTCAGCTCCTCGATGAGCTCGCTTTCCAGCAGCCGCGCGAGCGCACGATACAACGTGCCGGCATGCAGCGACACCGCGCCGCCCGACCGGCGTTCGACTTCCTGCAGGATGCTGTAGCCGTGGCGCTCGCCATCCGCCAGGGCGAGCATGATCTCGAACGCCACCGGCGTCAGGGGAAGAAAGGATTCAGGCCTGAATCGGTCCATCTGTGTGCCTTGAGACTATACTCCCAAAGCACATAGACGGTGGAGAGCCGAAAAAGGTTGCCCTGAGGTCGCCTCGCGCAAGATGACACCGAAGAACACACGCGACGCTGACCCGCCTCTAGCACCTTTAGCCCGTGCGTCCCTCGTCGACCGTCACCCTTGCGATCGTGAAACCGTCGTACCCTTTGCCGCCGACCGTCTGTATAACGGTGGCAGTTACTCCCGGATCCGCGGCGACCAGCTCGTGGAATCGCCGCATTCCCTGCACGTTGGGATCGGCGCTCGCCGTATCCAGGATCGCTCCGTTTCGCACGACGTTATCGACGATGATGAGGCTGCCACGTTGTGAGAGCCGGCGGGCCCATCGAAAGTATTCCGTCGTGTTGGGCTTGTCCGCGTCGATGAAGATCAGATCGAACGGGCCGCGGCCTTCCGATTCGAGGCGCGGCAGCGTTTCGAGCGCCCGTCCCACTTGCAGTTCTATGATGTGGTCCAGACCTGCGCGGAGGATGTTGGAGCGCGCGACCTTGGCATGCTTCGCGTCGGCTTCGAGCGTGACGAGGTATCCACCCGCCGGCAGCGCGCGGGCGAGCCAGATCGTGCTGTAGGCCGCCAGCGTGCCGATCTCGAGAATCGCCCGAGCGCCCTGCACGCGCGCCAGCAGGTGCAGCAGTTTCCCCTGGCTCGGCGACACGCTGATCGCCGGAAGCCCGGCGGCCTCGGCCGCCTGCAGCGCCGCCTCGAGGGCTCCGTCGGGTTTCACGACGAGTCGTTCGACGAACTCGTCGACGGCCGTCCATTGCTGTTGAAGGCGAGTTTCTGGTTCGATGACTGAGCCGGAACTATCAGGTCGTATGGTAGAGGACATAATTCGTTACCGTACCACAACCTACGGACTCCGGTGTGCTGGCCAGCGGCTGTTGGAAACGACCGGCCGTGGCCTGCCAGGCCTTGACCAACTTGACCAAGGTGGAGAGGCATCGTACGATCGGAGCCATGCCTCGAACTGTCAACTTGTACGAAGCCAAGTCGCACTTGTCAGCCCTCGTGGAGGACGCGGCAGGTGGACAGGAAATCGTCATTGCCAAGGCGGGCGTACCGCGGGCGCGGCTCGTGGCATTGCGCCGAATCCGCAGGCGTCCCGGCGGTTCGAAAGGACGAATCCGGATTGCCGCTGATTTCGACGCACCACTGCCGGAAGACCTTCTCGACGCGTTCCGTGGCCGTAAGCGATGAACCTGATTCTCGACACGCACGTGTTCCTGTGGTGGCGTCTCGACAGCTCCCGGCTGAAGCGGGACGTGCGCAAAACTATCTCGACGACCGAAGTGGTGATGGTGAGCGCGGCTTCCGCGTGGGAAGTCGCAATCAAACAGGGCCTCGGCAGGCTCCGACTGCAGGAATCGTTCGCCGCTCTGGTGGAGGACAGCGAGTTCGAGGAACTGCCGATCACGATTCGTCATGCAGAACGCGCCGGCATTCTGCCGCTGCATCACACCGATCCGTTCGACCGCATGCTGATCGCGCAAGCGTCACTAGAAGGCGCGACGGTAGTGACTCACGACCGGCATTTCCGAGATTACGACGTGCCGATCCTCTGGGTGTAAACGCCAGCCACTGGTTTCAGAACCTCGTAGGCGCCGGCTTCAGCCGGGGCAGGAGTCCGCCTGAAGGCGGACTCTACAGGTTTTGAAACTACTCGTCTCATTCGTAATGCAGCGCGACCATGGGATCGACGCGTGATGCGCGCCGTGCCGGCAGGTAGCCAGCGATCGCGGAGACGACGACCATGATGGCGATCGCGGTCACCATCGTGAGGGCATCGGTCGGCGCCAGCCCGAAGAGTAGCGTCGCCACGAGCCGGCTCGCAGCCACCGCAGCGGTGAGACCGACGGTGACGCCGATCGCGACGAGAATCATCGATTCACGCATGACGAGCTGGAGCACGTCGTAGCGCTGTGCGCCGAGCGCCATGCGGATGCCGATCTCGTTCGTGCGCCGCGCAACGTTGTAGGACATCAAGCCGAACAAGCCCACCGACGCGAGCAGCAGGGCGAGGCCGCCGAACAGCGTGTAGGCCTGCGCAAACAGCTTCTCCTGGAGAAACCGACGCTCGACCTGCTCGAGCTGAGTGGATACGTCCGTGATCGGGAGGTTCGCGTCGATCTGCCTGACGGCTTCACGGACGGACCCGACGACGCTCGTCGGATTGGCGGCGGTCCGCACTTCGAACACCGCGTTCCCCAGCCGCGTCTGCACGTACGGAACGTACATCGTCGGCGGCACGACGTCGCGGAGGCTGTCGTACTTCGCATCCCGGAGAACGCCGACGATTTCGAGCTGCCCCACTGTCTCGATGCTCGAGCCAAAGTGCTGGCCGATTGGGTTCTGATTCGCGAAGTACTTGCGGACGGCGGCTTCATTGATCACCGCGACTTTCGGCGAGGTTGCCGTGTCGCGTTCCGTGAAGCCGCGTCCGAGGAGCACCGGGATTCCCATGACATCGAAGAAGTTCGGTGAGATGACGAGCCGGTTGATGCTGTTGTCCCGTGTTTCACGGGCGGCGGCATACACGCGTCCCTGCACGAAGATGCTCGTCGAGTTGACGCTGCCCGACAGCAGCGCCGGCTGCGACATCGCGACGCCGCGAACTCCCGGAACGCTGGTGAGCCTGTCGAGCATGTCCCGATATAAGGCAGCCATGCGCTTCTCATCGTACCGGTTCAGCTGAGGATTCACGCGAAACAGCAGCAGGTTCTGCGGGTTGAATCCCACGTCCACGTGCCGCAGGTTACTCAGGGTTCGCAGGAACAGGCCCGCACCGAGCAGCAGCACGAGCGAGATCGCCACCTGCACGACGAGCAGCGACTTGCCGAGAATACTGCGCGACCCCATGACGCTTCGGCTGGTTTCCTTTAGCGCGGAGCTCACGTTCATGCCCGTTCCGCGCAATGCCGGCGCGATACCGAAGAGAATGCCGGTGACGCCGGTGATCGCCATGACGAACGCCAGGATTCGCCAGTCGAGCGGCGTCATCCGGCCCGGATCGCCCGGCAGCAGTTGTTTCCCCCAGTAGCCGACCACGATCCCGAGCGCGCCGCCCATCGCCGCGAGCAGCAGGCTCTCCGTCAGCAGTTGTCGGATCAGTCGCGGACGCGTGGCGCCCAGCGACAGCCGCACCGAGAGCTCCTTCTGACGCGTCGTTGCACGCGACAAGAGCAGGTTGGCCACGTTGGCGCACACAATCAGCAGCACGAGCGTGACGACGACGGTGAGGATGGTGACCGAGCGCAGATCGTTCGTGTTGACGTCGTAGACGCCGCGCGCACCTGGCTGGATGAGGAGGCGGGGCACCTGGGTCCGGTTCTGGTTATTCGACGTCGAGCGTTCCTTGTCGGGCAGCGATTTCAGGTACGAATCGAGGCCGGCGCGGGCCGTGTGCTGGAAGACTCCTTCGAGGTTGCCTTGTACTTGTGCAGCGGTTGCTCCAGGCTTGAGCCGACCCATGACCTGAAGCCACCAATACGTCGGCTGACTGAGTCGTGGCGGACCCGGCGTTGGATTGAGCTGAGAATCGAGCGCCAGTGGCACGGACACATCGGGCAGCTCGCCGACAGGCTGCTGCACGCCGGTGAATTCCGGTGAAACGACGCCGATGATGGTAACCGGGACATTGTTGATTCTGATCGGTTTTCCAACGACCGCTGGATCGGTGCCGAACCGCGCATGCCAGTATTTCGAGCTGATCATCGTGACTGGAGCCGCGGTGGGCTGATCGTCCTCCGGCGTAATCGTCCGGCCGATTCGCGCCGTGACGCCCAGCACACTGTAGTAGTTCCCGGTCGAGATGAATGCCGACGCGATCTCCGCCTGTCCGTCAACGACGACGTTCACGCGTCCGAAGGGCGCGCCGGCGAAGAGATCGGTCATGGTCCGGTTGTCGGTGACAAACTGCTGGAACATCGGATACGAGAACGATGCGCGGACGTCCTCGTTGTTCGCGGTCTTGTTCAGGAACCCGTACCCGCTCGAGCTCGTGACCATGTCGTTGCGGCCTGCGTAGCGCAACCGGACGAGGCTGTCGGGGTCCTTCACCGGCAGGTTCGTCAGCAGCAGACCGTTGACCGCGCTGAAGAGCGCCGTGTTCGCGCCAATCCCGAGCGCGAGCGACAGCACGACGACGGTTGTCCAACCTTTGGCCTGCATGAGCATCCGGATTGCGTGCCGCAGGTCTTTCAACATGACGCCTCCAGCTGGATGTTTACGCGCGATCCCCCGCGCGGTTAACTTGCGTTGCGCGCCAAATGCGCGCCCGCCGGAGCGGAGCGCAGGGTTCCCGCGAGCGACGGCGTGAGGGGGTTCGGGGGACGCAGTCCCCCGACCAAGCTTAGACGACCAGGAACACGAGCGGGTTGGTATTCTACAGGCGCATTTCGTGCGTTCGAATCGATGAATTCTCCCTCGAGCCCTGACGCGCTCGTCCGCCGCTTCGGTCTTCTTCAGGCCACGGCGCTCAACATGTCGAACATGATCGGGATTGGTCCGTTCATCACGATCCCGATTCTCATCAGCGCGCTCGGTGGTCCGCAGGCGATGATCGGTTGGGTCGTCGCGGTGCTCGTGACGATTCCCGACGGTCTCGTCTGGAGCGAACTGGGCGCCGCCATGCCCGGATCCGGCGGGAGCTACGTGTTTCTCCGCGAGGCGTACGGCCGCCAGCGGTTCGGCCGGCTCTTCGCCTTTCTGTTCATCTGGCAGTTCATTCTGAGCGGCCCGCTGGAGATCGCGTCGGGCTACATCGGTTTCTCCCGATACGTGCGATATCTCTGGCCAGGCCTCACGCCAACGCACGCGTTCCTGGTTGCCGCGGCCGTGGGCGTCGTCAACATCGCGCTGCTGTATCGGCGAATCGAAGCGATTGGCGCGCTGACCGTCAGCCTCTGGATTGGTACGCTCCTCACGACGATCGTCGTGATCGTCAGCGGCGCGCTGCATTTCGATGCCGCGCGTGCGTTCGACTTTCCTCCTGGCGCGTTCGATTTTTCGCTCGGATTCCTGCTCGGCGTCGGCGCCGCGTCACGCGTCGGCATCTACGATTACCTGGGCTACTACGACATCTGCTACATCGGTGACGAGGTCAAGGATCCAGGCCGGGTGATTCCGCGGTCGATCCTCCTCAGCATCGTCGCGGTGGCGGCGATTTATCTCGCGATCAATCTGGCGATCATGGGCGTCGTCTCGTGGCGTGAGTTCGTACCAGCTGACGCGCACCCGGATTCCGAGTTCATCGTGTCGACATTCATGGACCGGCTCTACGGCCCGCGCGCGGCGACCCTGTTCACCGTGCTCATTCTGTGGACGGCGTTCGGCTCGGTGTTCGCGCTGCTGCTCGGATATTCGCGCATCCCGTACGCCGCCGCGCAGGACGGGTACTTCTTCAAGGTGTTCGGAAAGCTGCATCCAACCAAGCGCTTTCCTCACGTTTCGCTCACGGTTCTCGGCGTGATTTCAATCGTGTGCAGTCTGCTTCCGCTCGGGATCGTGATCGACGCGCTCATCATCACGAGGATCCTCGTGCAGTTCATCGGTCAGGTGTTCGGCGTGATGTTGCTGCGACGCACGCGCCCCGATATGCCCAGGCCGTTCCGCATGTGGCTCTATCCGCTGCCCGCGCTCGTCGCATTGGCCGGATGGATCTTCCTGCTCCTCACGTCGGGATGGCTGCTGATTGCACTCGGCTTCGGCACGCTGCTGTTAGGGGTTCTGTGTTTCCTGTTCTGGTCCTGGCGCATCCGGCGCTGGCCGTTCGCGCCAGAAGCTGCGCCGGTAGCTCGGTAGTAGCGCGTGCCGCTGCGGCGGCCCCGCGCGCATTGAGAAAGGTAGCTCGGTAGCTCGGCAGCTCGGTAGCTCGGTAGCTCGGTAGCTCGGTAGCTCGGTAATTCGCGCGGATTCGCCCTCGTCCGCGCTTGAAGCGGTCCGCGGTGCATTGTAGGGCGGGGCTTTCAAGCCCTCCGGCGCGGCCTAAACAGGATGCTGAAAAACGCATCCTGAATGGGAAATGGGGGATGGAAATGGAAAAGCCCATACATTTTGCCATCTCCCATCTGCCATTTCCCATCACGCCGTCTTTTTCAAAGGCGTGCTAAAGACCGCGCCCTACAAGCGGCATGTGAGGTTCAGGAGGTTCTACATGAAGAGGATTGCAATCGTCACGGTCGTCATCTGGATCGCGGCGCAAGTATCGATGGCACCAGGGCTTCGCGGGAATCAGCAGCCAGGGCCCCAGCGCACACAGGCGCCACGCAACGACGGCAAACTCAACATCATCGCGTTCGGCGCCCATCCTGACGATTGTGATCAGCGAGCCGGCGGCGTTGCCGCGAAGTTCGCGGCGCTCGGTCATCACGTCCGATTCGTTGCGGTCACCAACGGTGACGCAGGTCATCAGACCGAAGGCGGCGGCGCGCTGGCAGCCCGCCGGCGGGCCGAAGCCCAGGAAGCCGGACGCCGCATTGGTATCGAGTACGTCGTCCTCGACAACCACGACGGCGAGCTGCTGCCGACGCTGAAGCCGCGAGAGGAAATCATCCGGCAGATTCGACAGTGGAATGCGGATCTCGTCCTTGCGCCCCGGCCAAACGATTACCATCCCGACCACAGGTACACAGGGGTACTCGTGCAGGATGCGGCGTACATGGTCGTCGTTCCGAACATCGCGTCCGACACGCCGGCGCTGCGCAAGAATCCTGTCTTCATGTACTTCCAGGACGGATTCCAGCGGCCGAACCCGTTCAACCCGGACGTGGCGGTGTCGATCGACGACGTGATTGAGAAGAAGCTCGACATGATCGACGCGCACGTGTCGCAGATGTACGAATGGCTGCCCTGGGTGGCGGGCAATCTGGAGCGCGTGCCGAAGGACGCAACCGAGCGCCGGAAATGGCTTCGTGAGACGCGCGCGGGGCAGCCGAACCCCGCCATCCGGAATGCGCTGGCCAAGTGGTATGGACCAGAGAAGGCGAAGTCGGTCCGCTTCGCAGAAGCCCTCGAGATCTGCGAGTACGGCACACGGCCGGACGAGGCGATGATCCGAAAGCTGTTGCCGTTCCTGCCCTGAGCATTACTGGACCGGGGGGCTTCCCCCCGCCGGACCCCCCATCGCCACCCCAGCGCGCAGAACACGCGCGCCGGGGACCCCGGTCGCCGTCGCTCGCGGGGCCCCGCCGCCCCGCTCCGCTCCGGCGTGGCGCGCCGTTGGCGCGCCTGGCCCAGTTCGCAGTTCGAAAGAAACGAGTACAAAGTTCTCGTTTCGCGCCGCGTCACCGGGGGTAAACAACGACCGCGAGAGGGCATATGATTGTCGCCGAGCAGGGAGGGCAACGGCATGATTGAAGTGTCAAGACGAGAGTTTCTCAAACACGCGGCGACCGACATCGCGATCGCCGGGTTGATTGGCAATCGTGTTGCGCCGCTGTTCGCGAATCCTCTCGGGCAGCCGATCGGCAGTCAGACGTATCCGCATCGCGCGATGATCAAAGAGGGAAACTTTGCCGGTCTGCTGAAGGTCCTCACCGAGGTCGGTGTTCAACAGATCGAGTTGTGCTCGCCGATCGGCTATGCCGACTTCGGGAGCCTCTCCGATGGGAAGGCAGTGAAAAAAATCCTTGCGGATCACGGCCTCACGTGTGAGAGCGCTCACTTCAGCATGCGGGAGCTCAGAGAGAAACAGTCCGAGAGCATCGCCTGGGCGAATGACGTCGGCATCACGCAGATGATCACAGCGACGCTCGGCGGCGGTAACAATCCGATGATGGAAGACGTGAAGAAGGCGGCGGACGAGTACAACAACATTGCTGCCGTTGCCGCGAAGGCGGGCATCCAGCAGGGCCTGCACAACGAAGGGTTCGAGCTCTCCATGGTCGACGGTCAGCGAACGTACGACGTCCTGATTGGCCTGCTCGATCCGAAGCTCGTGAAGTTCCAGTTCCAGATGTCGACCATCAGCCGCGGGTTCGTCGCGGCCGAATACTTCACGAAGTATCCCGGCCGCTTCTTCTCGATGCACCTGCAGGACGTGGACATGAAGGCAGCGCCGGGGCCCGCCACCGGGCAAGGTGGAGCGGGGCGCGGCGGCGGACCTCCGCAGGTCCCGGTCGGAAAGGGCAGCATCGACTGGGTGACGACGTTCACGGCTGCGAAGACCGGCGGTGTGAAGAACTATTTCGTCGAGCAGAACATGGAGCTGACGAAGGAAAGCGTCGCGTACTTGAAGACGCTGAAGGTGTAGTGCTTGGCTTTAGGCTCAGGGCTCTGGGCCTGTCCTGAGTACGGGAGACGGGACCAAAGCCCAACGCCAAAAGCCAAAAGACAGACTCTCCCAGGAGCCTGAAGCATGAGACGCCGCGAGTTTCTCGTTGGTGTGGCCGCGGTCGCGGGCCTGGCGGGAACGAGAAGAGCCGCCGCACAGGCTCGCCCTCCCGCAGCTGGCGTCGATGAAGCGAAGCTGGCGCGTGTCGCGATCATGTCGCTCTGCTTCAACAGCATCTTGAAAAACGCGACGCAGCCCGACAATCCGGCGCGGACGCTCGACATCCTGGATCTTCCGCAGATGCTCGCCGAGCGGTACCGCGTCCATAACGTGGAGATGCAGCATTCGCACTTCCCGTCGACCGAGCCTGCGTTCCTGAAAGAATTCCGCGACCGCGTCGAGAGAACCAACTCGCGGATCACGAACATCAACCTCGAGTTCGGACCACAGAACATTTCCGCCGCAGACCGCACCGATCGCCAGCAGGCTGTCGATCGAACCAAGCAGTGGATCGATGACGCCGTCGCGCTCGGCTGTCCCCGAATCATGGTCAATCAGGGGATGCCGACCGAGGAAAACAAGCATGTCGCGATCGCGGCGCTGAAGGCGATGGGGGACTACGGCACATCGAAGAACATCATGGTGGCGATGGAGAATCGTGGTAGTGGGGGGGGCGACGCGGCGCAGCAGCGCCAGGTACGCCGCCAACGGGCGCAGCGCCGGCTACTCCTGCGCCCGCCACGCCGGCCGGGCCGCCCGGGCCGCCGGCCTGGCTGCTCCTCGTCGAGATCATCAAAGCCTCGGAAACGTACGCGAACTGCGATCTCGGCAACTTTCCAGATCAGGAGACCCAGCATGCCGGAATGCGCGCGATGTTTCCACTCACCGATGGCAACTGCCACGTGAAATTGAATCCGGCGAGATACGATCTGCCCGCGGCGCTCGCGTTGACGAAGGAGCTTGGTTACAAGGGTCTCTACTCGATCGAGGCGAGCGGTGCCGGGGGCGGGGATCCGCACGAGAACGTGCAGAAGATCTACGATGTCCTCATCGCGAATATCTGACATTCCGTGACGACACATCTGAATTCCCCCGTAAGCCGCGTCGCAGCACTTTTCCTGACTGCTGTCGTGAGTGGCCTTGCGCTGCAGGCGATGCGCGCCCAAGGCCCGAACCCGCGCCGCATGGACCCGCGTCCGGCGCCATACACAACGTGGCGCGACTATGCTGGCAGCGCCGACAGCTCGCAGTACTCCGCGCTCGCACAGATCAACCGCGCCAACGTCAGCACGCTGCAGGTCGCGTGGAGGTATCCGACGGGAGATGCCGCCAGCTACCTCTTCAACCCGCTCGTCGTTGACGACGTGATGTACGTGCTTGCGAAGAACAACGCGATCGCTGCGTTGAACGCAGCTACCGGGAAGGAAATCTGGGTTCATGAAAACGGAAAGGGACGGATCACGACACGTGGCATCAACTACTGGGAGAGTGCGGATCGTTCCGACCGCCGGCTCCTCTACTCGCATAACAATCTGCTGCAGGCAATCGACGCGCGGACGGGCCAGTCGATTCCTTCCTTCGGCGTGAACGGGCGCGTCGATTTGCGAGAGGGCCTGGATCGGGATCCGGCAGCGATTTCCGTTCAGTCGGCGACGCCCGGACGCGTGTTCGAGAATCTCGTCATCCTCGGGTCAGCAACGAATCAGGAGTACGAGTCCGCACCCGGCGACATCCGCGCGTACGATGTTCGCTCGGGAAAGCTGGTCTGGACGTTCCACACGGTTCCGCGGGCCGGTGAGTTCGGTTACGACACCTGGCCGCCGGATGCCTGGAAGACCGTCGGCGGCGCGAACAACTGGGCTGAAATGTCCGTCGACGAAAAACGCGGCATCGTCTACATCCCAACCGCGAGCCCGAAGTACAACTTCTATGGCGCAAATCGAAAGGGCGCAAACCTGTTCGGCGATTGCCTGCTTGCGCTCGATGCCAGAACCGGCAAACGGATCTGGCACTTCCAGATGGTGCACCACGACATCTGGGACTACGACAACGCGACGGCGCCGAAGCTGCTGACCGTTCGACACAACGGCAAGCCAGTCGACATCGTCGCGCAGGCCGGCAAGACGGGTTTTCTCTACATCTTCGATCGCGTCACGGGAACGCCGCTGTGGCCCATCGAAGAACGGCCTGTGCCCCGTTCGGAGATGCCAGGAGAGGAGACCTGGCCGACGCAGCCGTTCCCGGTTGCGCCGCCACCGTTCGCACGGCAGGCATTCACAGAAAAAGATCTGAACCCGTTCATCGACGATCCCGCCGAGCGCGAGCGATTGCTTCAGGACATCCGCAGCGCAAGGAACGAGGGGCTGTTCACGCCGCCGGGCCTCCGACCGACCATCGAGATGCCTGGCAACAACGGAGGATCGAATTTCAGTGGCGCGGCAATCGATCCGGACCACGGAACCATGTTCATCGTGTCGAAGGATTATCCGTCGATGCTGAAATTGGAGTTGGGCGGCGTCAATTCATCCTCGTGGAGAGGCGCTCCGGCACGGGACGAGACATCTGAAGCGCCGAAGTCACCACCACAATCATCGGGGGACGGCTTCGCGCATTACAAAAGTGGATTCGGCTTCATCGTCACCTCGAGCGGCTTGTCGGCGATCAGACCGCCGTGGACGACGATGACGGCTTACGATCTGAACGCGGGAACGATCACGTGGCAGATTCCACTCGGTGAGATCCCTGAGCTCGCGGCAAAAGGCGTCACGGATACGGGCGGGCATTTTCCAAAGGTCGGTCCGGTGGTGACCGCCGGAGGACTGATCTTCACGGGCACGCGCGATCGCATGATCCGTGCGCTGGATGTCGAAACCGGGAAAGTTTTGTGGAAAGCGCAGGTCGACGCGGGTATCGAAGGTATCCCGGCGGTGTACGAAACCAAGGGACGGCAGTACATCGTCTACTGCGCGGCCGCGCGATCGACGACGCACGTTCACGGCCTGCCCGGGCATCCCGCATCCGACGCTCCGATCCCCGGGGCCTACGTCGCGTTTGCGCTGCCGGGCGGCCAGCGGACTGCACCCGGTCGACCGTCGCCGTAATCCGCCGACGGGCAGTCTTACAGGAGTTCAAGAGATCAGGAGTTTTTATGGTGTTTTCTTCTGACCTCCTGGTCTCTTGTGAAGATGGCGGGCGCGTCCAGCGCATGCCGCTGATTTGTCGCTTCACAACCGAAACATACGTTTGGCGTTTTCGTAGAGCAGCTTGCGCTCGACCGCCTTGCTCTCCGCGAGACGGCGGACCGCGGCAATGATCTGCGCGCCGAGGCACGTCGCTCCGACGCCGTCGGCATCCGTGCAATCGCTCCCGAAGAGCAGCTTGTTCTGGTGACGCTTCACGAAGTCGCGCGCGAAGTCTGCGTCGCGCGTCAGCGCGTTCAGTCCTGAACCGGCCGAGAGATCGCCGTACATGTTGGAGTAGTCACTCAAGTAGCGATCCGTCAATCCACCCCTGGTGACCAGCCCTTTGGGATACTGTCCCTGCCCGGTGTCGTAATTCCTGTCGATGTTCGCCCACCAGGTCTGCGCGTGCCCGATGAAGTTCACCTTTGGATATTTCGCGAGCATCGTGCCGAACCGCTCGAGCCCGTAGTTGTACATGTCGAACTGCCAGTGCATGAGGACGGGCACGCGGTGGGCCTCCGCAAGCTCGTAAATCTTCTGCATCTCAGGCGAATCACAGTGCACGCCGAACTTCTGCTCGGCAATGACGACGGCCCCGAGCTTCAGATATTTCTCGATCTCCTGTCTCGCGCCTTCGATGTCCGGCACTTCGTTCGCGCCGAACGCGAACGCCTTCGAATGCGCCCTGGCAAACCGATAACAGGCATCGTTGCCAAGGCACTGCGCCTGCAGACCGTTGGAGACGCCTTGATGGGTGGACGCGGTGAGCACCGGACGGCCGGCGGGCAGGAGAATCGTCTTCGTTGCTCCCAGCCCACGCTGATGAGCAAGCAGCGCAACGTCTGCGCGCCCGCTATAGCCGACGTGCTGATGTATGTCTATGATGGGCTCTGTCGACTGGGCGGCGCCTGTGCTCGTTGCGAGACCGAGCATCGTAACGCCGGACGCCGTCAGGAATTCGCGGCGCGAATGATTCACTGGGGGTATTTTGCCCGAAGCACCGGTCGATCGTTACCGCATCGTCCTTTTTCCTCTGATCGCCTGCGCGATCACTGCTTACGGCTATCAAGGCTCGCCGTCGAATCGTCCCTGGCCGCCTGGTGTTCGGAAAGTCTCGAAGGAATCCCCGCCACTGCCGCCCGGCGAGGCCTTGAAGACCTTCTAC
>Ga0114129_10001462_pt1 | contig 31921 bp, 30 predicted proteins | sample RhiMetdeltSRZDD1_FD_80071 | JGI IMG/M metagenome (GOLD analysis project Ga0114129, IMG submission 80071) | Populus rhizosphere microbial communities from Tennessee, USA - Rhizosphere MetaG P. deltoides SRZDD1 (version 2) (version 2) | ecosystem: Host-associated > Plants > Roots > Rhizosphere >...
CGTCCCTGCGCCACTGGTATTCGCCGCCCGGGTTGAGCTCGTCGACGCCCGCCGGCTGCCGCCCGAACGCGCGATCGTGGCGAAGACACGCTTCCTTCGCGATGATGTCGATACCGACCCCGCCGACGCGCGACGTCGTGTGCGTGAAGAACCGGTCGATGAACTCCTGGTTGAGGCCGATCGCTTCAAAAATCTGCGCGCCGCAGTAACTCGCCAGCGTCGAGATCCCCATCTTCGACATCACCTTGAGGATCCCTTTGTTGAGCGCCTTCACGTAGTGGTCGATCGCGTCTTCGCGACTGACGCCCGTGATCAGGCCGTGCGCGATCATGTCGTCGATCGTCTCGAACGCTAGGTACGGGTTGACCACGCCCGCGCCGTATCCCATGAGCAGCGACACGTGATGCACTTCGCGCGCGTCGCCTGACTCGACGACGAGGCCGCAGCGTGTGCGCGTGCCTTCACGCACCAGGTGATGGTGCACGCCGGCAGTGGCCATCAGGCTCGGAATCGGCGCGAGCTTCGGTCCGACGCCGCGATCCGACAGGATCAGGATGTCGTAACCCGCCACGACGGCCTCGCTGGCACGGCGGCACAGATCGCTCATCGCCTGCTCCAGCCCCGCACCGCCCTTCTCCGGGTCGAACATCATCGGCAGCGTCGTCGACCGGAACGGCGAGTCGGGCGGCAGGTGCCGCAGCTTCGCGACGTGTTCGTTATGGATGATCGGGTACTTGATCTGAATCTGACGGGACGACTCGGGCTCCGGCTTCAGCAGATTGCGCTCGGGGCCGATCGTGGAGCCCATCGACGTCACGAGCTCCTCGCGGATCGCGTCGAGCGGCGGATTCGTTACCTGCGCGAACAGTTGCTTGAAGTAGTCGTACAGGAGGCGCGGCTTATCCGACAGCACGGCCAGCGAGGTGTCCGTGCCCATCGAACCGACCGGCTCCTCGCCGTTGACGGCCATCGGTCCGATCAGGACGCGCAGGTCTTCCTGCGTGTAGCCGAAGGCCTGCTGCCGCTTCAGCACCGTTTCGTGGTCGGGCTGCTCGGCCCGCGCGGTGGGCAGATCGTTGATGTCGATGATGTTGCCCGCGAGCCACTGCCGGTACGGATGCTGCGCCGCCAGCTCCCGCTTGATCTCGTCGTCGTCCACGATGCGGCCCTTCGCCGTGTCGACGAGGAAGATGCGCCCGGGATGCAGCCGCTCCTTGACGAGCACGTCCTCGGCCGGAACGTCGAGCACGCCGACTTCCGATGCCATCACCACCAGATCGTCCTTGGTGACGTAATAGCGTGACGGACGAAGTCCGTTGCGATCGAGCACCGCGCCGATGACCGTGCCGTCGGTAAACGCGATCGACGCCGGGCCGTCCCACGGTTCCATCAACGACGAGTGGTACTCGTAGAACGCCTTTCGATCCGGATCCATCGAATCGTTCCCGCTCCATGGCTCCGGGATCATCATCAGGATCGCGTGCGGAAGCGACCGGCCCGTCATGGTCAGGAACTCGAGCACGTTGTCGAAGATGGCGGTGTCGCTGCCGCCCTCGCGGAGTACCGGCAGCACTTTCTTGAGATCCTCACCCAGAAGGTCGCTCTGGAGCAGACCCTCGCGCGCGCGCATCCAGTTGATGTTGCCGCGGAGCGTGTTGATCTCGCCGTTGTGGGCTATGTAGCGGTAGGGGTGCGCAAGCGGCCACGACGGAAAGGTGTTCGTACTGAAGCGCTGGTGCACCAGCGCCAGGCATGACTCGAGGCTCGTGTCCGAAAGATCCGGGAACATCGGCGCGAGCTGTCTCGCCGTCAGCATGCCCTTGTAGGTCAGCGTGTTCGCCGAGAGGCTCACGATGTAGAAGAAACGACGCGAGAGCGCGTTGATGCTGACGCTGTCCGCGGCATGCTCGATGCGCTTGCGGATGACATACAGCTTTCGCTCGAAGCGTTGCCGGTCATCGGCAGTCTTGACGGCGTGCGGGGTGCCGATAAAGAGGTGCTGAAAGACCGGCTGCGTCGCTTTCGCGCTATCGCCAACGAGGCTGTTGTCGCTCGGAACGTCGCGCCAGCCAAGAACCGTCGCGCCCTCCTCCTGCACAACCCTCGCAATCAGGTTGCGGATCGTCTCGCGATCGCGCTCGTTGCGCGGCAGAAAGACGAGGCCCGCGCCGTAGGACCCCGCGTCGGGCAGCCTGAACGAGACGGCCTTGCGGAAAAACGCATCCGGCGTCTGGATCAGGATGCCGGCGCCGTCCCCAGTATTCGCCTCACAGCCGCACGCCCCCCGGTGCTCCAGGTTGATCAGGACCTCGAGCGCCTTGAGCACGATGGCATGCGACCGCCTCCCCTTGATGTCGACGACGAAGCCGACGCCGCAGGCGTCGTGCTCGTTTTTCGGGTCGTAAAGACCCTGTTCGGGAGGATCGAGGTCGCGCGGACTGGCCATGGTCGAGACATTCTGCAGATCGCCTGACCATAAGGGAAATACAATGATCTGAAGGACTCAATCTGTTTATGTAATGCTTCGATGGGGGTCAGAAAATTCAGGTGACGGGTCGACTGACATCATTGAAGGGCCACCGTGAGTCAGACCCCGTCACCTGAATCTGACCCCGCAACCCGGCGGTCCGACATCCAGGACGAGATCAATCGGGCTTCTCTCTCGCCAGCCCACGGCCGGATATTGCCAATCGGCTGAAAAACGAATCGATTTGCTCGTTTTTGCTCCTACTATCCCCGAGATCCCCATGGGCTGGACGACTCTGTCCTGATCCATGGGCTTAGCGCCCGCCGTCGCTCCCGGAACCCCGGCGGGCAAGCAGGAGATTCGCGATGCACGCACCGATGAAGTTCGTGGAGAAGGGTCTGTCGATAGCCGCCAATGGCGTCTGGCAGGTGTTTTCCGCCGCCAACAGGATCAAGCAGAACCCCTCGTTCACGCCCCGGTGGTCCGACAAGCCGCTGCTGAAGTCGTATCAGAAGACCAAGCCGCCGCTCGGATGGCCGCGCGAGACCGACTCGCTCTGTCCCACCTGCACGCGCGAGGCGCGGCAGGAGATCCTCGACGGGAAGAAAGATGTGTCGATACTCCTCAATGAAAAGGTCGGCGAGATCAAGGCGACGATCATCGAGCGCGACGGCAAGATCCTCATGGTGAAGGACTGCCCTCTCCACGGCCATTTCGAGGACGTGATGGCCATGGACCCGGCGTTCTTCAAGCACCTCGAGGAGGTTTTCCCGGGTCGCGACATCCGCGCGCACAATGACGAGAAGCTGCACAACCACGGAAGCTCCACGGTCAAGCATGGCCGCGGCTCGGTGCTCACCGTCGACCTGACCAACCGCTGCAACATGATGTGCGACCCCTGCTTCATGGACGCGAACCAGGTCGGCTTCGTCCACGAGTTGTCGTGGGAAGACATCAAGCAGGTGCTGGACAACGCGATCACGATCAAGCCGCGGCGGCAGATGTCGGTCCAGTTCTCGGGCGGCGAGCCGACGATGTCGCCGTACTTCCTCGATGCGGTCCGTTACGCGCGCAAGGTGGGCTACAACAGCGTGCAGGCGGCGACCAACGGCATCGAGTTCGCCAAGAGCGCGGAGTTTGCGAAGGCAGCGGCCGAGGCCGGCCTGCGCTACGCGTACCTGCAGTTCGACGGGATCGGCAACGCGGCCAATTCGCATCGGCGGGTCGGCAACCTCTTCGACGTCAAGCTGCGGGCCATCGAGAACCTCTACCAGGCGGGCGTCGACATCGTTCCGGTCATCACCATCGTGAACGGCGTCAACAACGAACAGGTTGGCCGTGTGATCGAGTTCGCACTCGACAACCCGAAGCGGATCAACTTCCTCTCGTTCCAGCCTGTCTCATTCACCGGACGTGACGAAGAGATCACGCCGGAGCGCCGTGCCGCGCAGCGGTACACGCTGTCGCACCTCGCCCACGACGTGAAGAACCAGACGGGCATCGGCGAACCGATCCGCGACTGGTTCCCGATCTCGTTCATGTCGACGTTCACCGACTGGGCGGACGTCGTCCACGGGCCGGATCGCGAGTGGGGTCAGCTGACGTGCGGCTGCCACCCGAACTGCGGCATCGGCATGGCGGTGATGATCGACAAGGAAACGAAGGAGGCCGTGCCCGTGACGGCGTTCCTCAAGGCAGACCAGTTGGCGAAGGACATCGCACAGATCAACGATGCCGCGCGCGGCAAGTTCCTGTCAGTGGCCGGCATGGCGCTCGCGCTGATGCGGAACTATGACGCCTTCAAGGCTCCGACGCACTTCCGCATCGCCGACCTGATGAAGAAGTTCGACAAGACCTTCGGCGCCACCGGCAAGGACTACGGCAAGGTGAGCGGCGACCGCACGATGTCCGATATCGAGAAGCGGCGCGCCGATCGCTGGAACTTCCTGTTCATCGCGGGCATGTGGTTCCAGGATCTCTTCAACTACGACTTCCGGCGTACGGAGATGTGCATCATCCCGTATGCTACGCAGCAGGGCGAGATTTCCTTCTGCGCCTACAACACCGGGATCGGCTGGCGCAACATCATCGAGAAGATGCACATGACGGCGACCCTGACCAAGTGGTACGAGGAGCATGGCCGTCACGAGATCTTCGCCGGCGGCAAGGAAGTCCAGATGGCGAGCAAGGACCACTCGCTCGTGCTGAATGCCGAGGCGGTGGCGAAAGGGAAGCAGACCGACCTCGACGACCTGGGCATCGCCAAAAACGCCCGCGAGGAGAAGCTGGCGGCGCGCAAGAAGACGCAGATGACGCCTGAGGAGCTCCGCAAACACCAGGAGATGGAACGTCTCTACCGCCAGGAAGTGCTCAAGGAGCAGCCGACGCTGCAGATTCAGGGGCTGGGCGGTGCGAAGAAGAAGCAGGAAGTCGCGGAGGTTGTTCATAAGCCCACTGCCTAGGTTCAGCGGGTTCAGAGGTTCAGTAGGTCCCGTTCAGAAGGTTCAGAAGGTTCAGCGCGTTCAGAGGGTTCAGGCCGGTGGTCGAAAGATCGCCGGCCTTTCTATTTGGCCTTTCCGTCCAGTAGTTCGTATACCCGCCACACGCCGTGCGGCGGCGTGAGGCCCGCGGTTCGAATGGCCGGGTAGTTGGCCGCCTGCGAGCGCAAGTCAATGGTTCTCGCCGCCTCCTCCATTGGAATCCCTGCGTCGTGCATCCGCTTGGCTTCTGACCAGAGCAGGCGGAGGTATGCCTGGAAATGATCGATCTTTGCCTTTCCCTTGAACGCGTTGCCGTGGCCTGGGAGGACAGTGTCGAAGTCGAGCGCTTTCACCTTCTCGAGCGTCTCAATCCATTCGGGAACGTACGCGTCACCGGCATAGGACGTCCCTTCGACGAGAAGATCGCCCGTCGCGATGACGCGCTCCTTCGGCAGGAACACGACAACGTCGCCGGCGGTGTGGCCGCGGCCCATGAACATGATGCGCACCTCGCGGCTGCCGAGATGCAGCGTCAGGCGATCGCTGAGAGTCACATTCGGGGGCGTCGGCCGCACGGCGTTCGTCCCTTCGAGATGGTTCTGCTGAATCGCGAGGTCCCGTTCGAGCTTTGTCTTCTCCCCGGTGTCAGTCACCGAAGCGATCCGCTGCTTCAAGGCGTTGATTTGTCCCGGCACGGCGCCAACGAAAAACTCGCGCGCGCGTGAATCCTGCGATTTTCCCGCCAGGATCATCTCCCGGGCGAACTCGTGGCCGATGATGTGAACCTCCGGACCATAGATCTGGTTCCCATGCGAGTGGTCGAAGTGATAATGCGAGTTGACGACGTATCGGATCGGCTTCGGCGTAATCGCCTTCAGCTCCTCGCGCAGCGCCCAGGCGCCGCCCGGCGAGACGTGCGAATCGACCACGAGCACCTCGCGGTCGCCTTCGATGACCGCGGCATTGGACATGACAATGAGGCTGCCGGTCCCGACTGCGTGATAGACGCCGTCGGCAATCTTGTTGAACGTGAAGGCTGGCCGCGTGTAATTGGTGCCTGGGGGCCGGCCCGCGACCGAAGGCGACTGAGCTGGCATCGCCAGCATCGAAGCGACGCCGAGGGCGAGGATAAGGGCCAGCAGGATCCAGCGCGATCGCATCATCTGAGGCTCTCCGTTTGCACAGATCCTATACCCAAGCGTGCAGCGACCGAGCCGACCCTCGAGCCCACTGTTTAAGGTTCAATGGGTTCAGAAGGTTCAATGGGTTCAGAAGGTTCAGGGGGTTCAGAAGGTTCAGGGGTTCAGGGGTTCACCGGGTTCAGGGGTTCACCGGGTTCAGGGGTTCACCGGGTTCGGGCCGGTGCTCGAAAGATCGCCGGCCGTTTATTTTTGCGCCGCGTCGAACGTCGCGATCGCCTGGTGCACGGCGGACCGCCGGTCGCCGGCGAATGAGGGAGCCATGGCCCTCGACGCGTCCGCGATAGAGGACAAGAGCAGCTGGTGATTCGCGGCCAGGTCGGAAGACGGAGTCGCGACAGCCAACGAGTCGCCGACCGCTCCCAGCGTGCGGGCGAGCACCGCCAGCACCTCGGTGTCTGGTGACTCGAGCGCCGAAATCAGAAACGGCTGAACCTGCTTGAACCGCTCTACGGCGGTACGCAGCCGCTCGCGATAGTCACCTTGCTTCGCATCTTCGGATTGCGGCTTCGCAGTCTCGGACTGGGCGTCGCTCGGCTTCCCGGTCGCCGGCGCACTCGGTGTGGCGCGCGGCGCGCGGCCCTCCACCTCCCATGGCGGTTTCGGCCAGGCAAGATCCACATACACCCGCCGGCCTTCGAGCCGGAGACGGCTTTGAACGTCTTCGGGAACAACCAGGCGGGCGTGCCTGGCTTCCTGGCCCCCCGCCGCATCGACGGTCAACTCACTCGCCAGCAGCATCCCTTCAGGCATCTGCAGCACGTTCTTCTCTCCCGCATGCGTACCCTGCCCGATGCTGATGTCGATCGTCGTGGCGCTCGTGCGGCGCGCTTCGACCTCTCGCGGTGCGCTGGGCATCTCGAAGACCACCGACGACATGCCCGGCGCGGCAACGATCACCACACCGTCGCTGGCCGTCTCACCTCCGACAAACATCGCGGCGTGCTGTGGTCTGCCGCGCATGGTGTCATCGACGACGAGCCGCACCTCACCGAGTCCCCACGCGGCAAGCGCCCGCTGCGCGTGCTCGGCTTCGTCGGTCGACACGTAGGGGCCCACGAGGACCTGGAACCGGCGGTCTTCGGGACGCGAGCGGACCAGGGTCGGCAGGCCCGAGGAATTCAGCGCGGCGGCAAACGCGGCGGCGCGCAACTGGGTCGGGAAGGAACCGGCCGAGACGCTGAAGCTTGCCGCCGTCGCGATCGTCGAAGTCTCGCCGGCGATTAACCTCTGAAAGAGTGACGTGGCCAATTCCGGCGGACCAAATACCCACAACGCTGCGTCGCCCACGAGGAACACGACGATCGCCGTGGCAAGCCAGAAGCGCCTTCGCCACCTGAAAAGCAGCGTCTGCAGGTCATCGGGCCGGGCGGATCGCATGCAACCCTATCGTGCAGAAGGCGCGAGGTACAGCCGGTCGCCGATCTCGACCCGGCACGCATCGAGGCGGCCCGCGGGCAGCTCGATCACGGCGCGCGCGCGAAGGGCGAGTGAGACCCGCCAAGGCTGTACGCGCGATTTGGTGTGCACGGCGCATCCGTCGCCGTCGAGGAAGACAAGGTCGATGGCGAATCGCATGAACGCCGTATGGACGGCCGAGCACGGCACGAGCATCAACGCGGCGTTCTCCTCCAGGCCCTCGCGCCCGAGGAGGCCGCGCCGGCGCGCTTCGCGCGTGTCCGCCACTTCGACGACGTCGGCGATCGGTTTCCGCGTCCGGTCGTTCATCAGACGCATGATCATTGAACCTCCAGCCGCGTAGGGGAATCGACGAAATACGAGGCGCACGCCGCATCGATCAACTCCCGCGTGACCACGGGTTCGACGCCGCGATACCGGCAGAGCGCCGCGATCTGATCGAGCAGGTCGCGCGGGTGACACGCGCGCATCGGCCGGCCGGTGGCGCGGTAATGACGGCGGTAGAGGTACGCCACCATGACCTTGTGGAAAAGCAGCCGGCGGCCACGGCAGTTCATCTCGAAGATGCGCGTGAACTCGTCGAGATCGGGATCGCCAACGGCAATCTTGTACGGGATGCGGCGCAGGAACGCTTCGTCCGCGAGCGACGCGGGGTCCAGGTTCGTGGCAAACACGGTCAGCACGTCGAACGGGACCTCGAATTTCTTGCCCGTGTGGAGAGTCAGGTAGTCCACGCGGCTTTCGAGCGGCACGATCCAGCGGTTGAGGAGATCTTCAGGCCGCATGCGCTGCCGGCCGAAGTCGTCGACCAGGAACACACCGCCGTTCGCTTTGAGCTGGATCGGCGCCTCGTAGAATCGCGAGAGCGGGTTGAACGTGAGGTCGAGCATGTCGAGCGTGAGCTCGCCGCCCACCATGACCACGGGACGCCGGACGCGAATCCATCGTCGATCGCGCGGCTCAGCGGCAATGATGCTCGTCGGAACCAGCTCTTCCTCGATCGGCTGGTGATTGACGAGGTCGAACATGGTGATGATGTGCCCGTCGATTTCGATGGCGTACGGTATGTACATGTCGCCGCCGATCGCGCGCCCGAGGCCTTCCGCGATGACGGTCTTGCCGTTTCCGGGTGGTCCGTACAGGAAGATCGCCTTATTGGCGTTCACGGCGGGACCCAGCTGCTCGAGCATCCGGTCCGGCACGATCAGCTTCGAAAATCCTTCGACAAGCCGTTCGCGATCGATGTATCCGCGGGCGGCCGTCCGCGCGCGCATATCCGCCACATAGGTCGCCAGCGGCACGGGCGCGGCCCCGATGTACTGATTGATGTCCAGATAACTCCGCGCGCGATCGCGCCCGAGATCGGTGAGGGCGTAGCGATATCCGGCGCTCGAGGAGCCGCTCGACCCGCGCACCTCGACGAGGCGCTCGACGCGCGCGCGTTCCACGATCGGCTCGAGTACCGAGTACGGCACTCGCATCCGGTCGGCCACGGCCAGTCCGCTGAGCTCGCCACCGTAGAGCGTCTTGATGATCAACTGTTCGACGAGACTTGCCGTCAGTCCTGTCTCCTCGAGCGTCACTGGTGCCCGCGACGTCCGGGGCACGCTTCGTACGTCGGTGATGGAGGCGACCTGGCTCACTTCTGCCCCATCGGAAAGAGAACCTGGACGAACTTGATCGCGGCAGGCCCGATGGTGACGACCCAAATCGCCGGAAAGATGCAGAACACGAGCGGGAACACCATTTTCACGCCGGTCTTTGCCGCCGCCTCCTCCGCACGCTGCCGCCGCTTGGTGCGGAGCGTCTCGGAATGGACGCGGAGCGATTGCGCGATGCTCGTGCCGAACTTGTCGGTCTGAACCAGCATCGCGACAAGTGACGACAGATCCTCGACGCCGGTCCGATCCGCAAGGTTGTGCAGCGCCTCGGATCGGGCATTACCGGCCCTGAGCTCGAGATTGACCAGCCGCAACTCATCACACAGATCCGGATGCGCGAAGGCGAGCTCCTGCCCGACGCGCTGCAGCGCCTGGTCGAGCCCGAGTCCCGCTTCGACACTGACGACCAGCAGATCCAGCGCGTCCGGCAGCGACAGCCGGATGCGGTGCTGGCGTCGTTGTGCCAGCCGTCCGAGCATCATCGTCGGCAGGAGATAGCCGATGGCCGCGGCCCCGAGCGCGATGGCCACATTCGGCCGGCCGAAGAGCGGCAACGAGGTCGCGACGAAGAGGAGCAACGCGAACCCGAGGCGAATGCCGATGAAGACGGGCATCGCTTCCTTCGATCGGTATCCAGCGGCCACGAGCTTCCGCTCGAGCTTTCCCGCTTCCGACGGCCGTTTCGGCGCGTATCGACCGAGTTTCTTGAAAGAGTCGGCGATGATCTGCGAGTACGGAACCCCTTCCGACGATGGCTGGCCGATGCCGCGAATCTCGCCGAGCCGTCGGTCGATGGCAGCGGCTCGGCCAGGCGACATTGCCATGGCGCCGGCCGCGACCAGCAGCGATACGAACAGGAACGCGAGCAGTGGGAGAAGGACGATCACGTTACACCTCGATCTTGATGACCTGGCGGATCCAGATGAAGCCGATAAACTGGAGCACCATTGCGCCGACGAGCATCACCTGACCCATATGCTCTCGAAAGAGCAGCGCCATGTGCGCCGGGCTGATGAAAGAAAGCGCCACGCCAAGCGCTGCCGGCAGCGCGAGCAGCACGTACCCGGTGAATCGTCCGTGCGCCGTGTGCACGCGGACCTGGCGTCGAATCTTGAAGCGTTCCCGGACGACGTGGGCCAGGTTGTCGAGAATCTCGGCAAGGTTGCCGCCGGTCTCGCGCTGAATCGCGACGGCGGTCACGAAGAACCGCACATCCAGGATCGCCACGCGATCGGCCATCTCGTTCATCGCGTCGCGGACAGGCAATCCGAAGTTCTGCCGGTCAAAGGTCTTCTTGAACTCCGGTCCGACCGGCGTCGGCAGTTCGTCGCCCACCATGCCAAGCGCCGTCTGAAACGCGTGGCCGGCGCGAATCGCGCGCGACATCAGGTCCAGCGCCTCCGGAAACTGCTCCTCGAACTTCTTCAGGCGCGACGATCGTCGCTGCACGAGGAAGCCGTACGGCGTCAAGAGGCCGAGCACGCCAGCCAATATCGCCGCCACCGGATGACGGATGAACATGGCTGCGCAACCAGCCATGATCGCCGAGACGCCAAGGCTGATCATGACGATCGCGCTCGGCGTGGTGCGGACACCCGACTGTTCGATGAGCCCTGCCAGCTTCTTGCCGGTCGTCGTCGCCGCGAGGGCACGATCGATCATCGGGACGGGTCCCTTGGCGGTATTCTTCACCACCGTGGCCCCGGTGTCCTCGACAACCGGCTGGCTCACCTCGTGGAGACGCAGCTCAATTCTCCGCTTGGCGATCCGCGGAGGCATGACAATCGCGGCGTAATAGCCGCCGATCACGAAGCCCGTCACGACGAAGAACACGACGATGGCAAGCAGCATCACCGCACCTCCATGACGCCTTCGAACATTTCCGTGGGGAGGATGATGCCCGAGGAGCGAAGACGCTCGCAGATCTTCGGACGAACCCCGGTCGCGCGGAACCGTCCCAGCACTCGTCCCTCCTGCGAGATGCCGGACTTCTCGAAGACGAAGATCTCCTGCATCGTGATGATGTCGCTTTCCATGCCGGTGATCTCGGAGATGCTCGTGACCTTGCGGGTGCCGTCACTCATGCGGCTCTGCTGGACCACGAGCTGAATCGCGGCGGCGATCTGCTGCCGCATGGCGTGCTCGGGAATGTTCGTCGCGCCCATGGCAATCATGGTTTCGATGCGCGACAATGCGTCACGCGGAGTGTTCGCGTGCACGGTCGTCAATGACCCGTCGTGGCCCGTGTTCATCGCCTGCAACATGTCGAGCGCTTCCTCGCTGCGGACCTCGCCGACGATGATGCGGTCGGGGCGCATACGGAGGGCGTTCACGACGAGTTGCCGCTGGCGGATCGCGCCCTTCCCTTCCACGTTCGCCGGGCGCGTCTCGAGCCGCGCGACGTGCTCCTGGCGAAGCTGAAGCTCCGCCGCGTCCTCGATCGTGACGATGCGCTCCTTGTCCGAGATGAAGCTGGACAACACGTTGAGCAGCGTGGTCTTGCCGGCGCCCGTGCCGCCGCTGATCAGACAGTTGAGCCGGGCGCGGACGCAGTGCGACAGGAAGTCGAGCATCGGCTGCGTCAACGCCTTGAGCGTGACGAGATCCTCGGCCTTCAGCCGCTCCGCTGGAAAACGCCGGATCGAAAGGAGCGGGCCGTCGACCGCAAGTGGAGGAATGATCGCGTTGACGCGCGATCCGTCCGGAAGCCGCGCATCGACCATCGGCGAGCTGTCATCGATGCGTCGTCCGACCCCGCTGACAATCCGGTCGATGATGCGAAGCAGGTGGCGGTCATCCTGGAACGTCGCAGCGACACGCTCCAGCACTCCATTTCGCTCGACGAAGACGTACTGGCAGGTGTTGACGAGGATGTCGCTGATGCCTGGATCGCGAAGCAGCGGCTCCAGCGGCCCGAGGCCGAAGACATCGTCCAGCACCTCGATGAACAGCGTCTCGCGTTCGCTGAGGTTGAGCGGCGCGCTTTCTTCGGCGAGAAGCTGGGTCAACAGGGCGCGAATCTCGCTCTCCGCGCGGCTCCGATCGGTTTGCGCCAGCGCCTCGAGATTGAGCCGGTTCAGCAGCTTCCGATGGACCGCGGCGCGCAGGTCGAGATACTGCTGGCGCGGCGGCTGGGTCGTCGGACGGGGAGGAGCCTGGAGAGTTGAAGCCATGGCGTTTTACCAGATCGACGCGAGCCGATCGAATCCGAGCGTGCTCAACTTGAAATTGCCACCCGCGGCCACCGTCTGCGGCTCCGCCGATGGGTCGATGACGCGGCGCGTGAAGCGATCGAACTGTTCCGCAATAGCGCTGTTCCCGGTGAGCGCAACCGGCACTCCCGAGTTGAGCGCGGTCGACACCGTCTTGTAGTCGCTCGGAAACGTGTGATGAATCGGATGCCCGAGCGTGGCCTCGATCTGCGCCGGCGGAATCGGATACGGTTCCGCCGCGCGATTGAGCAGCAGCCGCACTCGCTCGCGGCACGAGCCGAGCTGGCCGATGCGATCGAGCAGCCGCTGCGCGTTGCGCACCGACGGCACGTCAGGATTGGCGACAAAGCAGATCGTTTCCGCGGTGTACATCGCGGCAACCGAGCACGGATTGATCTGGGTGCCGGCGTCCACAACGATGTATTCGTACTGCCGCGCGAGCAGCCGGAGGACCTCTTCGAGCGCCCCGGCGTCGGCGGCGCTCGGCCGATCGAACAGTTCGGAGCCCGCCAGGATCTCGAGACCCGACTTGTGCTTGACCACGAGCTCCTTCAGGAACTCGGCGTCGAGACGGTGAAGATTGTCGAGCGCGTCGATCAGCGTGTACCGACTGCGGACACCGAGGAACAACGTGATTTCCCCGAGGCCGGCCTTGAGGTCGACGATGATCGTCGGCCGCTTGGTGAGGCGCGCCACTTCCACGGCGCAATTCACCGCGAGCGTCGTCGTGCCCGCGCCACCTTTCGCGCCGAAGAACACCATCGTGTTCGACTTCGCCGCCGAGGCCGAGGTCTGGCGCCGCGAGGCAGCGCGACGAATCGCTTCATGGAAATCCGAGTCCGGCGGCGGGAACGTGAAGAATTCGTTCGCGCCGGCACGCATCGACTGGAGGATGAGACCCGGGTCCTCCGCGGCGGCAACGGCAAAGAGTCCGGCTGCCGGCGCTCCCGCGCGCAGCAGCTCGATGGCCGCCATGCACCCCGGTGTCTGTCCCCTCACGTCGACGATGATGATGTCGGCCAGCACGCCGTCACGTGCCGTCCGGTCGTCCATCACGCTGATCGGCATCGCCCCGGAACGGAGTTGCTGTCCGATCTGCTTTCTGAATGCGTCGTCCTGACTGACGATGAGTCCTACGAGCTGCGCCATGGGGGTCCGCTTTCTACTTCAACAGGAACGCCGGTGGTGGCGGATCGATGGTTCGATTCGCCGGCAGTGCCGGCAGGAACGGTTCCGGCAGACGCGGTAACTGGTTCGTCACGCCCGGAGAGTTGCTGCGAAGGATCTGCGGCGTGATCATGACGACCAGCTCGGTTAGATTTTTCTGGGCGGCCTTGCTGCGGAACAACTGCCCGAGGATCGGGATGTCGCCAATGCCGGGAATTTTCTGCATCGTCGAGTTCATGGTGTTGTTCATCAGGCCCGCAATCGCGAACGTCTGACCGTCCATGAGCTCGAGCTCGGTTTCCGTCCGACGGGTGGACAGCGCCGGGATCCGGAACCCGTTGAGCGTGACGGCGTTTCCGAAATCCAGCGTGCTCACTTCGGGGCGAACCTTGAGCTGAACACGATCGCCATTGACGACCGGCGTGAAGTTCAAGCGGATTCCGAATTCCTTGAACTGGACGGTGATCGCCATGCTGTTGCCAGAGCCCTGGGCGATCGGGACCGGGAACTCGCCGCCTGCGAGGAAGCTGGCTTCCTTGCCGCTCTGCGAGACCAGATTCGGCTCCGCCAGACTTTGGAACAGACCGCGTGACTGCAGTGCCTTAATCGCCAGGCCGAGGTCGTACTTCTCGCTCAGCAGGAAGAAGTTGAGGAAGTCGCTGAAGGCGAACTTTCCTTCTGCGCTTGTGACGTCGCTGCCGAACTTGCTGTCGGCCTTCGTCCACTGCAGGTCCGAGAAACCGGGCGCGCCAAACTGCTGCGTGGTGACGCGGCCGACGGTGTTGTTGATGCCGGTCGGGCTCGTGAACAGCGACAACCCCAAGTCGGTCATGGCCGCACGGCTGACCTCCGCGAAACGGACGCGGAGAAGCACCTGATCGGTGCGAATGTTCGGATCGACCTGTAGAAGGGTCAGGACCTCTTCCTTCTTGTCGACGAAGCCCAAGGCCAGGTTGGCCGCCTTCTCCATGACGTCCTTCGAGGAGACCTTGCCTGAGATCACCACGAACTTCCCGTTGCCTTGCACTTCAATCGGCTCGCCTGGGAAAAGGTGCTTCACGTCGGTCCGGAGACGCTCGAGGTCGCGCTGCACGGTGATCTCGTAGCGCTGAATGGTGCCCTCGTGGTTCCACACGAACATCGAGATGCTCCCTGGCAGCTTGCCGTGCACCAGGAGCTGGCTCGGCGACGTGACGAGCGCGTCGGCGACGTCGGCGCTGGTCAGCGACACACGCGTAATCGGAGTCGCCACGTCGACGACGATGGAGCGGCCCACGAGGAGCGTCACCGCCAGCGAGTCGGTCGGAGCAGCGGCAGGCGCTCCCTCGACCGGTGCAGCGCCTTCGTTCGCCGACAGCGTCGAGCTGCCGAAGACCGCCAGGATGAGAATGAAGAGACGTATCTTGGCCATGGTCACTACTCCTGACGCACAACTTCCTGCGCGCGTTTATCGCCTCGAATCATTTCGACCGTTGGCGGCGGCGGCGGTATCGCCGGAACCGCGACGGGAACTGCCGCGACGACGCGCGGTCGCCGTGCCGGCACCGGATTTGGCGCCGCGCCGTACGCGAGCAGCGCCGCCGGCCGTACGCCCGATGTGACCGGTGCGGTCTTGTCGAGCGGGTTGCGAAGCGCGAGCTGGATCTTGCCTTCCGTGCTGGCGAGCGTCAGCCGCTCGGCCTCACTCGGATCGACGAGCAGCGTGACAACGCTCACTTCCATCGGCTTGCCCTTGTCGCCGTCCTGCTCGATCTTGGTGCCCGACGTCAGGACCTGGACATTCGCGAGCACAACCTTCGACGTCACGTCGGTCTGCTGCTGCGTGGGATTGACGGTCGCGACGACATCGACCCGTGTGCCCGGCAGGACGTACCCTGCCACGCCGATGACTTCGTTCACGCGCACCGACACCGCACGCATACCGGTCGGAATGATGGGTGGCAGGCCGGAGCCGGCTTCCTTCGACGCAAGCTTGGCCGACAGGATCGGTTCGTTCTGCACCATCGGTGAGATCACGCCCCGGCCCATGATGTCGTCCGCGCTCGTGAACGTCCCCATCGGCACGGAACCCTCCGGGAACTGGGTCATGCGGACGTCCTCGGGCGTCAGCGCTTTCCCGAGCGGAAGGTCTGCCGCGGCAACAACGACGGACTGCGTCTTCATGGAGGCCGCGGCCGCGGGCTGTTGCACGAAGCGATAGGTGGCGTACGCGAAGACGCCGCCGGCGGTCAGCGCAATCACGAGCACGATGAATACACGAATGCGAGCCATAACGATGTCCTCACGGGCTTCTGGCCCTGGTTTACCAACCGAGCGCCGCGAGCGTGGCGCCAATAGCGATGGCCGGCGCGTACGCGAAGCGGTTGCCTGCCTTCGGATCCTCGATTTCGTCCGCGGCAGCGTTCCCGACCGCAAGCCGCCTCGTCGCGTTGAGCGTGCGCCGCAGCCGTCCGCGATGAACGGCGACCACCAGCGCGATGACGCCTCCCGCGATGACCGTTCCGACGAACGCTCTGAATATCAGCGCCGGACCGAGCAACGCCCCGGCCGCCGCCAGCAGCTTGACGTCTCCGGCGCCAGTCGCGCCGAGCACATGGCCGGGCAGCATCAACACTGCCCCGAGCAGGCACCCGGCGCACGCCGCCGTCACGCCGACGCGCCCGACACCTGCCGCCGCCACGATGATTCCCACAGAGGCCATGGTCATCGTCAGCACATTCGGCACGCGCCTGGTGCCGAGGTCGATGATGGCCGCCACGCCGGTGCCGGTGGCGACAATCACGAGCGCGGTGAGGTCACTATTGGCGTGCAATGAATTCCCAGAGCAGCTCGTTGATGGTCGTCCCGAGAGTCTGCACACCGGCGAGTGCCACGACCGCGATGAGTGCCATCAGCAATCCGTACTCCATGAGATCCTGCCCGTGGTCACGCTGGACCCGGCTGCGGAGCGTCTGTACGACCAATTGCCATTCCATGGATGCTCCCATCGCAAGGAGGCGGCGGCGTATCGGTCGCCGCCTCCCGAGGTGCGTCTCGTCATTACAGCGCGTTACCGAGCTTCGCGGCGATATCCTCGAAGATCAGGTTGACGTTGGTGCCGGTCAGCGTGACGGCCACCACTGCGACGATGGCGATGAGCGCGACGAGCAGCGCGTACTCGAGGAGATCCTGTCCTTCGGTGTTGCGCGTAAAGGTGCGGAGACGGCTAATGAAATTCATGACGATCCTCCAACGCGCGCCAAACCTGCGCGCGTCATGTGTGTGTTCGAAAAGCGATCACGCAGGGGACGCAACCGCGATGACATCTGAACGAAGCGCAATGGGTGTGCCACGACTCGGAATCCAACCGGCGGCAGCGTAGTAACCCGTTGTTCTCCGAAGGTTTTGCGCGAGCAGGTCCCAACGCCGCGCCACCCTCGAACGCCTGATACCGAGACCCCGCACATCAGATCCGTATCTGGGCTCGCGGAAATTGTTGGTAGGTGCGTGTCGCGAGATGGAACGCGCGGCGAGGCCGCTCGAAGACTCGCGACGTGCATCTTCGTAACGACGCGCGCGCTTTTGTTCGCTGCATAAGTACGCGTGCGCGGCGACGACGGGTTGAACTCGCCGAAAGTCGGCGGAAAAACGCCACATCTCCAACCCGGGCATGCCGGGAACGGCAATTGCGATGTGGATGGCGAATCACCATATCCCGGGGGGCACAAACGTGACACGACGACGAATTCGCGAAACGCTCATGTCGGCAGGTGCGTTGCTCATCCTGATCGGGGCGCTCGCAATGATCGACGACCGCGTGAGGGATCACCTCGCGCCGGCGGGCGCCTGGAACCGGGTCGCGAGCCAACGTCGACAGGTGGTGATGGCGGGTGGAACCGTGTACGACGTGATCGCCGATCACGACAAGCTGGCGATCTTCGTCGTGGCCGCCTCCGTACTCGTCGTCTGCATGCTTCGAACATAGAAACCATGTCTGTGATCCTGGTGGTCGAACCCGATTCGCGTCACGCGGCACAACTGGCTGCGATGGCGCGCAAGCATCTGACGTCGGAGCTCGTCATGGCCGACTCGGCGGACCGTGCGGTTGCCGCGATGGCGGATCGCGTTCCCGACGTGCTGCTGATGTCGTCCCTGCTGTCCCGTCAGGAAGAGGCCACGCTCGCGGCGTGGCTTCGCGATCTCGGTCCGGCCGCGGCGCACGTGCAGGAGCTGACGATTCCGATCCTGGCGGCGACACCCACACCCGTCCCGAAACGGCGTGGGGTGCTCTCCGGCTTGCGAAAGGATCGCGACGCTTCGGTGGCAATCGAAGGGTGCGGGCTGGATGAATTTGCCAGGCAGGTTTCGGCATATGTCGGCTTTGCGTATGCGCACCGCGGGATCGCAGAGCCAGTCGTGGAGGCTCCGGCGCCTGTCCAGATAGAGGCGGCCGCCTTCACGCCAGAGCCGGAGCTCGTTCCAATCACGACTGCCGCGGTCGAAAGAATCGGCGACGCGGAGGACGGGTGGGTTCCGATCGCCCTCGAGGGTGGGCGCGACGAGCCCACGGCCCTGCGGCGCATCTGGGCGTTGATGCCGATCGCCGACCACAAGGAACCGCTCGGTGCTGCGGCCACATTGGAGCCGATCGCGATCGCCGGGCCGGAGGCTGACTCCGTCGTGGTCGATGAGCACGAACCCGTTGTGATTGCCGCGGCTGCGCCGCCCGCCGCACAACCGACGAGGAAGAGAAGCAGTCGCAAGCGCCGGAAGCCCGCGCAGGACGATGGCGGACTCTTTGACCCGGACCAGTGCGGTTTTGCCGCGCTGGTGGCCAAGCTCGATGAAATTACGGACAACAACCATGCAGAACAGACGAGCGCGGATACGACCGTCAGTCTTGTCGCGTATTAGACGCGTCCGAGCGCGGCTCGCAGACTCCACCGGCACGAGCCTGGTTGAAGCTGCATTCATTACGCCTCTGCTCCTGCTGGTGACGTTCGGGATCGTGGACTTCGCCTCGCTCTTTTACGTGCACCTGGCGCTCGAAAATGGCGTGGGCCAGGCGACGCGCTTCGGTGTCACCGGGAATCTGGTCCCCGGATTGACGCGCGAGGAATCAATCATTGCCGCCATGAGGGACGCCACGCCGACGCTGACGATCCAGGACGACATGTTTGCGTTCAGTCACATGACGCCGGGGGCCAACGTGTGGGTCGGCGGGGCGGGTGGGGCCAACGATATCGATAAAGTCACGGTCAACTACTCGTGGACCCTCATGACGCCACTGGTGCGCTCGTTCTTCGACGGCGGCCAGATCACGCTCGTCGTGGAGTCGGCGATGAAGAACGAGCCGTTCGAATGAGGAATCGACTGCGTCACGCCGACGGCCAGGCCCTGGTCGAATTCGCGGTGGTACTGCCGCTGCTGCTCGTAGTGGTGCTCGGTGTCGTCGAGGTGGGATACGCGCTCCTCGACCAGCACGTGGTGACCAAGCTCAGCCGCGAAGGCTCGAACCTGATTTCACGCGACGTCACGCTCCAGGACGCGGGGGCCGCCATGAAGTCGATGAAGACCCGTCCCGTTGACTTCGATGTGCAATCGAGACTGATCCTCTCGGTGGTCAAGAAAGTCGCGACAGCAGGGTCGCCCAACTTCAACCAGGTCATCCTGTACCAGCGATACGAGTTCGGGGCTCTCGCAAAGGCGAGCGCGCTGACGACACGGGGGCCCGCCGCGTTTGGAGGCGCGCCCAACTACGTGGCGCCGAACTCCGACACCAATACGAATCTTCAGATCACCAACCTTCCCGCCAACCTGATTGTGGTACCCGGCGGCATGACGTTCATCACCGAGGTCTACACGACGCACAGTCTGATCACCCCCCTCGACCAATTCGGTGTCTCGCTGCCGGACACCCTCTATTCGATCGCCTACTTCTGAAGGGGCCAGGGACATGACCAGACAACGACGTAATTTTTTCGACGAACGCGGCGTCGCCCTTATTTACATGGCTGTTTTCCTGACGACGTTGCTCGTGTCGACCGGTCTTGCCGTCGACACGGGACGCGCGTACGTCGTGAAGGCGCAGTTGAGCAAAGCGGTGGACGGCGCCGCGCTTGGTGCCGCGCGCATGCTGAATAGCGGTAATCCCAGGGCGGAAGCGACGCGAATCTTCAACGCGAATTTTCCACTGGGATACTTCGGAACGGCGGAGGACGCGGATCCGACCGCCGATCCCGGGTTCTTCGAACTGGAGACGATTGCCGCAACAGGCGTGAACGTCGTCACGGTGACCGCCTCCGCAAAGCTGCCGACGACGTTCATGAGGCTGGCGAACTTCACCGACCTCACGGTGACGAGCTCGGGTGAGGCGACGCGCAGGATGGTCGACTTGTCGCTCGTGCTGGATGTCTCGAGCTCGATTGGCTGGCGCTGGCCCGCCGTGCGCGACGCCTCCAGAACATTTATCAACGCGTTCGACGCCGCCAACGATCGCATCTCGCTCGTCACCTATGGAAACGGCGCGAGAGTCATCGATGCCATGCCCGCCGCTCACGGCTTCAACAAAGTCGGGGTCATGGCCGATGTTCCCAACGCGCTCCCCGGCGGCAGTACGAATATGGTCGAGGGCCTCTATCGAGGATGGGACGAGCTCAGGGCCGTTGCGAGCGGGCAGCAGTCAGGTCTGCGGGTCATCGTCCTCTTTACGGACGGCGCCTCGAACAGCGTGCCCGGCGACTACCCCGCCGTGCCCGGCGTGTCCAAAGGACTGCGAACGTTCGACTTCCCGAAAAATCTTCCCGATCCCGACAACCAGACGTGGAACAGTCCCATGATCGTCGGGATGTTCGATACGGCCACCGGAGCCCAGGGGCCTGCGTACAGCGTAACCCTTCCCTGGAACTCGCCCGCGACGCTTGCGCAGGTGCCCTTTCTGCCCCTCGCCAGCTGGCACACGCATCATCGAAGCGCGGGGATTCCTACCTCATTCCCACTGCAAACCGCGGCGTTGACGGTGGGCGGCGCAGCGCAGTCCGCGCGACGAGGGTTGAGAAACTGGAATGCGGGCGCCGGCCGTTACCCTGCCGAGATCTTCAACATCAACAATGCGGCCAGAAACCTCGTCGAAATCATCGCCAACGCAGCGCGAAACGACAACGGCGATTACCCCATCAGGATCTATACGATCGGAATGGGGGAACTGGTGCGCTACAACCTCGGCACCATTCCGGAAAAGTCCGAAGACATCCTGATGCGCCTTGCCAACGACTCACGGTCGCCCGACTTCAACGAGGACCAGCTCGAAGGCAAGTACTACTTCGCCCAGACCCAGGCTGACGTAGCAGCCGCGTTCGACGCGCTGCAGAACCAGATCGTCCGCCTGAGCAAGTAGAGAACGTCGGCTCAGGGCTGAGCCTGCTAATATCCCTCGGTGCGTCTCCAGAACCAGACCGTCCTGGTCACCGGCGGAGCTTCGGGGCTTGGCGGCGCCACCGCGGAGATGATCGTCGCAGCCGGCGGCCGCGTGATCATCGCCGACGTGAACGACGCCGCCGGCAGAACCGCCGTTGCGCGGCTCGGGGCCAGCGGGCGGTTCGTCAAGACCGACGTCACACGCGACGAGGACGTCCAGAACGCGATCGCCACCGGCATCAATGAATTCGGCGGGCTGAACGGCGTGGTCAACGCCGCCGGCATCGGTCCCGCGGCGCGCGTGGTCGGCCGGGATGGCCCGATGCCGCTGGATCAGTTCGCGCACGTCATCCAGGTCAATCTCATAGGCACATTCAACGTCATCAGGCTGGCGGCGGCCTCGATGCAGAGCAATCAGCCGGGCGCCGCAGGCGAGCGCGGGGTGATCGTCAACACTGCGTCGGTGGCGGCGTACGACGGTCAAATCGGCCAGGCCGCTTACTCCGCCTCGAAAGGCGGCATCGTCAGCATGACGCTCCCGATTGCGCGGGAGCTCGCCCGCTTCGGTATCCGCGTGATGACGATCGCTCCCGGGATTTTCGATACGCCGATGCTGGCCGCGATGCCCGAGGCGATCCGCGAGTCGCTCGGCCAGCAGGTGCCGTTCCCCTCGCGCCTGGGCCGGCCATCGGAGTACGCCGCCCTGGTCCGGCACATCTTCGAGAACGAGATGCTGAATGGCGAGGTGATCCGGCTCGACGGAGCCATTAGAATGGCACCTAAGTAACCGGGAGTCGGGAGTCGGGAGTCGGGATTCGGGATTCGGGATTCGAGATCACAAGGGCATCCAACCAATGTTCATCGCACTAACCGGCGCGCTCGCCGGGCTCTTTCACGTTCTGTCGGGACCCGACCACCTGGCCGCCGTTGCACCGCTGGCGGTTGAAGACGGCCGGCGCGGATGGCTGTCGGGGTGGACCTGGGGTCTCGGCCATGCCTCGGGCGTCGTGGTCGTGGCGTTGCTCGCGGTCGTGCTGCGCGATCTGCTTCCGCCCATCGGTGTCATCTCGGCGTGGAGCGAACGCGTCGTCGGCGTCGCCCTGATTGGCATCGGGCTCTGGGCACTTCGGCGCAGCACGCGTATCGCGCCCGGCGTGCATCGGCACGGCGCCGTGGCGCACAACCATCTTCACGTGCAGGCCGGGCCAGCCTGGGTCCGGCGCCTGGGCCACGCGCACGCCTCGTTCTGCCTCGGCATCCTGCACGGCGTGGCCGGCAGCTCGCATTTCCTCGGCGTTTTGCCGGCGCTGGCGCTGCCGACACGGGTCGCCGCTGTCACGTACATCGGTTCCTTCGGCGTGGGTACGGTGGTGGCGATGACGGCGTTCGCAGCGGTCATCGGGGCGGTGGGCGGACACGTCCGCCATGGCGCGGCGCTCTATCGCGGAATGATGCGCGCGGCCGCGATGGTGGCGATCGCCATTGGCGCCTTCTGGCTCTTGTAGGTTGCGTCAGACATTTTCGGAAGCAGATCGAATCGAGAGATACGATTCCACGGTCAACGGCAGTCCTCGGTCAAACGAGGTATGTGCCTGGAACGCGAAGCGCTCCTCCGCCCTCCGCGTGTCGAGCTTCCGTCGGGGCTGGCCATTCGGTTTCGTGACGTCCCAGACGATGCGCCCTTTGAATCCAACGGCCGCAGCGACTTTATCGACCAGGTCCTTGATCGAGATCTCGGTTCCCGACCCGAGGTTGACGGGGTCGCTGCTGTTGTACCGCTCGCTCGCCAGCATGATGCCCTCCGCCGCATCGTCCACGTAGAGGAACTCGCGCGTCGCGGAGCCGTCGCCCCACACTTCAATCTGATCCGCGCCGCGCTCGACGGCGTCGACGCACTTCCGGATCAACGCGGGGATCACGTGCGACGAACGAGGATCGAAGTTGTCTCCGGGGCCATACAGATTCACGGGCAGAAGGAAGATCGAGTTGTAGCCGTATTGATCGCGATACGCCTGCGACTGGACGAGCAGCATCTTCTTCGCGAGCCCGTATGGCGCGTTGGTTTCCTCGGGGTATCCATTCCAGAGGTCATCTTCCTTGAAGGGCACGGGCGCGAACTTGGGATACGCGCAGACGGTGCCGATGCCGACGAACTTCGGGATATCGGCCTTCCATGCCTCGTGAAGGAGCTGCGCCCCCATCATCAGGTTGTCGTAGAAGAACTCGCCGGGCCGCTCGCGGTTCGCGCCGATACCGCCGACAATCGCGGCAAGGTGAATGACCAGCGTAGGCTTGGTGTCGCGGTACATTCTGACGATGTCGGCGTGGTCGCGCAGGTCGTACTCACGGCTTGGAGGTGCCGCCACCTGCTCACATCGCGTCGCGTTCAGCCGCTTCACGAGATGGCCGCCGAGGAAACCGGTACCGCCGGTGACGAGCACCCGTTGCTGACTCCAGAAACTCATATGTGGTGGCGTTCCGCGATTCTAACTGAGTACTGCTACTCTTGCCGCGAGAGGCATGATCAGCGCTATCACGACGATCAGAGAACGCCTGCGCCTGGCCGCCTCGGTAAACGACGCGATGGCGGAAACGGGAGCGGCATCCATCGCGGCGGCCGCCGACCTCATCGCCAACTGCTTCCGCAGCAACGGCAAAGTGCTCCTCTGCGGCAACGGCGGAAGCGCGGCGGACTGCCAGCATATGGCGGCGGAACTTGTCGGACGATTGACGCACGAGAAGGACCGCCCTGGACTCCCGGCGATCGCCTTGACGACCGACACCTCGTTCCTCACCGCGTATCCGAATGATTTCGGCTTCGACGGCGTATTCGCGCGGCAGGTGCAGGCGCTGGGCTCACCAGGCGATATCCTGATCGCGATCAGCACCAGCGGCCGCTCGCGAAACGTCCTGACCGCGGTTGCAGAAGCCCGCGGCAAGGGCCTGTCCATCGTCGGGCTGCTCGGCGAAGACGGGCCGCTCGCCACGACGGCCGACGTGGCGATCCGGGTGCCAACGAACGACACACAGGTAATCCAGCAGGTGCACCTGGCTGTCGAGCATCTGATCTGTCACCTCGTGGAGCGGGCGCTCTACCCATGACGCTGACGATTGCGTTCGCGCAGGTCAACCCCACCGTAGGAGATGTGAGCGGCAACGCCGCGCTCGTGCGGCGCACGCGTGATGAGGCGGCCGCACAGGGCGCCGACCTCGTCGTCTTTTCCGAGCTCGTCCTGGTCGGGTACCCGCCGGAGGATCTCGTGCTGCGTCCTGCGCTGCTCGAGGCCGTCGCGCGCGTGCTCCGCGAACTGGAGCGTGAAAGCGCGTCCGGCGGCGTCCCCGGCATCGTTGTGACGCTTCCGTGGAAAGAACGGGGACGTCTGCACAACGCTGTTGCGCTGGTCGCGGACGGACGCTCTGAATTGCGCTTCAAGCACGAGCTGCCGAACTATGGCGTCTTCGATGAGAAGCGCGTGTTCGAGGCCGGGCCGCTGCCTGAGCCGGTGAAGTTCCGGAACACCCGCATGGGCCTCCCGGTCTGCGAAGACATCTGGTTCGACGAGGTCACCACACACCTGGCGCAGCGCGGCGCACAACTGCTGCTGGTCCCCAACGGCTCGCCCTTCGAAGTCGACAAGTTCGCGCATCGTCTCGAGCTCGCACGCACGCGCGCGGCCGAGACCGGCGTGTCGGTCGCGTACGTGAATCAGATCGGCGGACAGGACGAGCTGGTCTTCGATGGCGGGTCGTTCGTCATGAACCCCGACGGTACCCTCGCATGCCTCCTTCCCTTCTGGCGCGAATCGATGGCGCTCACACGCTGGCACGAGGAAGCCAACCGCTTCCGCTGCGAGGGCCGCACGCAATGGTCGGCGCAGCCGCGGCTCGAATCGATCTACAGCGCGATGGTGCTCGGTCTGCGTGACTATGTTCGCAAGAATCATTTTCCAGGCATCGTGCTCGGCATGTCGGGCGGTATCGATTCGGCACTGACCGCCGCCGTGGCGGTCGACGCGCTTGGCGCGGGCCACGTCCGCGGCGTTCGCCTGCCTTCGCGCTTCACAAGCCCTGCGAGCCTGGACGATGCGAAGGAATCGGCGACGCTGATGAGCATGCGGCTCGACACGATACCGATTGAAGCACCCGTCGCCGCCAGCGAAGACGTGCTGGCGCCGCTGTTCGACGGACGCCCGCGCGATGTCACCGAGGAAAACATCCAGGCCCGCATACGCGGCGTCCTGCTCATGGGGATCTCGAACAAGTTCGGTGAGCTCCTCGTCACGACCGGCAACAAGTCGGAGATGTCGGTTGGCTACGCAACGCTCTACGGCGACATGTGCGGCGGCTACTCTGTCCTCAAGGACATCTACAAGACCGAGGTGTACGCGCTGTCACAATGGAGGAACGAGCACCTGCCCGAGGGGGCCTGCGGGCCACGCGGCCGCGTCATCCCGGAGCAATCCATCACCAAAGCGCCGACCGCGGAGCTGCGGCCGAATCAGACCGACCAGGACTCGCTTCCACCGTACGACGAGCTCGACCCGATTCTACGGGCGCTCGTCGAAGAGGAGCTGAGCGTGGCCGACATCGCGGCGCGCGGCTTTCCGCGCGACACCGTCACGCGCGTGCAGCGGTTGCTTTACTCGGCCGAATACAAACGGCGGCAGGCGCCGCCCGGGGTGAAGATTACGCGCAGGAGCTTCGGCCGCGATCGACGCTATCCGTTGACGAACGCGTTTCGCGAGCTCTGACGTTCACACTTCTCGGTTCTCTCTTCTCCGTTCGGGTTCAAGTTCGAGTGCCTTGGGAGTTGGGAGCTGGATTTTGGGAGTTAGGGCCGGCGCCGGATCCCGGATCCCTACCGTGAGTACTCCGTGGGCGTGCCTTCACCCCTCAAGTACCGGTCGCGATCCTCAGGACGATAGATTCGAACCTGTCCCGCGATCTCCGCGGCCGGCGGCCAGTCGAGCGCGGCGACACGACTGCCGGCAAACCGCTGGCGAAACAGCGGCTCTTCCCACCGCTCGAACAGCAGATACGGCTCGAGACCGCGTGTTCGGCTGTACGCAATTGCGCGATCGAGCCACGCCGGATCGAGCGCGTCCCAGACGAGCGTCTTGCGATTCGAATAGAACCGGACGCTGCCGCTCTCCCAGCTTGTGACGATGAGCGCGTTCTCTGGAAGACGCCGAGCGACGTACTCGCCGGCCCGCTCGTAGCGCGACTCGAGGCGCTGGAGGTCGAACACGCTCCGCGCCCGTGCCTCGCGGATGAAAAGGACACACATCGCAATGGTGAGAACACTCGACAGTGCGGCGAGGACCCTGTGGGTCCGTCCTTCGGCAAGCTCAGGACGCCCTGAGCCTGTCGAAGGGCGCGAAGAACGAGTATCGCGGGCCCACAGGGCCCGCGCCGCAATCGAATCGATGGTGGCCGCCGTCAACACGAGCAGCACCGCAATCGCCGGCAGCATGAAGCGCAGATACCACCAGTCGTTGAAGACCACATATGGCAGATAGCAGGCGGCATTGACGATGGCGAACGTCAGGAGCAGCCCCGTCAGCCACCCTGGCAGAACGACGGGCGCGGCCAAGGCGAGCAGCCACACGGGCGTGTGCGACTGCCACAGCCACTGGAAATAGCGTACGGCGTTGGGTGCAATGTTGGCGGTGCTGAACAGCGTATCGAGCGAGCCGTAGCCCGACCGCAGCGGCGAGCCGTACAGCGTTTGCTGGATCATCGCGACGGCCAGGCATCCAGGTGCCGACGCCGCCGCGAAAAGCGCGGCACCTCGCAGACGCTCGCGCATCGTGCGCTGCGGCCGCGCGAGAATGAACAGACCCAGGACGATACCGAGCGCCAGCAAGTTCGGGCGCATCAGGATCGCGGCGCTCGTCGCGAATCCTGCCATCGCCGACGCATGCGGACGCGAGCTGGTCGCGCACGCAAGGGCGAGCACCCACAGGGCGGCCGCCGGCACGTCACTCATCGGCTGCACGAGCTGGAACAGAAACGCCGGGCTGCATGCGACCAGCAGCGCCGAGGCAAGGCCAACGCGGCGCGCGAACCGCGATCCGAGCACGTAGACCGACCACGCCAGGAGGGCCCCGAAGAGTGGAACGACGAGAAAGATCGCGTCGGGCCGCTTGAAGGCAGCCCCCGCGTACGAGAGGCCACGGTCGATCGTCGCGAAGGGCGCCATCACAATCGAAAGTCCCGCCGGGCACATGGGAACGGCCGCGCCGGCCACTGTTGGTGAGGGGACGTGCCCTGCCGGTGCAAACGTCCGCGGCGCGTCAGGCCACGGCGCGTCCAGCGCAAGCGGCTCGACCACCTGCAGCCGGCCGGTCGACCAGCCCTGCGCCTGGTGCACGTAGCAATACGAGTCCGAGCCGCCGACCGCGAATGTCCCCCAGTGCAGTCCAGCGGCAACCACGGACACCAGGAGCATCGCGATCGCGATTCTCATTGGGATTCGGGGTTTGGGATTTGGGATTTGGGGCTTGCCGAGCGGAATCGCTCGGCGATGAGGACCTGCACGGCCCGTACGCCGTCACGCCACCCGATCTTCTTCCCCTGCGCTCGCGAGCGAGGATCGAACGTGACCGGCAACTCGTGAATCCGGTGTCCCGCACGGAGCAGGCGGGCGGTGATCTGCGGCTCGATATCAAAGCGGTTCGCATCCAGCTTCAGGGACCGGGCCACGTCCGCGCGCATGATCTTGTAGCAGGTCTCCATGTCGGTCAGCGACCCGCCGAACAGCAGGTTGGTGGCGCCAGTCAACACACGATTCGCGGCGATCGTGATCCACGGGGCCGGCGGACGTCCCGCGAGAAACCGAGAGCCGTACACGACGTCGGCATCCCCACGGACAATCGGCGAAACAAGCGCCGCGATCTGCTGGGGATCGAGCTCGAGATCGGCGTCCTGAATCGCGACGATCGTCCCGCGGGCCGAGCCAAGGCCCAGCCGAATCGCGGCGCCTTTGCCGGCGTTGCGCTCTGCGTGGATCACGATAAGCCGGGAATCGGGACTCGGGATTGGGGATTCGGGGTTCGGAATTCGATGTGCCGAGCCCGGAACTCCCGAATCCCGAATCCCGATTCCCGAATCCCGATTCCCGAGTGCCGCCAGGACATCCCGTGTGCCGTCTGTCGATCCGTCGTCAACGACGAGAATTTCGCGGGGGACCGGCAGGTCGATCGCCAGGAGGCGATCGATGACCGCGCGGACGGTTCGAACTTCGTTGTAGACCGGAACGATGATCGAAAGCAGCTCGGCGCGACTGCTCACCCCTCGACGTTGCTCGGGGTGACCCTGAGCGGGTCGAAGGGTCACCGTCGTCTAGGTGCCGGTGTACGTTTGGGTGGCGCGGGCCGGTACTGGACCATCACGTTGCTGATGATGGCCACTGGCTGACCTGGCAGCATGAAGGTGTCGACGTTATCGAGACGGACGACCGAGACCTTCTCGCCCAGGATGCTGACGCTCTGCTGGTCAGCGGGGATGGTGACCGAGATCGACTCCAGTCCCGTCGGCGCGACCGCTTTCACCCCGCCCGGTCCCGCGCCGCCGCCAATCCGATCGACGAGATCGCTGGCCGTGCGGAACTCGTTCTGAACGATGGCGCGCGAGAGCAAGGTGTTGTCCATCGTCAGGACGCCGATCGTTGCGGTGTATCGACGGTATCCGCGGTTCGTCTTCACGAGCTCCTCGGAGTACATGTGCCGATTGTGCAGATCGAACGTGAGCGTCACGGGCCCGACGTGAGGTGGTAGGTCGACGATGATACCGTCGGCTGGTTCGCGGCCGGTCAGGACGTCGCAGTAGGTTTGCTGCGTCCGCACACCCTCGCCGAGCGGATTCGGACACTTGACTGCCGCTGGCTCGGTCTTCGTCGCCGGCTGGGCCGGCGCCGCGGGACGACGGGCCGGCGGGCGCGTCTGCATCCCCGGCCCCGCGCGGGCGACAACCGCTGCGGACGTCGATAGCAGCGCGAGCGCAATCACGGCGCGGATGCGGCGCATGTCAGTCGCTCATGCAGGCGAGGCCGGCCGATACGGTGGACTCCGGCGCGAGCCCACGGACCTTGATCAGCTCGAGGAACTCCATCCGCGTGCGTGCGCTGTCGCGGAAGGCGCCGAGCATGGCGCTCGTGATGGCGAACGAATTCTGCTTCTCAACGCCGCGCATCGACATGCAGAGGTGGGTGCCCTCGCAGACGACCGCGACGCCGAGCGGATCGATCTTCTCGCGGATCGTTTCCGCGATCTGGTTCGTCAGCCGTTCCTGGATCTGGAGACGGCGGGCGAACACGTCGACGAGGCGCGGGATCTTGCTGAGCCCGATTACACGCTTGCGCGGGATGTACGCGACGTGGCACTTCCCGAAGAAGGGCAGCAGGTGATGCTCGCAGAGTGAATAGAAGTCGATGTCCTTGACAATCACCATCTCGTTATAATCGACGGTGAACAGCGCATCGTTCAGGACTTCATCGATGTTTGCGCCATACCCGCTCGTCAGGAATTTCAAGGCGTGCTCGACGCGCGCGGGCGTCCTGGCGAGCCCCTCGCGGTCGGGATCTTCGCCCAGCTCGATGAGCAGCCGCCTGATCAGATCGTTCACGCTCGTATTCTACATCGCGCTATTTCCGCCGTCGGCCGCCGGATTGAGCCACGAAGACTACGACGGTCACGAAGCAAGACCTTTGATGACTGCTGCGCAAGCTGCGCCGCAGCACGATCCGGATGCGCTCTACCGGGACCGCTCGGATCCCGGTCGGGCGCAGCAGGCTGCCGACATCTGGGCCGCGCGCCTGGCGGCGAATCCCCGTGATTTCGAATCGGCGTGGAAGCTGGCTCGCGCGCAGTACTGGCTCGGCACGCAGGGCCCCTCGGGCCAGCGGCGCGCTGCGCTCCAGCGCGGCACCGATGCCGGACGTCGCGCCAGCATGATCGACGCATCGCGCCCCGAAGGCTTCTTCTGGATGGCGGCAAACATGGGCACGCTCGCTGAGTTGTACGGACTGCGTCAGGGCATCAAGTACCGTGGAGCGATCAAGGACGCGCTGGAGACCGTACTGCGGATCGACCCTGCGTTTCAGAGCGGATCGGCGGACCGCGCACTCGGCCGCTGGTACTTCAAAGTGCCGGGTCTCTTCGGCGGCAGCAAGAAGAAATCGGAAGAACACCTTCGCAAGTCGCTGACCTACGCCCCGAACAGCACCGCGTCCCATTACTTTCTCGCGGAGACGCTCTTCGACATGGACCGCGATGCGGAGGCACGCGAGGAGCTGCAGAAGGTCATCGCCGCACCGATCGATCCCGACTGGGCCGCCGAAGACAGGGACTTCAAGCAGAAGGCGCAGCAACTGCTCGCCCGTCAAGGCCGATCGTAAGGTCGGCCTCTGCGACTGTATCGATACAATAGAAGGGTTGCGCACCTCTCATCCGCCGCTGACCGCGCTGCGTCACCGCAACTTCCGCTTAATCTGGGTCGGACTCCTCCTGTCGTTCACCGGCTCGTTCATGCAGAACGCGGCGCTGCTGTGGCACGTGTCGCTGCTCGTCGAGCCCGATCAGAAGGGGCTCGCGCTCGGCGCGGTCGGTCTCGTCAGGGTCGTTCCCATCATCGTCTTCTCGATGATCAGCGGGGTCGTCGCCGACGCGTGGGACCGGCGCCGGCTGATGCTCATGACGCAGACGGGCTCCGCCATCGTGGCGATCGGACTCGCCCTATTGGCGTTCAGCGGTTCTACGTCGGTGTGGCCCGTATATGCCCTGGCGGCGCTGAGCTCCGCGGTCGGCGCGTTCGACCTGCCCGCGCGGCAGTCGCTCGTGCCTAGCCTCGTTCCTCGCGAAGACCTTCCCAACGCCATCAGCCTCAACACGATCATGCAGCAGACGGCGCAGGTGCTTGGGCCTGCGATCGGCGGGATCGTCATTGCCTCGACACACGTCGGCTGGGCGTACGTCATCAATGCCATTTCCTTCATCGCCGTGATCGCGGCGCTGCTGATGATGCGGGGGGTGCCAACCCGCCCCGAGAAGTCGACCTCGAAGGACGACATCTCGTGGCGCGCGGCGCGCGAGGGACTGCGCTTCGTCTTCCGGTCGCCGCTGATCCGCTCGACGATGCTGCTCGATTTTTTCGCGACGTTCTTTTCGTCCGCGACCGCGTTGCTGCCAATCTTCGCGCAGGACATCCTCGAGGTCGGCGCAACCGGATACGGCTGGCTGTATGCCGCACCCGCGGTCGGTGCGACCGCGATGAGCGCGGCGATGGTGTTCCTGACGAGCCGCATCGAACGTCGCGGTCCGGTGCTCCTGTGGGCCGTGGGGATTTACGGAGCGGCGACCGTCGGCTTCGGCTTTTCGCGTTCGTTCTGGATCACCTTCGCGTGCCTCGCGCTCACCGGGGTCGCCGACACGGTCAGCATGGTGTTCCGCAACGTCATCAGGCAGCTCGAAACGCCCGATCGTTTGCGTGGCCGCATGGTCGGCGTGAACATGGTCTTCTTCGCAGGCGGCCCTCAGCTCGGCGAGATGGAGGCCGGCGCCGTTGCCAACTGGTTCGGAGCGCCGTTCTCCGTCATCACCGGTGGAATCGGATGCCTCGTCGCCGTAGCGTGGATCGCGGTGTCCACACCGCAGCTTCGGAAATATCGCGCGACATCGGTCCCGGCCGCGAAGGCCATCGGGACAGAGCCGGTGCCGACTGGGTAAATCCAAATCCCAAAGCCCAAATCCCAATCACGACTCACTAGAAGGGTTCATAACTAGTCACAAAATGCCTTCACTGTTCGACCCGTTTTCGAGCCGCGACCTCACGCTTCCCCACCGCGTCGTCGTCTCACCGATGTGCCAGTACTCGAGCATCGATGGCTTTGCCTCCGACTGGCATCTGGTGCATCTCGGATCGC
>Ga0114129_10001463_pt1 | contig 31911 bp, 23 predicted proteins | sample RhiMetdeltSRZDD1_FD_80071 | JGI IMG/M metagenome (GOLD analysis project Ga0114129, IMG submission 80071) | Populus rhizosphere microbial communities from Tennessee, USA - Rhizosphere MetaG P. deltoides SRZDD1 (version 2) (version 2) | ecosystem: Host-associated > Plants > Roots > Rhizosphere >...
CGTGCGCCGTCGCGACAAAGACGATCTGCCCGCGGAGGTCCGTGGGGCACGCGGACGCTTGCAAGCAAGAACACGCGTCCGCGCGTGCGCCGATGGCGAACATGCCGAGCGTCGCGACGAGCGTGATTGCCGGCCGGAACGTGCGAGTCACAGAAACCCCCAGCTGCCGAATGATACCGCCGGAGTCGCTTTTGCGACTCCGCGTCGGCGGTTTCAACAGTGGACTTCGTGCTGGTCGTGGCTTTCGCAGCAATATCCGTAACACCACGAATGCTACGTCCCCAACGGGAAACGACTGGTCGCGGTCGGCCGTCGCCACCTCAAATTTGTGTCGATTCGTCAGATCCAATACTTCCCATTGCGACCGAAGCTAGGCGCGCCAGATTATTTTCAACGCCCACAACCAAAGCCCGCTGAAGACGAGCGATAGCGTCACGCCGAGGATGCCGATCGGTCCACCGTGCAACGCGGATCCAACCCCGCACAGCAATCCTGCCAGCACGTATCCCGACCACGTGGCTCGCACGACCCGCGGCTTGAGACCGAAGGCCATCAGCAGTGCTTGCCCGTAGATCGAAGTGGCCACGCCTGCAGCGAAGAAGACATTGGGAACACGGTGAATCAGGAGCAAGGTTCCCGCACAAAGCGATAAGGCCACCAAGAATGCTTTCACGCCGCGGTCGGCGATCAACCAAACCTTCGATTGGGGAATGGCTGGATTCTCGCGCTTCCGTTGTGCCGCCAGACTGCTGCGGAACATGACATACAGACCCCCAAGAATCAGGAAGGCGAGACCGAGGGCGACGGCGAATGCCTGACCGACAGCCATCGTTATGAGCTACCGTTACGTCCGGATCTCACACGATCCCATCTACCGGCGCCGGACCGGGATCTCTTCGGCGCGCACTGTCGAGGACAACGTGCCGTGGATCGGGATTCGTTCAGGCGCGTTCGAGTGGCCTCACTGAACGATGATCTCGAACGGCACGCGCCGCTGGACGGCGTCGACGCCTGACCCGGGAGTCGCGACGATCTGCATCACGTATCGGCCCGCCGGGAGCTCCGTCGTGTCAATCGAGAACACGACCGGATCGAGTCGCTGACGCACGGTCACCCCCACCGTCTTCTTCCTCGCCGCGCGCCGCACGCCCAGGGCGTCGTCGATCTGCATCTCCACGTCGGCGTACGCCGATGAGACCGGCACGTAGACTTCGACGGCGACGGTGATCTGGTCACCCGACACGAACGTGCGAGCGGCCGAGGTAGGGGCTTTGATCGCCGGCGCCAGCCGGCTCTGGCCCTGTGTGACCGACAGGACGGCCGGCAGCGACGTGATCGTCACGCCGCTCATGCCGAAGCGCTCGGGCTCGAATTTCGGCACCTCGAGGTCGCAGGTGACGAGGCCCTCGACGCCTGTCCGGGATGCGCGTCCTGCCACGCGCAGCTGATAGCGGCCGGGCGCCAGCTCGACGCGCGACAGCCATCGGATGCCCATCGCTTTCACGCCTTGGTACTGCTCCGGCGGCAGGCGCAGATCGAACGTCGCCAATCGGCCGTTCGCCGCGCGTCCTCCCTCGTCGAGCGTCAGCAGGGCGAGCTCGATGCGCTCCTCGAATCGGCCGCCGCGTTCGACAAATCGGAGCGACCTCCCGGGCACTTCCACCACGAGATCGACGGCGCCCTTTCGCACATCGCCTCTGAACGGGATCGCCTGAATCCGGATCGGCAGATCCGACACAGGAAGCGGGCTTGCGAGCAACCCGCTGAGATCGGTCGACAGCCCGGTCCTGACTGGCGCCGCGATCTCGGGGGCCGTTCCCACCCGCGCGCCGAAGCGATCGCGACTCGGTGTGTAAGACACCACGGGATCCACTTGCCGGCCCGGCGTCGGGGTTCTGCCCTGTCGCTGCGGGACGACGTAGCCCTTCCGTGCGACGACCCGCACGCCGGGCTTGTCCACCTTGACGGTGACGTCCCTGAAGTCACCCGGCCGGCCCGGGTTTGCGGCGACGTAGCCGAGCACGTAGTAGTCGCTGCTGTCCTCGACGATCCGGTCGAACGCCCCGGCGAAGTCGTTGCGATCGACGGCCGCAAAGCCGCCGGTCGAATCGGATACCTCGCGCAGACCTCGGATGGCGCTGGCGTACTCGGCCTCGACGCTCGGGCCCGTCACGACCGAGGGCGTCGGCGCGAAGACCGGGGTCTCGGCGAGATCCGCCGCAACCGAGCTGAGGCCTCTCGGATCGATCGCGTAGACCGAGACGTTGGACCGCATCAGCGCATCGACGGCGCGCTTCGTCGCGCGGGTCACCTCGGTGGCGTACTGCTGGACGCGCCCCAGCACGTCGCTCACGTCGTAGTCGATCCCTTCGCTGAACAGGAGCAGCGTCGTGCGGCGGTGCGCGACCCTCGCGAGGTGACGCGCCAGCGCCTCGAGCGCGTCCGCCAGCGCCCGCGCGCGTCCGGCGCGCTCCTGATCGCTCGGATCCTTGCCGCCATGAGCCGCGACGCCGCCGCGATCGAAGGCCGCCTGTTCCTCGGCGACTTCGACCGTCGCCGACCGCATCTTGTTCCCCGCGAACTGCTCAACGGCCGCAATCAGCCGCGCTTTGTCGGAGGTGAAATCCTGCGTGGCGGCCGCCAGCCCTCCGGGCGACACGACCGCTGCCATGTCCGCCGGACCGACGAATCGCTCGATGAAGTCCGTCGCGCGCTGGCGGACTGCCGTGGTGCGGTTCGGCGCGACGTGCAGCGCGTCGAGGACGAGCACGAAGACCCGGCGCTCGCCGGTGACCTCGTTCGACGCAACGTCCCGGGGCCCCTCGACTGCGCTCGCGGCAGGCCCGCGGGATGCCGGCGCGCTCGGAACCGGGATCGACACACGGTCGAACGCAACGATCGCCTGCGGGACGCCCCGTTCGAGAATCTGAAAGTCGGCTCGCGTGAGGTCGCGGACCAGCTTCCCGTCGCGATCGCGCACGACCGCCGCAACCTCGACGAGGTCGACGCCGGAGCGGAAGGATGGCGTCTGGCCAGCCGCGCTCAACGCGGGCAGCAGCGCAATTCCGATGAGGAGGGTGCGGCTTGTCATCCATCACTCCGATCCGTCTGCACGCGTCACGTGGACAACCCGATCGTCGTCTCGACCAGACACGTGGACGCGCCATGGATTGCAGCAAACCTCGCAGTCCTGAACGAAGCTGCCGCGGACGTCAGGCTCGACGTAGATTTCCAACTGCTCGCCGCAAAACGGACAGGTGACCAAGAACTCGTCTGGCATCACGAACCCTCAGCCCTTCGCTAAGCCCTCAGCCCTTGGCCCTGAGCCCTTCGAGCGCCATTCGCGCAGCTTCCTGCTCGGCGTCCTTCTTGCTCGGCCCGATCGCTTGTGCAAGCGATTCGCCGCGCACGACGACCTCGACGTGAAATTGCTTTCGATGATCGGGGCCGACGGTGCCGATCAGCCGGTAGTCCGGCAGCGGCAGGTCGCGAGCCTGGACCAGCTCCTGCAGCGCTGACTTGTAGTCGTGCCCGGCGACGCCGTGCGACCGGACCTCGTCGACGAGCGCACCGAACTCGCGCGCGATGAACTTGCGCGCCTGCTCGATGCCGCCGTCGAGATAGATCGCCGCGATCAGCGCCTCGTATCCGTCCGCCAGCAGCGCCTGCTTGCGGCGGCCGCCGGTCTTTTCCTCGCCGCGGCCCAGCAGCAGATGCTCGCCGAGGCTCAGGTGCTCGGCCTGCCGCGCGAGCGTCGCCGTCGAGACCAGCGCCGCCTTCGTCTTCGACTTGTCGCCCTCGCTGAACGTCGGGAACTCGCGGAACAGCATGTCGGCAACCACGAAGCCGAGCACCGCGTCGCCGAGGAATTCGAGCGACTCGTTGTCGACGACGCCGCCGCTGACGTCCTCGTTCGCGCGGGAGGTGTGCGTCATGGCGTGCTCCAGCAGGCCGCGGTCGCGGAACCGGTACTGAATGGCGCGCTGCAGCGAGTCGAACTCGTCGCGCAGCCGCACGACCTCCCCGTTCCGCAGCTCGGTGCGATGGCTGTCGATGACGCGGCGCGCTTCGTCGGCCGCCTGAGGATGAACGGCGATCCGCACGTCGCTCTGGCGGTCCACGGAGAGTGGAAACACGGACTGCGACATGCCGGACGTCTCCACCGCCATGATGCCGTGCGCTTCGAGCAGGCTGCGCACGACCCGCGCTTCGATGGCGGACGGCGTCGTGAAGATGACGACGAGGTCAGGCAACGGCTTCCGCGACCTCGTCGACCTTGAGCAGGATCATCGTCATGTCGTCATGCTGCGGTGCGTCGCCGACGAACGTCGAGATCTCGCGGAGGACGCGCTCGCGCAGCTCGTCCGACGGCAGGTGCGCATGGCTCTCGCAGAGCTGGCCGAGGCGGTTCTCGCCGAAGCAGTCGTCGTGGGCGTTCATCGCCTCGCTGATGCCGTCGGTGAAGAACACGTAGAGGTCGCCGGGGCGGAGCGGCAGCGTGTCCTCCTGCAGCAGCCGCTCGAACAACTCGCCGTTGTCGATCTTCAGGCCGAGGACGAGGCCGTCGGGCGCGAGGATGCGCGCGCGGGCACGGCCGGTCATCGGCAGGCCGTCGTGCCCGGGCACGTAGATGAGCGGCGTGTGGCCCGCCCGCGCGTACGTCATGGTCCGCGCGCGCATATCGAGGACCGCGTACGTCATCGTGATGAAGCTGCGCGCGTCGAGATGCTGCGCGATGATGCGGTTCGCCGAGATCAGCAGCTCGCGCGGCGACGTGTGAATCTGGCTCAGCGACAGGATGAGGCCCTTGAGCTCCGCCATGTAGAGCGCGGCCGACGTGCCCTTGCCCGAGACGTCGGCGATCAGGACGCCGACGCGGTGCTCGTCGAGCGGCAGGAAGTCGTAGTAGTCGCCGCCGACCTCGCGCGCGGGAACGCAGAGCGCGGTGACCGACAGGCCCGGCATCAGCAGCGGCCCCTGCGGCAGCAGCGACATCTGGATCTCGTGCGCGATGCGCAGCTCTTCCTCGAGGCGCTTCTTCTCGGCCGCCTGGCGCAGCAGGTCCTCGATGCTCGCCGTCATCGAGTTGAACGATCCGGCCAGCTCTCCGAGCTGGTCGTCGCTGACGACCGCGATTTTGTGCGTGAAATCCCCCTGGCGGACGCGTTCGGTGCCGGTGAACAGCGCGTGGACCGAGCCGGTGATCGATCGCGCGAGCGCCAGCCCCGCGATGAGCGCGATGAACTCGATGATCAGGAACAGCGCGCCGATCACGAACAGGACGAGCAGCAGCCCCTGGCCGAAGTTCCGGCCGACCCGCCCTTCCGACGACGAGATGCGATCGTAGAGCTCCGCGACGCTCAGGCCGCTGGTCACGGTCAGCGTGCCCGCCGCGCCGCTGTTCCAGTCGCGAAACTCCATCAGGCTCGGCACGCTGCTCAGGAGGCCGGACGTTCCGAGCCCCAACGTCCAGTCGCGGTGTGCCGACGTCAGCCCGCGAAGCGGCCTGGCGTCTTCGGTGTCGACCGGGGTGATGCTCTTGAGCTCGACGCCGGTGTCCCGGCGGAGCTGCTCGCGGACCGCATCGTTGACGAGCAGATCGACGATGACGGAGTAGGACGGTCTCGGCGTCTCGGGGAACGCCACGCCGCGCACCAGCAGGTGTGTGTCGTCGTCGCCTGGCTTGTCGCGCGAGTGCACGTAGGCGAGCACGCCCGCGAAACCCGAGCACGGAATCCACGCCGGAACGGTCTCGGGCGCCGGCAGGTGCATCCACGGTCCGGCGCTCGCGGGCTGCGGGCGCGCCGCCGCCAGGGCGATGTCGGAGCGCGGCTCGCACGCCCGATCGATCGGCACGACCGTCAGCGAGGCATCGGGGTACTGCGCGGCGCTCGCGCGCTGGCGCCGGGCGAGCGTCGCCGGCACGTCGCGGCCGCCGGTGCGCTGGATCTCGAGCGCGGTCGTCTGCGCGATGAACCGCGCCTGCTCGCTGAGCGCGCGCAGGCGGTTCTGCACCAGGTACGAGCTCAGGTGATAGAAGAGCAGGATGCCGCAGAGCAGCGCGAACGCCGCGAGGAGCAGCGCCGGGACGAAGCCCACGAAGATGTACGACAGGATCAGCTTCCGGCGCACGCGCCACAGCAGGCGGCGGCGTGCGAGCACGAACAAACGGAAGCCGAAGTAGACGAGTCCGGCCGCGATCGTCAGGCCCGCGACGGTCTCCACCACGCCGAAGAACGCCGGCAGGCTGCCGACGATCGCGCCCGCGAGCGCGATCGCCGACTTGATCGCGACGCCGGTGACGATCGCGCGGCCCGGCAGCGTGTGGAAGAGCGCCGCTCGAACGCCCTCGCGTGTACTCATACGTGGACTTCGCGTTATTAAAACATGTATCGTAGCTGGATCGTGAAGCTCACGAACCGCGCACGCTTCAGTACGATTTGCCTGCACGCCGGACAGGAACCCGATCCGTCGACCGGCGCGATCATCACGCCGATCTATCAGACCTCGACCTACGTGCAGGAGGCGCTCGGCAAGCACAAGGGCTACGAGTACGCGCGCACGCAGAATCCGACGCGCATGGCGCTCGAGCGCAACCTGGCGGCGATCGAATCAGGAAAAGCCGGGTTCGCGTTCGCGTCGGGCATGGCATCGATCGGTGCCATCGCCACGCTGCTGAAGTCGGGCGACCACGTCGTCGTCTCCGACAACACCTATGGCGGAACCTTCCGGCTGTTCGACAAGGTGCTCACGCGATATCAGCTGTCGTTCTCGTACGTCGATACGTCGGATCTCGACGCGGTCGAGCGCGCGATGACGCCGGCGACGCGGATGCTGTTCGTCGAGACGCCGAGCAATCCGGTCATGGCGCTGACCGATCTGCGGGCGGCCGCCGATCTGGCGCATCGCCACGACGCGCGGCTCGTCGTCGACAACACGTTCGCGAGCCCGTACAATCAGCGTCCCATCGAGCTCGGGGCCGATCTCATCACGCACAGCACGACCAAGTACCTCAACGGCCACAGCGACAGCGTCGGCGGGATCGTCATTGCCGTGCGCGACGACGACATCGAGTGGCTGCGGTTCATTCAGAACGCGGAGGGCGCGATCCTGAGCCCGTTCGATTCGTGGCTGGTCCTGCGCGGCACGAAGACGCTGCCGCTGCGGATGCGGCAGCACAACGCGAACGGCCTGGCGCTGGCCGACTTCCTTGCGTACCATCCGCGCGTCGTCAAGGTGTACTACCCGGGCCTGCCGACGCACCCGCAGCACGCCCTCGCGAAGGCGCAGATGTGCGGCTTCGGCGGAATGCTGGCCTTCGAGCTCGGGTCGCTGGAGGCCGCGCGCCGCCTGCTGAACTCGGTGCGGCTGATGTCGCTGGCCGAAAGCCTCGGCGGCGTCGAAACGCTCATCTCGCACCCCGCGACCATGACGCACGCGTCGGTGCCGGTCGAACGGCGGAACGCGCTGGGAATCACCGACGGCCTCGTCAGGATCTCGGTCGGCGTCGAGGACCTCGAAGACCTGAAGGAAGACCTCTCGCAGGCGCTCGAACAAGTCTGACCAGGCGTGCTCGATCTCATCCTCCACAGCGACAAATACCTCCTCGACCTCGTGACGGCGTACGGTCCGTGGGTCTACGCGGTCCTGTTCGCCATCGTGTTCGCGGAGACCGGCTTCGTGGTCACGCCGTTTCTGCCCGGAGACTCGCTGCTGTTTGCGACGGGCGCGCTCGGCGCGACCGGCGCGCTGAACCCCTGGTTCGCTGCCGCACTGCTGATCGTGGCGGCGTTCACCGGCAACGCGGTCAACTACACCATCGGCCGGCTGGTGGGGCCCCGCGTGTTCAGCGCGAGCGGGGGCGCCGGCATCTCCAATCGGCTGCTGAACCGCCAGCACCTGCAGCGCGCGCACGAGTTCTTCGAGCAGTACGGCGGCAAGGCGGTCGTCCTGAGCCGGTTCGTGCCAATCGTCCGGACGTTCCTGCCGTTCGTCGCGGGCGCGGCGCAGATGTCGCCGGCCGCCTTCGGCTTCTACAACCTGGTCGGCGCTGTGGGCTGGGTCACGCTGTGCGTCGGCGCGGGGGTGCTGTTCGGCAACGTACCGATCGTGAAGGACAATTTCTCGCTCGTCGCCATCGGCATCGTCATCGTCTCGGTGCTGCCGATGGCCGTCGAATACCTGCGCCATCGGCAGCGCTGAAATTTCAGATTTCAGAGTTCAGATTTCAGATTTGATTGTAGATTTCAGATTCAATTGAATCTGAAATCTGAACTCTGAAATCTGAAATTTCAGGTGTTCTCGTTCACCCAGCCGGCGTATGCCTCGCTTGCCGACGCCGGCTCGATGACGATGAACTCCGGCAGCTCGTACGGATGGAGCTCGCGCAGCCGTTTTTCGAGAGCCGGTAGTCTCTCTGCCGTGGTCTTGATCACCAGCTGACGCTCGGGTTCGCGTTCGACCGCGCCTTTCCAGCGATACGTCGACGTCATGGGGCCATGAACGTTGACGCACGCGGCGAGACGCTCGTCGACAAGCGTCCGCGCGAGCTCATCCGCAGAGGCGTCAGAAATCGTGGTCAAAACGAGTACGAGATCGCGTTCCATCCGCTAATCAGCAATAAATTAGCAATTTGCAATTTGCAATTTGCAATTGTACTTTCGCCGTCTTTGTTGTATTGTCGTCGCCGCGTCGTGTCCAGGAACGAGCCCCGACCAGCGCGCAAGCGCAAGCCATCCAAATCGAAGCCTGAGGGAGGCAGCCGGAAGGTCGTTCGCTGGCTGCTGCTGTTCGTCGCGTCGCTCATCGTCCTCGACGGCCTCGTCGGCGAGCGCGGACTGCTCGCCATGCTCCGCGCGCGCCAGGAGTACGACGAGCTGGCGGCGACGATCGCGCGTCAGCGCGCGGAGAACGCGCGCCTTCGAGACGAAGCGCGGCGCCTGAACGACGATCCGGCCGCCATCGAAGAGATCGCGCGGCGCGAGCTCGGCCTCATCCGGCGCGGCGAAAAAGTCTTCATCGTCCGGGACGTGCCGCCTAAAAACCCGTAACGTCCGGCTCCGGGTTTCAACTTTAAAGTTTCAACTTTAAAGTTTTCACTTCAACGTTTTAACTTGCAATACGTTCGGCGGCGCGTTGTTCGGTCGTCGCGGCGCGGAAGAAGACCGCGAACAGGACGAGCACGACGGCGGCGCCGGCGGCCGGCACCAGCCAGATCTCGCGCCAGGCATGGCCGCCGTCGACGCGGAACATGTCGACGACGCGGCCCGACACCCACGAGCCGATCAGCATCCCGACGCCGAGCGTGACGAACGCGATGAAGCCTTGCGCGGCGGCGCGGAGATCGGGCGGCGCTTTCTGGTCGACGTAGATCTGCCCGGTCACGAAGAAGAAGTCGTAGCAGATGCCGTGCAGCAGGATGCCGGCGTACAGCATCCAGACGAGCGCGCCGTTGTCGCCGAAGGCGAACAGCGTGTAGCGGGCGGCCCACGCCGCCATGCCGACGAGCAGCATGTACTTCACGCCGAGCCGGCGGAAGAACCACGGCATGACGAGCATGAAGAAGATCTCGGACATCTGGCCGAGCGTCATCTTCCCCGCTGCGTTCGTGACGTGCAGCTCGTTGAGGAACGGGTTCGCGAACGCGTAGTAGAACTGCAGCGGGATGCACACCAGGAACGATCCGACCACGAACACGGCGAACGATCGTTCGCGCATCAGGCTGAGCGCGTCGAGCCCGAGGACGTCGCGCAGCGTGACGCGGCTCTTCTTCTGCGGCGGCGTGTGCGGCAGGGCGAAGCAGAACAGCCCCAGCACGATCGATCCGGCCGCCGCAATCTGCATCGGCAACGCCGTCGGCTCGATCCGGAGCGCGCCGATGAAGAGGCCGGCCACGATCCATCCGATCGTGCCGAGCACGCGGATGCCGGGAAACTCGCGCTCCGGGTTCGACATCTGGTGGAACGAGAGCGAGTTGCTGAGCGCCAGCGTCGGCATGTAGCAGAGCGTGTACAGGAGGAGGATGCCGTAGAACGGCCCGAACCGCTGCTGCGTCGAGGCGTAGAACAGCACGACGCCGCCGATGAGGTGCAGGCCGCCGAGGATTCGCTCGGTCGCCAGGAACCGATCGGCCACCATCCCGACGAAGAACGGCGAGATCATCGCCGCCAGCGCCGTCGTCCCGAAGGCGAGACCGATCTGCTCGCCCGAAAAGTGCAGCGTCTCGCCGAGCCAGGTGCCCATGGTCACGTACCACGAGCCCCAGACGAAGTACTGCAGGAACATGAGCGCCGACAGTTTCAGGCGGACTGTGGAATTCATGTCCACCAGGCGTCAACGGGAGGTTCCGTCAAAACGACGCGCGACAGCAGGTCGATGGCCGCCTTCAATCCTTCGTCGATCGACGCGAGCGCGTCCTCGTGCTCGATGCTCATCACGTAGTCATAGCCGACGAGCCGCAGCGCGGTCACGATGCGCTTCCACTCGAGCTCGCTGTGGCCCCAGCCGACGCTGCGGAAGAGCCACGACCGCTCCGGCATGCGCCGATACGTCTTCGCGTCGATGACGCCGTTGATCGCGACGTTGTGCGGATCCACCGCGACGTCCTTGGCGTGGAAGTGGAAGATCGCGTCGCCGAGCGCGCGGATGGCCGCCGGCACGTCGACGCCCTGCCAGAAGAAATGGCTCGGATCGAAATTGATCCCGATGCTCGGTCCGGCCGCCGCGCGCAGCTTCAGCAGCGTCTCCGCGTTGTAGACGACGAAGCCGGGATGCGCTTCGAGCGCGACCTTCACGCCGTTGTCCGCCGCGAACCGCGCCGCCTCCGTCCAGTACGGAATCGCTTTCTTCTCCCACTGCCACTCCAGGACGTCGAGGAATTCCGGCGGCCACGGCGTCGTCACCCAGTTGGGATGCCTGGCATCCTCCGAATCGCCCGGGCATCCGGAGAACGTCACGACGACCGGTACGTCCATCCGCCGCGCGAGGCAGACGGTCTTGCGAAACACGTCGTCGTACGACTGCGCCGTCTTGCGATCGGGATGCAGCGGGTTGCCGTGGCACGACAGCGCGCTGATCGTCAGGCCGGCATCCGCGATCATCTGCCGGTACGATTTCGCGGCGTCCTGATCGTTCGCGAGCTTGTCGAGCGGAAGATGATCCGCGCCCGGCCAGCCGCCGGTGCCGAGCTCCAGCGCCTGAATCCTGCCGAGCGCCTTCACCTTGCCGAGCATCTCGGCGGTGCTCAACTTCCCGTACACGGGGGTGAACAAGCCAAGTTTCATATTTAACCGGGGCTCTGCCCCGGACCCCGGCTCGGTCGCTTGCGGGGGCCCCATTGCCCCGCGCCGCTCCCTCGCGGGCGCGCTGTGCGCGCCGTTATCGTATCTTCACTCTAGGTGCGCGCCTCTACGAGCGCCGCCACCCGGGTCCAGACGCCACCGCGGCGGTGGCTCTCCAGGATTGCGTCGACGACGCAGGCGGCATGATACCCGTCTTCGAAGGTCGCGAACGCGGGCGGCTTCGGATCTCCAGGTGGTCTGTCCGCCTGAATGAAGCCGTAGATGTCACGCATCACGTTGCAGAACGCGTCGGCCCACGCCTCCTGGTGACCGCCGGGCAGGTGGGCGTAGCGGGCGGCCACGGGCCCCAGCAGGCTCGGATCTTTCGGGAGGACGCTGTTCGCACGCTCCCGGTGGCCGATCCACAGCTCGTTCTGCCGCTCCTGATACCAGCGCACCGACGCCCGGCGGCCGCTCGCCTCGAACCAGAGATCGTTCTTGTGGCCGGCGCACACCTGGCCGACCGACACGCAGCCCTTCGCGCCGCCGTCGAACCGCACGAGCACCGTCGCCAGATCTTCGCTCTGGACGCGGAACGGCTCCCGCTCGATGTCGGTCGCGCGCGCGAACGCCTCGGGCGACGCCGACGGCTTCATCCGGGTGTCGATGACGGTCGTCAAATCGGCGAGCACTTCGACGATGCGCTGGCCGACCACGTGCTGCACGAGGTCGCACCAGTGCGATCCGATGTCGCCGATCGCGGAGCTCTCGCCGCCTTTTTCCGGCTCCAGGCGCCAGGAGAAGTCGGTCGGCTGCAGCAGCCAGTCCTGCAGGTAGCTTCCGTGGACGTAGTGAATCGCGCCGAGCTCGCCGGCCGCGATCATCTCGCGCGCCTGCTGGACGAGCGGGTTGCCGCGGTAGTTGAACGTCACCGCGTTGACGACGCCGGCCTGCCGCGCGGCGTCGCACAACCGGCGAGCCTGATCGCCGGTCATCGCGAGCGGCTTGTCGGAGATGACGTGCTTGCCGTGCTTCAACGCCGCGAGGATTACCGGCTCGTGCAGGTGGTTCGGCGTCGTGTTGTGCACGACGTGGACGTCGGGATCGGCCGCGAGCGCCTCGTAGCTGCCGTACGCCTTCCGGATGCCGAGCGCGTCCGCCTTGCGGCGCGCGGACGCGTCGCTGCTCGCCGCGATCGCGACGACGTCGACGTACCCGAGCCGGCGGACGGCGTCGATGTGGTGAACGCCGACGAATCCGGGGCCGACGAGGCCCATGCCGAGGCGCTTCACGCCAGCGCCTGCTTCGCGTACGCGAAACACTTCTTTACTTCTTCGACCGGCGACGAGCCGGCGTATTCATACTCGATGTACGCGCGGATCGGCCACTTCTCTTTCTTGAGGAGCTGCAGGACTTCTCGAATCGGCGTGTCGCCCGTGCCCCACGGCGTGTTGTCGCCCTGATTCTTTTGCCGATCCTTCAGGTGCAGGTTCGTGATGTCGGCGTGATGCTGTTTGATATAGGCGACCGCGTCGAAGTTCGCGGCCGTGAAGTGGCCGATGTCGAGGTTGACCTTGAAGTACTTCGACATCTTCATCGCGGCGGCGAAGCTGTCGGGCGTCGAGAACTCGTTCGGGTCGTTCACGTTCGAGTGGCCGTGCATCGCCACGATCATCCGGTGCTTCTCGGCCAGCGGCGCGATCCGCTTCGCGACCTCGAGCGTCGTCGACATCGTGATGATCTCCGCGCCGAGCGCTTTCGCCATGTCGAAGCCGCGATCGATCTCCGCATCCGTGAAGCTGTTGTTCGCGCTGTAGTTGTAGGCGTAGACCGTGATCCCCGCGGCGTCGAACTTCTTCTTCACGTCGCGGAAGTGATCGATCGGCGTCTCCAGCCGCCACTTGCGCAGGTCCTCGCGCGCCTTGATCGCTTCGGGGGACGGCGGCGCTCCGCGCGGGCCGCGTGCGCCGGTGTTGAACTGCGGCTCGACCTGCGGCGCGAACAGCTCGCATTCGCCGAGGCCGCACTCGGTCATCGCGCGGACGATCGTGTCCACCGCGTCGGTGGCGCCCCGCGGGAGATCGCGGAAGCTGTAGGTCTGCACGCCGAGCCGGACGCCGTTGACCGTGGAGCTTGCGGCTCGCTCCATCCGCCCTGCCCCGAGCGTATCGAGGGGCGGGACCGCCAGGGCGGCGAGCGTCAGTTTCGCGAAATCACGGCGTGTATAGCGCAAAGGCATAAAGCGTATCTCCCGCGGCGGCCAGGATGTACTGCCGCCCGTCCACCATGTACGTTTGTGGCGCGGCGCTCACGCGACCGATCGCGCTGTGCCACAGGATCTTGCCGCTTGCCGGATCGAACGCAATCAAATTATTAGAGATGTCGCCGCCGAAGAGGAGCTTACCGGCGGTCGTCAACAGGCCCGACGGTCCGCCACCCGCACCGGGCGCCGAACGGAACTTGTGCCGCCAGACCGTGTTCCCGGTCTTGTAGTCGATGGCGCTGATGTAGGTGCCGTTCGACCCGACGCCGATTTCGTCCTTGCCGCCGAGGCCCATGGCGCCGCGGGGGTCGGTTTCCGTCAGGTAATACATCGCGTAGGTCTCGGTCACCGGCACGTAGAAGAGTCCGGTGTCGGGGCTGAAGGCCGGCGGCGGCCAGTTCGTGGCGCCGCCGTTCGCGCCGGACACGAGCGCGCCGCCGATGTGATGATCCTTGGCCGGGTCGCGCACGGGCTGACCGCGCTCGTTGAGGCCCTTCGCCCAGTTCACGGTCTCGGAGAACTTGCTCGAGACGAGACGCTCCCCCGTCCGGCGATCGAGCGTGAAGTAGTAGCCGTTGCGGCTCGCCGTGAGCACCATCTTGCGCGGGCCGCTGCCGCGGAAATCGCCGTCGATGAGCACCGGCGTCTGCGCCGAGTCCCAGTCATGCGTGTCGTGCGGCGACGTCTGGTAGTACCAGGCCATCTTTCCGGTGTCGACGTTCACCGCGACGATCGCGCACGTGAACAGGTTCTCGCCGGGACCGCGCGGGCCGTCGGTATAGGCCGGCGTCGGATTTCCGGTGCCGAAGATGTAGAGCTTCGTCTCCGGGTCGTAGACGCCGGGGATCCACGGATGGCCGCCGCCATGCCGCGCCGCGTCGAGATCCTTCCACGTCTCGAGGCCGGGGTCGCCGGGATTCATCGGGACCGTGTAGAAGCGCCACTGCTCCTCGCCGCTTTCGGGATCGAACGACATCAGGAATCCGGGACCGTCCAGATCGTTTCCCGTGCCGACGATGATGTGGTTGCCGATCGTCATCGGCGCGGAGGTCAGGAAGTACTGCTGCGCGAAGCTGGCGATTTCCTTGTGCCAGCGCTCCTTGCCGGTCCGCGCGTCGAGCGAGATGAAGTAATCGTCGGGCGTGACGAAGTACAGATAGTTGTTCCACATCGCCGCGCCGCGATTGCCGATGTGCGTGCCGCCCTTCGTCTTCCAGAAATACCGCCACAGCGTGCGGCCGTCCTGCGCGTCGAGCGCCCATACGTTGTCGGGGGCGGTGACGTACAGAATGCCGTTCACCACCAGCACCTGGCCCTTGACGTTGATCGGCTCGGCGACCACGACCTCGCCGGTGCCCTCGCCGCCGACGCTGACGGCTGGTCCTGCCGCGGCGGGACCGAAGCCGCCGCCACCGCCGCCGGGCCCCCCCGTCAGACGCGAAGTCCAGGCGAGCGTCAGGTTCTTCACGTTGGACTGGTTGATCTGCGTGAGCGAGCTGTACCGACGCCCCGTGTAGTCGCCCGAGTAGCTGGGCCACGACTCGCCGAGCGGCTTGAGGATCTGCGCCGGGTCGAGGCCGTTCGGCGCCGCCGCCACGCCGACAAAAGCAAGCCAGGAAAACACGAAAACACGAAACACGTTTCTCATTTCAAGGTCACCAGAAACGCGGTCACGTTGTGGATGTCGGAGTCCTTGTACGCCTTGAGCAGATCGCGGTGCGGCGCGAGCGGATCCTCGAGCTCGACCTTCGGCGTGTCGCCGGCGATGCGAAACGATCGACGGATGCCGTCTTCGGTCGTGAGCGCGACCATGAAATCGTTGATGCGATCGAGCGTCCCCGACACTTTCTCGCCCGACGGCAGCGTCACGGTCACCTGCGGCGGCGAGACACGCGTGACCGGCGCACCGCCACGGCGGCCGCCGCCGCTGCCCGGCATCAGCCACGTCTGCTGCATCACGCGCGGATCCTCGAATCGCGCCGCGAACCCTTTCAGATCGCCGGCCGGCGAGTGGCACGACGCGCAGCGCGCGTTGAAATAGGCCTCGCCCGCTTTCGCGTCGCCGACGACGATGCTCGCCGGCTTGCGCCGCGATTCGTCGTAGCCGGCGGCGCGGAACGTGTGAATGAAGGCCGCGACGTCTCCGACCTGCGCGGCGGTGAACGCGAACTTCGGCATCCCGCGATCGGGCCGGCCGTTCTGCACGACCGGCGCGATCAGCTCGCCATGCTGATCGTCGAGCACCAGCCCGGACCGGAGCAGGCTCGGACCGCTGTCGCCGCCGCGAATGTCGACGCCGTGGCAGAACTGGCAGTTCACGCTGTAGAGCGCCTTGCCACGCTCGACGGCGGCAGGATCTTCAGGCGGCCGATCGGGATACGCATTGCGGGGCGAGGTGACGACGACCGCGCCGCGTCCGCGTCCGCCGCCGGGCTGCGCCGGCGTCGGCGGCTGCGCGCGAACCGTCGCGAACGTTCCGATCGCGACGCAGACGGCGTACGAAATGACGCTGACCGTGCGACGGCCCGAAACCATTTGCACCTTCCGACCCTCGAGAACCCGGCGAACCCTGGAAGCCGGCGTGATTGTAATCGGTTACAGCCGCGCGCGAAAGCCTCCGCTCGACCGTTGAGTATGATGTCGGACAGCGTGGCCACCATCTACGAAGTCGCGAAGCGCGCCGGCGTCTCGACGGCCACCGTGTCGCGGGTGCTGAGCCAGCCGGCCGTCGTGTCGCCCGCCACGCGGAAGCGCGTCCTCGACGCCGTGGAGCGTCTCGGCTACACGCCGAACGCGGCGGCGAAAAATCTCCGGACCCTCCGGACGGGCAAGCTGCTCGTGACAGTTCCTGACATTTCGAACCCGTTCTTCTCGCTGATTCTGCGCGGCATCGAGGACGCCGCCCAGCGCGAGGGGTACGCGGTGCTGCTCGGCGACACGCAGCACGACGAAGCGCGCGAGGACGGCTACGCCGCGATGCTCAAACGGAAGGAAGCGGACGGTCTCATCTTCCTCGGCCATCGCCTGCCGACCGAGGCCGCCGCGCTCGTCCGCGGGATGGTCCCGCGCTGCGCGCCGGTCGTGAACGGCTGCGAGTTCAACCCGCGGCTCGGCGTCCCGAGCGTGCACATCGACAACGCGAAGGCCGCGTCCGAGGCGATGGACCATCTGTTCCGCCTCGGCCACCGGCGCATCGGCATCATCACCGGTCCGCTCGTCAGCCCGCTCAGCCGCGACCGGCTGCGCGGCGCGCTGTCGCGCGCGAAGCGCGAAGGCGCGGAGGACGAGCTCATCGTGATGAACGGCGACTTCTCGATCGAGTCGGGCGCCGCCGAAGGGGAGCGGCTGCTCGGCCGCCGCGATCGTCCCACGGCGATCTTCTGTTTCAACGACGAGATGGCGATGGGCGTCATCCAGACGGCGCGCCGCCGCGGGTTGAAGATGCCCGATCAGCTCTCGGTCGTCGGCTTCGACGACATCCGCTTCGCCAGCTACATGGATCCGCCGCTGACCACCATCTCGCAGCCGATGCGCGCGATCGGCGAAGGCACTGTCCGCCTGCTGCTCGAGATCATCCACGGCAACCTCGCCACGCCCGAATCAATCACGCTCCCCCACACACTCGTGATCCGTTCGAGCACTGCCGCATTGAAACCGCGGTGAGGTCGGGGCGCGGAGGCATGAAGCGTCTTCAGACGGCGACTGCGGATGGTCGGCATGAGCCGCGGCGATGTCGCCGCCTCACTGTGCGGCCGGGCGTGCAGGCTTGCTCAAATACGCCTTCGAGGCGGCTTCGTCCTTGATCGGCGTCACCTTGTCCGGATCGATGCGGACCATGAGGTACGTGATGTGGTCGTCGATCTTCGTGAACCAGTGGCCGGTGCCGGCGGGAATGACGACGACGTCGCCGGCCTTGAGCTCGTGCGGGACGCCGTTGCGGATCGACGACGAGTTGTTGCCGGGACCGTTGAACAGCCGGACGGTTTCGAGATCGGCGGGCCGCCGCTTCTTGCCGACGAGATCGGGACCGGTGACGAGCGTCGCCGAGCCGTCGATGATGTGGTAGACCTCGCTGACGAGATCGTGCTCGGCAACCGATTCCGGCGCGGGCGCCGCGAGCTTGCCGCGATGCACGACGCCGATGCCGACGTGGCTCTTCCCGAGGTTGACGTCGCGCACCTGCTGATCCGTCAGCTTCTCGGCGATCGCCTTCTTGACGTACGCCTGGATCTCGCTGTCAGGGATGTAAGTCGCCGGGCACATCGTGCACGTTGGCTGCGGACCGGGATCCTGCGCGATCGCGATCGCGAACGGGGACCCGGCGAGCACGGCGATCAGAAACAGCTTTTTCATACGATCCTCCATGGACTTACCACGCGACGACTGTCTATCACGAAGCCACGAAGAACACGAAGGCCACGAATCGGCCAAACACGTCCTTCAGCGCGGCAGCGCGAACGCGACGTATTCGCCGCTGTAGTTGCCGCCGCTGACGGCGACGACGATGAACTGGCGGCCGTTGACCATGTACGTCATCGGCGTGCCGGACTGCTGCGCGGGCATGAACACCGTGCCGACCTCGCGGCCCGTCGTCTTGTCGTACGCGCGCAGCATCGCGCCGCGCGGCCGATCGGGCGCCGTCGTCGCCAGCGGGTCGCCGATGATGACGAGCGTCTTCGTGACGAGCGCACCCACGGCTCCCGACTGGCCCGTGCGCGGAATCGTCAGCCCTTTCAGCGCCGGATGATTCCGCACGCTGTCGGGCGTTTCGCCGTGCGGCACCTGCCACACGAACTCGCCGCGATCGAGGTCGATGGCCGTGATGCGTCCGTAGGGCGGCTTCAGCAGCGGCAGTCCCTGCGGCAGCGCGCTCGCGTTCACCGCCGCGTCGTTCGTCGTCGCCTCGGTCGTGCCGCGCGTGTTGAGCGCAACGGGTGCATCAGCGCCGACGTTCTCGCCGGGCCCGGAAATGTAGCGGACGCCGGTGAGCGCGTTGCCTGACACGTACGGCAGGTCCGAGAACTCCCTGCTCGGCGGCGGCATCAGACCGAGGATCGGCATCGACGTGAACGACGGGATGTAGGCGATGTGCGTCTCGGGATCGAACGAACCGCCCGGCCAGTTCGTGCCGCCGGACGATCGAAAGCCGGCGATCGGTCCTTCCGCTCTGCTGATCGGAGGCGGCGTGAAGATCGGTCCCGTCTTGTAGCGCGCCGCGATCTTCAGCGCCTCGGCGCGCAACTCCGGCGTGAAGTCGATCAGGTTGTCGAGCGTCACGCCCTGGTGATCGTACGGCCTTGGTTTCGTGGGAAACGGCTGCGTCGGCGACGTCTTTTCACCCGGCACATCCGACTGCGGCACGGGACGCTCTTCGATCGGAAATACAGGCTTCCCCGTGACGCGATCGAACACATACAGCATCGCCTGCTTGCCCATCGCGGCGACCGCCTTGACCGGCCGGCCGTCGACGACGAGGTCGACAAGGATCGGCGCGGCGGCGATGTCCATGTTCCAGATCGGATGGTGCACGAGCTGGTAGTGCCACTTGCGCACGCCGGTCTTGTAGTCGATGGCGACGATGCTCTCGGCGAACAGGTTGTTGCCCGGACGCAGGCCGCCGTAGAAGTCGGAGCTGGGCGTCTCGACCGGCAGGTACGCGAGCCCGAGCTCTTCGTCCACGGCAATCTGGTTCCACACGCCGACGTTGCCGGTGACGGCCCACGAATCCTTCTCCCACGTGTCGGCGCCGAATTCGCCGGCGCGCGGGATCGTGTTGAACGTCCAGAGCCGCCGGCCGCTGCGCACGTCGTAGCCGCGCACCAGGCCTTTCGTGTTGTTGTGCGTCCGCGGCGTGCCCCCTTCGAGGAAGGCCGATCCGATCATCACGACACCGTCCTTCGTCACGGCCGGGGTCGCGTGCAGGCCGATCTCGCCCTTCTCGAGATCGATTTGTTGATCGACGCCGAAGACGGCGCCCTCTTTCAGATCGACGATGCCGTTTTTCCCGAATGCCGGAATGCGGGCGCCCGTTTGCGCGTCGAGCGCGACGAGGCGGTAGCCCGTCGTCACGTAGAGAATGCGGGCGTCGCGGCCGTCGGTCCAGTACGCGACGCCGCGTCCCGACAGCTGGCGCGGCGACGCGGCCGCGCGTGCGCCTTCGTACTCGGCGTGGGTCCACTGCAGCTCCCCGGTCGCCGCATCGAGCGCAACGGCCGCGCGGCGCGTGCCGCCGGTCGTGTACAGCACGCCGTCCACGACGAGCGGCGTGCCTTCGAGCTTGAACTCGGGTCGCGGGCCGAGGTGATCGGTCTTGAACCGCCAGACGACCTCGAGATCCTTGAAGTTGGACGCCTTGATCTGATCCAGCGGCGAATAGTGGTGGTTCCGGAGATCGCCCGCGTACGATCGCCAGTCAGCGTTGGCGGTCGTCTGCGCGCGAACGCTCGATGCACGTGGGCTGACGGCGATGACGCCTGCGACGCTGACGGCAAGAAGTTGAGCGACGCCGCGCGCGGTGACGGACGAAACCACAGAGACACAGAGGTACAGAGCGCCTCGCGTCGACGGGTTGGCCGGCGAAGCCGGCCAACGCGCGGGCGGAGACGATTCCCGCGAAAACGAGTCGCATGGGTCGTTGGCGCGATTCGTTTTCGCGGGGATCGTCTCCGTCCGCCGCGGCGCTCCGCGCCGCCCGTCGACGCGATCGGCGATCACGTGCGCTTCGCGCACTCCGTGCGCGACGTCGGACGATCGTCCTCCGTGGCTCGGTGAGCTCTGTGGTTCATTCAACTCTGTGCGATCTCTGTGGCTCTGTGCCTCTGTGGCCCCGTCCGTGATCGCAACTGGACGCCGCGGGTCGCCACCGCAAGCCGGTCATTCTGTCGCACGGGTCATATCCTACGACGAACGAAGGTGTCCGTCTCCGCCTCTCACGAAGTGTCCGCCTGCGGGTCCACGGCGCCCATCACAATCCATACGAAAAAGCCGGGATCGCGACCTCGCCTCTTGGATGTACGATGCCGCACGATTTTTCGCACGGAGGAACGAATGCCCTTCAGCCGCGTCATGAGATTCGTCGTCGTCGCGCTGCTTTGCGCCGCGCCGGTATACGGCCAGAGCGCCATCGCCGGCCTCGTGAAAGATCCGTCCGGCGCCGTCCTGCCTGGTGTGACCGTCGAAGCCTCGAGCCCTTCGCTCATCGAAGGCGCGCGCACGGCCGTCACCGATGGCACGGGTCAGTACCGGATTCAGGACCTGCGGCCGGGCGAATACACCGTGACGTTCATGCTGACCGGGTTCCGACAGGTCAAACGCAGCGGCATCACGCTGCCGGCATCGTTCACGGCGACCGTGAACGCGGAGATGTCGGTCGGCGCGCTCGAGGAAGCGATCGTCGTGACCGCGGCGTCGCCCCTCGTCGACGTGCGCGGCTCCGTGTCGCAGTCGGTGATGAACCGCGAGACGCTCGACACGATCCCGACCGGGAAGGATCCATTCGCGGTCGGACAACTGATCGCGGGCGTGACGACGTCGACACCAGATGTCGGCGGCACGCAAATCATGCAGCAGCCGACGCTGCAGGTGCACGGCTCGTCGAACAACGACAACGTGTTCATGGTCGACGGCGTCCAGATTCAGCACATCGGCTTCGGCGGCAATCAGACCGGCTTCTATTTCAACGACGGCCTGCTGGACGAAATCAGCTACCAGACCAGCTCGCTGCCCGCCGAAGCACCGGTCGGCGGCGTGCAGATCAACATGATTCCGCGCGACGGCGGCAACCTCCTTCATGGATCGGTCTTCAGCACCGGCGCGAACAGCAGCCTCCAGGCCGACAACCTGGACGACGACCTGGTGAGGCTCGGGTTCAAGGTCCAGAACCGCGTGAAGCAGGTCTACGACATCAACGGCACGCTCGGCGGGCCGATCGTGCGCGATCGCCTCTGGTTCTTCGGCACGTACCGCCGCTGGAGCGCCGACAACTATCTCGGGAACACCTTCACATCGACCGGCGCGCAGGCGATCGACGATCAGCACATCACCGACGCGACGATTCGCCTGACGACCCAGGTGAGCAAGAAGAACAAGCTGTCGCTTCACTACGACCGGAGCATCAAGTTCCGCGGCCACCGGCCGAACAACTACATCAGCGTCTCGACCAACGACCCGCTGTCGGACGTCGTGCAGACGACGCAGCTGAACTACATCGGCGAGATCAAGTGGACGTCGCCGATCACGAACAGCCTGCTCGCCGAAGCGGCGATGTTCACGCTGCCCGTCAACTACAGCCTGTCGTTCGAACCCGATGCCGCCCCTGATGCGGTCGCCACGCTCGACCAGACACGATCGGCCATCTACGGCGTCTCGCCGCGCCAGGACAACAACACGGCGCGCATGTTCACGTACGCGGCGAACCTGTCCTACATCACCGGTACGCACGCGCTGAAGGGCGGCTTCCAGGTGCGCACCGGCAACTCGCAGGAGCTCTTCACGTCGCGCGGCGACATCGTGCAGGTGATCGTGAACGATCAGCCGAACTCGGTCCGGCTGCTCAACACGCCGAGCGGCCACAAGGAAGAAGGGATCAACGCGGGCTTCTACGTGCAGGACTCGTGGCGCCTCGCACGCCTGACGCTGAATCCGGGCGTGCGCGTCGAGCACTTCGGCATGTCGATTCCCGCACAGAGCGCGCCGGCCGGCACGTGGATCGGCGCGCGCGACTTCCCCGCGCAGGACAATATCATCGACTGGAACACCGTCTCGCCGCGCCTCGGCTTCTCGCTCGACCTCTTCGGCGACGGCGAGACGGCCGTCAAGGGCGGCGTCAGCCGCTACGATCGGCTCGAGGGCATCACGCTCGTCCAGCCGCTCAATCGGCGCAATATCTCATTTCAGACGTGCCCCTGGACCGACGGCAACAACGACCTCCGCGCGCAGAACAACGAGATTGCGTTCGAGCGCTGCACCGGATCGCTCCTGCCGACGCTCGGCAAAGTCGACCCGGATCTGAAGCGGCCGCATCAATGGGAATACACCGTGATGATCCAGCGCCAGGTCGGGCGCAACACGTCGGTCAGCGTCGGGTACTACGGCCGCCGGTTCAGCGACCTCTATACGACGGTCAACGCGCTCGCGCCGCCGGCGGCCTACACCCCGGTCACGATCGCGAACCCGCTGACCACGCAGCCGATGACGGTCTACAACCAGGATCCGGCGACGCGCGGCGCCGTGCAGAACCAGCTCACCACGATTCCTGACTTGCGCCACACCTACCACGGCGTCGAGTTCCAGGTGAGCACGCGGATGACGAAGGCGACGATCTTCGGCGGGTTCACGATCGGCCGCGACTACGGCGACCAGGACAGCGGCGATCTGAACAATCCGAACAACCGCCTCAACAATCGCGGCAACATCGGCTTCGATTCGCCGTATCAGGTCCGCGGCGGCTTCACGTACCGGCTGCCGAATGCGCTCCAGTTCTCCGGATCGATCCGCGAAGCGTCGGGCCTGCCGCAGACGCGTGTTTATACCGTGACGACGACGCAGGTGCCGGGTTTGACGCAGGTGACGCAGAACGTGCAGGTGGCCGAGCGCGGCCAGTTCCGCTACCCGTGGGTCAACATCGTCGACCTGCGGCTGACGCGTTCGTTCCGTACCGGCAGGACCAAGATCGAGCCGACGGTGGATCTCTTCAACGTGTTCAACAATAACGCCGTCACGAGCGCGGTGACGACGATCGGGTCGTCACTCGGCCGCCCGTCCGCGATTGTGATGGGCCGGCTGTTGCGCGTCGGAGGGCATGTGACGTTCTGAGGTTCGTGCCACCGCCGCGCGCGAAGAAAGGCAACCACAGAGCCACAGAGCCACAGAGCGCCTCGCTTCGGCGGGCGGCGATCACGTGCGCTCCGCGCAATCCGTGCGCGGCGTCGGACGATCGTCCTCCGTGGCTCGGTGAGCTCTGTGGCTCATTCAACTCTGTGCGATCTCTGTGGCTCTGTGGCTCTGTGGCACCGCACGTGATGCCACTACGTCACGGCTGCAGCACGAACGCGTAGAGCGTATCGCCAGCGCCGACGACGATGTGCTGCCGGCCGTCGAGCACGTAGGTCTGCGGGCCATTGCTCGTGTTCGTGCCGAGCCCGGCGTGCCACAGCGGCTTGCCCGTCGCGGCGTCGTACGCGACGAAGTTGCCGCCGCCGTCGTTGCCGAAGAGCAGCCCGCCCGCGGTGCTGAGCAGCCCCATCGGGCCGCCCTGGCTGCCGGTCGGACCGAGCGCGAGCGAACGCGACCACTTGACGTTGCCCGTGCGGTAATCGATCGCCTTCAGCGCGTTGCCGACGACGCCGACGCCGCGCTCGGCCGCGGCCCACCCCTGCGGACGTTCGTCCGTGTCCGTCAGGTACATCACGCTGTACGCCTGCCGCGTGCCGACGTAGAGCAGGCCGGTGTCGGGACTGAAGCTCGGCGGCGGCCAGTTGGTCGCGCCGCTCGTATCGGGCGACACCAGTGTGCCGGGCACGCTCGCGTCCTTCGCCGGGCTGTGTGCCGGCTGCCCCTTCGCGTTGATCCCCTTCGTCCAGTTGATCGAGTCGATCATCGGCTTCGTGACGAGATGTTCGCCGGTCGCGCGATCGAGCAGGAAGTAATGACCGTTGCGGCTCGCCTGCGCGACCATCTTGCGCGGCCGGCCGTTGAAGTCGCCGTCGATCAGGATCGGCGTCTGCGCCGCATCCCAGTCGTGCGTGTCGTGCGGCGTGACCTGGTAGTGCCACACCATCTTTCCGGTGTTCGGGTTGAGCGCGACGATCGTGCACGTATAGAGGTTGTCGCCTTCACGGCTGCGGCCGGTGAGGACCGGCTGCGGGTTGCCGGTGCCGAGGTAATAGAGGTTCAGTTCGGGATCGTAGGTGCCCGGAATCCACGGCATACCGCCGCCATGCGCCATCGCGTCCTCGTTCGGCCACGACGCGGCGCCAGGCTCGCCCGCACGCGGCGTCGTGTTCCAGCGCCACACGAGATTGCCGCTCTCCGGATCCCGCGATTCGAGGTAGCCCGGAATGTCCAGCGCATCCCCGCCGACGCCGATGATCACCTGTCGGCCGACGATCATCGGCGCGTTCGTCGAGAAGTACTCGCGCTTCATGCTGGCGATCTCGTGATGCCAGCGCTCCTTGCCGGTCGCGGCGTCCAGCGAGACGAAGAAGTTGTCCGGCGTCAGGAAGTAGAGCCAGTTGTCCAGGATGCCGACGCCGCGGTTGCCGATGTGATCGCCGCCGCGCGTCTTCCAGGCGAAGTGCCAGAGCTCGCGCCCGGTCCGCGCGTCGATCGACCAGACGTGATCGGGCACGGAGAAATAGAGGTTGCCGTTGATCATCAGCGGCGTCGACTTGATCGCCGGCGTGCCGCCGGACGGCGGCGTGTCGGGCCCTTCCCCGCCGACGATCGCTCCGGTCCGCGACAGGTTCAATCGATAGACCCACGCGAGCGTGAGGTTCTTCACGTTGCTCGTGTTGATCTGCTTCAGCGTGCTGTAGCGGCGGCCGGTGTAGTCGCCGTGATACGTCGGCCAGGCGTCGGTGGGAATCTGCGCGCGGGTCAATTGGACGCCCGCGAGACACAGGACACACAGAAGAAGCACCCCGTCCGGCGCTTTCCTTCGTGTTCCTTGTACCCTTCGTGTCCTTTGTGCTGCCTGCGTACTCATTTGAGGTTCACCAGATAGGCAGTCATGTTGTGCATGTCGTCGTCGGTCCACTTCGCGAGCTGATCGACGTGCGCCTGCAGCGGATCGGTCATCGTCACCTTCGGCGCGTCGCCATTGCGCAGCCACGATCGGATTCGTCCGGTCCCCTTGTCGTAAATCGTCACTTCGAAATCGGTGAGCCGCACGATGCCGCCGGTGACCGACCCGCCCGACGGCAGTGTCACGGTCGCCTGGATCGCAGTCTTTTCGAGATACGCGGGCGTCGGCGGGCCGCTCTGGCCCGGCGGACGGCCGCGCGGCAGCAGGAAGCGTCCCTGCAGCGCGACCGGCTCGTACTTCGCGCCGATCCCCTTCAGGTCGCCGGTCGTCGAGTGGCACGACGCACACTTCCCGGCGCCCTTGAAGTACGCCTCGCCCGCCTTCGGATCGCCGACCACGATGTCGAGGATCTTGTAGAGGCGGCGATTGGAGTTGAGGTAGATGGCGGCGTGGAGGAACGCGGCGACGTCCTTCACCTGCGCCTCGGCCAGATCGAACCGCGGCATGCCGCGATCCGGCCGGCCGACGTGCAGGAACTCTCCGAGCTGCCGGCCGTTTTCGTCTTCCTGGACCATCTGCGATCGCGTCAGGTCCGGGCCGCCGGAGCCGCCGCGCGCGTTCGGCCCGTGGCAGAAGCCGCACTGATTGACGAAGAGCTCGCGGCCGCTTTCAACGGCGGCCGTATCCGCGGGCGCAGTGAGCGCTTGTTGCTGGCCGCCGGCGCGAAGATCTCCGCCGGCGGCCACAAAGGACACAAAGGTCACAAAGGACACAAAGAAGAGGATGATTCCGTGAGTTCTGCGCGTTGCGCGCTGTGGGCTTCCTGGCATGGGCTAGACCATACCGCAAAACGGCTTTTTGACGTACTCTGTGCGAGCCATGCAAATCATTCGGCAGCCACGAACGTACGACGTGTGCATCGTCGGCTCAGGCGCGGGCGGCGGAATGGCGGCGAAGGTCCTGTGCGAGGCGGGCGCCGACGTGGTGATGCTCGAAGCCGGCCCGATGTGGGACACGGAAAAAGATTCGAAGATGTCGGCGTGGACGTACGACTCGCCGCGGCGTGGCGCGGCGACGCCGGCCAAACCGTTCGGGGAATTCGACGGCTGCATCGGCGGATGGGAAATCGACGGCGAGCCGTACACGCAGGGACCGAACACGACGTTCGACTGGTTCCGCGGCCGGATGCTCGGCGGCCGCACCAACCACTGGGGCCGCATCTCGCTGCGAATCGGTCCCGACGATTTCAGGCGGCGCAGCCTCGACGGCATCGGCGACGACTGGCCGATCTCCTACGACGACATCAAGCCGTACTACGACAAGCTCGATCGCCTCGTCGGCCTCTTCGGATCGAACGAGGGGCTGCGGAACGCGCCGGACGGCATCTTTCTGCCGCCGCCGAAGCCGCGCTGCTACGAGCTGCTGATCAAGCAGGCGGCGGACAAGCTGAACATCACGTGCATTCCGAACCGGCTCTCGATCCTGACGCGGCCGCTGAACGGACGGCCCGCGTGTCACTACTGCGGCCAGTGCGGCCGCGGCTGCTCGGTTCACGCGAACTTCTCGTCACCCTCGGTGTTGCTGCCGCCGGCGCTCGCGACCGGCAAGCTGCGGATCATCACGAACGCGATGGCGCGCGAGGTGCTGACCGACGAGACCGGCCTCGCGACCGGCGTGTCGTACGTCAACCGGACCGATCGCCGCGACTACGCGGTCCGTGCGCGCATCGTCGTGCTCGCGGCGAGCGCGTGCGAGACCGCGCGGCTGCTGCTCAACTCGAAATCGGGCCGTCATCCCGATGGTCTGGCGAACTCGAGCGGGATGGTCGGCCGCAACCTGACGGACTCCACGGGCCTGTCGGTGGGCGGCTACATCCCGAAGATGGAGCACATGGTCGCCCACAACGAGGATGGCGTCGGCGGCGCCCATCTCTACATGCCGTGGTGGCTGGACAACGCGAAGCTCGATTTCCCGCGCGGCTACCACATCGAGCTCGGCGGCGGACGACGCATGCCCGGCTTCGGGTTCCTCGGCGGCATTCAGCGGTTCAACGGCGTCGGCGGCTACGGCAAGTCGCTGAAGAACGACTACCGCCGCTTCTACGGCGCGACGGTCAACTTCGCCGGCCGCGGCGAGATGATTCCGAACAAGGACACGTACTGCGAGATCGATCCGAACGTCGTCGACACCTACGGCATTCCGGTGCTGCGGTTCCACGCGAAGTTCTCCGAGCACGAGATCGGGCAGGCGAAACACATGCAGGAGACGTTTCGCGAGATCATCCACGAGATGGGCGGCACGCCGCTGTCGCGGATGCCGACCCGGGAAGCGCTGTACGGTCTGGAGAACGTCGGCCGGATCATCCACGAAGTCGGCACGACGCGCATGGGGAACGATCCAGCCACGTCGGTGGTGAACGCGAACTGCCAGGCGCATGACGCGAAGAACGTGTTCGTCGCCGACGGCGGGCCGTTCGTCTCGAACCCGGACAAGAACTGTACGTGGACGATTCTCGCGCTGGCCATGCGGACGTCCGAGTACGTCGCGCAGCAAAGGAATCAAGGGACGTTGTGAAATTTCAGATTTCAGATTTCAGATTTCAGATTGAGCGAGGATGCGGATCATGAGCCAGATCTCCCGCCGGGCCGCACTCAAGATCGTCAGCTCCGCGCCCGTCGCGGCGGCGATGGTGTGGACGTCGGCCGAGGCGCGTCAGGCGCACGAGCATGCGGATCGCGCGCGCGCGCAGGCGGCGGCGCAGGCGAAAACCTTCAAGCCGAAGTTCTTCACCGCCCATGAATACGCGACGGTGACGCTGCTCGTCGACTACATCATCCCGCGCGACGACCGGTCCGGCAGCGCGACGGACGCCGGCGTGCCGGAGTTCATGGATTTCATGATGATCGACCAGCCGCGCCGGCAGGTCGCGATGCGCGGCGGGCTCGCGCTGCTCGATCGGCTCTCGATGTCGCGCGTCGGCAAGCCGTTCACGGCGGCGACCGACGCGCAGCGGCGGCAGGTGCTCGACGAGATCGCCTATACGTCGAACCCGGATCCGGGGATGAGCCAGGCGGTCGCCTTCTTCAGCAGCTTCCGCGACCTCACGGCGAGCGGATTCTGGTCGAGCAAGATGGGCATCGCGGACCTCGATTATCAGGGGAACATCTTCATCGACGAGTGGAACGGCTGTCCCGAGCCGGCGCTCCGCAAACTAGGAGTGAAGTACGTTTAAAGTTAAAAGTTAGAAGTTAAAACTTTAAAGTTCAAACAGTCTTCGTTGCCGCTGTTCGTCTCCTCGTTCCTGGTCCTGTTTCTCGAAGTCGCGCTGATTCGATGGATGCCGGCATACGTCCGGCTCCTGGCCTACTTCTCCAATTTCATCCTGCTCGCCACGTTCCTCGGCGGCGGGCTCGGCTGCCTGGTCGCCGGCGCGCGCCGCCACCTGATCGCCTGGTTTCCGCTCGTCCAGCTTCTCGTCATCGTCGCGGTCGATCGCCTGCGGCTCGAGATCACGGTGCCGAGCACGACGAGCATCTACTTCACGAGCGGCACGAGCGCGAAAATCGTTCCAGTCGAGAGCACGCTGCTGCTGCCGCTGCTGTTCGTCATCGTCGGCATTCTGTTCGTGACGATCGCGCAGCGCATGGGCCGGGAGCTGGCCGCCCGTCCGCCGCTGCACGCGTACCTGATCAACCTCGCGGGCAGCCTCGCGGGCGTCGCCGCGTTCGCGCTCGTGTCGTGGATGGAGCTGCCGCCCGTCGCATGGTTTGCCGTGGCGTCCGCGGCAGCGGTGCCATTTCTCCTCGAGGGACGCCGGGTCGTCGCCGTCGCGAACATCGCGCTGCTCGTCGTATCGCTCGTGCTCGTGCGGCAGATGGAGCGCGGCAGTCTCTGGTCGCCGTACTACCGCATCACGGTGTCCACCGACCGCGACGACACGGTCGTGGAGGTGAACAACATCTTCCACCAGTCGATGGCGCCGGTCGACAGGAAGGAATACTTCTACCAGTGGCCGTACGCCGTCTTCGGCGACACCTTCGATGATGTGCTGATCCTCGGCGCCGGAACGGGAACGGACGTCGCAGCGGCGCTGCGTCACGGCGCGAAGCACGTGGACGCCGTCGAAATCGATCCGATCATCCTGCGGCTGGGTGCGGAGCGCCACCCCGATCATCCGTACGCCGATCCCCGCGTGCGGACGATCAACGACGATGCGCGGCACTTTCTGTCGACGACGACGAAGAGGTACGACCTGATCGTGTTCGCGCTGATCGATTCGCTCACCGTGCAATCGAGCTTCTCCAGCGTCCGGCTGGAGAGCTACATGTTCACCGAGGAATCGTTCCGTGCCGTTCGCGATCACCTGAAGCCGCGCGGCGTCATGGCGCTGTACAACTACTTCCGCGAGAAATGGCTCGTCGACCGCCTGGCCAACACGGTCGCGGACGTCTTCGGGCACGACCCGCTCGCGCACGTGCACCAGGAACGCGCGTACCTCGCGGTCATGCTCGCGGGCCCGCGCATCGACGAGCTGCGAACGCCGCCGCCGCTGCCGGACCTCGTGCTCGCGTACGGCCAGTCGCGGGAACCGAGTCCCGCGCACCCGCTGCGCCGCGACGCCTCCGTAGGCCCCGCCACGGACGACTGGCCGTTCCTCTACATGCGCGATCGGCGACTGCCGCGCCACTACGTCGTCGCCCTCGCCGTCGTGCTGGCAATCTCGGCGGCTGCCGTGGGCGCCGCCCAATCCTTCAATAAATTTGCAATCAGCAATTTGCAATCTGCAATTTCGTTTTTCCTGTTAGGCGCTGGTTTCATGCTGCTCGAGACGAAATCGATCGTGCAGTTCGCCCTGCTGTGGGGATCGACGTGGTCGTCCGCGTCGCTGGCGATCGCGTCAGTGCTGATGATGGCGATGGCGAGCGCCGCGATCGTGTCGCGGGTGGAAATCCGCCGCCGCGCGCCGATTCTCGCCGCGCTCGTCGGACTGCTGGTCCTGAACTATCTGCTGCCGGTCGGACGCGTCAGCCTCGGAAGCCGCGCGGCCGATTCGCTGTTCTACGGCGTGCTCGTGTTCAGCCCGGTCTTCTGCGCCGGACTGCTCTTCAGCTCCAGCTACAAACGTTCCTCCTCGACGGCGGCCGACTTCGGCGCCAACCTCCTCGGCGCGATGGTGGGCGGCGTCTGCGAATACCTGTCGCTGGTCGCCGGGTATCGTTTTCTGCTGCTGGTGGTCGGGGGGTGCTATCTTCTCGCGGTGCTCATCGCGACTCGCGATGAGAAGCCGGGTCCAAAGGACCCGGCCTACATTCGTACGTAATGTCCGCCTTAGTCGTATCCGCCGCCGCGGACCTGAGGAACTCGACGTGACCAGTCTCACACGCTTCGTGCCGGCGCTCGCGATGCTTCTCGTATGCGGCGCCGGATCGGCAGCCGGTCAGGTCATCACCGGCACGATTGAAGGCCGGGCCCGGGACGCGCAGGGCGGCGTGCTGCCGGGCGTGACCGTGACCGCCGTCAACACCGCGACCGCGGCGACCGTCATGGCCACGACGACCAGCGAGGGGTTATATCGGGTGCCGTACGTCCCGCCCGGCACGTACGACGTCCGCGCGGAGCTGAGCGGATTTCGGACCGAGCGGCGGCAGGGCGTCGTGGTCCGCGTCAACGACAGCGCGGTGGTCGACTTCGATCTCGCCGTCGCGCCGGTCGCCGAGACGATCACGGTGCAGGCGACGACATCGTCCATTCAGGTGACACGGTCCGAGCTGAAGCGCACCTACGACGAAGCCACTTTGAAAGAGATTCCGCTCGGCACGGCGGATGCCGTCGGGCGCAACGTATATGGCATCGCGACGAAGGCGCCGGGCATCACGACGCCGGGCGGACGGTTCGGACGCGCGTTTCTCGGATCCGGCGGCGGCAACGTCGTGGCGAACGGGACGACGGCGCGCTCGACGAACTACGAGCTCGACGGCATCTCCAACATCGATCCGGAAGACAACGACTACCGCACGCCGGTCAGCGTCGAAGCCGTGCGGGAGTTCGAGGTGCTCAGCGCCAACTACAACGCCGAGTTCGGCCGTGCGGGCGGCGCGCAGGTCCGCGCCATCAGCAAATCGGGAACGAACGTGTTCCACGGATCGGCATTCGAGTACTTCTACGACAACCAGCGCTTCCAGTCCGAGGCGACCGAGGTCCAGCCGCGCAAGTGCACGGCGGATCAGCTCGCCGGCCTCGCCGCCGCGCCGGCCGGCGGCTGCTTCGCGGACTTTCGCACGAACCTGTTCGGCGCGACGGCCGGCGGACCCGCGGTCCGCGATCGCGTGTTCTACTTCGCCATGTTCGAGAACAACATCCGGCGCGGAACGAACTCGTCGACCGGCACGGTGCCGCTGCCGACCGAGCGGGCGGTCAACACGGGGTCGGCCCGCGGCGATCAGATCGTGGGCGAGTGGATGGCACTCTACCCGCTGCCGAACCGCCCCGAGATCAACCCGCGGCGCTACCAGGCCAACGTGCCGTTCAGCTACCACACGCCGAGCGCGTTCGGGCGCATCGATCACAACTGGAGCGACCGCACGCGGCTGATGGGCCGCTACGACTTCAGGAATCAGGATTACAAG
>Ga0114129_10001465_pt1 | contig 31906 bp, 11 predicted proteins | sample RhiMetdeltSRZDD1_FD_80071 | JGI IMG/M metagenome (GOLD analysis project Ga0114129, IMG submission 80071) | Populus rhizosphere microbial communities from Tennessee, USA - Rhizosphere MetaG P. deltoides SRZDD1 (version 2) (version 2) | ecosystem: Host-associated > Plants > Roots > Rhizosphere >...
AGGGCGGTGCGGGGGCGGACCGGCTGACCGTCGACCGAGCTGGGCAGCGCGGCCCGCTGGAGCTGGATGGCCCGGGTGTCGCCCGGGACGTGTACCGGGATGAACGGGATCCAGTTCTCCGGCATCGTGCTCATCGCCTGGTAGGCCACCGGGGCGCGCGGGTCGTCCGGGTCGGGCGGCGGGAACAGGCGCCGCCGGTGCGCGAGGATCTCGGCGGCGACCTCGCTGCCGCGGCGGCCCTCGCCGGTCGCGAGCCGGACGGTGCGCTCGATGCCCCAGACGAGATTCGCGTCCTCGTCCCGGATCAGACAGACGTCCTCCAGCGCCGGGCCGGTGGCGACCTGCGGCACGGTCGCCGGCAGGAGCAGCCGGGTGTTGGCGGGTACCGGCTCCTCGCCGAGAGTGTCCAATGTGTACACCGACCAGCGCTGCCAGTCCTCGTCGGCGCCGGCACCCGCCGGAGTTATCCAGCGGCGCTCGCCGAACACGTCGGTCACCGCAAGGCCCTGCACGCCGGCGATCCCGCCGGCTGGCAGGTCGCAGGGCAAGAGGTACCAGTCGTTGCTGAAGACGAGCGCGAACTCCAGGAAGATGAGCCGGATGATGTCGGTACTGTCGGGGCGCACCGCCGCGAAGTTCGTCTGACCGTCCTCAATGGACCACCAGCGGGGCAACGGCATGCCGGAGAAGCGTACCGGCGCCGGGAACACGGTGCGGTTGACCGGGGGTGGTCCCGGCGCGGTGCCGCCGAGCGGGCCGGCCGGGTCGACCGAGAACGCGTGCCAGTCCAGCTCCCCGCCGGTGTGCTCGGGGGCGGTCAGCACCGTCTCGCCGCCGGTGGGGTCGGTGGCGGCGACCGAGAAGTGGTACTCCAGCCGCCGTGCGTCCCAACTCGAGGCGTCGGCGGGCTGGTCGATCAGCCCGTCGAACCAGGCGACCAGACGCGGGCCGAGCGCGTCGAGCTGGGCGCGCAGCGGGCCCGGCGCGCCGATGCCGTCGGCGGCGAGGCCGCCGTCGACGAGGTGCCGGTACAGGTGATATCCGTCCATGCGCCGACCGGATACGGCCTGGAGGTACGCGAGGACCTCGGGGTGTGCGGCTCGTGCGGTGTCGGCGTCCGCGGTCGGGTCGGGCGGCGCGATCGGGTAGCGCTCGACGTAGCTGTCGCGGAACTGGCGCAGCGGCGGCGACGCGCCGATCAGCTTCAGCCAGCGGCGGCCGATCGCCAGCCGCAGGTCGTACGAGATCGGGTCGGTGCCGAACACGAACGGCACGGGCCGGCGCTCGGCGACCGCCTCGACCGGCCGGTCGGCGGGGAGGTCGGTCACCGGGGCGCCGTGCGGACCGGGGCGGAAGCGCGTCAGCGGCGCGGTGGCCACCGAGTACATCGCCGTGACCGGAGAACCGGCGTCCTCGCCGCGGAACTCGCCGAGCTGCCATTGCCGGGTCAGCAGCCAGAGCGCGTCGCGTACCTCGGCGCGCAGTGCCCGGTCGAAGTCGGTGGCCCGCGGCCGGCCTTCGAGCCGGTTCCACACGCCGACGGTGGGGAGGGCGCGGCTCGCGAGCGCCCGGGGTAGGTCTTCGATGCGCGCTGGCTCAGTCACGGGCTTTCCATCGCAGGTTGCCGATCGCCAGATCGGTGCTGATCGTGATCTGCCGCCGGGTGGCCGACATCACGGTGGCCGGCAGCAGCTGGGCGTAGGGGGTGTCGTCGAGGTGCTCGGGCTCCACCGCGCGGAGGCGGGCGAGGTCGAACGTCTCGGTAACGGCCGCGACGAGGTCGTCGAACAACCAGGTTCCGGTGCGCAGCGGCGGGACGGCCAGCAGCATCGCCTGCGGCGGCTCGGCGTCCGGGCGGTCGAGGTCGACGGCGATGCCGGTGGTCTCCCGCTCGGCCGGGATCACCTCGGTCCACTCGTCGAGCAGCAGGCCGCACCGCTCCTGCTGCGACGGCGGCGGGCGGTCGGCGTAGTGCGCGGTGAACAGCAGCCGGTCCTCGGTGATCTCGGAGCCAGGGGCGAACTCCAGGCCGAGCCAGTGGTCGTCCTCCTGGTACGGCAGCTGGACCGGCTCCAGCTCCAGGTCGCGGGAGCCGGGCGGGCCGTCGTCGTCGCGCAGCGCGTCGCTGAGCAGGACCACCCGCTCCCACAACCGGGGCGCCTCGCGCACCCGGGCGATGCCGTGCAGCCAGTCGTCCACCGGGAAGTCCCGGCCCGCGTCGACCAGGTGCCCGATCAGCTCCTCGCCGTCGTCCCGGGCGTCGCGCAGGTCGTCGGCGAGCTGTTCGGTCGGGGTGAACTCGGGTACCGCGAGGACGTCCTCCCCCAGCAGCGCCTTGAGCGCGTCGAGGCCGGCCTCGACCCGGTCCGGCCCGGTGACCGCCTCGTCGTACTCGACCAGCGCCGCGTCGGCGGCCGCCAGGCGGCGGGCGATCTCGGCCTTCAGCGCCGCGGCCCGGTTCAGCAGGTCGCCGGCGAACGCGACGACCCGGTCCTGCATCGAAGTCAGGTCGAGTCCGGTTGGGTCGACGTCGGTCAATGGCAGCAGTGCCCCGACCTCGTCGAGGACGCCGCTCAGCGTCCGGCGGCTGGTGTCCGCCAGCTGGCGCAGCGCCCGCAGCCAGCCGTTGAAGGCCTGGCGCCGGTCGCGCACGATGGTACGCAGCTGTGCGGGCTGGGCGGGGCGCGGGCTGGTCGGCGCCGTGGTGAGCAGCCGCTCGGCCTGCTGGAGCAGCCGGAACCGCTGCTCGACCGGCGTCGAGGACGGCAGCGCATCGTACTGGCTGATCAGGTCGTCGGCGGCGGCGAGCGACCGGCCCATCCGGTCGGCGGCCTCGGCGACCGCGGCGAGGATGTCACCGAACACCGCGCGCCGCCAGGCGAGCAGCTCGCCCCAGCCGCTGCGGACGAGGCCGAATCCGCCGGCGGTGACGGCCAGCTCGGCGTAGCGCTGGAGAAATGTATCAATCTCATCCAGGAGCTCGGCGCGCTCCGGCGGCACCGGAGGCTCGGGCAGCAGCGCGGACAGGTCGGCGATGTACTCGGCCACGTCCTCGCTCAGGTCGTCGAGGTCGGCGCGGACCGCGGCGGGGCGCTCCCGCGGCAGCGAGACCGCCGCGTCCCCGGAGCGGTCTACAGTGGACGAGCCGGCGGCCGGCACGAGGTCGCTCGGCCGCAGCGGGCGGGCCGTGGTGAGCAGCCCGCGCAGGGCGGCCACGAGCGGCGACAGCTCCAGGAACGTCACCTTGCCGGGGATCCGCTGGGTGTACCGGATCGTCAGCACGGCGTCGGGGCGCGGCTCGTCGCGGTCCACGACGACGCCGAGGATCCGGTCGTCCAGGTCGGTCATCGCCGCCTCGCTCGCCGGCCGTACCGTCCACAGTAGGTCGATCGGCTGCAGGTCGACGTCCTGCTGGGTGACTACGCGGCTGCGGTCGTCGCCGGAGACCGGGTCGGTCCAGGTCACCACCGCCGCGACCGCGTTGCGGTCGGGGAAGACGGCGGGCAGCCAGTCGTCGACCGCGGGCTCCGCGCGGGCTCGCGGGTTCCCGGTAGGTGGTGGGTCGAGGCCGGCGGCGAGCAGCAGCCCGAGCCGGTGCGTCAGCGTGACGCCGCTGCGCGGGGTCCGCACGACCGCCGGGTCCGGCGCGAAGCCCTCCTTCGAGAACGCGTCGAGCGTCGCCGCGGCCCGCTCCGCGTTGCCCGCGATCGCCTGGTGCGTGCCCTCGGCCACGCCGAGGTCGGCGACCGCGTCGTGGATCTCCAGCAGCCGCTGGACCTCCGCGTCGATCGCCGCGCCGGCGGCGGGATCCTCGGGCAGGCCCTCGAAGCCGAACGGGTACCTCGTGTGCGGCGTCCGGGTCACCCGCCGCACCAGCGCCAGGCCGTCGATCACGTTGCGCGCCTCGACAAGCTCGATCGGGGTACCCGGATCCGCCTGCGTGCCGGGCAGGCGGCCGGCCCGCAGTGGGAACACCTCGCGCAGCCTCAGGATGAACGAGTCCAGCTCGGCCTCGGCGTGCCGGTCGTGCAGCCCGCGCTCGAACCGGTACCCGAGCAGGGCGCCCAGCGACTGGCCCCGGCGCAGCCCGTCGAGGATGGTGAGCGCGACGCGCACCCGGTCCGAGCTGAGGTTCACCGCGAACGTTCCCGGTTCGTCGGGCGTCGCGTTGGCCAGGTAACCGGCGCGCAGGACCGCGGCCGTCGTGGCCTGCGCCGGCGACGGTGCGTGGATGAAGCCGCCGCCCGTGGGGTCGTGCAGCAGCGGCGCCGACCCGGGCGGCGCGAAGATCTTCGCCAGCTCCTCGCTCAACTCGACCGAGGTGAGCCGGTCGGTCCGCGGCCGGACGTCCTCCAGCCAGCCGTACGCGCCCAGGTGGACACCCCGCCGGGCCGGCCCGCTGCCGTCACCGCCGAGGCGTAACTCGGCCAGCCGCTCGGTGGCCAGGCCCAACTGCCACGCGTCGAGCCGGTACGTCGCGCAGTCCAGATGCTCGACGAGTACCCGTTCCAGCCGCGCGGTCGGCAGGTCGGCGAGCAGATCCAGGGCCTGTATCTGGGCGGCCAGCGGCGCGGTGGCCGGCCGCCCGTCGAGGGCGGTGGGCAGGTAGTCGACGACGAGCATGTCCGGCGAGCCGGTGACCGCCGGGTCCGGCGAGTAGAGCTGGCCGTACCGGCTCTCGCTCGGCGCTGTCGGGTCACCCGGTCCGATGTGGACGAAGAGCGGGTCGGCGGTACCGGGCGCCCGCGAGCTGCCGGCCGCGATCGCCAACCGGCGGGCGGCGTCCGCCCAGCCGAGCAGAACCGCGTGGCGCAGCAGCAGGTACAGCAGCGCGGCCGGGCGTCGATCGGCGGTGAAGCCGCGCTCCAGCCGGATCAGCTCGAGGTCAGTGCCGGCGAGGTCGGCCAGCCAGCGAACGTAGTTGCGCTGGTCCGGGGTGTACGCCCGGATCGGCGCGGTCTCTGACAGCGGCCGGTCGTCGACGAGTGGACCCAGCAACGGGTGCTGGCCGCCGACGAACAGCCGGCGGACGATGTCCGGATCCGGCCGCGCGGGCGGGCCGGGGTGCCCGAACCGGGCCAACAGCGCGCGAACCGGCTGCGGCATGTGCAACTGGTCCAGCGCGGGCAGCACGGTCGGGCCGAGGCCGGCGAGTTGCTCCCGGTTGTAGATGTCCTCGACGCTCTGCGCGTACCGCTGGTAGAACTCGGTCGACGTCGGATGCAGGGCGAGGATGTCCAGCAGCAGCTGGTGCGGGTCCCCGTCGGCGCCGAGCCGGGCCACCTTCCCGCTCGCGACCCGCCAGTCCTCGGCGGCGGCGCGCAGCAGGTGCTGCAGGGCCCGCCGGTGGGCCGCCGGCACCGGCCCTTCGTCCGGCCAGGCGAGTCGTGAGAAGGCCGTGGTGGGCAGGATCCCGTACGGCTGCCGTCCGATCTGGACGGCGGGCAGCGGCCCGCGCCCGGACACGTACCGGGTGAAGAAGTCCCGGGTCCTGTCTACGGTTTCCGGGCCCAGCACCGGGTGCAGCATGGTCTCGAGGTAGTAGCCCCACGTCGCCGGCCACAGCGCCACGTTCGCGGCCCGGGCGTCCCGCTGGTCGGTGCGGTCCGCGTGCGGTACCCCGGCCAGCGCGGCCGGGTCGATGCCGAGCGAGTCGGCGAGCCACTGGCCGTCGGTCTTCCCCATCGGGCCATCCACAGTGGACGCCACGTCGAACCCGGCCGCCGCTGCGAAGGCGGCCGCCGAGCGTAACGCCGCCTCGGCTCGCTCCGTCTCGTCCTGGCCGGCCGGAGCCTGCTCGGTGTTGTTGGTCGCGGTGCCCTGCGGCAGCAGGCTGTACCCCGCCGGGCTCCGCGCCTGCCGGGTGATCAGGTCGGCCAGCTCGACGGCGGCCTCCTCCGGTCCGACCTGCTGCCGCAGGCCGAGCACGACGATCCGGTCCAACCCGTCCCGGGTCTTGTCGTCGAGCGGGATCCGCAGGCCCATGCCGACCTGGACCGCCCGGTCGAAGTCGGTCAGCCAACGCAGCTCCTCCGGCACGTGCAGTTCGCCGGTCTCCTCGTCCACCGAGAGCTGATCGGTGGCGCCGGGATCGGGGCTGACCGCGAGCGTGGCCGGGACATCCGCGCCGGTGGCCGACAGCACCTGCTCGTCGCCGAGGTAACCGAGGACGGTGAACCGGTCGGGCAGCAGCCGGGCCCGGGCGGCCCGGGTCCACGACTGCGGGGCCAGGTCGGTCACCGGCGGGAGTACGAGGAACGCGACGAGCACGTCGTCGCTCGGGTTCACCGCCGCGGCGTCGATGCCGGCGGGCCGGCGGGCGCGAACCGTCGCGGCCCGGGCACCACCCACAGTGGACACCAGCGTGCGGTCCGCGTCCCGCAGGGCGCGCCGGTCGCCGTGCGCGCGCCAGACCGCGGTCCAGTAGGTGACCGTCGGCTGGCGGTCGCTGCCGGCCACCGGCTCGGCGGTGACGACCACGAGCACGGTGGTACCCGGGGGTACCGCGCCCGGCTGCTCACCCGGGTTGGCCGGCTGCCGCTCCTGCCGCAGCCAGGTGGCCCGACCCGCGGGTATCCGCCCGGTCAGCTCCTGGAACGCGGCCTGCTCGGCAACGATGTCTCCACCCGCCCGCCACAGCGCGATCCAGTACGCGTCCAGCGCGCTCACCTCGGCCGCGCTCGGCCGGGGCTCGAACGCGTCCACCGCCCAGTCGTCCGGGAACACCCGTACCAGCAACTCGGTCCCGGTGAACCGGGTCTCCACCCGGACCGGCCCGAGCAGGACCGGAAAGTCGTCGCTGAGCGGAGCGGTCGTCTCCGGCACGGTCATGCCGCCCCCAAGCACGGTCACGGCAGCATCTCCTCGGCGTGGACGGCCATCAGCACCGGCGCCTGGAACAGGATGTAGGCGATGTCCGCCGAGCTGAGCCCGGCGTGCCACAGCGGCAGGGACAGGTCCTCCGCGTGCTGCTCGGCCTTCTCCGCGTCCAGGACCGGGTTGTCGAACTCCTGCAAGGGGACCGGCGCGGTCTCGTCGTCCAGCGTGATGAAGCCGCGGTTGTCCGGGTCGACGTCGGGCCAGGACAGGTCGTTCCACACCTCGACCCGGTCGCTGCGGTCCAGGTCCAGGCCGAACCGCGGGTCGCCGGGCCGCTCCTTGATGACGAAGAACCAGCCCGCGTCGCCGGCCGGGGTGCCGTCCGGCATGCCGCCCTTGGCCTGCGCCGCGGTCAGGTCGAAGCCGAGCAGGTAGATGTCGGGGTCCACTTTGGCCTCGTAGAGTGGCAGCCGGATCTCGTCCAGCGACGGGTGTGCCTCGTCGAGCGGCTCGACCGGTACCCGTTCCAGATCGGTATTCGGCTGCTGGTTGCTCGGCGCCCAGCGGGCCCGGTGGGCGTAGATGGCGGAGGTCGGGTACTTCTTGAGCAGCTCTCCACGGAGGACGAGGACCAGGTCGTTCTCCTGCGCCCCACCCTCCTCGCGGTTGTCGTTCGCGCCCAGCGCCGCGGTCTTCGGCCAGGTATGGATCGGCTTGATGTCGTAGAGCCGTTCCTGCCGCTGTGCCGGCTGCTCGCCCGGCCGGGGCAGCGCGGTGCGCGGGTCCCAGAACTGCCGGAACGGCGTCCCGCGTTGGTCGGTGGGGTACTCGCGCCAGAGCAGCTCGCGCGCCATCTCGTGGTTGAGTCCGACGAGGTACGCCTCGATGAATTCCTGGTTGGTCTCCAGCAACGTGATCGTGTCCGGCGGCACCAGGTCGAGGTTGGGCACGAAGTGCTCGACGGACAGGTCGAGCAGGGCGCGGTACATCGGCAGGTCGATGACCGGGTACGCCATCGCTTCGATGAACCTCTCCGCGAACGGCCGAAGGCGTTCCGGCAGGCTGACGGAATCGAGCAGAGTCCTCGGTACGGTCCGGTCCGCGCGCAGGCCGTCGAGCACCGAGCCGGTGGCCCCGAACACGTCCAGCGGCCCGCGGGTGTCGAACCGCCCGCCGAGGTCGGCCGCGTCCCGGCCACGGTAAAGGTCGTGCAGTGCGTCCTTGAACCGGAGCGCCTCCGGGCTGTCCGGGCCGCCGGGCGTCGGGATGAACCGGTCGCCGGGCAGCGTCAGGACGAAGTCGGAGCTGGTGGGCAGGGAGTCGACCGGGTCGCCGCCGGCGGTCCCGGCGGCGATGCCGGGCCCCGGCGGGTGGAGAACCGCGTCGAGCTGCTCCGGGGTGACCACGGCGGCGGGGGTGACCTTCGGCGCCGCCGCGGAGACGCCGTCGGTCTCCGTGTCGAGCCGGGGCAACAGGGCGTCCGGCGGCCGGTCGACGGTGAACGGCAGCGTCCGGATGAGCCGCGACCCGGGTCGGGTGATCCGCCGCATGGCCGGCGATACCGGCGCCTGGCCGACCCGGCTCGTGGCGAGGCGGAAGCCGACGGCGACCGTCTCGATCTCCGCGGCGGCTCGTGCGCGGGCGCCCGGGCCGGTCGTCGCAGGGGCGGTCAGGCGCGAGTGGGCCGGTGCGGTCAGCCGCAGCGCCCGCCCCGACACCGGTGCGGCGGCCGTCACCGCCGCGGGCGCCGCCACGTCCAGGTGCCGGGCCTGCAACACGTGACCGACCTCGCGGGCGAGCTGGGCGGCGCGGATCCGGTCGTTGGCCGCGACCACGTCACCGACCTGTGCCCAGGCCGCGGCCATGAACTCCTCCTGCCGCTTCTGGATCACGTCGGTGCCGAAGTTCGCCGCGACCCGGAAGCGCGGGTCGAGGTTGAGCCGGTGCACCCAGTTGCGGTCGGGGTCGGCCGGCGCGCCGTCCCGGTTGGTGAGCAGCCGGGAGGTCAGCGCGTGCCACCGGCCGTACAGCGGCGGCGTGATCACCGGGTCGACCGGCGCGGCGGCCACGACGGCGACGCCGTGCGTATCGGCGAGCGCCGCGTGCGCCGCTGCCGGGGTCTGCTGCAGGTAGTCGTCGGCGAGGTTGATGAGCCCCGCGAGGGCCTCCTGGAACGGATGCGGATACGGCTCGTCCCAGGTGTCGAAGGCATCCAGCTCCCGGCCGGGTACCCGTAGCGCCCCGCCCAGGCGCAGGACGCCGTTGATCGCTTCGGGCGTGGTGATGCCGGGCAACCCGAGGCCAGGTGAACGATGCACGTCGATGTCCCGGCGGCCGACGCGCGGATCGGGCGGCCGCGGCACCAGCAACCGCACCAGCGACTCGAAGTCCCCGGCGCCGCCGGTGGTGAAGAACCAGCGGTGGTAGTAGGGCAGCGTGCCGGTTGCCGGCTGGCTCGGGTACGGCGCGCTCCAGGCCGGGTGCAGCGCGCCCGGGGCGGTCGCCGGGTCGAGCCCGAGGCCGGCCAGGCGGCCGGTCTCGAAGGCCGGCACGAGGAAGGCGTGGTACCCGGTGTCCGCCGCCAGTCGCCGCGGGCACAGGATCCGCGAGCACGCGTTGTCCGGGTTCGCCGCGAGCACGGCCTGCAGCGCGGGCAGCGCGACTGCCATGTCGTCGGAGGCCACCTGGTCGATGAGGTCCCCGTTGACGTGGACGTGCGCCCACGCCCCGAGCTGGGCCGGTGAGGGCAGCGTGGCGTCCGGATCGGCGACCGTGATGAACGGCAGCGGCCGGTCCGGACTCACCCCCTCGTCGAACTCCCCGTCCGCACCGTCGCGATCGCCGGCCAGCACGACCAGGGCGAGCCACGGCGCGAGCCGCGCGGTCGTCCCGTCCGCTGGCGCCGGGCTGTACCGCCACGGAAAGTCCTCGTCGTAGAACTCGATGTGGGCCAGGTAGTTCGGCTCGGCGTTGGTGATCCATCCCCGCGGTTCGGTCCGGGAGACGGCCCGCTGGTCCACGCCGATGACGTCGCCCGGCCCGTACAGCTGCACGGCCCGCTCGACATCCTGCGTGATGACGCCGCCGGGGCCGCCGTCGCCGGTGAGGCGCAGCCGGACCGCGATACTGGCCCGGGGCGCGCCTGCCGGGGAGCCGGTGATCCTGGTCGCCAGCCCGGTCCGCAGCCACGGTAGGAACGAGTACGCGTTCATGGCGTTCCGGCCGGCGCGATGTCGAAGACTTCGGTGGTGGCGGTCAGCTCATCGGCCTCCGGACTCGCCGCCGCGAGGCCCGAGCGGGTTATCCCGCCGGTGACCAGCACCTGGCCGTCGGCGAGCGCGGCTGCCGCAAACGCCCAGCGACCGCTCGCCAGCCCGCCGGCCGGGGTCCACCCGTCGGCTCCCTCGTCGTAGACGAGGGCACTGGCGAAGCCGACCGCGTTGCGGACGCTGTCGATGCCGCCGGCGACGAGTACCTTGCCCGACCCCAAGGACACGGCTCGGTGGCGGCTACGGCCGGCCGGCATCGGCGCGGCCTCGGTCCAGGTACCGCTCGACTGACGGTACAGCTCCACAGTGGACCGGCTGGCCGGATCGAACCGGCCGTCCCCGGACGGGCCGGGTGCGCTGCCGCCGGTGACGAGCACCGATGTCGCGGAGGCCAGGACCGCCTGGTGCCGGCTGCGCGGCGAGAGCAGGCTCCCGGTTGCGGTCCACGCGTCGGCTTCGGGGTCGTAGAGCTCGCAGAACGCGAGCGCGGCCTCATCGGTACGGCCGACCGGCACGCTGCCACCGACGACGAGCACACGGCCGTTGTCGAGCACGACCGCCGGGTGCCCGGTCCGCGCGTCGGTCATCGGCGCGACCTCGGTCCAGGCGCCGCTCTCCGGGTCGTACCGCTCGGCCGAGCGCAGCGCGGTGACCGACTGCCCGGAGCGGATCGCCGTCCCGCCCGCCACGAGAACGGTACCGTCGCCCAGCAGGACCGAGCTGTGCCCGAAGCGGGGCAGGTGCATGGCGCCGGTCACGGTCCAGGCTCCGGTCTCCGGGTCGAACACCTCGGCGGCGGCGAGTCCCGGTGGGGGGAACTGGGTCCCCACGCTCGTCCCACCGGCGACCAGGACCCGGCCGTCGGCCAGCCGGGTGGCGCTGTGCAACCGGCGCGGCGTGTGCAGTGTGCCGGTGGCCGTCCACTCCCCGGTCTCCGGGTCGTACCGGGCGGTGCGGGTGACCGCCGCGGATGCGGCGTTGGCCCCGCCGGCCAGCAGCACCGTGCCGTCGGCGAGCAGCACCGCACCGTCGTGCTGCCCGTCCCAGCTGCCGGCCGGGGCCAGGTCGCCGGTGGTCGTCCAGCTGCCGGTTGCGGTCGGGATGGCGCTGGTCATGGCTGGAGGCCTCCGTCCGTGACGCTGCTCAGGGCGTGAAGATCTCGGTGCTCGCGGTGCGCGCGGCCGCCTCGGGTCCCGGCGCGGCGGCACCGTCCACAGTGGTCCCGCCGGCCGCGACGACCCGGCCGTCGGCCAGCTCCGCCGTCGCCTGCGCCCACCGGCCCAGGGCCAGAGCGCCGGTCTCGGTCCACCGGTCGCTGACCGGGTCGTAGGTCAGCACGCTGCGGTACCCGCCGGTGAACCCCGGGCCGGCCGTACCGCCGGCGACGAGCACGCGGCCGGAGCGCAGCAGGACCGCCCGGTGCCGGGTTCGCGGGCCGGGCATGCTCGCGGCAGGTGACCAGACGTCGGTACCCGGGTCGTACCGCTCCGCCGTCGCCCGGCTCCCCGGGTCGAACACACCGTCGGCGTCCACGCCGGCCGCGTCGCCCCCGGTCACCAGCACCGTTCCGTCGGCCAGCAGGGTCGCCTGGTGCCCGACCCGGGGCGTGCCGAGCGAACCCGCCGCCGTCCAGTCCCCGGTCTGCGGGTCGAACAGCTCGCAGTACGCCAACGGGGCGCCGGCCGGGTCCGGACCGCCGGTGAGCATGAGCCCGCCGATCACCAGCACCCGCCCGTCCGGCAGGAGCACCGCCTGGTGACCGGTGCGCGCGTCGGTCATCGGCGCGACCGTGGTCCACGCGCCGGTCGCCGGGTCGAACCGCTCCGCCGAGACCAGGGCGGCGGCGATCCCGTCCGTGCCCCGGCTGGCGGTGCCGCCCGCGACCAGGACCCGGCCGTCGGCCAGCCGGGTCGCCGAGTGCCCGTACCGCGCCGTACCCAGGCCGGTGGGCGCCGCCGACCACGCGTCGGCGAGCGGGTCGTAACTCTCCACCGACCCGGTAGGACTGTCCGACGTGGACAGACCGCCCGCGACCAGGATCCGCCCGTCGGCCAACCGGGTCGTCGTGTGCCCGTGCCGCGCGGTGACCAGCGCCGGCCCGGCCGACCACACGTTGCTGACCGGGTCGAACAGCGCGACCGCGTCGACCGGCTCCCCGCCGGATCCGGTGCCGCCGGCCACCAGCAGCCGACCGTTGCCCAGCCGGACCGCCGGGTCGGCCGCGGTGTCCCAGGACGCCGCCGACGGCAGAGCGCCCACAGTGGACCAGACGCCCGGTACCGCCGGCGGCGCGGCGGCATTGGCGGCCGGGATGACGTGCAGGGCGCCGGCCAGGCTCGGGTCAGCGGCGACCCAGTCGGCCAGCGCGTCGGCGGCCGTGGCGTGGCTGCGGAACGTCGCGCTCGCGGCACCGAGCAGCGCACCGCCCACCGTCCCAGCCGACGCCACGCCCGCCACGCCCGCCACGCCCGCCGCGCCGGCCCCGATCGCATCGGCGAGGGTGCGCGCGAGCCCGCTGGGTGCGAACGCCTGCAGGTTGTTGCGCACGTAGGCCACGACGAACCGCGGTCCGGGTACCCGGACGGTATCCGCCTCCGCGAACGGCTGGCGGCGCTGAGCGTCCTGATGCGACAGGACGGACCGGCTGGCGCTGCTGCCCGCGAGCAGTTGGCCGAAGACTGCCGGGCTGACCCGGGTCAGCTTGCGCGGCGCCGGCACTCCAGCGGCCCGCACCCCGACGGCCGGCAGCGCACCGGCCGCCCGCACGCCGGCCGCCCGGGGCCGGCTGTCGATGACGATCTGCTCGTACCGGGCGCTGCGCCGGAGCGCCCGGGCCGAGGCCAGCACGCCCCGCACCCCGGCCAGCTCCAGCCCGGCGTCCTGGTCCGCGTAGGCCGGCAGGGACAGCTTGGCCGCGTCGGGCATGTCCTGGTACTGCGCCATCGCGAACTTGTCCGACGCCACCGCGACCTGGACCAGCCCGCTGTCCGGCGCGGGTGCCACGCCGAACCGCTTACCGTCGCGGACCTTCTGCGCACCGACCCGGTCGAGCCGCACGTCGAGCGGGAGCGCCCGTTGCCGTACCACCAGGGTGCCCAGCGGGTGCAGGACCAGCTCGTCGGTCGGCGGGAGCTGGCGCAGGCTCACCAGCGCCGAACGGCCGGCCGGCAGCCGGGTCTGCCAGCCCTCCACTTTGGACATCTCGGTGGCGAGCAGGGGCAGCACGTCGACCGGCGGCAGCGTGGTGTCCCGCTCCTCGCCCCAGGTGATGTCGAAGTCCGCGGAGATCTCGAAGAACAGGAAGCCGATCGAGCCCCGGCCGTGTGCCCGCCACGGGGCCGGCCCCTCCAGCTGGAACCTCAGGTGGATGCTGAACAGCCCGACGCCGAACGCCTTGAGCGACACGCTCGCCGAGATGCTGATGACGAACCGGAACGGGGAGAACTGGAACAGCGCGTCGAAGGCGACGTGTCCCTCGATGCCGAAGTCGTCGAAGCCGAGTCGCAGCTCGGCCCGGGCACCGAACTGCACGGTATTGCTGGTGATCGCGAAGTAGCCGGAGACCCGGATCAGCGCGCCCGGCCGGTTGAGGATGTCGACCGACAGCCGGTCCGGTACCGGGAACGGCAGCGGCGGCGGCCGGTAGGCCGGGTGGAACCCGCCAACGGTGAGCACGAAGTCGGGGTTGTCGCCCCAGGCGACGAGCAGCCCCATGCCGCCGCCGAGCGTCATCGTCAGCACCCGCGAGTCGAACAGCTGCGCGAAGAACCACAGCCGCTCCTTCTCGAACTCGATCGCACCGACGAACCCGACCTGCAGCACGAGCAGCGGCAGCTCCTTGGTGGGCAGCACGGCCCGCAGCACGCCGAGGATCGCCAGGTTCCCGGGAATCTCGACGATGACGCCGAGTGAGACGCTGACCAGCGTCGGCGTGCCCCAGCCGAGCTTGGCCATCGGGCCGATGAGGAACGTGCCCTGTTCCGGTGGGAAGAACGTGCGCAGGTCGCTGAGGATCCGGGGGGCGTTGGCGACGACGTCCCGCGGGAACATGACCGAGTCGATCGCGCCGGCCCGCAGCCCTTCGACGAGAGCCTGCAGGTTCATCCCCCGGTTGAGGCCGATCATGCCGCCGACGGCGAGCAGCTTGAACCCGTACCCGAGCTGGATCCCGCCACCGCCGAACTCCGCCGTGATCACGATCAGCAGCGAGAAGCCGGTCGAGCCGTCCGGCATCCTGGTGCTGATCAGCCCGATCGCTTTGAGCTCGAGGAAGTCGGCGAACTGGAGCTCCAGCGCGCCGGCGTACTCGCCACGGTCGCGGTCGGCGAACAGGTACCCGCCGCCGGCGACGATCCCGGCATCGATCGCGAGGCCGATCCCGTTCGGCGGCTTGAACGAGAACGCGACATCCACCGGGCCGAGGTTCCCGCCGCCGTCGGGGAAGCCGAGATCCACGACCAGCCCGACCCGGTCCACAGCGGCCTTCACCGGGCCGAGCGCGGCGGTGAAGCTGCCGGACGCCTCGATCGGCAGCGCCCCGGTGCGCGGCGGGCCGGCCGCGACGTAGAGCGTGGTGACCTCGATCGGGCCGAGGTCGAGGTGGGTCGGAATGGCCAGCTCCAGCGCCGCACCGCCCTGCAGCTTCAGGCCGCCGGAGGGTGTCCACTGTGCCCGGAGGCTGAACGTCGAGTCGATCCGGGTGCCGCCGGTCACCGTACTGATAAATCCATCGCCGGAGGACAGGTCGATGACCATCCGGCCGCCGTCGAGTTCCAGCCCGGCCACCGGTTCGACGGTCACGCCTTGGCCCACCGTGGCGGTGGCGCGCAGCCCGAGCGACGCGGCGAACCGGGTGAACTCCAGCCGCGATCCACCGGACCGGCCCAGCAACAGGATCGGCTGGCCGCCGCGTTCCGCCCGTACACCGGTGCTCGCCTCGAGCTGCAGCGGCCCGGCCAACGCACGCAGCTCCAGGTCCAGCGGCGCGGCGATCCTGGCTTCCAGGCCCGCCTCCCAGCGCGACCGGGCTGTTGCCTCGACGGTCCATAGTGGACCCGACAGCACCGGCAGGTCGACGTCGAACGTCGCCGGGATGCGCAGCCGGGCCGTGGCCGCCGGCGGGCTGGCGGTCGGGTCGACGCTCAGCCGCAGCAGGAACGCCTCCAGGACCGGGGGTCCGCTCGGGGGCACGATCAGCTCGAACGGCAGGCCGGCCCGGTCGAGGAACGCGCCGATGCGGGGCCACAGCTTCAGCCCGTCGAAGGCCGGGCTGCCGAGGTCGAACGTGTCGCGCAGCCAGCCGGTGGGATCGGTGAAGATGCGCAGAAGGCGGTCGATGTGCAAGGCACGCCGCCGGACCGGCAGTACGGTCGGGTCGGCCGGATCGGGTGGCTGCGGGACATCGTCGACCACCCCGGCCACCGTCAGCAGGTCCAGCGCGCCGGCACTCTTGCTCTCCACATAGGACAGCAGTACGACGTCCAGCAGCCGGCGTGGCAGCTCCCGCACCAGCTCCTGCAGGCGCTCCCGCTGGGCCGGGGTGAGCCCGCCGGACGCCGTGACGGCGGCGGAGAGTGCCGGTTCCAGATCGTCGACCGCGTCGAGTACCAGCCGGACGACGCCGAGCAGGTCGACGCCGGCCTGGATGATCGGGCCCGGCTCGCCCGCCTCGATCGCGTCGGTCAGCCGGACCAGGATCGGCCCCAGGCCGCCGACCTGCTGCACCAGCACGCCGACCGCAGCGGCGGCGGAGTCCAGTCCGGACGGCAGCCGCAGCCCCAGCTCTGCGAAGAACGCGTCCCGCTGTCCCGGGGCCAGCCGCTGCTCCAGGGGCCGCAGGGCGGTCGCCAGCTCGCGCACCAGAAGTTCGAGGGTGCCGGCCCCGGTCGCCATCAACTCGCCCGCAACTGGTTGTCGAGATCGGGCAGTCGCGCGCCCGGCACCGCCAGCAACAGCCCCCGGTGGGTCACGATCGCCGACCGCAGCGCGGGGCTGCCGGCCAGCGCGAGCGCGTCGAGCAGCCGGGCCAGCCCGGGCACAACCGGGCGGCCGGCGAGCGTCGCTGGTACGACAACATCGCGGTGCACGTCGCCGAGCACGACCCGCAGCAGCACGGGGCCGTCCATCCGGTGCCAGGCGACGATCACCCGGCGGTCGGTGTTGATCAGGCGCAGCACCTCGTCGACGTGCTCGGACACGAGCGCGGCGAGCATCTGCCCGGCAGCGCCGGTGCCGATCCGGCGCCGCAGCTCGCCGATCCGGGCCGGCAGCGGGAGGTGGGCGGCCGGGTAGGCCGCGGCCGGCAGCACCAGCGGTTCGGCCGGCCCGGTGGGGTCCGGGCTGGCCGCCTGCGGCGCGGGCAACGCCGCCCGTACCGCCTTCTCCGCGTCGAGCTTGCCGGCGCCCCACTCGTTGTTGGGCAGCGCGCCGGTGTTCGGGTCCGGCGGGAAGTGGCTCGCGGCGAGCTTGGTCTTGATGTCGCTGAAACTCAGGTTCGGACTCGCCTGCAGCATCAGCGCCACGACGCCGGTCATGTGCGGAGCGGCCGAACTCGTTCCGCTCTCCACCTTGTAGAACTCGAAGCAGCAGTCGCACTTGCAGCCGGTGTTGCGGGCATTGGACCGGGCGGAGGTGATGCCGACTCCCGGCGCGGCCAGGTCGGGCTTGGTCCGGTTGTCCGTCGTCGGCCCGCGCGAGGAGAACTCGCCGAGCTTGCCGCTGCTCGCGTCGTACGCCCCGACCGTGATGACGTTGCGCGCGGTCCCCGGCGTGGCGACGGTCCGGGTGCGGTCCTGATCCGCGTTGATGAACCGGGGGTGCGGGTCGGACGCCTCGAAGATGATCCAGCAGTCGACCGGCGTCGCCGTGCCGGCCGTCTCCCGCAGCGTTATGGTCCAGGTTCCCGTGACGACGGTACCTGCGGCCGGCGGCTTCAGCACGATCCCGATGTGATGCTTGCCGTTGGATCCGTTGTTCAGGTCCGACGCGATTGTCACCTGATGGCCGGCCAACGGCAACTGCTGCGTGCCGGCGCCGGCGGGGACAGGGACCGGCAGCGACGCCCCAGCCGGGGCGGGGGTGGTGAGGTTGACACTGAGCCGACCCGCGCCGCTGTACCACAGCTCGAACTGGTCCCCGTTTCGGTCGTTCGCGGCGATGACGAACTGGAACGTGGCCTGGCCGTTGGCGGCGACCGTCTTGAGCCCGTGCACGCCGCCGCCCGCCTGCGGGTGCAGCTCCGGATGGGCATGGTCGTAGAGCTCGCCGTCGTTGGACGCCGACACCACCACCGCCCGCCCGGTCGTCCCGGTGAGCAGGCCGTCGAGGGCCAGCTCCATGTTGTCCGTCCCGTCGTGCGGACCCACGCTGGTGCCGACGCTCAGGTTGACCACGGCCGGTTTCACCGGCGTGCCCGCCGGCCGCCACGCCTGTGTGAGGAGGTGGGTGACACCCCGGACGATGTCGTTGGTGTCCAGCATGCGGACCATGGCGAGGTCGGCCTCGGGCGCGACACCGACGTAGTAGCCCTTCTTGTGGCAGTCGTCGGTCTCGTTCGTCCCGGACTGCGAGCCATCCCCCGCGGCGGTGCCCATGACATGGGTACCGTGACCGATCTTGTCCCGCGACAGGAACTGCTGGCCGGGTGAGCTGAGCGCGGCGTTGATCTCGTCCTGGGTGAACTCGCGGCCGAGCGTGACCAACATCTTGGCGCCCGGGTCCATCACGGTCCGGAAGCCGCTCAGCCCGACGACGGTGTCGAACTTGTCCGGGCTGTACCGGCCGATGAAGTCGAGCACGATCGGCGTAGTCGGCAGCGGCCCGCCGGTCACCACGATGTCGCCCGGGTTGATCGTCGGCAGCGCCTCCAGCGCGGCCTGTACCTGCGCCGCGGTCGCCGGGAGCTGGATCGGGGTCGTCCGCTCGATCGGGTTGGCCGCGCTGCCGGGCTGGGCGGGCGCGCGCCATTCCAGCTCGACGGTCCCACCGGTTGGATTGCCGGTGATCGAAATCGTCTGGCGCATCGTGAGGTCGAGTAGCGAAGCGACCCGGGTCGTACCGTCGGGTTTGCGAAACGCGCCATGAAAGATATCAATGCCGGTGTCCACCACGCCGAGGAGCACACCGCGCCCGCTGAATCCGGGCGGGATCTGTCGTGCCACGTCGGCGCGCATCGCCGGTACGCTGTCGTGGATCATCGGCCGGGCCGGGCGCGGTGCCTCGATGGACCCGACGTCGTCGAGGCTGGCCACTTGCTCGAGGTCGCCGAGAGCGATCGTGCCGCCGGCGACCGGGCCGGCGATCCACTCGGTCCAGAGTCCCGCGCGCTCGACCGCCGCCAGATCACCGACGACGTGAACGAGCACCTGGACGCGGGTGCGCCCGGCGTCCGGGTCGGCCGTCGACAGCTCGTGGAGCCGGATCGCCAACGCGGTGTCGAGTTTGCTGCTCACCATCCGCGGGCTTCCTTCCGGGGCAGCCTTGTCCATTGAACAGCGATGCACTATTCAATCCGGGACACCGCTCGGGCCGACAATCGGATCTCGGACATTGGTGCGGATTTTCGCGCCTTCCGCGAAACCCAGCCGAAAACGCTTGGGGTCCGCGCGGGCCGAGGAGTAATGGTCACCTGAATGCGTACGCGCCGGGCAACGCGATTGCCGGAGTATGGGAAGTTACGACTACTTGAGCTGATCGGCGCGGCCCGACTGCCACCGGAGGAGAGCTACGAACCACGAGGAGGCCAGCCTTCGGCCGGACGCTTGGCGTGTCGTCGGCTCGCGTCTTGTCGTGGACGACGACTGGCTCGAGCTGCGCGCCGACACATGCCTGGATGCTCGCGGATCCGAGATTTCGCCGTAGTACGTCACGGTCAGCGCGGACCGGGTATGTGTAGTTCCGTTCAGGCTCCCCTGTCAATCGGTCGATGACCTGGGATTCAACCACCGCGCAACCGGTATCTGTTGCGATGAAGGAGCGGGTGCCTCTCGCTCATCGTGATGTTGCCTGCGGCCGCGCCTGGCGCCGCCTGACCGAACCCGAGGAGGACATAAAGTGAAGTGGCTCAAAGTCGCGCCGACGATCGCTGCGGCCATGGTGTTCGCGATGCCGGCCACGCCGGCCGTCGCCGGTCCCATTGTGGAGAGCTTTGAAACTGACTTCGGCGGCTGGGAGCCCGACTCCGATGGTGTGGCCCCGGCGTGGAGCGTCAAGCGCTCGGCCGACCAGGCCTACCACGGTACCTACAGCGTGCAGATCTTCATGGATGGCCGCTTCGACGACGGGACGACCTGGATCGAGCGTCAGTTCTTCACGACGCCGAACCAGGCCGTGACCGTCACGCTCACCTTCCAGCTGTGGAGTCCGGCGACGGCCCGCGTCGGCGCCTGGGCGGTGGTCGCGATCGCCGGTAAGAGCGACCCGGAGCAGGAGCTTGACTTCGACCCCATCGGCTACACCGAAGAGGCGGCGGGCTGGAAGCAGTACACGAAGACGTGGACACTCACCGCCGACAGCACGGGTGGCTTCTGGGTCGGGCTCGGCACGAGCGTGTTGTGGGAGGTCGAGAAGTTCCACTACGTCGACTACGTAGAGGTGACTGTCACCCCGTCCGACGGTACGGGCGGATAGCACCCAGCGCCTCCACCGTTGCCGCCGCAGCGGTTGCTGGTGTGACGCGCCGGTCCCGGCCGGGCGGGCATCCCTCGCTGGAGAGCACGCCGCGGCCGTCCAACCCGACGACCTCCCGGACGCTGGAGACCACCTGCGCCGTAGGGTGGCTGAGGTCCAGTCCAGAGGCACCTGAAAAGCCGTCGTGCCACCGTGGCGCGCTGGCTAATCTGCCGTTCATGATCTCTCTCGTTCGGCACCGCCTGACCCCTGCCGAAACCGGCCCGGCGCTGCGCGCGCTGTGTGAGTGGACGCCAGTCGATGCCCCGGGCGGTGGCGTGCACCCCGGAGACGTGGGGTGGCATCTGCGGTTCGACGACGCGACCGTTTTTCTTTGGATCGATGATGTGGTACCGGTAGCGGCCGGCTTCCTCGACGGCCCCGTGCTGCGCGTGACCGCCGCGCCGGGCGCCGACCTCGGGGCGCTCGCGGCCGATGCCGAGGATCTGCTCGAGCCCGGCAACGATTGGTCCGACGGTCTGCCGGTGCCCGGGTGGGAGCTCGAGCAGGAGAAGCCCTGGCTCGTCATGTCGTGGACCCGGCAGCCGGTGTCGAGCCGCGCCGAGCCGGTCGGTGAGGCCGATGCGGCCGACCGGGTGCTGGTGCAGCGGTCCGCCTTTGCGGGATCCACGTTCACCGTCGAGCGTTGGCACACGATGAAGCGCTCGCCGGCGGGCGGGCTGGCCGTGGAGGCGATCGTGCGCACTCCCGCGGGGCAGCCCGCAGCCGCCGCGACCGGATGGTTCGCGGGCGTGGGCAGGTGCGGGCTGCTCGAGCCGGTCGGCACCCATCCGGACCATCGCGGGCACGGCTATGGGCGCGATGCCGTGCTGGGTGCGTGCGCGGCTCTCGCCCAGCGGGGTGCCGGCGCGGTCGCCGTCGCGACACCGTCCACAAACGACGCCGCGGTGGCGCTCTATCGATCGGCCGGGTTCACCGTCGTGCGCGAGAGTCGCGATTGGGTTCGCGCTCGACGAGCTTGAACGTTGGTGACGTAGCCCTTCAACCGGCCACGGCCCGGGCTCTGGCAGATCGTGGAGGCCCGGATAGAACCGCGCGACCACGGTAACGAGTCCGTGTCGCGGTGGACGCCTAGGACCCGCTCCGAACCGCCGGGAGGGCGTAGCGCTCCGCGTCCCCGGCGCGTGACATCGACCGACTTGATGGTGCTGAGGCCTGCCCGTTCGGTCGACTTCTTATTGATCTAAATCCGTCACATCGTGTGACGACGATGTCAACGGAACGAGTCCAGCTGCGTGTGCACGGGGGACGCGGTCCTGATGCTCCATGCCCCTGTGCCCCCACCCGGACCGGTCGCGCGTAGGGGGTACGCCATGTCCGTCCACTCCGATCGTTGCTCCCGTACCTTCCGCGGGGCCCTTGCCGCCGGCGTGACTGTCCTGGTGGTGGCCGGCCTGACCGGCTCGATCGAACTCCCGGGCGGACAACCGGGCCGGCCCGACACGGTCGCGCCACCGCGGTTCGGGGAGTTGCCCGAGAACCGCACGCAGACGTCGGCGACCCGGCGCAACCGCGACGGCACGATGACCACCACCCTCTCCGCGGCCCCGATGCACTACCGGGCCACCGACGGCTCCTGGCAGCCGATCGACGCGTCACTGCACCGAGACGCCCGGAACGGGTACGCGTGGCGCAGCGGCGCCAACGTGTTCGAGGCCCGGTTCCGGGAAAGCGCGGAGCCCGGGTTCATGGAGTTCCAGATCGGCGGGCGGGCCCTGCGGGTCACGGCGGAGGGCGCCGCGCCGAGGGCCGGGCGGGCCGATGGCGCCACCGTCACCTACCCGGGCGCCTACCCGGGCGCCGACCTGGCGTACACGGTCACCGCGTCCGGGGTGTCCAAGGTGATCGACCTGGCCGGGCCGGACTCGCCGACCAGCTACACGTTCCGTCTGTCCGCGGCGGACGGCGGGCCGCCGCTGACCGCGCACCGGCGCGCCGACGGCGCGTACCTCGTCAATGCCTCCCCGGCGCCGTTCCCCGCGTTCACGCTCGACGCGCCGACGGTGTCCGAGGGCGCCAGCCCGGTACCGGTGGCCGACGCCAAGCCGCAGCTGCGGGTCGAGCAGGCCGGCCGCGACCTGGTCGCCACATTGAGCCTCGACGCCGGCTGGTTGCGCGAGCCCGGCCGCCAGTTCCCGGTCCACCTCGACCCGACGATCACCGTCCAGCCGGCGATTCGGGACGGCTCGATCCAGACGGTCTCCACCGCCAAGCCGGTGTCCGGGGCGCTGATGATCGGCTCGTTCCCGACCGGTGCGGCGTACCGCAGCCTCAGCCAGTTCGACTTCAGCGCGGTACCGACCGGCGCGCAGGTCACCTCGGCGACACTCGGTCTCTACTTCGACGGGTTCTGCCTCGCCGGCGGCGACAACAACAAGCGGTGCGGCGGCGACCACCAAATCGACGTGCACCGGCTCACCTCGGCCTGGGGCAACTCGACAACGTTCAGCCAGATCACCCACGACCCGGCCGTCACCAGCACGTTCACGCTGTTCACCACCACACCGCTCGGCTGGATGTCCTGGCCGGTCACCGGCGTCGTGTCCGGCTGGTTGAACGGTACGCTGCCGAACCACGGGCTGGTGCTCAAGCGGCGCACCGAGCCGCTCAACACCGGTGGGCTGTACCTGCCGGGCCGCGGCCACACCGCCAGAGCCCCGAAGATCGACGTGACGTACACGCTGACCGGCCCGTACCTGAACGCGCCCACGACCCGGCATGCCAACGGCGCCGAGCTCTCGTGGACGGCGTCGGGCACCGGCGGCACGGCCGGGTACGAGGTGCACCGCGCCGCGTCGGCGTCGTTCACGCCCGGCGCCACCACCCTGCTGACCACCACCCGCGACCCGGGCATCACCACGTACCGGGACACCACCGCGGCCGCGGGCGGCACGTTCACGTACAAGGTGAAGGACCTCACCGACGGCACCGTCTCGGTAGGCCGCACGGTGACGTTGCCGGCGGCCGGGCTCGCGACCAAGGTGCTGCAGCCCGGCGCGTCCGACGGCCGCGCCACGCACATCTGGCAGGGCTGGGGAATCGGCTGCTACAACTTCGGCCGGTCCCAGCTGTCCACTGTGGGCGCCGAGGTCGACATGACGAGCTCGAGCATGATCCCGTACCGCGGCGCGTTCCACTTCGACCTGCGCGACATCCCGCAGGGAGCCACGGTCACGAACGCGACGATGGCGCTATGGCGCGCCACCAGTGCCGGTGTGGCGATGACGGTCCAGGCGCACCGGATCACCAGGCCGTGGAAGGAGGGCACCGGCAACGGCCTCTGCACCGGTGACGGCGCCAGCTGGGACGAGACGGAGGGCGGCCAGCACTGGACCGCGTGGGGCGGCGACATCGACCCGGCCGTTGCCGCCAGCGCGCCGGTGAGCGCCTACACCGACGCGGTGTTCGACTCGTTCAACCTCACCGGCCTCGTCCAGGGCTGGGCGAGCGGCGGCGTACCCAACCACGGCGTGATGCTGCGTGCCTCCGACGAGGAGACGCTCTCGATGGGGCTCATGGTCGGCTACGCGGCCGACGACTTCCCGGTGCCAGGCGTGCGCCCGAAGCTGACCGTGACGTACACCGACGACAGCCCGAGCGAGGGCGCCCGGGTGGTGCTGTCCGCGCCCGGCCCCGGGGCCACGGTCAGCGGTGGCGTGCCGCTGGTCGCGGCGGCCGAGGACGACCGGCGGGTGGACTTGGTCGAGTTCCTGGTCAACGGCTCCTCGGTGGGCAGCGACAGCGTCGCGCCGTTCGGCATCACCTGGAACTCGGTGCCGGGCGGCAACGGGACCCGGACGGTGACCCTGCGGGCCACCGACGACGTGGGCAACGTGACGACGTCGGCACCGGTGCCGATCACGGTGGACAACACCGCGCCACCGTCGATCACGCTGACCGCGACGGCTCCCACGGTGTCCGGGGACGTCACGCTGAATGCGACCGCCGCCGACGACGTGGGCGTCTCCACCGTCGCCTTCCTGGTCGACGGGGTGAAGGTCGGCGAGGACAACACGCTGCCGTACTCGGTCACCTGGCGGACCCTGGACCCGCTGGCGCCTGCGTTCAACGGAGCGCACCAGCTCTCGGCGCTGGTGACGGACACGTCAGGGCAGCAGGTGGTCGCGCCGTCCCAAGCGATCACGGTCAACAACACCGGTACCAGCACCGCAAAGGTCGAGTTCAAGCTCAACGACCCAGTATCCACTGTGGACGACGTGTTCCCGTCGGTGATGGCGGCGAACACGGCCACGACCACGGTGCAGGACCCGTACGCGAGCGTGCCGCTCAACCCGGACGGCACCAGCGGCGGCAGCCAGAACCGGGCGCTGGCCACGGCGCCGGTCAACGACGGCGGCGCGCCACCGGCCGGATGCCCGACGAACGCGTACTGCCCGACGGTGACGGTGACCAACCGGTCCGGCGCCACCTGGGCGTCCAGCGGTGCCCAGGTGTGGTACCGGTGGTACGCGCCCAACGGCGCCGTCATGTTCGAGGGCCGCTCGACGACCGCGTTCCCGGCTACGTTCGCCGACGGCGCGTCGCAGGCGTTCCCGGTGACGATCCAGCCGCCGGCGTTGCCGCCCGGCGTGGAGCAGGGCACGTACCGGCTCCGGGTGGACGTCTACGACCCGGCGACCGCGACCTGGTTCGCGGCGAAGGGCAACGCGCCGCTGGACAACCCCATCATCGTGGCGAAGGAACTGGCTACCAAGATGGGCCTGGAGCGCTACTACCAGTACGACGGCGACGCGCTCGGCGCGGGCATGACCGCGCTGACGAACGTGGCGAACGGCAACATGATCTGGCGCTGGTCGCCGTTCTTCACCCCGGGCCGGGGGCTGGCCACGATGGTGGACCTGACCTACAACTCGCTGGAGGACCACTCGAAGAGCCCGGCGGGCAACAACGTCTCGCTGTCGATGTCCGGCCTGATCCGGCTCGGCGAGCCGATGGACATCCACCCGAACAAGGCCGACGAGATCTCCGGCAACGCGAACAAGTTCGTCGAGTTCACCGACGGCGACGGCAGCGTGCACCGGTTCACCGGCACCACCGGCGCCGACGGGGTCACCAGGTGGCAGGAGCCGCCCGGGGTCAACCTGTACCTGCGCAGCCTGCCCACCACCGACCCGCGCGGCCGGTGGGCACTGACCCGGCCGGACAAGGTGACCTACATCTTCGACGTCGACGGGTTCCCCACAATGGTGGAGGACCGCAACGGCAACCGGATCACCTACGCGCTGCAGGACACCCCGCCGGGCGAGGACCCGGGCGGGCCGAAGAAGCGGGTCACCGCGGTCACCGACGCCGGCGGGCGCAGCTTCACCATCGACTACTGGGCCAAGGACGAGATCAAGAAGGCGCACGTCCGCGGGAAGATCCAGACGATCCGTGACCACACCGGCAGCCGGCTGGACTTCGACTACTACGAGGACGGCAACCTGCTGCGGCTGACCCAGCGCGGCGGCACGAAGGCCAACGGCGAGTTCCTGCCCGACCGCTCGTTCGTGTTCACGTACACCACGTCCAACGGCGCCGGCCCGGCCATCCCGCTCGCGGCGGACCGGGTCAACCCGGCGCCCAGGACGCCGAACCAGTCCACCCGGCTGTTCAGCGTGCGCGACCCGCGGGGCGCGGAGACCACGTACGCGTACTACCAGGCGAACGAGGGACAGCACCTGCGCTGGAAGCTCAAGACCCGCACGGACCGCGCGGCGGTAGCGACGTCGTACGCCTACGACCTGACCAACCGGATCACCACGGTGACCGCGCCGATGTCCCGGGTCACCCGGTTCACCTACGACGTCACCGGCAAGGTCACCTCGATCCTCAACGCGAAGAGCCAGACGATCGGCGTGGAGTGGTCGACCGACTTCAAGGTGACCAAGGTGGTCGAGCCGACCGGCCGGTCCAGCACCTACACGTACAACCCGAATGGCTATCTGCTGACCCGGACGAACCAGGCCGCCGAGACGACCGAGGTGACCTACCTCGACGAGGCGGTCGACGCCAACGACGCGGCCAGGCACCTGAGCAAGGTCGCCACGGTGACCAAGCCCAAGGGGGTCGCGACACCGACGGTCGCCGGTGACTTCCAGTGGCGGTACTCCTACGACCCCAACGGCAACCTGGACAAGGTCACCGACCCGACCGGCGCGGTCACCGACTACGACTACAGCGGCCCTGGCACGCCTAACCCAGGCACCCTGGCGGCGGTCCGGGACGCGAACGGCAACCCGGCGACTACCTACCCGGTGTACGACCCGTCGGGGCAGCCGACCGAGATCCGCGACCCGATGGGCGGGGTGACCCGGATGGGCTACGACCCGGACGGCCTCGTCCGCTGGGTGCAGGACCCGAACCACGCCGGCGATTCCGGGCTCGACGAGCGGGCGTACAAGACGTTCTTCGACTACGACTCGTTCCACCGGCTGGGCCGGCAGAGCGCGCCCAAGTCGACCGCCACCGACCGCGGCAACCTGCTCTGGTCCGGTGCCGACTTCGACGCCAACGACAACACCGTCCGCGAGTTCGACCCGCACTACGGGCCGATCACCGGCGACCCGGGTACCACGTCGGTCACCACGACGACGTACGACGTGATGGATCGGCGCACGCTGGAGACCGGGCCGGACACCAGCGCCGACCCGGCCGGCGAGCGGACCCGGTTCGACTACGACGCGGCCAGCCGACTCATCAAGATCACCAAGCCCAAGGGCGTGCAGTCGTCCACTGTGGACGACTACGCGACGGTCAGCGAGTACGACCCGCTGGACCGGGTGATCAAGCGCATCGAGTACGGTACCAGCACGGCGCAGGCCCGGGTCACCCAGATGTGCTACGACCTCGCCGGTGACCTGCGCTCGGTGACCCGGCCGCGGGCCGGTGCCGCGACGATCACCTGTCCGGGCACCGGGCCGGCGGTCGCGCCGTTCACCACCGAGACCGACTTCGACTCGGCGCACCGGCCGGTCGAGCAGCGCGACGACCTCGGGCATGCGCAGCGCACCACGTACGACGCGAACGGCAACGTCACCAGCCGGGAGAAGGACATCGCCACCGGCCGGTCCACCCGCACCGAGATCGAGTACGACCAGCGCGACGCCCCGGTGCTGTCCCGCGAGCGGGTCGACGCGGCGACCGGACGCAACGCCACCACCCGCATCGAGTACGACCGCAACGGCAACCGCTCGCGGCTCATCTCGCCGCGGGGCTTCGACACCGGCGGCGCGACCGGCCCGTACACGTTCTACGTCACCAGCTACAGCTACGACGCCAACAACCGCCTGACCAGGATCACGGCGCCGTTCAACGCCGACGACGGCGCCGAGCGGCACTACACCCACCGCGCGTACGACGCCAACGGAAACGTGCTGTGGAACAGCCTGCCGGTCACCACGTCCACGCCGGGCAGCGTCGGCGACCGGGCCCGCACGGTCATGACGTACTTCGACCCCGGCTGGGTGCGTACCTCCGACGACCCGACCAACCCCAAGGTCCACTTCGACTACGAGGCCCAGGGCTGGCAGGCCGAGCGGGTACCGGAGACCGCGTCCGGGTCGCCGGACGACGGGCGCACGATGACCTGGGAGTACTTCCTCGACGGCCAGCTCGAAAGCCGCAAGGACCAGGGCGGACACGCCAGCACGTACACCTACGACGCGAACAACAACCTCATCGGCGCCGTCGACCGCGGCGGCGTCACCGACCCCGGCGACCGCGCGGTGGAGACGCAGAGCACGTACACCGGCTTCGACGAGGTGGCCAAGGTCCGGCACCGCAAGCAGGCCGAGACGGTCTGGAAGTTCACCAACTACACCTACGACGCCAACGGCAACATCACGATCCGCAACGAGAACGGCGAGGAGAACGACGCCGGTACCCAGACCAAGGCACCGCGCCGGTACGAGCTGACCTACGACGGGGTGGACTGGCTGACCCAGCAGCTCGACCTCGGCACGGACAGCGCGTGCGCGGACGACACCCGTACCGTCAACCAGTGGCAAGCCAGCGGCTGGGAGCGGCAGCGGGACGTCTACCGCGCCGCGGCCGGCTGCGTCGCCGACCCGACCACGTGGCCGAAGAAGCAGACCACCACGTGGACCCACTTCGACAACGGCAAGCTGCGCAAGCTGGAGACCCGCAACGGCTCCGGCGCGATCACCGAGTCCCACGACGTGTCCTACGTGGACAGCACCAACGCCTACGTCAACGGCCACCGGGTCAGCGACCGGTACGTGCTGGAGCGCACCGACGGCAACACCGCCCAGACCTGCCGGACCTCATCGCCGTGCGACGCCAAGTACGAGTACGACGCCCGCGACCGGCTCACCCGGCACCAGCAGCGGCTCGGCAAGGAGAACCGGTACACCTTCGACGAACCGGCGAAACTGCTCGGCGACAACACCGTCCGGGCCGGCAACGTCACCACCGAGGTCAAGAACGGCACCACGACCAGCCGCAAGTACACCGGCACCCAGGTCACCGAGGCGACGATCGGCCCCGCGACGGCGAAGTACTGGTACGACCCACCGACCGGCAACCTCGACTGCGTCACCACCTCGTCGGGCTCGGCCGCCAACTGTTCACCCAGCGACGGCGGTACCGCGTCGAACCTGATCGCCGACTACGGCTACGACTACCTCAACCGGCTCACCACCAGCCGCATGTACAGCGGCTCGACGCGGACCGACATGTCGACGTACACGTACGACGCGCTCGACCGCACCACCAAGGAAACCGAGGACCACCAGGACCCCGGCAAGGACCGCACGACCACGTTCACCTACCAGGGAGTGACCAACCTGGTCACCGAGGAGAAGCAGGACGGCGGCACCAACCCGAAGACCAAGACCTACGCGTACGACAACTACGGCCACAAGCTGCAGATGACCGACCGGAACAACACCACCGGCGCCACCGAGACGTTCACCTACGGCACCGACGTGCACGGTTCCATCTCGCAGCTGATCACCGACGCCGGCAAGGTCAAGGCCTCCTACGGCTACGACGCCTACGGCGGCAGCGACGCGCCCAGCAGCGACACCGAGTCACTGACCACAGGGGACACCGACAACCAGGCGCCGCTGAACCCGTACCGCTTCTCCGGCAAGCGGATGGACTCCGGTACCGTCCCGTCAGTCGCCCCCGCCGGTCCGGCCGGCGCGTCCCAGTACGATATGGGCGCCCGGCGGTTCGGGCCGGACATCTCCACGTTCCTGCAGCAGGACATGTTCTACACCGCGCTCGGCGACCTCGGCCTGGCCCTGGATCCGCTGACCCAGAACACCTACTCCCTCGCCGGTGGAAACCCGATCAGCTACGTGGAGTACGACGGCCACATGCTCATGATCGACGGGGGCGGCGGGGGCAGCACCTCGCCCAACCCGACCACGTCCGGCTCCGGCGCCTCGTCGGGGTCGACCGGTTCCGACAGCGGCGGCGGCAGCGACTCGAGCAACCCCGACTGGGGTGAGCGGCTGCGGCCCAACTGGCGCACTTTCCTCAACGCCGGCCTGGACTTCACCTCGGAGTGGCTCAAGCAGCGCGGCGAGGACGCCATCGAGTTCGGCCGGCTCAAGGCGGGGCTGCACCTGCTGCGCGCGCGAACCCCGTCGCCGAACCGGCTGATGCGCCTGCCCGGCGTCCGCTCGTTGCGCGAGTCGTACTGGAACTCGCGGGCCCGGTTCAGCGAGGCCAAGGGCAACTTCATCGGCAAGACCCTCGGCGCGGCCGGCAAGGCGGTCGGCGTCGCCGGCACCGCCCTGTCCGCCTGGGAAGGCTGGAACGAGCAACAGAAGCTCGACGCCAACCGCGGCGACCTCAGCAGCACCGAACGCAACATCCGCTCCGGGGTACGGGCAGGCATCGTCGCCGGTACATCCGTCGGTCTCGCCGCCGCCGGTGGGTCGCTGTGCGGACCGCTCTGCGCCGCCGCCGGTGGCTGGGCCGGCCAACATGTCGGCAACTTCATCGCCGACCGGGCCTTCGACGTCGTCGACAACGTCGACTGGTCCCCGGAGGGCAACAACGTCGGCGAGCAGGCCTGGAACCTTACCAAGGACGTCGGTGGAGCGGTCGGCGATACCCTGAATCCCTTCGATTGACGTGAGCCACGGGCCGGTCGGGCGGGTGCCCGCCCGACCGGCCCATCCCGGAGGTGTCGACATGACGGCTGGCGACCGGCCCCGCCGCCCCGCCGCCCTCAGCGCGCTGTACCTGGCGTTCCCGCTCGGCGTGTTCGGCACCGTCGGCTACGCGCTCCTGGTCCGCGGCGAGGGCCTCTTCGAGGACCTGACGCTGCGGGAGAACCTGACCGTCGTCGGTGTCATCGTCGCGCTGTGGCTGATCCTCTGGCCGCTGATCGCGCTGTCCCGGCGCCGGTCCGGCTGAAGGGTCCGCGATGGCCGCGCTGCTGGCGTTCGCCGGACTGTTCGCCGCGCTCGGCGTCTTCGCCGCGCTGATGGCGGTACGGTTCCGGCAGGGTCACGCCCCGCACCTGTCCCGGCAGCCGTACCACGGTTCGCTCTGGCCCGCCGCCCGGCGCACCATCCCGTACGGTCTGCTGCCGATCGCCGGGATCTGCCTGCTCACCTCCGCGACCATGGTGGCGCAGGCACTCGGCGCGGGCGGGCCGGTCGTCTCGGCGGCCTACCTCCTGCTCCTGGTGGCGTTGCTGGTCGTGCTGGTCGTGCTCATGGTCCGGCGGCCGAACCGGCTCAGCCCACCCGGTACGGTGGCGACCGACGAACCGCCCCGACCGGTCTCCGAGATGAGCCCGCAGGAGCTGGCCGAGTGGGCGCAGGGAGACCCAGAGAAGCTGCGCCGGCTGATGCGGCGGCGCCGGTACTAGCCGCAGCGGCCATCCGATCCACTCCTGGGTGACGTCGCGGAGCACACACCGAGGTGCAACGATCGGGTCCCGGGCTCGGCGTACCGGACGCGGGTGAGTCTTGGCAGGAGGCACCGTGGCGGACGACGGCCGTACCCAGGACCGGATCGGGTCCTCCGCGCACGACGAGGAAGGGTCGCGGGCCACGCGCACCTTCGCGCCGGTCTGGACCGCGCTGCCCCGGCCGCTGCGCGTAGCGTCCGTCGCCTGCGGTTGCTTCCTGCTCATCGCCGCCACCGCGTACGTACTTGGCCTGATCCTCGTCCGGCTGGCACCGCTGTCGCTCGCGCTGGCGGCGACGCTCTTTCTGGCCGCGCTGCTCCAGCCGGTCCAGGCCCGCCTGCAGCGGCTGCGGCTTCCCCGCCCGCTGGCCGCGCTGGGTACGCTGCTGGTCCTCCTTACCGCGGTCCTCGGCCCCCTCGTGCTGGTGTGGAACCTGGCCGCCGACCAGTTCGCCGACCTCGCGGCGCAGCTGGGTGAGGGCGCTGCCCGGATCCGCGACCTGCTGACCTCGGGTGGTTCGCCGCTGACTCCCGAGCAACTCGACCGGCTCACGACCAGGCTCCGCGCCTGGCTGACCGGCCAGGCCGGCGGCATCGGCGCCGGCGCGCGTACCCTGGTCGAGACGCTCGGCGCGATCCTCCTGGTGATCGTCCTGCTGTTCTTCACCCTCAAGGACGGCGACCGGATGTGGGACTGGGTTGTCAACCGGGTGCCTGCCCGGTCTCGAGCGCCGATCAGCGAAGCCGGGCTGAGCGCGTGGGAAACACTCAGCCGTTACGCGCGCGGCACCATGGCCATCGCCGCGATCGACGCGGTCGGCATCGGTGCCGCCCTGCTCGCACTGCGGGTCCCGCTCGCCTTCCCGTTGGCGCTGATCGTCTTTCTTGGCGCGTTCGTGCCGATCATCGGAGCCACCGTCGCCGGCGGCATCGCCGTCCTCGTCGCCCTAGCCGCCAACGGGCCGGTAACCGCACTGCTGACCGCAGCCGCCGTCATCGTGGTCCAACAGGTCGAGGGCAACCTCCTCGAACCGCTCATCATGAAGCGGCAGGTTCGGCTGCACCCGTTCGTCGTGCTGGTCGCGGTCACCGCCGGCACGCTGACGTGGGGTATCGCCGGCGCCTTCATCGCCGTCCCGGTGGTCGCGGTCGCCTACCAGGTTGCCGTGATCCTCACCTCGCACCGGTCCAAGCCCGTCGCACCCATCGGGAACGAAGCGTGAGGCGCATCCCCG
>Ga0114129_10001468_pt1 | contig 31889 bp, 26 predicted proteins | sample RhiMetdeltSRZDD1_FD_80071 | JGI IMG/M metagenome (GOLD analysis project Ga0114129, IMG submission 80071) | Populus rhizosphere microbial communities from Tennessee, USA - Rhizosphere MetaG P. deltoides SRZDD1 (version 2) (version 2) | ecosystem: Host-associated > Plants > Roots > Rhizosphere >...
CGAGCAGCACGAGCCCCCAGATCAGGTTGATGTTGACGCCGAGCGAACGTCTGTAGATCGACGGGTCGCCGAACGCGCCGTAGCCGGCCAGCAGCGCACCCATTACGGCAAACATGAGACCGACAGGCAACCGAACATCCAGGTGCATAGGCGAAATCTCAGATTTCAGATTTCAGAGTTCAGATTTCAGATTTAGAAGAAGACGACGTTCAGAATCGTCACGCCCAGGAGCACGAAAGAACCGAGTACCGCCGGCCGCAGAAACCATCGGGTCCTGTCGTCGCGAGGTCGATCGGTCAGCGAGTACACGAGGCCTTTGAGCTCGCCGTCGGGACGCGGCCGCGTCGCGAGGCTCGCGACGATCGTCACGACGAAGCAGACGGTCCAGGCGTCCGTGGCCGTCCAGAAGTTTTGCGCCATCTCGCTCGGATACGTGTGCCAGGTGCCGAGCCATCCGCCCTTCACGCCGGCGACAGCGCCGACCGGCAGCGTCAGCCCGTGATGCAGCGCGGCCGCCAGCGTTCCCGTCAGCAGGCCGGCGAACGCGCCGTGTCCGGTCGCGCGTTTCCAGAACATGCCGAGCAGGAAGGTCGCCAGCAGCGGCGCGTTGACGAACGCGAACACGAGCTGCAGGACGTCCATGATGTTGTTGAACTGGGCCGCGACGTACGCCGTCAGCACGGACGCGGCGATGCCGAAGATGGTCGACATGCGGCCCATCCACAGGTAGTGCGCGTCGGAAGCACGCGGACGCAGGTACGCCTGATAGATGTCGTACGTCCACACGGTGTTGAACGCCGTGACGTTCCCCGCCATCCCGGACATGAAGCTCGCCAGCAGCGCGGTCAGGCCGAGGCCGAGAATTCCCGTCGGAAAGTACCTGAGGAGCAGCGTTGGAATCGCGAGGTCGTAATCGAGCTGCGGCCTGCCGTCCCGATCGCGCATGATCTGTCCGCTGCTCTCGTCGACCTTGAACGGGATCACGCCGACCGGCCGCGTCGCGAGGTCGGACTCGCTCGCGCTTTGCGATTGCGTGACCACCTGCAGGCCGCGTCCGTCCGCCTCCGCTCGCGCGAAAGTCGCGCGAGCTTCGCCGAGACTCGCCGACGCGCCGGAGGCGCGAAGGTGGTTGGACCCGGCACGGTTCGTCGCATTCAACGGCTGACCGCTCGTCGCCGCGACCGCAATCAGACCCGGCAGCACGACGAGAAACGGAAACAACATCTTCGGAATCGCGCCGATGAGCGGCGTGCGACGCGCGGCGGTCATCGAGTCGGCCGCCATCGCGCGCTGGACGACGAGAAAGTCGGTGCACCAATAGCCGAACGACAGCACGAAGCCGAGGCCCATCGCCACGCCGAATGCGTCGACGCCCATCGGATGCGTGCCGGTGCCGAGCCCGCGCCAGATGTGCGTGTACGAGTTCGGCAGCGCCGCGCGGATCCCCGTCCAGCCGCCGACGTCGCGGAGGCCGAGATACACGAGCGGCAGGAAGCCGGCCACGATCAGGAAGAACTGCAGCACTTCGTTGTAGATCGCGCTCGACAGGCCGCCGAGCAGCACGTAGACGAGCACGACGAGCGCCGACGCGATGATGCACACGTGGAAGATGTAGGACGGCTCGAGCCCCAGCGCGGCGAACGGACGATCGAAGACGTGCAGGATCTGCAGCAGCTTCGCCATCGCGTACATCGAGATGCCGGACGAGAAGATCGTCATCAGGGCGAACGAGATCGCGTTGAAGCCGCGCGTCTTCTCGTCGAACCGCAGCCGCAGGTACTCCGGCACGGAGCGCGCCCGCGAGCCGTAGTAGAACGGCATCATGAAGACGCCCAGAAAGACCATCGCGGGGATCGCACCGACCCAGTAGAAATGGCTGGTCGCGATGCCGTACTTCGCGCCCGACGCGGCCATGCCGATGATTTCCTGCGCGCCGAGATTCGCCGACAGAAACGCCAGCCCGCAGATCCACGCCGGCAGCGCGCGCCCCGCCTGGAAGAAGTCGTTCGTCGTCTTCATCGACCGCCGGAGCGCCACGCCGACGCCGATGACGAACGCGAAGTAGACCAACATCAGCAGCCAGTCGAGCCAGGTGAGGGTCATCGGGTTATTGCAGCCAGAGCAGTGGCTGCCTCACGAAGAAGTTGCGCACGACCTCTTCGACATCCGAGTCGGCGCGAAGCGACTTCCACAAACCGACATCGTCACGCCGGCCGAGCGCCAGCCCGCCGAACAGCAGGCTCGGATGCCGCATCGGCCACTCGTCGTAGTACTGCACGTCGTGCGCATGCGGCCATCGGCTCTTGTCCCGGATGTACGGCGCCATGTACTCGAGCGCCTTGCGCATGCCGCGGCCGTCGGGCAGCGTGAAGGTCCACAGCTTGTCGGCGTCGCCGCCGGGCGCGAGCGACAGAATCTGACAGGTCGTGGCCATCGCATCCAGGTTGAACAGCGAGTAGCCGTACGGCTTCGTGCGCGCGACCTCGAGCGGAAAGCTGCCGTCGGGCGCCATCTGCGTCGGCAGCAGGACCGTCTTGAACCGCGTCCGGCACGCATCCAGCTGCGCGCGGTCGTTCGTCAGCGAGGCGAACGACGCGACCTGCATCACCCAGCACATGCCGTGATTGTTCTTCGCGTCGCGCTCTTCGATCCCGTTCGGATGCGTCGTCAACCACCGAACGTAGTCCGCGAACCACGACCGGATCGGCTGAAGCTCGGCATCGGGGAGCATGCGGCCGCGGCGGAGGACTTCGATCGCGCGCACGACCTCGACGAAGTGAATCGTGTCGATGATACCGGTGCCGCGCCCCGTCGTGACGCCGTGGATCGCCTGCGCGTACTGCAGGTCCGGATTCATCCGCGTGGAGGCGTCGACGAACCACGCGCGCAGATGCCGGCGTGCGTGCTCGGCGTAGCGCGTGTCGGAGGTCAGCAACCACGCGGCGGTCAGCGCCGGTACTTCGACGCTCAGCCGCACCATCGCGCGCCGGTGCGCGACGAAGTTCGCGGGATTCGATTCGCCGTCGCGGCGGATGTACGGGCCGTCAGGATTCGAGGGATCGGGCCACCAGTAGTCGCCTTCGGAAAAGAAATCGTGCGGGCCGCCAGGGCTGCGCGGCGCACGGACCGCGGTGATCGTTTCAGGCGATCGGTGAAGGTACTCGTTTGCCGCCGCGATCACGCGCGGCCGATCGAGCTCGCGGAGTTCAAGCATGTAGGGCGGGTCCTTCTGGACCCGCCGAGCGAGCGACGATGCCGGGTCCAAAAGGACCCGGCCTACAGCTGGCAGCGCCACAATCGCGACGACGAGCGCCGCGATTCTCAACGCATGGCTCCGCTCGATTCCCGGACGATCAACCGCGGCGGGATGACAACGCGCTGGGGCTCGTCGGCGTCGTCGTCGTCGTCATCACGCTCGAGACCGTTCAGGAGCAGCTCGGCGGCGTGGCGGCCCAGATCCTGCCGCGACCAGCCGACGGTCGTCAGCGGCACGCGCAGCAGATCCCCGAGCGCGATGTCGCCGACGCCGACGACGGCGATGTCGTCGGGCACGCGCAGGTTCTCGTCCCAGATCGCCTTCATCGCGCCGATGGCGGCGGGATCGTTGGCGGCGAACACGGCGTCGATGCGCGGCTTCACGGCCAGCAGGCGCTTCATCGCCTTGTAGCCGTCGCTCTCCATGAAGCCGCCGGCCGCGAGCCACTCGGCGGCGGCGCGGATGCCGCGCGCCTTGAGCGCGTCGCGCCACCCGCGCTCGCGCCGCTTCGCGTGAACGATCGGCGGCCCGGCGATGTGCGCGATGGCCCGCCGGCCGACGTCGAGCAGATGCGTCGTCGCGAGCTCCCCCACCCGCTCGTCGTCGGTGAGGACGCGGTGGCATTTGACGCCCGGATGGTCGTCGCGATCGATCATCACGAGCGTGGTCCCGTGGCGCGTGAGCTGCCGCAGGATGTCGGTGTTGCCCGGCGCGTGCGCGGACGCGAGCACGACGCCGTCGACCTGCCGGCCGCGCAGCATCTCCAGCTCCGCGCGCTCCTTGCGTGAATCCTCACCCGAGCTGCACAACAGCAGCCCGTACCCGCGCGGGCTCGCGACGCGCTCGATGCCCGCGATGATTTCCACGAAGAACGAGTGCATCAGATCGGGGATGACGATGCCGAGGGTGTGGGTGCGGCGGAGGGTCAGGCTGCGCGCGACGGCGTTGCGCTGATACCCCAGCTCCTCGACTTTGGCGAGGACGCGCGTGCGGGTCGCATCGCTGATGTCCGCGTGGTTGTTGAGCACCTTCGAGACGGTCGTGATCGACACGCCCAGCTCGCCCGCGATGCGCTTCATGGTCGTCTGGTGCATCGGCTCTGCAGCTCCGGACCAGGGTTCGGCGCGGCCTGTAGCGTTAAAGTGCCTTGACTTTAACGGTAAAGGATAGTATCACGGCGGCGCTGCACGACGTGCCCGACGTGCTCGATCGGAGGGGGAGCTCACCGATGGCCGCCCGCCTGCTTCGACTCGTGATGTCCGCGGTCCTTATTATCATCCCGGCCGCGCGAAACGCCGCCGCGCAGGACACCGGCGTCGTCTCCGGCACCGTCGTCGACGAATCCGGTCAGGTCCTGCCCGGCGCCACCGTGACGCTGATCGACGAGGCCACCGGCGCGGTCCGCACGACCGAGACCAGCGAGCGCGGCGACTTCGCCTTCCGCGGCGCGCGGCCCGGCACCTACACCGTCGTCGTCGAGTTGTCGGGCTTTCGAAAGTACGAGCGGCGGAACAACGTGCTCAACGCGAGCGGCGCGATCTCGCTCGGCAGCATCAGGCTGCCGATCGGCGTGCTGAACGAGACGGTGTCCGTGTTCGCGTCCGGCGCCGCCGTCGAGGCCACCAACAGCGACTACTCCGCGCTGCTCACCGACACGCAGATCGCGCAGATCCAGACCAAGGGCCGCGACGTCGTGTCGCTGCTGCGGCTCCTGCCCGGCGTCCATTACGAAGACGATGTGGAAGCGCTCGGCGACAGCTTCGGATCGACGCTGCCGAACATCAGCGGACAGCGGAAGCACTGGAACCAGGTGACGGTCGACGGCCTGAACGGCAACGAGCTGTCCGGGTCGAACCGCATGAACTCGTCGATCAACCTCGACGCGATCGCCGAAGTCAAAGTGCTGCTCAACACGTACAAGGCGGAATTCGGCCACACCGCCGGCGCGAACATCCAGGTCGTGAGCAAGAGCGGCAGCGCCCACTACCGAGGCAGCGGGTACTACTACGCGCGCCGTGAAGCGTGGAACGCGACGCCGTGGGAGAACAATCGCGCGGGCGTGACGAAGCCGAAGTATCACATCGACACGCCAGGCTTCAATGTCGGCGGGCCTCTGAAGATCCCGGGCGTGTACGAGCAAGGCACCGACAAGAAGCTGTTCTTCTTCTATTCGTACGAAGGGCCGCACGTGCAGCGGCCCGGACCGCTGCGTCTCTATCGCATGCCGACCGCGCTCGAGCGGAGGGGCGACTTCTCGCAGACGTTCGACTCGAACGGCCGGCTGATCAGCATCAAAGATCCGCTGTCGCCGCTCCCGTGCAGCGCCACAGCCGGGGGCGACGGCTGCTTCCCAGGCAACGTTATTCCCGCCGCGCGGCTGGATCGCAACGCGCTCGCGCTGCTCGACCTGCTGCCGCCGCCGAATGCCGCCGGCCTCAGCCCGAACTACAACTTCCGCCGGCAGGAGACGTCGGAGAACCCGCGCGCGAATCACGTCCTGCGGATCGATGGCCGGCCGTCCGGCGACAGCACGCTGTGGGCCTCGGTGCGGACGTTCTCGTCCAGCCAGTTCGGATCGGAGATCACGGCAGCGCCGGCGCGGTGGGGGTTCTTCAACGGCTCGTACATCTCCGGCGATCGGTCGGCGAACGGAGGATGGAACCGCGTGTTTCGATCGAAAGGCGTGAGCGAGCTGCAGGCGGGCATCCGGCGCGCGTACGAGCGCTTCGGCGTCAAGGACGACAGCGACTGGACGCGGATTCGCCGGGGCGACGTCGGCTACGCCCTGACGCAGTTCAGCCCGCAGCTGAACGATCTCCATCTCATCCCGAAGATCACCTTCGGCCTCGGAACGACCGGCGTCACGAGCCCCGACTTCACCTGGGACGATCGCATCGGATCGACGGCCTCCGACTGGCTGACGAGCGTGCACGAAAGCGTGACGTGGCCGCACGGGCGCCACACGTTCAAGACCGGCGGCCACTTCGAGTTCATGCAGAACAAGGAGGCGCGCGGCGGCAACTGGGAAGGCCAGTTCACGTTCAGCAACAGCTCGACGAACCCGCTGAACACCAACTTCGCGTTCGCGAACGCGGTGCTCGGCGTGTACTCGCAGTACACCGAAACCGATCGTTATCGCGACACGATGAACCGGCAGTGGTGGACCGAGTGGTACGCGCAGGACACGTGGCAGGCGCGGCCCCGCCTGACGATCGACTACGGCCTGCGCTTCCTGATGTACACGCCGTACTGGCGGCCCGACGGTCGGCTCGCGAACTTCGACCCCTCGCGGTACGATCCGGCGAAGGCGCCGCGCATCTACATGCCGGCGATCGTCAACGGGGCACGGGTCGCGTTCGATCCGGCCACCGGCCGGACCGCGAACGTCACGTACGTCGGCACCTTCGTTCCCGGAACCGGCGACGAATCGAACGGCATGGTGAAGGCCGGCGAGGCGGGGATGCCGCAGGGGTTCCGGCGTACGCTGGCGCCGCAGCCGGAACCGCGAGTCGGTCTGACGTGGGACCCGACGGGCGCCAGCCGCACGATCGTGCATTCGAGCGCGGGTCTGTTTCACAACGCGCGTCTTGGAGGCGGCTCGCTCGGCAACCTCGCCTCGAACCCGCCGTTCATTCACAACCCGATCATCTTCAACAACATGATGAGCACGACGTTCGTGCCGGGCGTGACGCTCGCGAACCGGCCCGTCGCCATCAACGCGCTCGAGATGGATTACAAGACGCCGAGCTCGCTCAACTGGTCCGGCGGCGTCCGGCGCGAAATCGGCTGGGGCACGTCGGTCGACGCGACGTACGTCGGCTACGTCGGACGTCACATGGAGATGGCGTACGACCTGAACCTCGTCCCGGACGGCGCGCGGCTTCTCGACCTCCATCCCGAAAACCGCGATCCGACGAGCGCGAGCGGCACCGGCGTCCTCGCGTCGGATTTCCTGCGTCCGTACCGCGGCTATCAGAACATCCGCGTGCGCGGCAATTTCGGGTACGCCGACTATCACTCGCTTCAGGTGCAGGTGAATCGACGCTACATTCGCGGGCTCCAGTTCGGCGCGGCGTATACGCTGCAGCGCGCTCGCGGTCTCGCCGACGAGGATCCCGGCAACGTGTCGATCGCGTTGAATCGTCCGTACGACTTTTTCTTCTCGGAGCTGTCGCAGAGCAACCGCCACAACCTTGTCGTCAACTACTCGTGGGAGCTGCCGCGCGGGAGCCGTCTCATGAATACCGCGGCGACGCGCGCGCTGCTCGACGGCTGGCAGCTCTCGGGCGAGAACGCCTTCGTCTCCGGCGACTGGGACAGCGTGGTCCTGTCGACGGCGGACAACTTCGACTTCACCGGCGGCGACGGCGGAACCGGCGGCTGCCTCCAGGGCAGCGGCGACTGCGCGCGCGTCGTGCGGCCCGTCCTCGTCGGCGATCCACGCTCCGGCCGCGGCAGCCCGCTCACCGGATGGTTCGACACCGCCGCCTTCGCGCGGCCGTCAGGTGTGGGAGACTATGGCAGCACGCCGCGGCACATCGTGCAGCTGCCGGGCGTTCGGAACTGGAACCTGTCGGTGTTCAAGAACGTCAGGATGGCGGCCAGCCGCAGCGTTCAGTACCGGCTCGAAGCCTACAACCTCCTGAACAACGTCCAGTTCAAGGACGTCGACCGGACCGCCCGGTTCGATCCCGCCGGGACTCAGATCAATCCCAACTTCGGAACCGCGATCGGCATCACGAGCCCCACGCGCGCGCCGCGCGTGTTGCAGATGTCGCTGCGAGTGAACTTTTGATCATGCAAATCTCAAAGCGAATTAGCGGAACCACAAAGCCCGGAACCACAAAGCTCACGAAGCTCACCAAGAGGTTTGGTGTTCGAGCTTCCTTCCTGGTGATCTTGGTGGGCTTCGTGGTTCAAGGATTTCCTGGCGCCTGGGCGCAAACGATCCAGCCCCGGCCGCCGGATCCCGCGCGTGAAAAGCGGCTCGAGTGGTTCCGGGAAGCGAAGTACGGCCTGTTCATCCACTGGGGCCTCTACGCCATCCCCGCGGGCCAGTGGAACGGCAAGCGATCGCTCGGCCTCGGCGAATGGGTGATGTTCCGGTCGACCGTGCCCGTGAAGGAGTACGAGAAGCTCGCCGCGCGGTTCAACCCGGTCAAGTTCAACGCCGACGAGTGGGTGAAGCTCGCGAAAGACGCGGGCATGAAGTACATCGTGATCACGTCGAAGCACCACGACGGCTTCGCGCTGTTCAAGTCGAAGGCGAGCGCCTACAACATGGTCGACGCGACGCCGTTCAAGCGCGACGTCCTGAAAGAGCTGGCCGACGCGTGCGCGCGCGGCGGCATCCGGCTCGGCTTCTACTATTCGCAGTCGCAGGACTGGCACGAGCCGCACGGCGCCGGCAACACGTGGGACTTCGGCCCGGACGACAAGAAGGACTACGACCAGTACCTCCGCGGCAAGGCGGAGCCGCAGGTGCGCGAGCTCCTGACCGGCTACGGTCCGGTCGCGCTCATCTGGTTCGATACGCCGCGCATGATGACCGGCGATCGTCCCCATCGCTTCACGAGAATCGTCCGCGAGCTCCAGCCGAACACGCTGATCGACGGCCGGCTCGGCGCCGAAGGCGACTACGTCAGCACGGGCGACAACGTCATCCCGCCGAGCGCGTCGGGCGAAGCATGGGAAGTGCCGGCGACGATCAACCACACGTGGGGCTACCGGACGGACGATCACGACTGGAAATCGCCCGGGCAGATCGCGTTCAAGCTGCTCGATATCGTCAGCAAGGGCGGCAATTACCTGCTGAACGTCGGACCGACGGCTGAGGGCGTCATCCCGCAACCGAGCCAGGACATCCTGCGAACGGTCGGCCGGTGGCTGCAGGTGAACGGCGAAGCGGTGTACGGCGCCGGACCGACGCCGTTCGGCGAGGAGCTCGGCGAGCCGAGCGCGCGCGGCGCGAAGGACCTCCGCGGCGATTCGCTGATCTACCAGCAGATTCAGTGGCGCGTCACGACGAAGCCAGGCAAGCTGTACTTCACCTTCTTCGACGAGCCGCGGGCGCCGTTCGAGATTCCTCGTATCAAGAACGCGATCAAGCGCGCGTATCGTCTCGCCGACAAGGCGCCGGTCGATCTCAAAACGGAGAACGGCCGCGCGCTCCTCAACCTCGAGCGTCCGATCTTCGATCCGATGGCGACCGTCGTCGTCGTCGAGTTCGAGGGAACGAAGGTCGAGCGCTGAGCGGCTTGCGATCGATTCCCTCGGTCGTCACGGTCGTTGCGATCGTTGTACCTGTAGCGCAGCTGGCGGTCACGTTGTCACGCGCCGACTGGCCGTATACGATCGCTCTTCGCGCGACCGGGAGCGGCGCCGACGGCCGCGGGCCGCGCGGGCCGATTCCCCTGCATCTGGAGTTCCGAGGCCCGCGACCTGACGCTCACACCCGCCACGCCGCGCGCCTGGACGCTTCGATTACGGATTGAGGAACCATGAACCTGCTTCAGATTCGCAAGGACACCTGCATCGTTCGCAACACGGCAGCCAGGAAGGGCCGGAATGTCACGGTCGCGCCGGGCACCGTCGCGTCGAGGTATCTGCATTACGGTCGAATCATTCTCGACAAAGGCGACGCGCCGATTCGATTCGACAACAAGGAGCTCGAGACCGGATTGATCGGTCTGAACGGAACGGCCACGGTGAAGACGGGAGGCCAGACGTTCACGGTCGGCCGCTTCGACTCCTTGTATGTTCCGCGCGATTCGTCGATCGAAGTGGCGCCGGGTCCGAACGGCTGCGATCTCGCGGAGGTCGGCGCGCCCGTCGAGCGCAAGTATCCCGTTCAGTTCGTGCCGTACACCAGCGTGCAGCAGGATCCCGGCCTTCACCTGAACGTCGGCAGCGCGCCGAATCATCGCGAGGTGAACATCCTGATCGGCAAGAACGTCGAGGCGGGACGCATCCTCGCGGGCGTCACGTTCAGCGCGCCGGGCAACTGGACGTCGTGGCCGCCGCACGAGCACGCCGCCATGCTCGAGGAAGCGTATCTCTACATCGACATGCCGGCGCCGTCGTTCGGGATGCAGCTCGTCTACACCGACTCGAAGGAGCCGGAGCTCGTAACGGTGGTGCGCGAGGGCGACGTCGTGCTGATGCCGCAGGGTTACCATCCCAACGTCGCCGCGCCGGGCGGATCGATCAACTTTCTCTGGATGATGGCCGCCAACCGCGAGCGCGACGACCGCCAGTACGGCGTCGTCAACGTGCAGCCGGAGTTCGCGGCGATTCCGTCGGGGCTCGACAAAGGCCGATGAGCTCGTCGAACTGGTCGTCGATTCCCGTCCGGCAGGTCGGCGACGGCATCACGCGCCAGCTCGTGACCGGCGAGCGCATGATGGTCTGCCGCCTCGAGCTGGCGCCTCACGTCGTCACACCGGTGCACTCGCATCCGCACGAGCAGATCACGCTCATCGAGCGCGGCCGCGTCCGCTTTTCGGTCGACGGCGTCGACCGAGTCGTCTCGGCCGGCGACGTCCTCCACTTCCCGTCGAACTGCCGCCACGGCGCGACCATGCTCGACGAGCCGGTCGTGCTCATCGACATCTTTTCGCCAATCCGCGAGGACTTCTTATGAACCGACGCGAATTCGTGACCACCGCCGTCGTCGCTCCCGTCGCGCAGGGATTGGCTCCGCGTGGATCCGCGCCGGCGAGCGCGGCGCCGAAGCGCGCGCTGATGAAGGCCGGCACGCAGCACGGCGACTCCGACGCCATCCTCCGCGGTCTCGCCGGCTTCGGCGTGAACCACATCTGCACCCGGCTGCCGTCGACGCGCCTCGACGAGAAGTGGTCGGTCGACGCGCTGTCGAAGTTCCGCGAGCACGTCGAGTCGTTCGGCATCACGCTCGAGATGATGCCGATCCCCATGAGCTCGTACGACATCAGCCGCTTCGAGCTGCCGAACATCATGCTCGGCAAGAGCCCCGATCGCGACCGCGAGATCGACGACGTGTGTCAGATGATCCGCAACACGGCGCGCGCGGGGATTCCGTCGCTCAAATACAACATGACGTTCCTCGGCGTCGTCCGGACCGAGTCGACGAAGGGGCGCGGCGGCGCGAGCTACAGCACGTTCGTGTACGACAAGGCGAAGCCGGCCGCGCCGCTGACCGCCGCCGGTCCGATCGGCGAGGACGTGTACTGGGAGCGCATCGAGTACTTCCTGAAGCGCGTCGTGCCGGTCGCGCAGGAGTACAAGGTCAAGCTCGCGTGCCACCCGCAGGATCCGGGCATGCCGAAGGGCAAGGGGTATCAGGGCGTCGAGACGGTGCTCGGATCCGTCGACGGCCTCAAGCGCTTCGTCAGCATCGCGGAGAGCCCGTACCACGGCCTGAACTTCTGTCAGGGCACGGTCTCCGAGATGCTCGAGAAGCCGGGCGAGCAGATATACGACGTGATCCGCTACTTCGGCACGCGCAAGAAGATCTTCAACGTGCACTTCCGCAACATCCGCGGCCGCTTCCTCGACTTCCAGGAGACGTTCATCGACGACGGCGATGTCGACATGCTGAAAGCGATGCGCGTCTACAAGGAGGTCGGCTACGACGGCATGATGATGCCGGACCACGTGCCCCATGTCGAAGGCGACGCGAACCAGCTGCAGGGGTTCGCATTCGCGTTCGGCTACATCAAAGCGCTCATCGCGGCGGTTTCAGCGGAGGCGTAGCCGACTCACGTCGCGCGAGATGGATCTGTTTCGCCGCGAAACAGATCCATCTCGCGCGCCCGAACCGCTGGGCCGTCTTTGTGACGCGCGATAGGTCTGTCGATCCGGCAAGCGGTAGAGCAAGTCTCGCACAACGTGACGCTCCCCCGCGGGATCGTCCTAGTAGGTAATCCGCGCGCGGTAGTTCAGGACGACCGTGCCGTCGGCCGCGATGGGCGCGGTGAACTGCGCGGCCCAGGCATCGGTCTTCGTCCACGGGAGCGACGATCGGAGCATCCGCCACGTGGCGCCGATCGGCTCGTTCACTTCCACGACGATCGGCGCCGTCTTGTGGTTGCGCAGCGTGAGCTCGTACTCGACGTCGTATACGTTCGTCGCGATCTTTCCGAAATCGGTCTGCTTGCGCTCGCACGTGACGTCGAAGGCGTTGCCGATCTTCAGGTTCAGTTCTTCGTCCTTCGGCGTGTGGACGATGCGATCCTCGCCGACGAACTGCACGCCGCCCTTCGAATCCGCCTGGTAGACGCGGACGATGCCCGCGGGCATCGGCAGACCGAGTCCGCTGCGCGCCTCGTTCCTGAACTGATAGAAGACCTGCACCATGTCCCTGATCGGCGCCCCTGGCTGCTGCTGGTTGCGGTAGTAGAAGCTCTGACCGTTCACCGCGTATCGCTTGCGAACCGGCACGCTGGTCGCGGACAGCATGCTCACCTGCTTCGTCTCGTTGTGATTGACCGTCGTTTTCCGGCCGACGGTGTAGAGGTGATAGTCGGAGAACGCTTCCTGGGCGATTCCGCCGGCGACGCCGGCGACCACGCCGCCGACGCGCGCCATCTCGGCGCCGGTCTCGAGCAATCGCGTGCGCACGCGGTTCAGATCGCCCGCGACCAGTTGAAGCTGCGCATTCCTGAAGGCCGTGCCGCTGCCGTTGGTCAGCGTCACCCAGCCGTCGAGATCGGCGAGCTTGTCGTCGCGCGCAATTGTCAGGACGTAATCGGAACTCCACGAGAGCTTCCCTGCGAGATACGACGCCTCCACGCGGTGTCGTCTCGCGCCGCTGTTGGCGAGCGTCCAGATCAGCGTCGGATGGGTGTGCAGATTCTGCGGCAGCTCCGGGAACCGCACATGGTCGGCGTTCAGGCCCGTAACGATCTCGTTGCCGATTTTCCAGACCGGAGCGCTGTTGAAGCTGATCAGACGTGCCTTGATCGTGTCCTCGCCGGTCAGACTCCAGCGGTCGCGCGGCACGACGAGCGTCACGTCGCGGCCGACGTACTTCCGCAGCAGCTTGTCGGGCTCGAGGAGATCGTACTCGTAGTTCTGCTCGAGGACGCGCAGCCGCGCCGGCTCGGTCAGCGATCGCAGATGCACCGTCGCCGCGTTGACCGTCGCCGCGACATCCATGAAGCGCAGATCGAAATCGCCGGCGGGCAGCCGCAGCTCGCGAACGTCGCGCACGAGCGCGATGTCCGAGTTATAGACCGTGACCGCGAGCTCGACCTGATCGTCGAGGGTCGACGAGTCCTGAACGCCGGCCTGTGGAACCGTCGCGGCCGGAATCGACGGCCGCGACAGTCCCAGGGCCGCGACGACGACGAGCGTCGTGCAGACCGATGCACGCATGGGACATCTCCTTGTCGGAATCGCGGCGATCGATCGCGCTTGGCTACTTAGACCCCGGAACAGGGTTCTCAGGGTTCGATTGGGTTCGGAGGGTGCTCAGGGTTCTGTTCTCAGCGTTCTCATGGTTCTCGGGTGCCCAGGTTCCTGGCGCTCGCCGTCGACGGCGTCGGTCACGGATCGACAGGGCCCTCGCGCGTCGTTCGCGCTTACTCGATTTCGTACGCGATCAAGATCACGAGATCTTCGTTGCCGGTCTGTTTCAACCCGTGAGAGCTGCCGGGACGGGTGAGGATCGCAGTGCCGGGGCCGACGTCCATCGGCTTGTCGTCGATCGTCATCACGCCCTTGCCGCTGAGGACGTAGTACACCTCGTCCTCCTTCTGCTCGTGGTACCCGATGCCCGAGCCGGGCTTGAGCGCACGCTTGCGGAAGACGAACGTCATGCCGGGCGTCTTGTTGAAGAACGAGTAGCCGATCGTCCGCCCGCCGCCGTTGTGCGTCCCCGGCTCCTCCTTCGCGACGTCGGCGTCGCGCTGGACGATGAAGCCGCCCTTGACCTTGGCCGGCTGCGCCGCGCGCATGGCCGCGCCGCCGAGGATCGACCCGCAGACGAACACTGCAGCGATCGAAACGTGACGAGTCATACGATCCTCCAATCGCCTCCCTAATCGCTCGGCGAACCCTTCCCGCCCGTCCTGCCCTACCTGCCCGTCCTGCCCGTCGTGCCCGTCGTGCCCTACCTGCCCCCGTCGGCGTGCGTCCGAACGTGCCTGATGCGGACCGCCTCCGGCCGCTTCGCGTACAGCGGATCGAGGGGATAGCAGCCGGACACGAGCCCCATGCGCGGTCCCGTCGTGCAGTCGCTGAACGTCCGGCAGAACGACGCGCGCCTGAACGGCGCGCCCGACAGCACGTCGGCCGGGAGATCAGGATACGCGAGCACCATCCGTCCGAGGCCGACCAAATCCGTGAGCTTCTCCCGCACCGCGCGCTGCGCGACGTGCGGCAGCCATTCCTGCAGGTAGCTGTAGGCCGATCCCACGAACACCAGGCCGGGAAACGATTTCTTCAGCGACGCGGTCGCTTCGATCTGCCGCGCGACGCCGCGCAGCGGATCCTCGGGCGGCTCGTAGCCGTCGAGCGGCGGGAAGATGGCGGGCCGCTGCACGTGCGGGTTGTAGTACGGGCTCCCCGCCGTCGTGCAGATCCAGCGCACGCCCAGGCGCACCAGCTGCGCCAGCACCGCGCGCGTCTCCGCCAGATCTTCGTCGAGCCGCTCGTCGTCGTGCAGCACGCTCAAGCCGTAGGCGGAAGCGGAGCCGGGCGACGGCTCCGGCTCGCCGACTTCGTCCGCGCCCTTTCGATAGGGCACGGTATCGAACACCGACAGCCGCACGACAACCGCGAGGCGCGGCGCCTTCGCGCGGATGCACTCGATCGCGCTGCGAATGAACCGCGTGCGGTTCTCGATCGATCCGCCGTACCGGCCCTCGCGCCCCCACGCGCCCAGCAGCTCGTGCCCGAGGTATCCGTGGCACGCCTTCACGTCGACGAACGCAAACCCGGCGTCGTACGCCAGCCGCGCCGCCTCGCCGAAATCGTCGACGAGCCGATCGAGCTCCGCGTCCGTCAGCACGCGAACGCCCTGGTCGAACCGCCGATCGAGCGCCGGATGGTGCCACGCCGCGAGCGGCTCGGGGCGGTCGTAGACGTTCGGCCGCGCGTAGCGGCCCGAATGCGTGAGCTGCAGGCCGACGTACAGATCCGCGTCCGCCGTCGGCCCGAAGCGCGCGCGATGCGCGGCCACGAGCTCCTCGCGCATCGAGGCGATCGCGCGCTGCGTGGCGGCCGAGAGCATCAGCTGATTCGGATTCGCGCGGCCATCGTGGCGGACCGCCACCGCCTCGCCGCCCCAGATCAGCTTCGCGCCGCTCCTGCCGAAATTCCGCCAGCGCCGGCGCGTCAGCTCGCTCGGCTCGCCCGCCTCGGTGCCGTCCCATCCTTCCATCGGGAGGATGCAGAACCGGTTGCCGACGCGGACGCCGTCGACCTCGATCGGCTGCGCGAGCGGAGACGCGGCGCCGCTGACGAGCGCGTCGTCGAACTCGAGCGGGATGCCCGACGCGACCAGGTGCGCGCGGAACGCCGCCGCCGTCTTGAAGGAGGCGACGCGCGGATATCCGCGCGCGAGCGTCCGTTCGTTCATACCGCTTCGACTTTCGGCATCGTCTTCCAGACTTCGCCGTCAGGATACCGGTGCGCCGCGCGCGACGCCTCGCGGATCGTGATGCTGTATCCGGGCTGCGTCGGCGCCATGTACCGCCCGCGCCGAATCAACACCGGATCCTCGAAGTGCTCGTGGAGGTGGTCGACGTACTCGATGACGCGGCCCTCCATGGTGCCCGAGATCGCGATGTAGTCGAACATCGAGAGATGCTGCACGTACTCGCAGAGCCCGACGCCGCCGGCGTGAGGACACACCGGCACGCCGAACTTCGCCGCCATCAGCATGACCGCGAGGTTCTCGTTGACGCCGCCGAGGCGGCATGCGTCGATCTGGCAGAAGTCGATCGCGCGCGCCTGAAGGAGCTGCTTGAAGATGACGCGATTCGCGCAATGCTCGCCTGTCGCGACGCCAACGCCGAGCGGCCGCAGCGCCTCTGCAATCCGCGCGTGGCCGAGGACATCGTCCGGGCTGGTCGGCTCCTCCATCCACCATGGATGGAATTCCGCGAGCTCCGAGGCGCGCGCGATCGCCGTGTCGACATCCCAGTTCTGGTTCGCGTCGATCATCAGCGTTCGATCCGGGCCTATCTCGTCGCGCACGAGCGCGACGCGGCGGCGGTCATCGTCCGGGCGGCCGCCGACCTTCACCTTGAAATGCGTCCACCCTTCGGACAGCGCGGCGCGGCACAAGCCGCGAATGGCCTCGTCGCTGTAACCCATCCACCCCACCGACGTCGTGTACGCCGGGTAACCCGATCGAAGCAGCGTCCGCTCGCGTTCGCTCTTCGTGCCGGCCTGACGTTCGAGGAGTGCAAGGGCTTCGTCCGGCGACAGCGCGTCGGCGATGTAACGAAAGTCGATGCACGAGACGACCTGCGCCGGCGTCATGTCGGCCAGCAGCTTCCACACCGGCTTGCGCTCCGCCTTCGCGTAGAGATCCCACACCGCGTTGACGACCGCGCCCAGCGCGAGGTGGATGACGCCTTTCTCGGGTCCGAGCCACCGCAGCTGCGAGTCGGAAGCGAGACGGTGCCAGAAGGCGGCAAAGTCGTGCGTGATGTCCTCGAGGCGCTGACCGACGACGAGGTGACGAAACGCCTCAATCGCTGCCGCACAGACTTCGTTGCCGCGGCCGATCGTGAACGTCAGGCCGTGCCCGTCAATGTTCCCACTGTCGGTCCGCAGGATCACGTATGCGGCCGAGTAATCGGGATCGACGTGGACAGCATCGGTGCCGGCGTGGGTTCTCGATGTGGGGAAACGCAGATCGACGACCGCGAGATCATTGATGGTCATCGGAAGAAGACCTTGCGGTCGTCACAAAGGACACGATGAGAACAAAGGACACAAAGAAAGCCGTTCCTCGACTGGCGACTGGTCACCGCTGTCTCCAACGATCGAGCGCGACGGCGGCGACGATGATCGTGCCGGTCACGATCTGCTGCACCCAGTTCTGAAGTCCGAGCTGCGAGCAGCCGATCTGAATCACCGCCATAATCGCCGCGCCCGCCATCGTGCCGACGACGCTGCCGCGTCCGCCGAGGAGGCTGCCGCCGCCGATGATCACCGCGGCGATGACGTCGAGCTCCAGCCCGACGGCAACGGTCGGGTCGCCGACGGACAGCTTCGAGTACTCCATGACGCCGGCGAGGCCGGCGAGCGCCGCCGAAATCGTGTAGACCGCCCACTTGCACCAGTTGATCCGCACCCCGCACAACCGGGCCGTCCGCTCGTTCGAGCCGATCGCGAACAGGTGGCGGCCGAACCGCGTGTAGCGCAGCGTGAGCGCGACCAGCACCGCCAGCACGAGCGTCAGCCAGATGCCGGCGGGCAGCAGCCCGCGTCCGTCCTGCGCGGTGCGGAGCAGATCGTTGAGCCACGTGATCGGCGCCTCGATACGGCGTTCGTCGGCGAGCCCCTTGGCGGCGCCGCGCACCAGCAGCATCGTGCCGAGCGTCACGATGAACGGCACGACGCGGAGCTGGGTGATGAGCACGCCGTTGATCGTGCCGCACACGGCTCCAGCCGCGACGCCGCCGAGCGCGGCCGCCGCCGGACCGGCGCCGCTGCGCAGCAGCAGCGCGACGACGACGGTGCTCAGCGACACGATCGACCCGACCGACAGATCGATCCCGCCGGACACGATCACCATCGTCATGCCGAGCGCGGCGACGCAGACGATCGCCGTCTGCCGCGCCATCAGCTCCAGGTTCGCCGCCCGGACGAACTGCGGGCCGATGAGCGCGCCGAAGATCAGGGCGACGACCGCAAGGCCGATCAGCACGCCGCTTTCGTCGAGAAAGCGGCGGCGGCTTACGACGCGCGCGCGCCCGACGCTTCCATCAACAGCGAGTGCTCGTTCCATTCGGACACATCGCGCGCGGGTCCCAGGATCCCGCGCGACATCACGGCAATTCGATCGCAGACGCCGAGCAGCTCCGGGAAGTAGCTGCTCACGAGCAGAACGGCTTTCCGTTTTTCGGTGCCAGCCGTGAGAGCCGCTTCCGAGTTTTCGCGCGTGTAGGGCGGGTCTTGCTCTTTAGACCCGCCTTGAAGCCGGGTCCGGAGGACCCGGCCTACATCTGGCTGCGCGACGAGCTGATCCATCAACTGGTAAATCTGAGCCTTGCTGGCGACGTCGATGCCGCGCGTCGGCTCGTCCAGCACGAGGACGTCGACGTCGTGGTGCAGGAGGCGCGCGACCGCGACCTTCTGCTGGTTTCCGCCCGAGAGCTCCGCGACGGTCTGCCGCGGATTGTCGCAGCGGATCGCCAGGCGGCCGATCCACCGCATCGCCGCGGCATCCTGCTTGGCCGGCGAAACGAGGAAGCCGGGCCCGAGACCGTGAAGCCGCGAACCGGTCAGGTTGTCGGCGATGCTGAGACCCATCGCGAGCCCCTCGCCCGCCCGATCCTCGCTCAGCATGCCGACGCCCTGCTTCCATCGGTCGTGAGGCGACGCGGGCCCCGAATAGACGCCGACCGACACGCGCCCGCTCCTGACTGGATCCAGGCCGAAGATGCCGCGCAGCAATTCGGTTCGTCCCGCGCCGAGGAGACCCGCGATGCCGAGGATCTCCCCCCGCCGCAGCTCGAACGGCGCGGAGCCCGGCGTCATCCCCTCGACCTTCAGCAGCGTGTCGCCCGCGATCCGGTTGCCGTGCCGATACAGCTCGCCGACTTCGCGGCCCACCATCAGGCCGACGATCGCGTCCGCCGCTGTCGTCGCCGTCGGACCCGCGCCGGCGTTCCGGCCGTCGCGGAGCACGACGAACCGATCGGACACGGCCTTCACCTCCTCGATGAAGTGCGAGATGTAGACGATCGCATGGCCCTGACGCTTCAGGCGTTCGATCAACTCGAACAGCCGCCGCACATCGTCGTGGCCGAGGCTGCTCGTCGGCTCGTCGAGCACGAGGACGCGGCAGCCGCTGGCCAGCGCGCGGGCAATCTCGACGAGCTGCTGCGCGGCCGGAGACAGCTCGGCGACGATCGCGTCCGGCGGGATGTCCGGGCGTCCAAGCTCCTCGAGCGCGGCGACCGCCGTCGTCCTGACCCGATCGCGACGGACGACCGCCAGCGGCCCGAAGCGCGTCGGCTCGAGCCCGAGGACGATGTTCTCCATGACGCTCAGGTGCGGTGCGAGCGACAGCTCCTGGTAAATCATCGCCACGCCGGCGCGGCGCGCCTCGAGCGGGTGCCGTGGCGCGTACGGCGCGCCCTCGAGGAACATCTCGCCCGCGTCGGGCGCGAGCGCGCCCGACAGGATCGCCATCAGCGTGCTCTTGCCGGCGCCGTTCTGCCCGACGAGCGCGCAGACCTCGCCGGGACGGACCGCGAGGTCCACGCCGTCCAGCGCGACCGTCGCGCCGAACGCTTTGCGAACGCCGCGCATCTCGAACCGCGGCGGCGCGGCTACGGCTTCAACCATCGCGAGAGATCCGGCTGCAGCAATTCCTTCGCGTCGGGATCGTTCATGTGCTCGCGGGTGATCAATCGCACGCCGGTGTCGATGCGCCGCTCGACCGGCGTGCCCCTGATGTGCGCCACGATCGTCTTCACCCCGAGGTATCCCATGTTGACGGGATCCTGGAGCACGAGGCCGTCGATGTGTCCGTCGGCCATCCCCTTCACGAGCGCGTCGACGGCGTCGAACCCGACGAACTTCACCTTGCCCGCCCACCCGTTCGCCTGCAGCACGCGCAGCATCGCGAGGGTCGTCGATTCGTTGGGCGTGAAGATGCCGTCGACGTCGAGGCTGCCGTCGGGGGCCTTGAATCGGCTCAGCAGCGCTTCGCTTCTCTTGTACGCGCCTTCCACGTCGGCGCCGCCGTACTGATTCGCGCTCAGAATCGCGATGCCGGGATGCCTTCCAATCGCCTCGAGGAATCCTTCCTCGCGCTGGACGGTGCTCTCGGATCCCTCGGCATATCGCAGCATCACCACCTTTCCGTTGTCGTGCAGCAGCGAGGCGATGCGATCGCCGGCCAGCCGCCCGCCCTTGCGATTGTCGGTGGCGACGAAGCTGACGTAGTCCTCGCCTTTCAGCCCCGAGTCGATGACAACGACCGGAATGCGGGCGCGCTTCGCGTCTGCGACCGGCGGCGCGAGCGCCGCATCGTCGAGCGGCGCGAGGACGATGCCCGAGACGCCGCGCGAGATGAAGCCCTCGACCTCGGAGATCTGCGAGGAGCGATCGTCTTCGCGCAGCGGCCCGCGCCAGATGACGCTCACGCCGACCTCCTGCGCCGCCTTCTCGGCGCCCGCGTGAATGCTCTGCCAGAAGACGTGCGACGTCCCTTTCGGGATGACGGCGATCTGCGGCTTGCCGCTCGTGTTCGAGCCGCCGCGGTTACAGGCCGGTGCGCACGCCAGTAACAGCGCGAGAGCCAGCGCGTGTTTCATCCAGCCTCCAGAATCGTTGCGCGTTGCCGCCGAGCACCGCGTCCTGCTCGTCGCTCGAGAGCGTCGCCACGTAGTCGAGGACCACACTCATCGTGCGTCTGTAGTCAGCCGCCAGCGTGCAGACCGGCCAGTCCGACCCAATCATCAGGCGATCGGCGCCGAAGCATTCGAGCGCCCGATCGAGGTACGGGCGGCAATGGTCCGCGGTCCATCCGCGCCAGTCCGCCTCGGTGACCAGACCGGACAGCTTGCATAGCACGTTCGGGAACTTCGACAGCCGCTCGAGGTCGCTCGCCCACGGCTGCATCCGCCCCGCGGCAATCTCCGGTTTCGCGCAATGGTCCAGCACGAACCGCTGCCCGGGGAACCTCGCCACGAGCTCGATGGCAGCCGGCAGCTGACGACTATATATAAGGATGTCGTACGCGAGGCCGAGCTCGGCCAGCAACGCGATGCCGCGGCAGAAATCGGGGCGCAGCATGAACCGGTCGTCGGGCTCGGACTGGACGATGTGCCGCACGCCGACCAGGCGCGGATTCCCCGCGAACGCTTCCAGCTGCTCACGCACGTCGTCGGCCCGAAGATCGACCCAGCCGACGACGCCCGCGATGAACGGATGCGCGTCGGCGAGGGCCAGGAGCCACCGTGTCTCCTCGAGCGTTTGCCGCGCCTGCACCGCGACGCAGGCGTCGAAGCCCGCGGTTGCCATCTCGCGCCGCAGATCCGCCGGCAGAAAATCGTGCCGGAGGACGGACATCGACTCATCGATCCACTGGTATTGGATCGCGTCGTACCTCCAGAAATGCTGATGCGCGTCGATTCGCATACCCGTCACCGTCACGGTCCGACGATGACAATTACTTTCCCCGGCCCGTGGACGCCGAGCGTCAGCGTCAGCTCGATGTCCGCCGTGCGACTCGGGCCGGTGATAAACGTACAGCACGCGGCGGCCGCGATCGCGTCGGCGCGCCGCGCGAAGAACTCGCCCATGCTGGGCTGCAGATCGTCGCGCCGCACGATGCATGCGTGAATCGGCGGAAGCAGCGACGCCGTCCTCGGCTTTCCCGGGCCCGAGAGCACGACGAGCGAACCCGTCTCCGCAATCGCCGCATCGCATCCGGTCACGCCAATTTCGGCGGCGGCCTGAACGTCGCGCGCGCTCGCGCCGATTGCCGCGTCCGCCGTGACCGAACCCGCGTCGTACGGGAGCTCGCCCGCACCCCAGGCAAGGACTGATTTGCCGCCGACGATCGCTCGGAGCCGCTCGCGGACATCTGCGGCGGAGAATTCGACGTAGGAATCGACGCCGAGCGCCGTCAGTTCGGCGAGGAATTTCGCGAGGAGCTTTGCCGGGTCCAATAGGACGCGGCCTGCACCTGGCTCCGCCGCGCTCCGTGCCGGGTCCGACAGGACCCGGCCTGCATCCGATGCGCCCGGAATGAGCGCCGTCCGCTGCGCGGCGCGGACGCGGTCGAGAATCGCGGTTCGCGCCGCGCTCATGCGGCACGTCCCTTCTGCCGTTCCCGCTCGCGCCACAGCTGTTGAAAGCTGCGGCCGGCCGGCGCCTTGAAGTCGCGGAACTTCGTCCACCCGGCGCCGAGACCCGGCAACCGGCGAATCCAGCCGTTCCGCGACAGGCGCACGAGCGACCAGCGCGCGAGCGCCGCCATGCCGCGGTACACGCGCGGGCGCGACGCGACGAACGCGAACACCTTCATCGCCGGACCGAGCGATCGCGGCTTCGAATCGTCCGCGCCGTCGCGGCGCAGCGCGAGCAGCATGCGCGGGATGTCGATGCGGACGGGGCACACCTCGCGGCAGGCGCCGCACAACGAGCTGGCATGCGGCAGCTCGTTCCAGCCGCGGAGCCCGCGGAGGCCTGGCGTCAGGATCGCGCCGACCGGACCGGGATACGTGTCGCCGTACGCATGTCCGCCGATCGTGCGATAGACCGGACACGCGTTCAGACAGGCGCCGCAGCGAATGCACGCGAGGATCTCCGCCGTCTCGCCGGCGAGAATGCGGCTGCGCCCGTTGTCGAGGAGCACGACGTGCAGCTCCTCCGGGCCGTCCGGGTCTCCGGGCCCCCGGGGTCCGCGAACGAGCGTCGTGTAGACGGTGATCTTCTGCCCCGTCGACGAGCGCGCCAGCACCTTGATGCAGCGATCGAGCTCCGCCATCGACCCGACCAGCTTCTCGATCCCCATCAGCGCCACGTGCACTCTCGGCATCGTCGTCACCATCCGGCCGTTGCCTTCGTTGGTCACAAGGCAGATCGTGCCGGTCTCGACGACGCCGAAATTCGCGCCGCTGATGCCCATGTCGGCGCGCAGAAATTCACGGCGAAGATGCTGGCGCGCGATGGCCGCGAGCTGCTGCGTGTCCTCGGTGTACGGCACGGCGAGGCGCTGCTCCATCACGCGCGCCACGTCCTGCTTCGTGAGGTGGATGATCGGCGCGACGATGTGCGACGGCCGATCGTTGCGTAGCTGCACGATGTACTCGCCGAGATCGGTCTCGACAACGTCCACGCCTTCGCGCTCGAGCGCGTGGTTCAGATGCGTCTCTTCCGAGACCATCGACTTGCTCTTGACCGCGCGTCGCGTCGCCGTTCGCTTCGCGATCGTGGTGATGATCGCGTTCGCCTCGGCTGGCGTCCCGGCCCAGTGGACCTGCGCGCCGTTCGCGATCAGCTTCGCTTCGAACCGCTCGAGATTGTCCGCCAGATTCGCGAGCGCACCGAGCCGGGCCGCGCGCGCGGCGTCGCGAACGGCGTCCGAGTCGTCGAGCGTCGCCAGCGCGAGCAGCCGGCGCGAGCCCAGCTGGCTCGTCGCGCGATCGAGCGCCGCGCGCAGGTGCGAATCCGCCAGCGCATTTTCAACGCGATCGGCAAATCCGCCGGCGGCGTTCATGCTCTGTCACTCTCCCGCGACCGGCGGAACCGGCGTCGCCCCGGCCTGGCTGGACTGATAACACGCTTCGACGATCGCCATCGTCCGGATCGCGTCGTCGACCGGCGACACGAGCGCGGGATCCTCACCCGCCACGAAGCGCTGCAGGTTCGACATCGGGCCGTCGAACGCCTCGGTGAACCAGGATCCGCGCAGCGGGACATCGGTCCATCCGCTGCGGCCCATCGTTCGGCTGAAGCCTTCGCGCTCCAGGCCAGCGACCTCGAGTCGATCCGGCGAGCCGGTCGGGTACTCGAGGTTCACGCCCATGGTGAGCCGGGCAGCGCCGCGCGTGCCCTCGACCTTCATCATCGATTCGCGATGCGTGCGATCGTGCGCGTGCGTGTGGTTCAGCGTCAGCGAGCAGCGAAGCCGATCGCCGTAGTCGAGAATGATCGTGCTGCGCGTGTCGGCGAAGGCCGGAAGCCGCGGATCCGCCACCGCGCGGCAGTGCACGCCGCGCGGCTCTCCGGCGATCGCACGGATCGCGTCGAGGTAATGGATCGAGTGATACAGGACCTCGAGGCGCGGCGCGCCTTTCAGAAACGACCACTGTTCCCACGGCTGGCGATCGACGACGCGGACTTCGATGTCGGTCAGATCGCCGAGCTCGCGGCGATCGAGCAGGTCGCGCAGCGCGAGCATGTTCGGGCTGAAGCGGAGCTGAAAGTTGATCGCGGCGGTCAGCTGGCGCTGACGGCATACGGCGAGGATCGCGCGCGCGGCCGCAAGGTCGTTCCCCATCGGCTTTTGAATGAGGACGGCGGCGCCCTGCGGCAGGCAGCGCAGCACGTGCACGATCTGATCGCCCGGGACCGCGAGATCGAAGACCGCGTCAGGCGCCGCTCCCGCTTCCGCGAGCGTCGTAAAGACAGTCGCCACGCCGAACATCCGCGCCGTCTCCGCGGCGGCGGCAGGCTGGACGTCGAACAGGCCGGCGATCGGAAAGCCGAGGCGGCGGTACGCGGGCAGGTGCGCGGTCCGCACGATCGCGCCGGCGCCGATGATTGCGATGGGCCTCGGGCGCGACGGCACCGGCCACGACTGCCGGAGGCCGGTCATGGCGCCGGCGTGCCGTTTCCGTTGAGGCTGAACACCGGCTCCATCGCGGCCCACCACTCGCCCGGCCGGGTGCCCGGCGCCGGCTCCTGCAGCGACTTCATCAGCCGTTCCCACTCGGCGACGCGCGGACTGGAGGCGACGTGGGCCGCAAAGGCGCCGCGGTAATCGGCGCCTTCACGCATCTCCACGATCATCACGAGACGGCGCCCGAGCAGATGAATGTCCATCTCCTGGACGCCGCAGCGCCGGAGGCTGTCGATGACCTCCGGCCACACGCGTCGATGGTGATCGCGGTACGCGGCGATGGCCGCCGGATCGTCACGCAGATCGACCGTGAGCACGTGTCGGTTCATGGAGACGGTCTCACGAGCTGATTCGACTCGCCGAGGCGATCGATCCCGAGGGCGACGCGATCGCCCGCTTTCAGATACACCGGCGACGGTTTCATGCCGAGACCGACGCCGGCGGGCGTTCCGGTACTGATCACGTCGCCGGGCAGCAGCGTCATGAACCCGCTCACGTAGCTCACGAGCGTCGGCACGTCGAAAATCATGTTCGCCGTCGTGCTCTGCTGCCGCATCTCGCCGTTCACCGTCAGCCACATCTTCAGCTGTCCCGGTTCGGGAATCTCGTCGCGCGTCGCGAGGAACGGTCCGAGCGGCGCGAACGTGTCGGCGCTCTTGCCTTTCACCCACTGCCCGCCGCGCTCGAGCTGAAACAGGCGCTCCGAGTAGTCGTTGTGCAGCACGTACCCGGCGACGTGCTCGAGCGCGCGCTCGCGCGTCACGTACGTCGCCTTCGCGCTCACGACGATGGCGAGCTCCACTTCCCAGTCGAGCTTCGATCCGCCGCGCGGAATCAGCACGTCATCGTTCGGACCGACCAGCGACGTCGTCGCTTTGAAGAAGATAACCGGTTCCGCCGGGATCGCCGCGCCGGTCTCCGCCGCGTGATCGCGGAAGTTCAAGCCGATGCAAACGATTTTGCTCGGCCGCGCGACCGGAGGGCCGAGGCGGGCGCCCGGCGCCACGCGCGGGGCGCGCGCGGCGTCACGTCCGGCCCATGCGCGCAGGCGCTCGAGTCCGCCGCTGCCGAAGAACCGCTCGTCATAGTCCTCGCCGAACGCGCTCGCGTCGATGCGCGAGCCGTCCTCGAGCTGCAGCCCGGGACGCTCGGCGCCGGGATCGCCAAATCGAATGAGCTTCACTGGACCAACACGCCTCCGTCGATGGGGTACGCCTGACCGGTGACAAAGGCCGCTTCGTCCGAGCAGAGGTACAGTGCGAGCACCGCCACTTCCTCCGGCGTGCCCATGCGTCCGATCGGTTGATACGCGGAGAGCTGCTGAAACATCTCCTGCTCGCGGCCAGGATAGTTGCGCGCGAGATAGTTGTCGACGAACGGCGTGTGCACGCGCGCGGGACAGACGCAGTTGCAGCGGATGTTCTGCTTCACGTAGTCGACGGCGATCGACCGCGTCATCGTCAGCACGGCGCCCTTCGTCATCGAGTAGGCGAACCGGTCGGGCAGGCCGATCAGCGACGCGATCGACGCGAGATTCAGAATCACGCCGCTCCCCTGACGCAGCATGATCGGGATCGCCGCACGGGAGCAGAGATAGACGCCCTTGACGTTGACCTCATACAACCGATCGAAGTCGGCCTCCGACGTCTGTTCGATCGTGCCGACGTGCGCGATGCCGGCGTTGTTGACGAGGATGTCGACGCGCCCGGCGTCGGCGTCGACAGCCGCGAACGCGCGCGCGACGGCGTCGCTCCGCGTGACGTCACAGCCATAGGCGTCGGCGCGACCGCCGCTTCCCCGGATGCCAGCCGCGGTCCGCTGCGCGGCGACCTCGTCGACGTCGAGGACGACGACGTGCGCGTGCTGCCGCGCGAACAGCGCCGCGATCGCGGCCCCGATTCCCGACCCGCCGCCCGTCACGACCGCGACCTTGCCGCCCAGTTCGAACACGCGTGCGGATACTATACTTTACCGGTAAAGCCACTCCGTTCGGCGCGTCGGCGCATGCTACACTGCCGCCGCCGCGCGGTTTCGCGCGCCTGGCAAGCGTTGCCGCGCCTTGAACGCGTCGCGATCCAGCGAGGCCATCATGTCTGATCTCCTGTCGACCAGCCGTCGCGATTTCGTCAAAGCCGCCGGCACCGCCGCCGTCGGCATATCGCTCTTCCCCGACGGCGCGCTGGCACAGCCGGCGGCCAGGCGCCGCTACGCGATCGTCGGGACCGGCGATCGCGGCAGCAGCATGTGGGGGCGCGATCTCGTGCGGAAGTATCCGGATCTGCTCGAGTTCGTCGGCCTCTGCGATCCGAATCACAAGCGCGCGATCGTCGCCCGTGATTTCATCGGCGTGCCGGACTGCCCGACCTACACGAGCTTCGACGAGATGCTCGACAAGTCGAAGCCCGACCTGCTGATGGTCACCACGGTCGACGGCTTTCACCACGAGTACATCATCAAAGGCCTGGACCGCGGCCTCGAAGTGATGACCGAGAAGCCGCTCACGACCGACGAGACCAAGTGCCAGGCCATCCTCGACGCCGAGAAGCGGAACCGCCGCAACATCATCGTCACCTTCAACTACAGGTACGCGCCAGCGCACCAGATGATGAAGGAGATTCTCCTCGGCGGGGAGATCGGACGCGTCGTCTCCGTCGACTTCAGCTGGTACCTCGACGTGGTTCACGGCGCCGACTACTTCCGCCGGTGGCATCGGCTGCGGAAGTACAGCGGGTCGCTGCTGGTCCACAAAGCCAGCCATCACTTCGACCTCATGAACTGGTGGCTCGGCGCGGATCCGGTCGAGGTCTCCGGCGGCGGCAGCCTGGGCGTCTACGGCCGCAACGGATCGGTCCGCGGCACGAACTGCCGCACGTGCCCGCACAAGGCCGACTGCCGCTTCTACTACGACATGACGACGAACGCGCGGCGGATGAACCTGTACGCGAAATGCGAGGACGTCGATTCGTACTATCGCGACGGCTGCGTGTTCCGCGAGGACATCGACATCTTCGACAACATGCAGGCGATCGTGAAGTACTCGAACGGCGCCACGATGGCGTACGCGCTGAACGCGTTCATGCCGTACGAGGGCTACCGCGTGGCGTTCAACGGCGAGAAGGGGCGCCTCGACGTGCAGTCGTTCGAGCGCCAGCCGTGGGACGTCGTCGACAGCCACGAGATCTACATCACGAAGAGCTTCGGCAAGCGGACGAAGGTGCCGATGCCGAAGCTGCTCGAAGGCCACGGCGGCGGCGACGATCGGATGCGGGATCTGATCTTCCGAAAGACCGACGCGCCCGAGTACATGAAGCTGCCGGACTCGCGCGCCGGCGCGATGTCGTGCCTGACCGGCATCGCGATCCGCAACAGCATCGATCAGAAGAAGCCGATCCGGATCGCGGACCTCGTGAAGATTTGAGGACGCGCTCGGGGATCGTCGTCGTTCTGGCGCTGGTGGCCGTTGTGCCGGGTCCACAGGACCCGGCCTACACCAGTCAGCTCGCGGCGGCGGCGCTGCCAGTCGCCGAACGCCCGTTCGGCACGCTGCGCGAGCAGGCCGCGATGCAGCAGGCGTGGCTGAAGAAGCGGCTCGACACCTTCCTGCCGCGGATCATGCGGACGCGCGGCGTCGACATGTGGGTCGCGCCGATGCGCGAGTACAACGAGGACCCGATCTTCTCGTCGATTACCGCGCCGGAAACCTTCTCCGCGCGCCGCCGGACGATTTACGTGTTCTTCGACAAGTGCGCGGCGGCGAACGCGCCGGTCTCGGCCGCATGCGTCGAGCGGATCGCGCTGGGCGGCACGTCCCAGGGCGGTGTATTTCAGGAACGGCGCTCGATGAAGCCGATCGCCTCAGCGACCGGCGCGCGGCAGGCGGAGCTGTGGGGCGACGAGCAGTGGATGGCGCTCAAGCAGGTCATCGAGGAGCGCCAGCCGAAGGCCATCGCCATCGATCGATCGAAAACGTTCGCGTTCAGCGACGGCCTCTCGAGCGGCGAGCTGCAGGGGATGAGCGAGGCGCTCGGCCCGTCGTGGACCGCAAGGTTCCGCGACGCAGAAGACCTCCCGCTGGAGTTGATCGCGTCGCGCCTGCCGGAGGAGGAAGCGTTCTTCGAGAAGATGACGGCGCTCGTCTGGCAGATGACGCAGACGATGTTTTCCGACAAGGTGATCGTGGCGGGCACGACGCGCACGAGCGATCTCGTCTGGTGGTGGCGCCAGCGGACGAACGACCAGGGCCTCGGCACGTGGTTCCAGCCGAGCGTGTCGATCCAGCGGAAGGGCGTGAAGAGCGATCAGCTCGGCACCGATCCCGTCATCGAGCCCGGCGATCTGCTCCACTGCGACGTCGGCATCACGGTAGCGCGGCTCAATACCGACACGCAGCACAACGCGTACGTCCTCCGGCCGGGCGAGACCGACGCGCCCACCGGCCTGAAGCGCGCGCTCGCACATGCGAACGCGATGCAGGACTTCGCGATGGAAGAAATCCGCCCGGGCCGCACCGGCAACGAGATTCTCGGCGCCGTACTCGGACGGATGAAAGCGAGGGGCATCGCCGGCACGATGTACTCGCATCCGATCGGCATGCACGGCCACGGCGCCGGTCCGCTCATCGGCCTGTGGGATTACCAGGACGGCGTGCCCGGACGCGGCGACGCGAAGGTGGTGCCGTCGATGTGGTACTCCGTCGAGCTCCAGGCAACCACGCCGGTGCCCGAGTGGGACAATCAGCCGGTGCAGATGGCGCAGGAAGAAGACATGATCGTCGGCGCCGACGGCAAGACGCGCTGGGCGCTCAAGCGGCAGGATCGATTGTTCCTCGTCGGCGAGAAGCGCTGAGAGGTGATAGAGTCTGCAGCCGTGCGCCGCGGTCTCTGCTCCATCGCCGCCTTGCTCCTGATCGCCAGCGCCCGAGTCACGCCCGCCCAGAGGACCTCCGCCGTGAACCGTTCGCCCTTCGGCACGCTGCCCGACGGCGCTGCCGTGGATCTTTACACGCTCACGAATCCGAACGGCGTCGAGGTCCGCGTCATCACGTACGGCGCCATCGTCGTCTCGATTCGCACGCCCGATCGAAACGGCAAGCTCGACGACGTCACGCTCGGATTCGACGCGCTCAACGACTACGTGACACGGTCGCGATTCTTCGGCGCGGTCGCCGGCCGCTACGCGAATCGGATCGCCAACGCGCAGTTCGCGATCGACGGCAAGACATTTCAGCTCGCCAAAAACAACGGACAGAACCACATTCACGGCGGCATCAAGGGATTCGACAAGGTCGTCTGGACCGCGGCGCCGCTGAAGCGCGGCGACGACGTCGGCGTGGCGCTGAAGTACGTGAGCCGCGACGGCGAGGAGGGCTATCCGGGCGCGCTGAACACGAGCGTCACGTACACGCTGACGCCGCGCAACGAGCTCGTCGTCGAGTACGGCGCGACGACCGACAAACCGACGCATGTCAACCTGACGCAGCACAGCTACTTCAATCTCGCCGGAGAAGGCTCCGGCGACATCCTGCAGCACCAGGTGACGATCAACGCGGATCGCTTCACCCCGGTTGACGACGGGCTGATCCCGACGGGCGTGCTGGCGGAAGTCGGCGGAACGCCGTTCGACTTCAGAAAACCGATGGCTGTCGGCGCGCGCATCGATGCCGATCACGAGCAGCTGCGCAAAGGCGCCGGCTACGACCACAACTTCGTGCTGAACGGCTCGGGGCTGCGTCTCGCGGCCCGCGTCGTCGACCCGAAGAGCGGACGCACGATGGACGTGTCGACAACCGAACCGGGCGTGCAGTTCTACACCGGGAATCGGCTGTCGCCCACGGCAGGCAAGAACGGCCACACGTACGGCCCGCGAGGCGGACTCTGCCTCGAGACGCAGCACTTCCCCGACTCGCCAAACAAGCCGGGCTTTCCCTCGACGCTGCTGCGGCCGGGGCAGACGTACTCGACGAAAACCGTCTTCGCGTTCGGCGTCGCGCAGTGACGCGCCTGGTTGTCGCCTTCGCCATCGTGGCGTCGGCGGTCGCGTTCGTCGATACCGAGCACGACTACGCGAACAACTACGTCGCGGCGTCGTTCGTTCAACTCAATGACAACGGCGCGTGGTCCTGGTTCATGGATCCGCGCGTCATCGTCGACGAGGGCAAGCTGATCGCGGACACGGAGGAGATCGCCTACGCGGGGCGACGGCTGTATCCGACCGAAGACGACTACACGGGACTGGGCGCGCTCGATCCGAACCATCCCGACGTCGTGTACATCTCCACCGACGCCGATCCGGCGACCGGTACGCCGCTCATCAGCGCGGCCGACAGGACGAGGCACTACGAGCTGTTCCGAGGCGAGCGCGCGTCGAACGGCAAGTGGACCTGGACGCCGTTCACCCGCAACTCGAGTTACGACAACCTGCGGCCGGTCATCCCGCAGTGGCGCGACCCGCGGACGGCGATCGTGTGGATGCGCGGGAAGTACGTCCACAATCAGGGCGAGTGGTACTCCGCGCTCGTCGCCGCGATTGTTCCGTCGCAGTAACCAGGTACAGGCCGGTCCGCCGGATGTAGGCCGGGTCCTATGGACCGATGTAGGCCGGGTCCTATGGACCCGGATGTAGGCCGGGTCCTATAGACCCGGCTCGCATGCGGCGGGTCTGAAGACCCGCCCTACACGACCCGGCTCGCGTGCGGCGGGTCTGAAGACCTGCACTACACCTGCCGGCGACGAAGCTCCACCGGCTTCCCGTGTGGCGTGTGGCGATACGCGTCGGCCCACGCTTCTTTCCGCTCGGCCATCGAATCGCGATCGACGAGTCCCTTCGCGGCGACCAGGCGCTCGAGCGCCGCGAGCCAGCAGTCGTAGTACCGCGATCCATCGTCAGGCTCGCCGCGATCGGCGGCGGCTTTGATCTCTTCTGCCAGCGCCGCGGCCCATTCCGTCCACGTGAAGCAGCCCTGCTCCGAGAGCTTCACCGCGAGCGCGAACGCCTGCGCCTGCCACGGCTCCTTGAAGACGGGCCCCTCTTCATCGCGCGGCAGCGGCGGCAACGCTTCGAGCCGCCCCACATTAAGTACTGGAGGCCGGAGATTAGATGCGCTCAAGGTAG
>Ga0114129_10001469_pt1 | contig 31888 bp, 24 predicted proteins | sample RhiMetdeltSRZDD1_FD_80071 | JGI IMG/M metagenome (GOLD analysis project Ga0114129, IMG submission 80071) | Populus rhizosphere microbial communities from Tennessee, USA - Rhizosphere MetaG P. deltoides SRZDD1 (version 2) (version 2) | ecosystem: Host-associated > Plants > Roots > Rhizosphere >...
CGAGTTGGTCGATATCAGGCCATGATTGAGAGAGTTTTGACGGAAGAAGGAGTGCCGCTGGATCTGATCTATCTCTGTCAGGCCGAAAGCGCCTTTGAACCGCGGGCACTGTCACGAGCAGCAGCAAAAGGGATGTGGCAATTCATTTCCTCTCGAGGCAAGGAATACGGCCTGCGGCAGACTTGGTGGATTGACGAACGCTCCGATCCGGAAAAGTCAACTCGCGCGGCAGCCCGCCATTTAAAGGATCTCTACCAGCAGTTTGGTGACTGGTATCTGGCCATGGCTGCCTACAACGGCGGCCCTCTTCGGGTCCAACGAGCCATGGAGAGAACAGGCGCCGACAACTTCTGGACCTTAGCCGATAAAAGGGCACTGCCGAAGGAGACGATCAAGTACGTACCGAACATCATCGCCCTCACGATTATCGGCAAGAATCCTGCGAAGTACGGCTTCGACGTTACTCCCGTTCCGGCCATTGAAACGGAGCGCGTACCAGTGGATAAGTCGACCGACCTGCGCGTCATAGCCGACGCGATTGATCTTCCTGTCGAAGAACTTAGAGCGCTGAACACGCATGTACTTCGGTGGACGACACCGCCCGATGATCCGGATTTTCAATTGATACTCCCAAAGGGATATACGGATAAATTCAATAAACAGATTGCTTTACTGCCGGAAAGCAAGCGGATTCTCTTTCGCGAACACCAGGTGCGTAAAGGCGATACGTTGGGAGGGATTGCCAGAAAGTATGGCGTCACCGTGAACCAAGTCTCACAGGTAAATAAGTTAGGAAAAACGCCGGTTTTGAAGGTTGGACAAACACTGGTGATCCCCCTCAGCGGCGTAACACCGCCTCAGCTTCTGGCATCCAATACCGGACTGTCGTCAAGATCAACTCCGTCGGTTCCAACGGCCATCCGGGCTGAAACGACCCTCGATAACAGCCGGCCAAAGTCCTATACCGTCCGGGCCGGCGATACGCTGACAAGCATCGCAAGCCGCTTCAATACCTCTGTTGCAAAGCTGAAGTCATGGAATCATCTTCAATCCAACGAGATTGCCGTTGGTAAGAAGCTGATTGTAAGTGAACCTGCTGCTCTGCCTCCGTCGACAACCACAGCCCGTGTGACGAAAGTGAGCACGACACCCGCCCCAAAGAAAGTCGTTCACCGTGTCAAACCCGGCGAAACTCTGGACCGGATCGCCACCACATACAAGACATCCGTGGATGCTATACTTTCCTGGAACGAATCCGAAGACCTCAGTGTCATACATCCAGGCGATCGGATTACGATCTTCCTGAGCAGCGAGAATTAGCCGCTAATTATACGTCGGCCAGCCTCACTTAATTTGCCTAGTTGGCGTGATTTGCGGCGCGACCTTTTATTGTTGCGGGCGTCCAACAACCCGTGACCATGGAAGCCATTTTGAAAAGGACCGCACAACGAGTTCACGAATCAGAAGATGAAAAACTCCTGATTGAACAGGCCCAAAGCGGTGATCGTGAGGCATTTGAGCAACTGGTCCGGAGGCATGATCGGGACATTTTGAGGCTGGCGTTCCACATGCTGGGAAATCGCGAGGAGGCGCGGGAAGTTTTCCAAGAGACCTTTCTCAAGGCTTATCGGTCGCTCGGCCGATTCAGATTCGAATCCAGCTTTTATACCTGGATTTACCGTATCGCAACGAATGTCAGCCTGGACCACCTCCGTAAACGCCAAACTCTGAAAGAAGAGATTTCCTACGAATCCGATACGGAAACACATCCGGATCGTCCTGCTTTGAAGGACACTCTGGCAGCGACCACCTACTACAGCAATCCCGAACGCCGCCTCTACGGCAAAGAAGTCGGTCAAAAAATACAAGATGCGCTAAAAACTCTTTCCGAAAAGGAGCGTCTTGTATTTGAATTGAGGCACTACCAAGGTCTCCGGCTAAAGATGATTGGCGAAATCATGGGCAGCACTGAGGAGACGGCAAAGAATTATCTGTTCCGGGCCACTCAAAAATTGAGAGCGTATTTGACGAACGTATGAATTTGAACTGCAAAGAATATCAACACCAAATCACTCTCCTCTTATATGAGGAACTGCCGGAAGGAGCGTATCCCGGACTCGAAGCACATCTTCAGGAGTGCGACGATTGCCGGAGTGCGTTTGAATCCGAGAAGGCAATGCATTCGGTATTCGCCAATGACACGACAGGCTGGGATGTTCCTTCCGATCTACTCGTGGAATCCCGGAAAGCATTAGCCGATCAGCTGGATCGTATCGAGAGAAAGCGCCCTTGGTGGCGCGTTCCCACGTTTTCCGTTGTCTTTACGCCCATGCGGCTGCTGGAATCGGCGGCGCTCATCGCTATGGGCTTGGCGCTTGGCGTTTACGTAAGCAATCAGCAAGGCCGCAACATCGCGGAAGTTGTCCCCAACTCCGCACCTGACAATCAGGTTTCTCTCATCCCACGAAATGGAGCGATATCGAACCTTCAGGTCGTCAATGCCGACCCGGCGACGGGTCAGGTTGAATTGGCCGGCGAAGTTTCACAGCCGTTGCGGTTCCGGGGCCGAATGGAAGATGATGTGGTTCGCCAGCTTCTTTTCAGCGCGCTGCGCGATCCGAATAACCCTGGATCCAGGCTCAAGGCCGTTGAGGTCCTTTCACAGAAGCCGACGGATGAACCGATAGAAGAAGCCCTGATTGGTGCTCTCGTCTATGATGATGATGCCGGAGTGCGAATGCGGGCATTAGAAGGCCTGAAGAAATTCGCCAACGAGAAACACGTCCGCGCAGCATTCATGTACACTCTTCAGAATGACCAGAATGCGGGCATTCGTATAGAAGCTATAGAGGCCCTGACGACTCATAATCCGAAGGATCCCGATTTAGCGCAGAAGCTCACGGAAGCTACCGAGAAAGACGATAACCCGTATATCCGGACTAAAGTATTGCAATTCGTTGGGACCACAAAATGACAGATCGCGGGTGCCAAAAACGCGAAACACTCGAATCGTCGCGTAATAAATCTCTGGCGCCGATTCGCGTGTTTCGCGTTCTTGGCACGATTCTCGTCTCGTCCGTGCTCGTCTTTCCCGTTTACGCAAAGTGTCCAATTTCGGATGGTGCGACGCTGCTTGTCCGCGCTGCGGTGGGCGATTTACAGGTCGACACGACGGGGCGCGAACCCGTGATCGACGTTCAAATTGAAAACAACTCGATTCAGGAGACTTGTGGCAAGGACGTCGTGGAATTGACTGGCACCGCTCCGGAGCAGTTTCGAGGACCGATCGCCTGGAAGATCGTTACCCCTAAAAACGTCAATTTGGATCTCGTCACCATGGCGGGCAATATCGTGGTCGGCGACGTGGATGGGAATGTGATCCTTCGAACGGCAGGCGGGTCTGTCAGAGCCGGTAATATCAGGGGCAGAGCTGCCATCATTACGCAGGGTGGATTGATCAAGGCCGGAAATATAGGGGGAGATGCCGAATTACGCAGCCAGGGTGGAACGCTCGAGGTAGGCGATATCGGCGGCGATGCTTTGTTCCGGACTAGTGCAGGTGTTGTGCGTGCCGGCAATATTAGCGGTTCCGTAGATGCCGAGGGTGGGAGAACAATCACCATCGGTAAGGCTGGTGAAGTCAAGGCCACCACGAATGCCGGCGATATCTCCATCGGCGATGCGGCTCGCATCAATGCCAAAAGTGGTGGAGGCAACATCACAAGCCGCCGCGTCCGAGGTCCATTCCAAGGTCATACCGAATTCGGAGACATTCGGCTGGACAGCGCTGGAGCGTGGGTCGAGGCGTCGACAGGTTCAGGCAATATTGTGGTACATATGGCACCGGAGGATTTCGACGGTGACCTCCACATGGACTTACAGGCAGGTGTTGGCGACGTCACTGTGTACGTGCCGCCCCGTCTTCGAGCCTCGATTGACGCAACCGTGCAGCGGCCTGCATTCCAGTCGCAGCAGATTATTTCAGATTATCCGCCGGTTCCCAAGCGGCCGGCACAGGGGCTGGTCGCACCGAGGTTTTATACGCCGACGCATTCGGAATCTTTGCTGAATGGCGGTGGCAATAAGATTGTGCTCCATACCTCGCTTGGAAAGATTACCATTAGAAAAAATTAGCGACGTTCTTGCTACTTACGCTTACCGCGAACGATAGCTGTTCTCGCCAGCTTCGGGTCGAGGTAGGTCTGAGCCGCCTTTTTTACTTGGTCCGGGGTTACATTTCTTATCAACGTTCCGAAATTGTCTGCGCCTTGAATTCCTTCTCCGCCGAATAAGGCACGTGCATACTCCAGAACCAGGCCGCTTCGCTCTTGGAGGCCCAGAGCACGGGCACCAATCGAGTAAGCGATCGAATTCTTAACTTCTTCCGCCGTAACGCCGTCCGTTCTGAGACGGCTGATTTCTTTTTCGAGCGATTCCTTCACCTTGGATTCATTCTCCGGCGAAAAAGCCACATACGTGTAAACGGCGCCTGCTTTGGCCAAAAATGCGTTTCCAGTGCTCACTGTGTATGCCAGGCCCTGTTTTTCGCGAATCGCATCAAAGAACCGCCCTCCGAGCCCCGAGACGATGTTTTGGAGGACAAGGAGCGGATATCGATCGTTACCAGAACGCGACGCACCTGGATAGCCGTAAACCAGCGCGGTCTGTTGACGAGGGACTTCTTCGACGGACTCCTTCGTTTCGTTCTTCAAGCTCGGAGCAGGCAATGATGCAATCTCGCGTTCGTGCAAATCTTCATTTGTCAGGCCATCCGCCAGTGGGGCCACTAGACCCGTGCCGTTCGTATCGCCGGCAATGATAATCGTCGGCACGAGGGTTCGTTGATTCGTCTTGAACCACGCCTGGAGATCTTCGCGCTTGATCGCTTCGACGGTTGCGTCAGTGCCAACGGAAGGCTCTGCATACGGATGCTCGCCAAAGAGCGTCTTCATGAAGACGCTTACGGGATACGCCAGATTGTTTTCACGAAGTCTCTTGATGCGCGCAAATTGAAGGGCTTTTTCTTTCTCGATATCGTCTTCCTGAAACGCCGGCTGCTGCAAAACATCCATTATGATTTCGAGCGCTTGGTCCATTTTGCCGCTCAACCCATCGATAATGTACCCGAAGAAATCTGCCTCATTCACAACGTGAATCCGCGCACCGGCATTCTCCAGCCTCCGGGCAATGTCTTCGGAGTTGAAGCGCTTCGTTCCTCGGATTGCGGTGCGAAGCATGAGTTCGGTTATGCCCGCGTTCTTTAACGATTCGTAAAGACGCCCTCCCGGATAAAAAATTCCGAACGAAACGAGAGGCAACCGATGGTCCTCGACAATGTACACATCGGGACCGCGGAGGATAGAGCGCTTCGTCACCGGCTTAACAAGGTCGCTCGCGATCGCACTGTCCGTCAGCGGAATTTCAGCGACGACGGGCAACTCCTGAACGGATCGTGCCTCCATCGCTCCCGGAACGTTGTCGAGCACGGCCGCGCGATACTCTGCCACGTTAAGGTTTCGCGTAATGGATTCGGGTATGTACTCGAAAGCGGTGAGATTCTCGGACGTCAGATACTTCTTAGCGACGCGACTAATATCATCCAGCGAAGCCTTCTGGATCGCAGCCAGGTAACTGCGAGACTTTTTCCAGTCGCCCAAGGCTTCGTAATAAGCTAAATCCTGCGCCTGGCCATCCACTGTTTCAAGCTCATGATAGTGATTCTGCGCTATCAGTGTTTTGGCGCGGGCCAATTGCTCTTTCGAAACTCCGGTCTTCTTCAAAGCCTCGATTTCGGCAAGAACGCCGATTTGAGCGGCCGACGGATCTGAGGCCTCGCAATCGATTTCGAAATATCCGAGACCCTCAAACGCCAAAAGCGATGCCGAACCGCTCGTGATCAGGCCCCGTTCATCGCGCACATACTGATTCAAAACTGAGGCACGTCCCTCGCCCAAAATCGCGGCGAGAACTTCGAGAGCACGAGCATCCTCAGTCAGAACGCCCGGAACATGGAACCCTAGCGAAATATGGCTCTGCTCGATTGATCCGCGCAGCCAAGAGTATCGCAGCTGCGTTTGGTCCGGTTCGGCTGGACCGGAGTCACGCTTGAGCGGCTCTTGGTCAGCGGGCGTCGTGCCGTAGAGCTTCACAACCTCGGCAATGGTTTCTTCAATGTCCAAACTGCCGGCGATCGAAAGAATAATGTTGGAGGGGCGATAGTACTTCTTTACGTAGGCAACAACGTCGTCTCTGCTCAGAGCGCGCAAACCTTCCGGTGTACCTATACGCCAGCGTTTCATGCGATGTTGCTGGAATGCGGTCTCATATAACTTCTCGGACGCTACTGCGGAGGGATTATCGAGCTTGCGATTGTTTTCCTGAAGGACGACTTCAATTTCTTTCTTTAACTCGTCGGGGTCGTAAACAGAATTCCATAGCGCATCGGATTGAATCTCGAGGGCTCGCTTCATGTTCTCAGCCGGAACTTCGGTGTGATAGACCGTCCGGTCGTAATAAGTGGACGCGTTCAGATAGCCGCCGAGAGCCCTCGTCTCGCGCCCGATCTCGCCAACGCGACGCTTCGTCGTTCCTTTAAAGAACATGTGTTCGATCACGTGCGAAATTCCCGAAATGCGATCCTCTTCGTCGAAATAACCGGCCTTGACGTAGGTTGTAATGCTAGTCAGCGGGACTGCTTGCTGCTCGCGCAGAATCACAGTAAGTCCGTTCTTGAGAACGATCTTTGTCGTCTGTCCTTCGTCTTCTCGGAATGTATACGGTTCCACGATTTGTGCCGCCTGAAGAAGCAAAATAAATGCCATCAACATATTTCTATTCTACGGGAACGGCCATCGACGTAAGACAGAAATACCCGCGTCGCATCCGGGACTGGAAAGTTGCCAAGACGTTCCGCCCACTCAATGATCACGACGGCATGCGGATCATCGAAGATATCTTCAAGTCCAAGGCCATCGAGAGCCCCTATTTCGATCCGATAAAGATCAATGTGGTAGATCTTCACACTTCCAGCGTATTGATTGATAAGAGTGAATGTCGGACTGGAAACCTCGTCGACATCTGCAACGCCGAAACCCTCTGCCAGACCTTTTGCAAACAGCGTCTTCCCTGCTCCTAAATCACCGTAGAGGAGGATGTGCGCGGGAATTGTGAGCCGACCGGCGAGATCTCGGGCAAACTCATATGTGACTTGCTCGGAGTTTGAAATCATGAGTTGGGTGTTTGAGCTGTTCCCACGCTTTGGGCAGGAATCGCAGAAGGTCCGTCGCTACCAAACTCTCCTCACCAATCTCCTCGGCGGCCAAGTCGCCCGCCAACCCGTGCAGGTAAACGGCGAGGCAAAGGCGTTCGATGAAGGATCCAAGATGTTCTTGCGCCAGCACTCCAGCAATCAATCCAGTCAGGACGTCCCCGGTTCCACCCGTTGCCATTCCAGGATTCCCTGTGGGGTTGATGTAAATAGATCCATCCGGAACAGCGATTACCGTACGAAAGCCTTTCAAAACAACATAAGCATTTCTGCGTCTGGCAAAATCAGACGCAACCTCTAATCGATTCGCGGTTACATAATCTATGCTTTTCTCTATGAGCCGCGCCATCTCTCCAGGGTGAGGTGTCAGCACAGCGCCACGGAGATCGCCATCGAATCCAGCCAGCGCATTTAGCCCATCAGCATCGATGATCATTTGCCCTCGGCATTCAGTGCCGACGCGCCTGACAAAAGCGCTTGTTTCCGGAAAGGTCGTTAAACCTGGCCCTATGGCCACCACAGTTTTGTCTCTTGTAAGATTCAGAACCGATTGGTTTGCAATCGTGCCTTCGCTGGTCTCCGTCAGAGCTTCTGTCATCAACTCGGGCATTGTCACAGCGACGATCGGTAGTATGCTTTCCGCCGTAGCAACGGTGACAAGCCCTGCTCCTGCCCTTAGCGCTGCTTGTCCGGCCATTGAGGCCGCCCCTGCCTTCCCACGTGAACCGCCTATCACAAGCACTTTTCCATACGTTCCTTTATTGCTATCCATCACACGCGATGGGAACTCGTGCGGCTCGATGAGATTGAGTTTGTGTTGCTCGTTTTCCAGCAGCGCTGGCGGGTTACCGATGTCGGCCAGAATCACGTCGCCCGCGTCCTCGCACTCCGGTTCCAGCACCAGCGAGGGTTTCAAAGCGGAGAAGGTTACAGTCAAATCGGCTTGCACTCCAGGCGAGGGGACATCTACAGATACAACCAGTGCCCTCGGAAAATCGTCGGCGAGGCTTTGGATCACCGAACCGTATAAACCCTCAACAGGCTTTCGTGCACCCGTACCGAAAAGGGCGTCGAGTATGACGTCTGCATCAAGCAACTCCGGCTTTTCTTCGCGCCAATCCTGTTCGGAATGAATCACTGTTGGTGGGTAGCCAATCGCTTTCAGGATGTTGAGGTTTGTCTTTGCGTCACCTTTCACTTCTTCCTCAGCTCCAAAAAGAAAGACAAAAGGAAAGCAACGCTTCTGAATCAGCTGACGCGCGACGACAAAACCATCCCCGCCGTTGTTTCCCTTTCCGCAAAGAATCGCGATGGTCAGTTCTTCCAGACTGTCGAACTGGCCTTCGAGAATCTCTGTTACGCGCATGCCCGCGTTTTCCATCAGAATCAAACTTGGAATTCCATATTTCTCGGTAGAAAGACGATCCACTTCGCGGAGTTGTTCGGGAGTAAGGATCTTCATAGGAAGGTGTTCGGCCGCTCCTGCTTTAAGCACGTGGATCTTATGCTAAGCTTTCCGCCCTATGCAACTTGCCCATGTAAAAGAACTCGAGAAGAAGTACGTGCTCGGGACTTATTCTCGCTATGAACTTCTGGCGGACCGTGGAAGTGGCGCCTACCTGATCGACAAGTCGAACAAGCGATATCTCGATTTACTGGCCGGCATCGGCGTCAATGCGCTTGGCTATAACCACCCACGAATCAAGCAGGTTCTTCGAAGGCAAATCAAGCGGCCGATACACGTTTCCAATCTGATTTATCACGAATACCAGGGCCGTCTTGCAGAAAAGCTCTCCCAACTCTCCGGCCTGGACCGGGCATTCTTCACCAACAGCGGAACGGAATCCATCGAAGGGTGTTTGAAGTTCGCGCGCGCGTACGCACGGCCGAAATTCCGTGTGCTTTCGCTTGACCAGTCGTTCCACGGCAGAACGTTCGGTGCGCTTTCTGCAACTGGCCAAAAGCAGTATAGAGAACAATTCGAACCTCTAGTTCCCGGTTTTGAATTCGTTAAATTTAACGATGCTCAAGACCTCGACCGAAAGCTGACAGACGACGTTTGTGCCGTACTTATCGAAACAATTCAGGGCGAAGGCGGTATTCGGCCAATCTCCGAAGAATTTTACCGTGCGGCTCGCGAGCTCACGAAACAGCGAGGCGCCGTTCTCGTAATGGATGAAATTCAGTGCGGTCTGGGGCGTACGGGCCAGTGGTTCGCATTCCATCGATTTGCTCCACTCTCGCAAAAAGAGCTGTTGCCCGACATGGTTGCTCTCGCCAAACCGCTGGGGCTCGGCATCCCGCTCGGAGCCGCCATTCTTAATGAGAAAGTTGCTGCCGCAATTCAGGCAGGCCAGCACGGAACAACATTTGGCGGCGGACCGTTGGCGTGCCGTGCGAGTCTGGAGTACTTCGAGATCATCAAAGACGAAAACCTGCTCGAACGTGTGCGCACGGTTGGAGCGTATTTCAAGCAGCGGCTGGGAGAATTGAAAGATCTTCCCGTAGTGAAGGAGGTTCGTGGCGAGGGGCTGATGCTTGCGGTCGAATTGACGATTCCAGGCAAAGAAATCGTAAAGCAGCTTCTTCACGAGGGTTTCATTTTCAACTGCACGCACGAGACGGTACTTCGGCTTTTGCCTCCTTTTATCATCACGGAAAAGCAAATCGACAAATTCATCCGAGCGCTCCGACCGGCCCTCGAAGGGCAAAAGCTCGCAACGGCCTAGTATGGACGAAGCAAAAACCCTCAGCACACGAATTGCGTACAAGGGACAGCATATTCAAGTTCGAGAGGACCGCGTGATTGAGCCGGGAGGCTACGAGTGTTCGCGTGAAATAGTCGTTCACCCTGGAGCTGTTTGCGTCGTGGCCAGACCGACGCCAGACGAAGTTATTCTGATACGTCAATACCGCCACGCGACGGAGCGCGAACTTATTGAGATTCCGGCGGGCACCCTGCACGATGGAGAGGATCCTCGCGAGTGTGCCATTCGCGAGCTCGAGGAAGAAGCAGGTTATCACGCTGCAATAATGACGGAACGCGCGCGATTTTGGACAACGCCGGGGTTCACCACAGAATTTATGTACTTATATGAAGCTTCGGGGCTCACGAAGACACAGGCCCGCCCGGATGAAGACGAGGTGATTACAGTTGAGATCGTTAGATCCTCCGAAGCACTTCAGATGGTGGACGACGGTCGCATTCAGGACGCGAAATCGGTTTTGGGCCTCCTGCGAGTCTTGAAATAGCCTTAAATAGCCCTAAGAGACCAGGCGGAAATCGGGACAAATTCTGTCTTTCTTGCTGCGTTTGCGTCCCGCCATCGTCCAATAGCTTAGTCGCCGAACGAGATGCCGATCTCCCGCGCCGACTGTATGATATCGCTGTCGACTGGCACAACTTTACGTTGGCCGATCGCTTCCCGAATCGGGATCGATTCCACGTCTGGCGGGATCAGCGCGACCATGCGGCCGAACGCGCCTTTTCGAATAAGACGCGCAGCAGCCGCGCCAAACCGAGTCCCGATGACCCGGTCAAAGGTAGTCGGAGCGCCACCGCGTTGCAGGTGACCCAAAACGACAACGCGGGTTTCTTTGCCCGTTAATTCCGTGATCTCGCAAGCGACGCGGTCGGCGACGCCGCCCAAACGCTGTTCGTGGCCGGGTTGATTGGAGTATTTATGTGTGGGCTCACCACCCCGTGGGAAGGCGCCTTCGGCAACGACGACGATACTGAAATGTTTGCCCAAACGTTCGCGAGTCAAAATGCGGTGCACGATCTTGGAGAGATCGTACGGAATCTCCGGAATCAAGATCACGTCGGCTCCGCCGGCTATTCCGGATTCAACGGCGATCCAGCCTGCATGGCGGCCCATGACCTCAACGACAATCACACGGCGATGACTCTCTGCCGTGGTGTGCAGCTTGTCCAGAGCTTCACGAGCCGTATTTACCGCAGTGTCGAAACCAAATGTCACGACAGTGCCGCCAATGTCATTGTCAATCGTCTTTGGAACACCGACAAGAGGCATGCCGAGTTCGTAAAACTTCTCGGCGATGCTGAGCGTTCCATCACCGCCAATCACGATCAGCGCATCGAGGCCCAATTTTCGGAAGTTGGAAACAACCGTACCGGAAATGTCGCGCTCCACCGTACGGCCCGATTCAACGCGCACGGGATATGCAAACGGATTGGCGGCATTCGTTGTGCCGAGAATCGTGCCGCCGAGATGAAGAATTCCGGAAACGCTGGCTGTATTCAATGTCCGAGCCTTACACTGAACCAGGCCATCGAAGCCCTCTTCGATCCCGATAACTTCCCAGCCGAAGCCGGCACACGTCTTTACTGCGGCACGGATTACGGCGTTGAGGGCCGGGCAGTCTCCACCGCCCGTGAGGATTGCGATTCGCATGATTGGAGACATTCTTCTTGAACGTTTGGCATTTTTAAAGGTATTTGATTAAGTCTCGGAAGCGGAGGTAGGAGAAATGAGACGAAGTGTTTTGGCCGTCGCATTGATTTTGATACTGGCGGCTACCTCGATAACGGCTTTTGGTCAGGCCAAGAAAGCGCCCGAAAAGGCGAAAGACCCGGTTTGCGGAATCGTGGTGGACAAAGATCCCAACCTCTCCGCGAACTACAAGGGTGAGACCTACTATTTCTGCTCGAAAGCAGATATGGACAAATTCAAGAAGGAACCTGAAAAGTACGCCAAGAAAAAGTGACAAAGCCCGGCAAAGTTGGGACGGGAAGCAATTTGACAAAATTTGTCAAATTGCTTCCTCTTTTGCCTCCTTCCATTTGACGTTCCCATCGAATTAAACATTCACACCGATAAGTTTTATGGGTTCATCCCTCGACGCGTCCGTGCTAGTATTTCGAATTTTGTGTGCGAAGGAGGATTGTTGAATGAGTAGATCGGCTTTAGCCGAAAAGCACCCGTGGACCCTCTCGTGGTGGAAAGCAGACGGCGAGAATTTTTGGGTAATGATTTATATCGTGGCCATCCACATCATGGCCCTTACCGGAATCGTTCTGTTTCCTCTGCCGGGTTGGCGCGTATTTTTGGCCGCGTTGGCTGTGGCCTGCCTTGGAGGCTTAGGTACTACCGTTGGATATCATCGGGGCCTCGCACACCGGGCCGTGAAATTGCACCCCGTTATCGAACAGATTTTAATATTTTTTGCGTGTTTTAATGGGTCGGGCGCCCCGAGCACCTGGATCGCAAATCATCGCAATCATCATGCAAACTCTGACACTGTAGATGACGTTTCAAGTCCGCGCCATGGCGGTTTCTGGTGGGCACACCTGCGCTGGCTTTACCAATGGGAGCCGTCGAGTATGCAGAAATGGTGCCCCGATTTGATGCGGCCGCGATTCATGATCTGGGCTAAGCTGCAAATTCCTCTAGTGGCTGTTTCCCTGTTCTTTGGCTACTTCTTGTTTGGCTGGGCAGGGCTCTTCTGGCTCGGCGCTATCCGAATGTTGTACTGCCTGCACATGCAGTGTTTCGTAAACAGCCTGTTGCATCTGAAACCCGGACTTCCCGAAGGGGTCGATTCCAGTCAAAACATCTGGTGGCTGGGTCCGTTGCAAGTCACGGCGTGGGGTGAAAACTGGCATGGTAATCATCATTCCAAGCCAGCATCCGCCTGCTTTAGTCATCACTGGTGGCAGGTTGATATCGGCTGGTACGTGATTCGTAGTCTAGAAGCCTTGGGCCTGGCGACGAACGTCAGAAGATAGCCATTTAGAGGGAAATACCGGCCACAGCACTTCCTGGATAGTAGTGGCTGAGTATTTCCCTGTAGCTTTTTCCTTCACTGGCCATTACCGCTGCACCGATTTGACACAAGCCAACGCCGTGGCCCCAACCGGCACCACGCAACACGAAGCGGCCCCGCTCTTTGTCGACCACGAAACCGGAACTGTAGAGATGCGAGCGCGAAAGCGCGCGCCGGATCTCCAATTCCTTTCCCAAAATCAGATGATCCCTCTCGCCCGTGATCTTCAGCCGGTAAATTCGTCCTGAAGGCCCGCGAGCAAGCGGTTGCATGTCCAAAATCGCGCCAAGATCGATTGCCAATCTCGCTTTGATCAGTTCACCTAACTCATCCGCCGCGTATTCCACGCGCCACCGGTAGAAATCTCGCGTCTCTTGATCGAAGCCTGGAAGGATCGTCGCAATCAGCTTTGAGTCTCGAGTATTGCAATAGGCAGGGGGTTCGGAGCGTATGAAGTCTTCCGAACCGTTGTAAGAGGAACGACCGGCGCCGTCGTACACCGACTTCAGGTAAGGCACGTCATAGTCTTCCCAAGCCGTTGAGTAAATTTCGGTAATTCCACCACAAGACTTCGAAAAACGCGCATCGCAGACGCTACCGTCGTAGGTAACGAATTCCCCGCTCGTTGCGCTAACGGCTTTGGAAGCCGAGTCCGAAAACGCTTTTGTAATGCCCTGGTAACGTTGGCAATGATCATCGGCGCACACATCAAAATCTGCGTGCGATTCGCGGCCATACCATCGGATCAGTTGATGAGGCGATTCTTTTCCTCCGTTTTTAGAGGTCGAATTCGAAGACGATGACATTTTCGGAAACTGCAGCCAGCTCCTCGAAATAACCGCATGAGCTTTAAGTAACTCGAGCGGGCACGATGCACTCATCTCCGACGAGATCACGCTCGTGACATATTCTTCCAACGGAACGTCGTTGATAACAGCCAGGCCCGCATCACGGCGAATAATTCGAAGTGCGCCTCGAAAAACCTGCCGTTCATTTCGTTCCCAATGGAAGCCTATGCCAATAGTGACATCGTCAACCGCGAAGGCACCGGATCGAAAATCCGATGGAGTGAGAGTCACCGGGGTTGTGAATTGATACGGGCCTGGCGCGTAGAGCTTTCCTGCGGTGTCTTTGAATTCTCCACTTAATTCAACGTTGACCTCTCGGCGGCCTTCCATCAATCCGACCGCTACATTCATGTTTCACTCTCCAGTTGCGCAGCGACTCGGTTGAAAGCAGCATCGGGCAGCGTAACTTCGCGGAAGATCGCCGCAATATGCTCCCCGGTGATCCTCTGAAAATCCTTTTCCAGAGGAACAACAAAAATGCCACTCAGATCGATCGATGCAGGACTGACCGTCAATTCCCCAGTGTGAAAGACGGCCGGACGATGCTTGCCCCGCGGGAAAAGATAGACGGTCCACTGCCCCCGGTCATGAAATACGGCAATGTTGATCAGCGGCTCAGGTCGTTTACCGGTTTTTTCTGATAGCAACTCGATCGCTCGATAAATTCTGCTTATGAGCTGCGCTCGCTCCGAGCCACGAAACAGGAAAACGTTCCTCGCGTAATTTGGAACTTTGACACCGGCGATATTCGCCGTGTCCTTCTCGATTGGGAAGAGCGCTCGCGAACCGGCTTGAAAATGCATGTGGTCGGGGGCGGAAGCTCCACATTCGGGACCGTTGTAGATGACAAAGTAACCGGACATTGAGGCAGCAAGATCGAGCATCGTGCCGAATTCTCCTGCGATGTGCTGCAGGCCATGCTCTCTATGAACTATCGTTAAATGACGATCGACGATTGGAAACGGATTGAAATAGATCGTGTAATCCGCATTGAAGGTGATTCCCCGCTCTTCCGGATCGAGATTGTCTTTGCACAAAAAACAAGGGCGTTTCGCAATAGACTCGCGGTCCACCGCGGCGGTTGTACTCCCCACTCGATGCGGAATGTGCCTGACAAAGACATCGAACCAATCGATCCGTACCGCTCGGGTTTGGGCATGTACAAGGCCATCGACGCCTCGCTTCAATCGTGCCCAAGTGGCGACTTGCTCCGTGAACAAATCTTCCAGAGGTTCAACCATTGTTCTTAGCATGTCTCGCGCTGATCTCTGTCGTACGCAGCCAATCTTTGTAGGCGTCGTATCGGTTAGCGGTTTCCAGCGGCAGGGCGGAGTCAGTATTCCCTTCCCAACGCCGGCACAAATACACAGATTCGTATATTCTGCCGATCTCGTAGTCGCGGCTGATGCGCAGAGCGGCAGCGTAATCTTCGCCGTAACTTACGTTAGGGAAACCGATGCAGCGAAGAATTGTTGTGTCAAACGCGCGAGGAGCCCCGAGTCCATTGATGCGAAGGGCGTTGTTTCTCCCGTTTTCCCGAGTCCATTCGCGATGATCAATTAGACCCGGTGGGATTTCTTTCAAGGAAAAATCCACCATCGTGTATGAGGCGACCACCATTGCATAGGGTCCACTTTCAAGTTCAGCCACAACGCGCTGCAACACGCGATCATTCAGATACAGGTCATCGGAGTCGAGCTGAACTAAATACCGCCCACAGTGCGGCGAATAAATTGCTTCGTTCCAACAGCCGCCGATTCTCAAGTCGTGTCGATTCGGAATAATATGCACCAGGCGCGAATCATTCACGCCGCGCAGGATATCCGAGGTGCGGTCGGTGGAGTGGTTATCGATAACGATGACATTAAAATCGAAATCCGCTTTCTGGCCAAGGGCACTTTGCACTGCATCCAAAATTGTCCGTTCGCGATTCTTGACGGGAATCACGACGCTTGCGCGACATCGAAATGCATCGCTCGCAGTTGGCACCGCTTCGAATTTCGGCTCGAGCCATGCCCCTGCGCGTTTCAGATAGTCGGTGACTATGCATTCCATTTCGATCTGGTAATCACGATTTTTGGGATCGACATAGTCGAACTGCTTTTGTCCCGATGGGCGGGAGTCCGCCGTCGATGCCGTATAGAGTGGCTCGGGAATTCGAACGATCGGATGCCGCTCGGAAATGCGCAATCGGAGGTCATACAATGCACCCCAACGAATCTCGCTGCTCGAAACCTGCAGAGCGTTGACCGCGGCGCGAACCGCGATCGCGATGACAGGACCGAAATCGAACTGATCGCGGACGCTTCCGCGCTGGTAATCGATACGGGGGTGATCTATAGAATCGGAATAAACCCATGCAGCTCCACTGTCACGCATTACTTGTGCCATCCGTTCAAACATCCTCGGCCCCGGTTCAATAGTCACTCGTGGATCTCCGAGGAACAGGATGTCGGAACTGGCGTCTGCAAATATTTTGCGGAGGCTCTCCGTCGACGCATCTTTTGGATAAACAATGTTCAATCTTTAAGCTCCCTCGGTGGGCCGCACGACGATCACACCGGCCATGCGGTTTGCTTTCAGAAATTCCTTAAGTGCCTGCTCCACCACTTCTCCGCGACTGCGCGATGCATGCCGCATTAGAAGACGATCCTTATCGCGCACGATGATTCCGCAATGGAAGACATCATGATGCTTCCGAGTCGACGCAAAAAGAATCACATCACCCGTCCGCAGGCTTGGCGTCAGGCGGATCAGCGAACTCTTAGGCACACACGTAAACCTTGCGCGTCGGGGCTGCAATCCAGGTAAGAGATCGAGCGTTCGATTCTTTACTGTGACCGCCACACCGCGGCGAAGCACACGGCGCAATGCACCTTCACGAATATTGTTCCGTATCCAAAAGATCATGTAGTGATTCCGCCGCTTCCATTCCGGACGGCCGCCGTCATAGCGAATCCTTCGCATCCACGCAATGAACTCGTCCACGGTGGCAGACCTCGCGAGCGCCAGTATTGTTTCTACATACGTGACACAATCGAATCCATCGAGAGAAATAGTGAAAATCTCCTGCTGGTCCGACGACCCGATCAGCGGATTAATTTTGTACGGGAGGCCTAAAAATTGGTGGGATAAAACTTCGATCCGACAGCCGGCGGTGCGATGAGACTTAGTTTTTGCTAGAAGCTGTTTAACGCGCCGCCGGCTAAGCCCTTGGGGTTGCGCATCTTTCATCCGATTCGGATTCTAGCATGCGCGACATTCAGTGCCTCAGGCGTGACCCATTTCCGCCTGATCAAGATCAATAAAATGTCCATCCACCCCACAGGAATGCGGAAAAAAATCCACTACAAGCAGGCACATATCGCCATCTTCGAACATATTCGCCAACTTTTGGTCTGTCAGCCGAAACTGCTGATTAACTGCATCCCAGGACACCTTGACTATAAGCATAAGCAGCCCCCTTGATCCTACTTACGTATGCGCAATTTGAGGCCCGCTCTTGCCCGTTTATACCCTGCGCGCCAATAACATCGTCGTGTCGTCCTGATTGTCGACGTCATGTACCCAATTGCGAACGTCTTCCGTGATCAAGCGGACAATCTCATCGAGAGGTCGATGACAATGGCGGACTAGAAGATCCGCCAAACGCATTTCACCGAACTGCTCGCCGGCCGCATTCTCAGACTCCGTGATACCGTCTGTGAAGGCTGTTAATAAATCTCCGGGCTCGAGAGCAATCACGTTTTCTTCATATGACAAATTCGGAAACAAACCTACCGCCATTCCATTTGATTCCAGCCGAACGATGTTGCCGCGACGAACGACCATTGGAGCCAGATGGCCGGCATTCGTGTAAGAAAGCCGCCCACTCTCGTCATCATAGAAACTGCAATAGACGGTCGCGTATTTTTCAGGCGGAGTACTCTCATACAGTTGCTGGTTCAAGCGCGCGACGAGCGTGGCGGTTGAAACAAACCCGTTCGACCGCATCTTCAACTGCGCATGAAGTGATGACTGAACACTTGCCATAAGCAGCGCAGCGGAAATGCCCTTGCCTGAAATATCGCCAATCACCAGAGCCGTCGAGCGGGAATCAAATGGAATGAAATCGTAATAATCGCCGCTGACGACGCGTGCCGGCTTGCAAAATCCCAACAGTTCGAGCGTTCTTAAAGCTGGAATCCGTTTAGGAAAAAGCTGTGCCTGGACTTGACGCGCAATCTCCAGTTCTGCCTGCAGTTTCTCTTTTTCTTTGACTTCGGCGATCAGTCGCTCTACGCGCCCCGTCATGCTGTTGAATGCATTCGCGAGTTCACTCAATTGATCCTTGCTGCGAACTGGAATCCGGTGGGAAAAATCACCCGCTTCGACCTTCCTTGTTCCAACATAGAGATCGTGAACAGATCGAGTAACGGTTCTTGCTAACTGAAGACTGGAAATACCCGCCATGAGCTCCACGGCAAAAAGTACGGCGGCAATCACGAAAAAACTGATCACAATTGGGCGCGCCAACGCTCCAAGCGGACTTAGTAACTGTCTGAGAAGAGCCGACGGCCGAACCGTCAGTCCGACGATATGGTCATCCTTGGCACCGCTATTCCAGTCCAAAACTGTCAAAGGCCAACCTGCTCTCGGCGTGATATCCCAAAAGCCTCGGGCAGCCGGAGGCCGGGATACCGTTGAAGAATCGAGTCGGGGATGAACATTCTCAAAATCGATGTCGGCATCTTCATTCGCGGAAATTGGAAGCCTGAGGATCTGGATCGATGCAACATTAGGCAGAAATTTTGCTAAGACTTCGTTATCGAATGGCGCATAGGCGAAAGCCTCAACCCGTTGTGCTCCTGTTCCCGCTTCCTCGTGTGCGGCCATCAAATATTCAGATGTGTCCCTTCGGATGACTCCCTTAAACCCAGGCTTGCTCCACGCAGGAATATCTTGAACCGGGCCATCCTTGGAGAAGATCCGATTTCCAATGCGAAGGATCATTTGGTCCGGGGCGCCGGATGAAACATTCCCCCGGGCATTAACGAGATTCCTGGCCGTCAATTTTGCGGTAGTTTGCAACAGATCCAGACGGTCATTCAACGCCGACTGAGAGAGGTAGTTGCTGGTTGCTGCCACGAACATGTAAAAGCCGAGACCAAAGATCGCAAGAATCAATATCAACGGCAGTACACCAGCCAGAAAATACGTGACCAGCAATCGATGCCGAACTCGCCAGAGAAGCCGCTGCATCAGAGGCCGGATGGCTGTTATCAGTGAAAGACAAAGGAAAATGATGAAGAACAACGTGAAGAGATCTGCGCCCAGCAGGGAATACCCGATCGTCGCATTCATCACCCAATTCGTTACAACCAGGAGAAACAGGACAAGCGTTATTCGCTGGATCCATGTAAGTCGAGACATTGAGAGCGGAGTCACGGGAGGCCAAAATAGCACAGGTAGCCTGCAGCGCGTCGTACCAGCCACAAAAAGCATAGAAGGCACAAAAGAGAAATTTTTTCTCTTTTGTGCCTTCTATGCCTTTTGTGGCTACTACTATCCCTCGTTTGATGAGGATTTCCGCTTTAATGTCGGGCGGTCGCCATCATCTTGAGGCGCATCGGCAGGAGAATCGTCCGACGGATTTCTTTGCAGCGTGGGCCGCTCATCGTCATCGTTACCTGTCGTACCTTCCTCATCCGGACTTTGAGGGTGTGTTCGCCGGCGCAGAGTGGGTTTGTCTTTGTCTTCAGAAGGCCGCCGGTTTTGCAGCTTGGCTAACTGCGACTTAATGTGTTCGAATTCCGACGTCGTCTGGACGTATCGATCCGCTGGTGGAAGAACGTTCGTGATCGTCGTCTCTACCTTACGGATCCGATCTCCAGTAGGAGGATGCGTCGAGAAGAGCTTTGACATCGTGCCAGGCTTCGCTTTTTCCTTGGCCTGGAGTTTCTCGAAAAACGTGACCATTGCCGTCGGGTCATAACCCGTCTTATAGAGGTATTGAAGCCCGAGATAATCGGCTTCCTCCTCCATTCCCCGCGAGAACTTGAAGAAAGTTAGCGGCACAAGCAAATTTGCTGCCTGCTGAATACCATACCCGACGGGACCACCGACGAAAATCAGCGGAATCGACATGTAGTTGAACAGCTGTCCTTTGGATGCCTGCTCGGTACCGTGGCGTGCCGCGACGTGAGCTATCTCGTGAGCCATGACCCCAGCAAGCTCAGCTTCGTCATCAGCCGCAAGCAGTAAACCGCTGTTAACGTAGAAAAAACCGCCGGGAAGGGCGAAAGCGTTAATCTCGTCCGAATCGATAACTTTGATGGTAAAGGGGACCTTGGCATCCGAATTCCGGACCAGGTTCTGCCCGACACGGTTAACGTATTCATTGATTACCGGGTCGTTTACGAGCTTCGATTCCTGTTCCACCTGTCTTGCCAGCTCGCGACCGAGGGCAATTTCTTTATCAAGCGACATGAAATTGATGCTGTGCTTGTTGATGTCGCGGGTCCCGATATTATCAATGTCCGAATTTTTCTTTTTCTTGTCTTCAGCGAAACCAAGCGTAGCTAGCGCCAGGCTCAGAACGATTGCTGCCCAGATACGTCCTCGATAGCTCACGCGTCCTCCTTTACACATACAAATTCTTTGGACGCAACGATGCTGCTTTAGTTTAAAGACGTTAAAAACTGTCATACAATTCCGCGCAACACTTCGACACGGGTACAGGAGGCCCCTATTATGCGCCAATCCTCGAAGTTTTCGCCAACTCGACGCAAATTTATTAAAGGAGCCGCTGTTGCGGGCGCGGCGACTCTGGGATCACCGATTGCGCCGGCCATCGAATCAAAGCCGGTGCAGCCGCTCGGACCGAAGGTTCCGGTCCAGAATGCTCGGGCGGAAACTGAAGTTCCTCCGGAAGTCGACGTCTTAACAACAGAACACTGCGGTTCCGATTTCATGGTGGACGTCTTGCGGTCGCTGGACCTCGAATATGTTGCGTCTAACCCGGGCTCGAGCTTCCGAGCGCTGCACGAGTCCGTTATCAACTATGGAGCGAACCAGAAACCGGAGTTCATAACGTGCTGTCACGAAGAATCCTCCATCGCAATGGCGCATGGCTACTCTAAGGTCGAAGGTAAGCCTATGGCGGTCTTTGCGCACGGCACGGTCGGTCTACAGCACGCTGCCATGGGTATCTACAACGCCTATTGCGATCGCGTCCCAATGTTCATCGTGGTGGGAAATACAATCGATGCGACGATGCGACGCCCCGGCGTTGAATGGGAACACTCCGTACAGGACGCAGCCTCTATCGTGCGCGACTTCGTAAAATGGGACGATACCCCGATATCTCTGCAGCACTTCGCCGAATCCGCCGCCCGTGCATACAAGATTGCGATGACACCCCCAATGGAACCCGTGTTGATCGTCGCCGACAGTGAACTCCAGGAAAGGCCTGTGGCACAAAAGGACAAACTGCAAGTGCAGCGCATTACCCGTCCGGGCGCGCCTCAAGGGGACTCTGGTGGCGTCGCCGAAACGGCCAAACTCCTTGTCGGCGCCCAGAATCCCGTCATCGTGGCCGATCGCGCCGCTCGAACCGCTGCGGGAATGAAGTACCTCATCGAACTGGCTGAATTGCTGCAGGCGCCCGTCATCGACCAAGGCGGACGTATGAACTTCCCTTCCCGCCATCCGTTGAATCAGTCGAGCCGCGGCCGCGCCCTCGTAAGCGATGCCGATGTCATACTCGGACTCGAGCTGACGGATTTCTGGGGTACTGTTCATGCTTACCGCGACCAACTGGAACGTAGCTGGCGCCCAATCACCAAAGCCGGTGCGAAGCTGATCAGCATTACTGCCGGGGATCTATACATCCGTTCCAACTATCAAGATTTCGAGCGATATCCTGAAATCGATATCGCTATGGCTGCGGACGCGGAGGCCACACTTCCGTCTTTGATCGAAGCTGTCAAACGATTGATCACACCTGATCGTAAAACTGCGTTTCAGGCACGTGGTGCGAAGCTCGCAACTGCTCATCAATCCGCCCTCGAACAGGCCAAGACTGACGCGAGCTATGCGTGGGACGCCAGTCCTATCAGTACGGCCCGTCTGTGTGCGGAACTCTGGGCTCAGATCAAAACTGAGGACTGGTCGCTGGTCTCCTCGACACAAAGTAATTGGCCCGCTAGGCTGTGGAATTTTGACAAATATTACCAGTACATCGGGGGGTCGGGTGGTGCCGGCGTCGGGTATGGAGCGCCGGCAGCCGTTGGCGCGGCCCTTGCGAACAAGAAATATGGCCGGCTCACTGTAAATATCCAGAACGACGGCGATTTGATGTACGCACCCGGAGTGCTGTGGACTGCGGCACATCACCGAATTCCGCTGCTGAGCGTGATGCATAACAATCGGGCATACCATCAAGAGGTCATGCATCTTCAACGGATGTCGAACAGACACAACCGCGGCCTTGAACGCGCGAGTATCGGAACTACGATTGAAGATCCAAACATCGACTACTCAAAACTGGCGCAGAGTATGGGTCTATATGCGGAAGGTCCGATCACCGATCCCAAAGACCTGGGACCCGCCGTTAAACGCGCGATTGCAGCAGTGAAGCGCGGTGAACCTGCTTTGGTCGATGTGGTTACTCAGCCAAGGTGAGGTGAATGCGATGAGCATATTGATTGCCCTAGTGGTCGTCTTCGCTCAAACGCCAACGCCTCGCGGCAATCCCGAAGCCGGTAAGGCTTTGTTTGCCAAGATCGGCTGCTACCAGTGCCACGGACGCGAAGCACAGGGCTCGACGGCGACCGGGCCCCGCTTGAATCAGAATCCAATCACTTACACGCGATTCGTCTCGTATATCCGGAAACCTTCGGGAGAAATGCCGCCATATACGGCCAAGGTCGTCAGCGACCAACAGGCTGCGGATATCTTCGCGTTCCTGCAGTCTCTGCCGAAACCGGCGGCCGTGGAGAACATCCCGTTATTGAAATGACGAGTTAATTCCTGTTCGAGATCGAATCCAGAATCAATTTGAAGTGTGCCGGCTGCACGTGGCCTTCGCGAGGGGCACTCATAATGTCATCGAACACGGAGGTCAGTTCCAGAATCTCGAAACCGCGCTCGCCCAGGTCGCGATAACCTCGGATGTACCCGTCGCGGAAACCGAGTACGTGACCGAATTCATGAGCCAGCGTTTGCGTTGAGAGATCCCCGGGCGCCAGCGCTACGTATCGTCCAACGAAACTGTGCGTGGTTTGGGCACCCGTCATCAGAACACCGCCGTCCCCTGGAAATTGAGCAGCAATAAGTCGCACGTCGACCCGAGCACCTTGTTCAGCGAGTGGTGCGATTTTCCTGATCTCCACCTGGACCAAGTACATTTCATCCGAGTCGCTGGCTTGCCACAATTTCTCGATCGCTTGTTTTGCTTTTGACAGGAACTCGTCGTCCTGTATGTCTGTATAAAGGGGAACCCGCAATATCACGCAATTCGGCAGCGAGCGATCGACACTCACGAACGATGGCACATCCGGCTTGCCGAGCACTTCACGAATGGCCTTCGCTATGTCCGAAGCGTCCGATTTCATCAGTTCATAGACTTTCGTCAACTGATCGAACCTGGCGCGATCTTGAGCAATCGACTGTTGCCAAAACTGATTGTATTGGAGGTATTGATCGATCGTGCGGTGGTTAATCAACAGGGTCCGATATTCACGAACCAAACTTGAAATGTGCTTCGTCTTCTCGTCGCCGGGCGCATCCCGCAAAACCTGCAGTTCGGCCTCAGCCTGCCTGAGCTTTTCATTCTCCCCTGCGATATACCCTTCGGTGATGGGCCAACTGTAAGAAAACACCGAGACCGGAGGAACGCCGGCGACCAGGTTCACAATCCTCGGCAGCATGCCGTATCCGAACCGCGTGGCCGAGAGTGGAGGGGCTTCATCTTGCTGTAATCGGGGCAACGCAATGGCTGTGCTCGTTGCCTCTTGCTCGATCGCGGCCCGCAAGGCAATGAAGAATGCATTGAGCCGGTCTCTATATGTTAGAAACTCTTGCTCAACCCGATCGCCTTCGCGTGCGTATGCAGGACGGCCGTCGGACTGGCCGGTCCAGAGCGCCATGACGAGGGTCAAGGGTGCGATCAAAGTCATAAAAGAGATTCTAGGGCTTCAGGTACAAGCGATGCCATAATGTCCGTCGATTCCTTAAAAATGAGGACAGAGACTTAATGACGACATCAAGGCGCCATCTAATCACAGTCAGTCTGCTCTTATCGTTTTACCTCGGACTGGGCCTTAACGCATACCCCGCAGACACTCTGCCAACGCAGTTGAGCGACGAAGAATTCTGGAAATTGTCTTCCGAATCTTCCGAGCCCGACGGAACGTTTCGGTCGGATAACCTGCTATCTAACGAAAGCTATTTTCAGTACGTCATTCCGCAATTGAGCGAGCTTGCTAAATCTCAACGCGTTTACATGGGCGTCGGCCCGGAACAAAACTTTACGTATATCGCCGCTCTGAAGCCAAAGATGGTTTTCATACTGGATATTCGCCGCGGAAATCTCGACCTGCATTTGATGTACAAAGCGCTCTTTGAAATGTCTAAAGATCGAGCCGAATTCGTTTCACGATTGTTCTCGAAGAAACAACCGCAGGGTGTGGGGCCGAGTTCCACTGTAAAAGAGATTTTCGAAGCGCTCGCAGCGGCGCCATCCAGCGATGAAATCTACACTGAAAACCTCAAGGCAATTCAGGAACTTCTTACCAGAAAGCATGGGTTCCCTCTCTCTGAAAATGACCTCGGCGGAATCGAATGGGTGTACAGCAACTTCCGCCGGTTCGGAACCTACATCAACTATGGCTCGAGTGGCCGGGGAGGCTTCGGTAGCGGCGTCAGTTACGGAGAATTGATGATCGCCACCGACGCTGACGGCATTTCGCGCAGTTATTTGGCGAGCGAGGAAAACTTTAATGTCCTCAAGAGCCTTCACTCGAAGAATCTGATCGTCCCAATCGTCGGTAATTTTGCCGGTCCCAAAGCGATTCGTACTATCGGAACCTACGTCAAAGCGAAAGACGGCATGATCGCCGCCTTCTATCTCTCCAATGTAGAGCAATACCTGCAGCAAGACGGGATCTGGGACGACTTCTGCCGCAACGTCGCGAGTTTGCCATTGGATGAATCGAGCACGTTTATTCGATCTATTCGCGGCGGACGCTTCGGTCTCGGATCCGGTTTGAATTCGGATCTTGGAAATATGTCTTCCGAGGTAAAAACCTGCAGACCTGAAAAGTGAACCCTTCAGAGGAGTACCACAAGCGCCTGAAGGTGCGCGCTGAGAGGGTCGAGCATTACAAAAAACTCGATCATCTGATTGGAAACGCGCGCCTCGGTGTCGGCCTCGTTTTCTTCGCAGTCGTATGGGCGACAATCGGCCCGGGGCTGATCTCTGGATGGTGGGTTTTGATGCCAATTGTGGCATTCGTCATTCTCGTGGCTCGGCACGAGCATGTCCGCGCCCTGGGACGCCGCGCCAAACGCTCCGTCCTTTTTTACGAGAGAGGGCTAGCCCGAATCGAAGATCGCTGGATCGGCACTGGCGATCCCGGCCGCGCCTTTTTCGATGAAACTCATCTATACGCCGTCGATCTGGACATCTTCGGCAAGGGTTCGCTATTCGAATTACTCTCCGCCGCCCGAACCCGCTCCGGCGAAGAGACATTGGCTGGTTGGTTAAAGGCGCCTGCTTCGGCATCTGAAATCGAGCAAAGGCAACGAGCCATCGATGAACTTCGTCAGAACATTGACCTCCGAGAAGATCTCGCCGTTCTCGGCGAAGACGTTCGAGCCGCGATCCATCCCGACTGGTTGAGACGCTGGGGTACCGCTCCGCCGGTTTTCACCTCTACTGAAGCCCGCATCATCGCACCGATCCTCAGCTTCTTAATTCTGGCAAGCCTGGTGAACTATTTTGGGTTCGACGGCAACGGCTGGTTCGTTGTTGCCGCGTGCAGCGTCGGGGGCGCTTTTGGATTGCATTTCAGAAAACGTGTTCGCGAAGTTACGGACGCCGTAGCAGATCCAGCGAAGGACCTGCAGATACTGTCACTCCTGCTCGAGCGGCTGGAACGAGAGCAGTGGCAATGCGAGAGGTTGCGTTCGTTACGCGCCGTGTTTGACACCGAGGGGCGTTCTCCATCAAAGGAGATTCGCAAACTCGTTGTTCTGATCGAGTGGCTGAACTCGCGCCTGAATCCGCTCTTCGCCGCAATCGCACCTCTCCTTCTCTGGGCCACGCAGTTCGCTTTTGCAATAGAAGCATGGCGCCTCAGATGCGGACCTCACGTCAGCGCCTGGCTTGATGCGGCTGGAGAATTCGAAGCCTTTTGTTCAATTGCAGCATACGCCTACGAGCACCCGCAAGATCGGTTTCCTGAAGTTATAGAGGATGAAACGGTTTTCGACGGGGAAGATCTGCGTCATCCGTTGCTGCCCGCCGCCAAATGCGTTCCCAATTCGCTGACGCTCACCCGTGATCGGCAGCTATTGATTATTAGTGGCTCAAATATGTCGGGCAAGAGCACGCTGCTGAGAACGGTTGGTGTAAATATTGTCTTAGCACTCGCGGGAGCGCCGGTACGGGCAAAGCACATGCGTCTTTCCATTCTCGCGCTCGGTGCCACGATGCGCGTTCAAGACTCATTGCAGGCCGGCACATCGCGGTTTTACGCGGAGATTCAAAGACTGCGCGACATCATGGAACTCACAAAGAAAAGGCCCGTTTTGTTCCTGCTGGATGAAATCCTGCATGGAACCAATTCGCATGACCGCGCTGTTGGAGCAGAAGCGGTCATCCGCGGACTGATCGCCCGCGGAGCAATCGGACTGGTAACGACTCACGACCTCGCGCTCGCCGTTCTTGCGGACAAGCTGGCACCCAAGGCAGCGAACTTCCATTTTCAAGATCACCTTGAAGACGGCCGTATGGTGTTTGATTACCGACTGCGGCCCGGCGTCGTCGAGAAAAGCAACGCACTCGCACTCATGCGCGCAATCGGACTGGAGGTGTAGCTTAAAAGTCCGCGTCCAGAACCGTTCGCACTTTTGCACCGAGTTCTGCCGCGTTGAACGGTTTTGCAAGAAAGTTCAAGTTCGTGCCTCTGAAGCTCGAGTTGGGCAGATCGATATTCGGATGGCCGGACATGAATAAAACTTTTACCTTCGGCGATATTTCCCGAACGTGTTCTGCCAAAGTCGGACCATTCATGTCCGGCATGACAATGTCCGTGACCAGCAGATCCACGCTGGACGAGTGCTCGCGACACAATTGCAATGCGTGCGCACAGTCCTGAGCCTCTAGAACGAAATAACCGAGCGAAGTGAGGTATTCGGCGGCGACTTCGCGCAAGATCGGATCATCCTCCACGACCATGATCGTTTCCGATCCGGTGCTGCGGATACTCTTTTGTATCGTCTCCGGCCGATGGGACGAATCGTATCTGGGTAAATAGATATCGAAAGTCGTTCCTCTCCCCGGCTCGCTGTGTGCGTCGATATGGCCACCGCTTTGAGTGACAACGCCGTATGCGATCGCAAGCCCAAGACCTAAGTGGTCGTTGCGAGGCTTTGTGCTAAAGAAGGGCTCATAAAGGTGCGTCATGATGTCGGGCGTCATTCCCCGGCCGGTATCTTTGACTGTGAGGCACACATATGATCCTGGACGTATGAATCCAGATCGGGTCGCCTTGAGTTCGTGCACATCGATATTCGCTGTTTCAATCGAAAGGTGACCCCGTTCCGGCATAGCCTCTAAGGCGTTTACAGCTAAATTCACGAGTAATTGGTCGACGAGCTGTGGGTCTGCTTTGATGAAGGCCGGATGCCGCGTAAGACGGAGAACAAGCTTGATATTCTCGTGCAGAAGCTTCGGCAGCATTCCTTCGATTTTCATGATCTGAACATTCAGATCCAACACAACGGGCACAGCTGTCCGCTTGCCGCCGAAGGCCAGCAGTTGCCGCGATAGATCAGCGGCGCGCTCCGCAGTGCGCTGTATTCGCTCCAGGTCGCGAGGCAGATTTGATGCAGGATAGTGCGACCGGCCCATGAGATCGCAATATCCGAGAATGATGGTCAGCGCATTGTTGAAGTCGTGTGACACGGCGTTGGCTACGCGCATCACGGCATCCATCTTTTGAGATCTATGGATCTGCTCTGCCCTTTGCTTCTCGAAAGTGATGTCATGGCTGATTGCCGCCGCTCCGATGATTTGCCCCTCGCTGTTGCGTATTGGAGAAGAAGTCAATGAGACATAAATGAGCTGCCCGTCTTTACGGATGCGCTCCGTCTCCTCTTGGACTTCTTGGCCCCGGCGAACCCTCTCCAGCACGGATTCAGATTCTTCAAGCCGGTCTTCGGGAACAATGATTGAAACCCGTTGGCCGATTGCTTCCTGAGCTGTGTACCCGTAGGTTCGTTCCGCCCCACCGTTCCACGTCAAGATGGTGCCATCCAGGGTCTTACTGATAATCGCGTCATGCGAGGATTCGACAATCGAGACCATCAGACCACGCGTTTCCTCCGCACGTTTACGATCGCTGATGTCCCGATAATTCGCTACGACTGCTTGCACCGCGGGCTCCTCCAAAAGATTGGCAGTTATCCCTTCGAGCCACTTCCATGTACCGGCACTGGTACGACATCTAAACTCCGACGTCAGAGTGGCATTGCGTATTTTGATTAGATTAAAAAACGTCTCGCTAATGCGCTGGGCATCGTCAGGATGCACAAGCGAAAGCAGATTCTGCCCATCAAATTCCTCCGGTGAGTAACCGAGGACGCGTCCTATGGACGGGCTCGAATAGAGAACTTGCCCGTTCACATCAAGCAAAGCGATGCAGTCCGAGGTCTTCTCGATCATTGCCCGAAATCTTCTCTCGGTTTCCATCAACCACTTCTCCATTTGCCTTTGGTCCGTGATCTCCCTTGCTCTCGTAAATGTTCCCAAGACTCGGCCATTGCGGTCGCACCATGGACCAACCGTCGTCACGAACGTTCGCGGTCCGCCATCGATCACGATGGTATCTTCAAATGTGAGAGGCATGCCCCGGTTCAAAGCGAGTCGATCGCGTTCAGCAATCGCTAACGCCTTGTCGCGAGCGAACAAGTCCAGATCCGTTTTCGCCGAAATTTCTTGGACCGATTTCCCGAGGAATTTGGCTGCTGAGGCGTTGCCAATAATGTAGCGGCCAGACGTGTCCTTTACGAACACGGCATCGTCGATTCCTTCGAGGATTGCCTGAAACACCTCCAACTGCTCAACTCGCGGCAGGGACGGATTCGGCTGCATCTGTCAAAACTCCCCGATACCTGCATCCTATGCTCGTGGACATCCAGTCACGAAAGCAAAATCTGCAAGCGCGACACAATGAGTAGAGTTGAGAAAAGGCGATAAAATACAGTATCTACATCTTTTTTCGGAAAAAAAGGGGACTGGACCGGGCGCGCGGCTTGCGCCTGTAGGCGCGGTCATAGACGGTCTGCGACCGCGCTTACAGGAACGCCTCAGAAGTTGATCCGCGTGTTCAAGACAAATCGACGGGCGGACCCCAAAGTCGTCGTGATACGGCCAAACGTACCAACCCCATTGATATTCGTATTGGGATTGCTGAAGTTCGGATGGTTCAGAATGTTGATTGCGTCCAGCCGGAATTCGAATGACTTGGTCTCCGTAATATTGAAGCGCTTGACTATATTCATGTCGAAACTAAGGTTTCGGGGACCCTTCAAACTGCCATAACCGAGGGTACCAAGTTCGCCCGGTTGAGGATTGACCAGAACAATCTTGCCGTTTGGATCAACGATCGCTTTGTTGCTATATCCGGAAACCAACCCGTTGCAGACCGTGGTTGACGGCGCGCATGACGGTGAGACCACAGCAAAACCGGGATCGGTCGCTTGCGTGTAGCCATTGAAATAGTTAACGCTGCCCGGCAACTTCGTTATCTGGCCCAGGTCCTTAGGTAACGATCCAACGATATTCGGTTGCGCCGATACGTTGCTGATCGTCTGAACACCGCCCGTCGTACTCTGAATGGTACCCTGAGTGGCTGTACCAGCTGTCGTAAGGCTCAACGGCGCTCCAGTGTTGAAATTCATGATGCCGCCCAGTTGCCATTTCGCAACCACTTGTTGCAACCAGTTCGGAGCATCGCCAAGAAGAGAATGGCCTGTGCCGAATGGAAGCTCATAGGTTCCGTTACTTGTCAGTTGATGAGCCCGGTCGAAGTCTAACAGCCTCTTTTCGGCCGATCGTTGATTAGGATCGCGGAATGTAGCACCAGTATCCGTATTTGCTTCGCCGATCGCCTTACTCCACGTCCACGTCGTCGTATTCGTGAAACCCTTGATGAGACGTCGCGTGAACTGCAGTTGCATCGAGTGATAAGTGGAGTTGCCCAGGTTGTCCAGCATCGAGATGCCCGAATATTGTGGATTGGGCACAATGTAGTTTTCCGGAAATCCGTTCTTGCGAAGCACAGCCCCATTGATCGTGACGCCGGCGGGAAGGCCTGTGATGCCGGTGTTTGATGTATTGAGCGTGTTTAAGAAAGCACCGACGCTCCCGTTTGCCAACTGGGCACGTGTCGTCGTGTTGGCGCGGACGGCATTTGCTCCGGTCCAGGTCGTGCCGTTTACAACTGTGCCGCTACCGAAAGCATTGCCCATCAGCATCGCCGTCAAAAGAGGAGAGTCTCCGCCGGCGCGCACCGTATTGAAAGCATCGTACAGTTCTCGATTGCGCCCCAGTGCATCAATCTGGTTGAGATTGAGCGTACCCCACAGCTTCGAGCCCTTCGTCCCGATATACCGAACTTCGATTGTCGTGTTCGGCGCGATCTCTCGTTGGATTTCTAAATTCCAATTCTGAGTGTAAGGGGATACACGGTTGTAAGTTTGGATCGTCAGCGACCGTTCCGTTGTTGGGACGATGAACGGCACCGTCGTCGAGGTTCCCGCCGGCAGCGGAACCGGCAGAGTGACGGCTGAGATCGTCGTGGGTGTAGGTGGAGTGTATGTAACACCAGTACCTCCGGAGCCAACAAGGTTAATTCCAGGCACCGTTCCAACCGTGTTGTCGACAACAATAAAATCACGCAGCGCGCCACCATAACTGATGCCGTATCCGGATCGCAGCACAGTCTTGCCCTTTCCGAACCATGGCACATTCCAGCTCAATCCGACAGCAGGCGCAAAATTGTTCGAGTCGTTGCCCTTGAGATTGGCCAAGACGTCTGGATTGGGTGAGTTCTTGCCCACAAACTGCACTTGTGTCAGGTCCGTGCATGTACTGGTGAAATTGATCGTTCCGGGGCTCGAGGTACAATTGATTTTTAGGAAGGCGCTTTCGTCGTTCCCAATCACTCGCGCGTCCAAACCGGTTTGTTCCCAGGGCTGGCCATAGAAATCCCAACGAAACCCGACATTGAGTGTGAGATCCGGACGAAACTTCCAATCATCCTTGAAGTACGTGCCAAACTCCCTCTGATGTTGCCGATAATACTTGTACGGAATAACCGGGGAGCTTTTTAGCGTCGTGTCTTCGGAACTTGAGATTCCGAAGGATTGGTTGATCGTGCCAACCGAGGCGGATAGGTCCGTAAGCAGGTTCCGCGCCTGAGTCTGATTGTTGGCCGTTAGGTCCGCAAAGCTATTGGAGTCCAGGTTCTGCACCAGGTTGTTGCCCTGACCAAAAGTCACGAAAGGCGTGAAGCCTGGATCGCCAAAACCTCTGGATCTGGTATCCCGGAATTCCATACCGCCCTTGAAAGCATGCTTGCCGCGAGTCCAACTGACGTCGTCGCCGATCGAGTACATCGGACTCTCGTGCGAGCGCCAATTTCCAAACCGGCCGTACTGCACCCACGGCTGCCAGTTCGATGCCACGGGCTGGAATGGAACGCCGTTAGAGTAG